>Ga0256406_1006614_pt1 | contig 11509 bp, 10 predicted proteins | sample RumenRJG_03DNA_FD_185986 | JGI IMG/M metagenome (GOLD analysis project Ga0256406, IMG submission 185986) | Bovine rumen microbial communities from Lethbridge, Alberta, Canada - RJG_03 | ecosystem: Host-associated > Mammals > Digestive system > Stomach > Rumen | place: Canada: Alberta | collected...
TTGAACGAGAGGTATCGGTTGGGCTGGTATTTCACGGCGGCGCGCGGGTCGAGGTTCATAAACGTCTTACCCTGAACATGGAAGAGCGCCATGTTCATGCCGGCGTTGAGACTCCAGTGGTTGCTGAGTGTCATCTCGTCCTCGGCATAGACGTTCAGCTCCGTGGCAGCGAGATGGCTTTTTGAACTGACCTTCGTGGTGTCACCTTCCCCGTCATTGCTGAAGATGTTGATTTGATCGTTGCTTTGCGGGCGGAAGTGGTGCAGGGTGAAGTCATGACCGAAACGGATGTGGTGGCGCGGGGTGGGGCGGTAGTCGAAGGCCATGCGGTAGCCCACGTCGTTGATGGTGGAGTGGTAGCCGTGCTCGGTGTACTGACGAGAAGACTCAATGCCGTTAGTGTCCATGACACGGTCATCCTCTAAAGACCGCAGCTTAGACAGACTGTAGGTGTACACGCCCGTGATGTTGGCGAAGAACTTCGGCGAGAGGATATAAGTCCAGTCCAAGGCAGCGTTGAAGTTGCCCCAATTGAAATGGTTCTTGGTCAAATCCTTCTCGGTGCCATGATTGCTATCGTCTATGCGTCTGCCGTCATAGGTGTAGTAGCTCATGGCGCCGTAACTGTAGTCATACTCGTCGCGTGTCGACAGTCTGTCCTGCCCCCAATAGGTGCTCAACGACAGTCGCGAGCGGTCGCTGAAGAGATGTGTCACCTTGGCGTTGAAGTCGTGGAAGAAGTACGCGATGTTCACCTTGTCGTCGTCCTCGCCGGCGTGGTGGTTGATATATGAGAACACGGGTCGTGTGATCAAGTCGAGCCATGAGCGTCGCAGGGCAATGTTGAAACTGGTCTTGCCCCTCTGTATCGGTCCCTCGAACTGCAGGCCACCGTCGAGCAGGCCGAGGCGCACCGAGCCATGGTAGTGCTGCATGTCGCCGTCGGTGGTGCGCACGTCGATGACACTGGATAGTCGTCCACCGTAGCGGGCGGGGAAGCCACTCTTGTAGAAGTCGACGTTTTTCACGATGTCGGCGTTGAACGATGAGAAGAGTCCGAGCGTGTGGTTGATCTGGTAGAGTGGCGTGCCGTCGAGCAGGAAGAGGTTCTCGTCGTTGTTACCGCCGTGGACATAGAGTCCGCTGGTGAGTTCCACGCCTTCGGCCACGCCGCTGGTGCGCTGGAGCGTCTTCACCACGTCGGGCGAGGACAGCAGGGCATAGCCCGTCTTGATGTCAGCCTGCGAGATCGAGCGTTTGCCGGTCTGTGTGTTGAGCAGCGGTGAGTTGAGATCTCCCTCCACGACGACCTCCGGCAGACGGTTGTCCTCAGTGAGTGCAATGTCCTGTCGGAGGTCTTTTTCCAGTCTGTCCTTGACGTGCTTGTCGGCGAAGCCAAGGTAACTATATTTGATGTGGTGCTCGCCCTCGGGTAGGGTGAGTGAGTAGAAACCATAGGCGTTGGTGGTGGTTCCCGTGCCGGTGGTCTCGTCCCATACGGTGGCGTTGATGAGTGTCTCGCCACTGGTGTCGCGCACATATCCGCTGAGGGTGTGCCGTCGTGATGGTGCCGGTGTGGCTTTGCGCGGTTGTGGTAGGCTGTGTGGCACGGCCTTTTCTTGTCTTGCTGCTTTCAGTATGATATACTTTCCATTGACCGAGTAGCTGATGCCACTGTCCTTGAAGAGCGTGCTCAAGGCTTTGGTGAGCGTCATGCCCTTGAGCGACGGTCCCTGATAGGTGTTGCCTACGGGCAGTGAAGCGTCGTAGGTGAAGTTGACTTTCTGAATTCGGTGCAACCATTCCATCTGCTGCCGGATGGTCGTCGTGTGGTCTTTGCCACAGACGGCCATCGGCAACAAGATGAGGAGGATGGTCGCCGCAATGATCATTCTTGCGGTTTTCACGTTACAATATATATAGTTTACTGTTTTTATTCTTCTGACTATTTGTTGTTGGGAAGCTGTGTGATTTTTATTTGTCCGAAGGCATCGCCGCTTTCTCCGTCGATGATCATCGTGCGCGTCGCTGTTGTATTGTTGGGTGCGACAGTCACGGTAATAACGTTGCCTTTTGCGCCTGCTTCCGCCCAGGGACCTTCACAATAGGTATCGTAGTCGAGCGTGTCGGTTTTGGCATGTATATAGGACTGGCTGTCTTCTTCACTCATGCCGTTGATCCATACTGAAGAGTAATTTTTTGCGTGGACTTTTCTGGTCCCACCTTGTGCGCTGAACGTCACTTGACTGTCTGACCATTTAATGCCATCCCAGTCGCCATCGTTTTTGCTGCATGCGGTCAGGCTGAAGACAAATAGAGCGATGATCCTTAACTTACTTTTCATACTTACTTTTACTAGTCTTAGTGGTGTCTTGTCTCCCCCCTCTTAGGGGGGGCGGGGGGGGTCTTGCTTTTAGAACGCTTTTCCGAAGCTCACGTAAGGAGCAAGGAACAGCGCCCCCTTGCTATAGCTGTCGTTGGAGTCCGTCCAGCCGTTGGTGATGTTGACCATTGGTGTGACGCCGCAACGGAACTGGAAGCCATGTGTACTGGTGTAGCGGTAGCCGACATTCATATAGAGGAAGTCGCGCACCAGCGTCTTGTTCTTCGTCTGGATGTTGATGTCGCCGGTGAGGTCGATGTACGACGCGTAGGCGAGCTTGCTGCTGATGAGGCGCAGGTGGTTGCCCGCTCCCAGCTCCAACTTCGACTTGCGCTTCCCTATGAGGTAGTTCACGCCTGTGGTCAGACCGTAATACATCGTGTGGGTGTGGATGTCCATTGTGTTGTCCCATCGCCCTGCCCACGACAGTCCGATACGGTAGCCAAAGGGCGAGGCAGTCTTGAAACGTGCGTCCCAGTTGGCGCTAAGGCCCCATCCCGGTCCGCCTAACTCGCCGTAGAGGCTGCGTGGCGGCATGACGTAGGTGGAGTCCTTCGTGGTAGCTCTCACCGTGGAGCATAACATACTCAAAAGTAGAAAAAGTGCATGGGCCAAGCCCTTGCTGTGCTTTGCATTCATATCCTCTCAATTGTTGTTTTCTGTTGCTATGACGCAAGGAAAACGGAATCCCCCCATGTGAACAAGAAAAAGTTGTTCAAGAAAAAGTATTCATATTGTCTACTGTCCATCTCCTTTCTCCCCCATTATACGATGGAATAGGATTCTTTTCCTTATCTTTGTGGTCATGATACACCATTTCTCACTCATGGCTTCTGCCGACGATTTGCTGCTGTCGGGCATCCTCGTCGAGCCTGACACGGTGCGTCCGCAGGGCATCGTGCAGTTTGTGCATGGCATGTGCTACCATAAGGAGCGTTAATCTTCAAGTCATGGAGCAAGGCAAGGCCTTTGACGGTTAATTTGTATTTCTGTCGTGGATGGCGGGGACTGTTTGGATAAAGCAAAGTGACAATACCATCTTTGATGGCCGGCTCGATATAATTATACAATAATGATGGCCGATGCATCTTGCCCGTAGCTTCCATAATCTGTTTCATGGATAGTTCCTGTTCGCCAATACTCATTATTAATATGCGTTCAGCGTCACTTACTTGTTCGGCTAACTTGTTCGGTACTTGTTCGGTACTTGTTCGGTCTGCCTCACCATTTATATTTTCCTTCTTCCATTCTTCCGGCGGATTAATCAGCATGTAATGGCACAGTGGATATTTTCCGTGGTTCGGATATGATGCTTCTTCGCTGATCGATTACAGAAGTTAATAGGAATGTAGTGCTGAGGGCAGCTGCCGGGAGGGCCGCTGCCCTCAGCGGCATAACTATGATACTTTTTAAAGTTAACGTTCCGCTACGCGGAATCAAGAATATATCCGAATATAACGAATAAATATTCTCGATATTCGTTTATATTCTTGATGGCATCGTAGATGGCGCGTTAAAAGGAAACAACGATAATTGTTGGTCGCTTGACTTTGGGTGTGCTTCAGTACTTTGCGCCTTTGCGGCTTTGCGAGAGAAATATGCGAGAGAAATACGTGCGAGTGGTTCGTTCTGATACTAACGCTCCGCTACGCGGAATCAAGAATATATCCGAATATAGGCGCACAGGCGCAGATGCCCGTGGATAAGGAGCTGCTGAAGTACTGCGCAAACTTTGCTCGTGTGACCCCTCGGGTCACCCCCTTGCCAAAGGGATGCATGTGCCCCCCCGTACTGCGCTCGTTCCTCGCTTGTACGGGGCTACCCATGCGTGTGCCCCTTTGGGGCACTGACCTACTTACTGCGGAAGAATATCCTCCTCATAGGGTTAGTGGGTGCTTTCCATGCGCTATTTACAGCCCCAACGGGGCTGAAGCATGGGTATCCCCGGTCAAGCGACGACAGGAGCGCAGACCGGGGGTAAGGTTCGGCCTATATCTACTGCTGAGGTGACCCGAAAGGTCACACGAGCATATTATGCGCATTGACATAGTGAAATAAACATGGATAATTGCAACTGATCCCATGTAATGGCTACTTTTGCACCGCAATATAGAAAACGAACAGCTTATTTGGAAAAAACGGGCATGGTCGTGCTCTTCTTGTCATGGCCTGTCGCAACGCAAGATGTGAACCGGATTATGCATAAAATTAACAGGCGACCAAGAGAAAAATTAAATTTTGCCACACCTATAGAATGCTTTTATGAAAAGCTTTCGTAAATTTGCACTTGCTATTTGAATTCGCGCAATGAAATAATAAAAGACTAATGTTATCAATGAAAAAGAAAGGTATTGCAAAGTTATTATTGCTTGCTATTTGTATGTTACAGGCAGTCGTGCTGTGTTCTTGTTCGTCTGACGACCACCACGACAAGGAGGACGACCTTCATGTGACGCTGGGATGCGAGCTGAATGGTCTGCTCAACAATGTTCCGGTTTATGAGAAATGGACTGATGCGAGCGACACGAGCTATCAGGTTGCTTTCGAGGGAGACGACATACCCTCCATGAAGTTGAGGGTTGTCCTGAGTGCCCAACAAGACTCGGTCGTCGTCCTGCATCTGACGATGAAGGACCTCTCTCGTAGCAACGTCCTTATCTACAGTCCTAACGATGGTGGACAGGTCCACACGGAAGACAGCTGCTACCTGGAGGTGAAGAACCTGCACACCGGCGGCGTGACACGATATTGCCCCAAAGACGCTCACCCCATCTCCGTGAGATGGCTGAATATTACTTACTCGGAGACGACGACGGAAAACGACGCGACGCCTCACAACACCACGGTAGACTTCAGACGGGGAATACAGGCCAGCCTTGAAGGCGTGTTCTTCAATGCGGCCTTGCACCGACAGGTGCCTGTCAGCCTGGCTTTTTCCGTGTTGTAGAATAGTTCGTAGGTGAGATTTAAACCAATATATTCTTTATATTCGGTGATATGTTTTATTCCATCGAAGATGGAGCGTTATAAGTCCAAAAAATGATGGTGCACTCTTCATTAGGAATGAACCATAAAAATAGTAAGGAAAAACAAATGAAGAAGATATTGTTTCTCATCCTCGCTGCTATGCTGATGGTTGCATGCAGTGATGATGATGCTCCGGCAGAACAGCCAGGGGTGACTCGGCTCAGTTGTGTCAATGGCACGTTCAACGATGTGACGGTGGCCATGAATGACACGAATAATCACGTGGATGCCAACAAGTCATCGTGGGAGATGAACAACACGGCGTCTGGACATCAGCAGGTGCAGTCGCTCTTTTGGAAAGTACTGCTTTGTCAGAGCAAGGACTCAACCGTATACATGTACCTTTCCCTGGCGGACGTCACCAAGGCTACATGGTCCTTTTCAGATAAGGGTAGCAACAGATCGGCCGGTGACCGGTGCTATCTGGATCTGCCTACGCCCACACTTTTCTGAGCGATTATAACACTGCTGCATATTTCCTTATCTGTTCCAGACGCGCTATGAAAGATTTGTCGCTTTTGGCTTTCTGCATGTTATAATCAGCTTGAAGGCGGAGCCACATTCCGGCATCAATGCCTAATGCAGCCTCCAAGAGCAAGGCATATTCTGTAGTTATCGGGCGCTTGCCATTGAGAATCTCGTTGAAGACCGTGTAGGAGACACCCATTCTCTTGGCCAGATCTTTCTGCGTGATGCCACGTGCTTCTATCTCGTCCTTAAGCATCTCTCCAGGATGAATGAGCATAGAAGGCATCATATTGTTGGCATATTTCTCGTTTCCCATGAACATCTATTTATAATGATTAGACAACTCTAAAATATTGCAGATGGAGACAATAATGTCATCCTCTGCATTTGTGACAGTGAACTCAACTCTACATTGGTCGTTGGCCTTGATAGAGAACCGTCCTTCCTTATCGCCATGAAGAGCTTCAAAATGCAATGACTTTATCGGGAACAAATCTCCTATTCGCTTGGCGGAAACCAAGAACTTTACTGCTTTTTGATAGCCTCTGATAATCTGAGGTTGATAGCGGTATTTTTTCCCTTAGGCCTTGCCCTTTGTATAAAGGTCTTCCAAGTATTGCTCACCAAAAGTAACTAACATGTTTTATACTCTTTGTCGCAAAGTTAAGCATAATTATCGAAATTCGTAAATAATCGAATAGCTATTTTTGTGTCATTCTTGCGTACATCTCAAATTTGGAACACCTGAATGTTGTTGATAAAAACATATTGACAAAAGTATGTTCGCCTGCACTTCCAATCTAGAGCGAATGGCGAGGGCTTTTTTATAGAAAACGGGTCTGGAAAAATGAAAATTCCGCTCGTTCACTCACAAAACAGTGGTTTCTTATGATGAAAAAGGCAGTTTGATGCTATCAGAAAGGCAGTTTGAGTGCATCAAACTGCCTTTCTGATGAAAAATTCTCTAGAGAATTTTTGGTCAGAAAGGCTTTCTGATAATAGCGCAAAAATGCTTATTTTAGTAAGTGATTGTTTATCAAAGACTTATAAAAAACGCGCAAAAATCGCTTCTTTTCGGGCAAAAGGCCTTTCGTTGGCAAAGAAGCGCAAAATAAGGGCCGTTTTTTGTCAGTATACTCAACAAAATCGGAGATTAATAAAAGATGAGTACGATGCGGTAGATGTCGGCGCGATGGCCCCGAAGCGCTTTCATGGCGTTGGAGAGAAGATGCTCAACGGTCTTCTCGCTGATGCCCATCTTCTCGGCTGTTTCTCGGTAGGACAGTCCGTCGCGCTTGCATAACAGTAGTGCCTCGCGCTGACGCTGGGGTAGGGAGTCAATCGCTTTCCATAGACGGGCTTCGAGAAAAGAGCGGTCCTGTGCCTCTTCGTCGGTGATGGTACCTTCCAAGTCCTGCGGCTCTACTTCGTGGCAGAGCGGATCGTTGCGGCGCAGTCGGTCGATGCACGCGTTGCGCACAGCGGTATAGAGAAACGCACGGTCGTTGTCAGCCTCGCGCTGCCATAGTCGCACGAAACAGTCCTGCACCACGTCTTCGGCAGCGTCGACATCACCGCTGAGATAGTGCATGGCATAGAGACAGAGCGGACGGTAGTATTCTTGAAAAGCAAGTTCTATGGAAGCCATATTGGATAATCAAATAAAAAAGCCCTCCTCTAACTCCCCCCGAGGGGGAAAAGAAAAGCCCTCCTCTAACTCCCCAGAGAGTGAAAAGATCAAGCCCTCCTCTAACTCCCCCCGAGGGGGGAGAATCGCAAAGCCCTTACATGGGATTTGTGATTCTCCTTTCTCGTTTGGGGTTGGAGAAGGGCTTGCTTTTCCCCCTCTCTTGGGAGGGGTTATGGGCGCGTCCGGTGAGCTCTCTCCCCTCCCTTGGGAGGGGCGGGAGAGGGCTGTTAGGGGTGGGCTTTACTTCAGGTTCGGGTTCATCTTGTTCCACTCATTGATAGGAGGAATGATGCCGAGGTCGATGACCTCCTGACGCATGTTGCAGAGGTGCTCGTAGCTCTTCTGCAGGTCAGCCATCTCTTCCTTCGTACCTGTAGGAACAGTGTAGTGCACACCGCTCTTGTCGATGGTAGTAGGCAGAGCCATCATCACGTCCTTGAAGCCCAGCTCAGGGATGTCGGCATAGCAGCCGGCAGGCAGTGTGAACTTCTCGCCGCCCATGGCAGCCTCGATCATCTTCACAGCGTTGTAGGCAGGGCTCTGGAAAGAGCTACGGCCACGCAGCTTGATGATGTTGGAACCACCCTGTACGGTGATGTGCTTGATCTCCTGCCAACGCTCGTCGCTCAGGCCCATCTCAGCCAGCGGCTTGCCGTCGACCTTCACCTGAGAAGCGAAGACAGCCATCTGCTCGCCGTGGCCGCCGTATGTGTGAGCGCCGGTCACCTTGTCCTGCTGAACACCGAACTCCAGTGCCAGAGCCTGCTGCAGACGAGTAGAGTCGAGGGCAGCCAGAGAGGTCAGCTGGTTGGGCTTCAGACCAGAGTGAATCAGAGTTGTCAGAGCAGTCACGTCAGCGGGGTTGAAGATGACAACCACGTGCTCAACGTCCGGGCAGTACTTCTTGATGTTGTCACCGAAGTCAGCAGCGATCTTGCAGTTGCCCTTCAGCAGATCCTCACGTGTCATGCCAGCCTTACGGGGAGCACCACCAGAGGAGATGATGTATTTAGCGCCGGTGAAAGCCTTCTTGGCAGCCTCGGCAACCTTCTCAGGATTGCCCATATCCTCAACGGCAGGAGCATAGTAGGTGACGTTGGCACCTGGGAATGCGCACTGCTGAATCTCATCGAAGACACCATGAACACCCGGCTCATAGATATCATAGAGACATACGTTAGGAGTAAGGCCGAGCATCAGAACGCTCTGCACCATGTTGGAACCGATCATACCGCCTGCACCGACGATGACCAGCTTGTCATTTGTTAAATAGTTCATAACACTAATTATTTAGTTCAGAAATACTTTTCTGTGTTTTCTGGCTACAGAAAGTGCGTCAGTGGGACTTTCTTCCTTGCAGCCATGCAAAGTTACTAAAAAATCTATTCATTGAGTGATTTCTTTTCGCTTTTATTTGTTGTTTATTCTTAAAAGTATTATCTTTGTTACGTCTTTTGTTATCTCTGTTTGACATTTCAGGGATTAGACCAAACCATTAATCGTTATATGCTATGAAAGAAGTAATCAGTCAACGGCTGCGCGATCTGCGTGAGGTGATGCGCCGTGAGCATCTCGATGCGTTTATCTTTCCCAGTACCGATCCCCACAACAGTGAGTATGTCCCCGACCGGTGGAAGGGTCGTGAGTGGGTGAGTGGTTTCAACGGCTCGGCGGGTACGGCCGTGGTCACGCTGCACAGTGCCGCGCTGTGGACCGACAGCCGCTACTTCCTGGCCGCCGCAGACCAGCTGAGCGGCACCGAGTTCCAGCTGATGAAGCTGAAGGTGAAGGGCACGCCGACCATTGCGCAATGGCTCGGCCAGGAGCTTCGCGATGTCGATGGCGCCGTTGTCGGCATGGACGGCATGGTGAACAGTTGCAGCAGCGTGGAGGCGATGATCGCCGACCTGCGTCAGGAAGGCGGCATCACCGTGCGCCACAACTTCGACCCGCTGTCCGTCGTATGGCGTGACCGTCCGGCGATCCCCGACCACCGCGTGGAGATACAGCCGCTGGAATATGCCGGGGAGCGTGCTGCCGACAAACTCGCACGCATCCGCAAGGCCTTGCGCGCACTCCATGCCGACGGCATGCTCGTCTCGGCGCTCGACGATGTGGCGTGGACGCTCAACCTTCGTGGTACCGACGTGCACTGCAATCCCGTCTTCGTAGCCTACCTGCTCATCGACACCGCACATGCCACCTTATATATAAATAAGGAGAAGGTCACTGACGAGGTGCGTGACTATCTCGCCGGAGAGGGCGTCGGTGTGGCTCCTTACGCCGATGTGGCCAAGGGCTTGAAGCAATATCCCGAGTACAACATCCTGCTCGATCCCAATGAGACCTGCTATTCGCTCTATCGCGTGGCCAACTGTCGTCCTGTGGTCAGCCATGTCTCGCCGGTGCCTGCCATGAAAGCGATTAAGAATGCGGTAGAGATAGACGGCTACCACCACGCCATGCTGCGTGACGGCATCGCTTTGGTGAAGTTTCTCAGATGGCTGAAGCCTGCCGTGGCAGCCGGTGATCAGACCGAGATGAGCATCGACCGCAAGCTCACTGCCCTGCGTGCCGAGCAGCCGCTGTTCCGTGACATCAGCTTCGACACCATCGCGGGATATGCTGCCCATGGTGCCATCGTTCACTACGAGGCTACGCCGGAGACCGACATTCCGCTTGAGTCCCGTGGCTTCCTGCTCCTCGACAGTGGCGCACAGTATCAGGACGGTACCACCGACATCACGCGCACTATACCTCTCGGACCGCTCACCGACGAGGAGCGCCATATCTATACGCTTGTGCTCAAGGGACACATCCAACTCGAGCTCTGCAAGTTCCCCGAGGGTGCCAGCGGTACGCAACTCGACATCCTTGCCCGCGAGGCGATGTGGCGCGAGGGCCTGAACTATCTTCACGGCACGGGTCACGGCGTGGGCTCTTACCTCAACGTGCACGAGGGCCCTCACCAGATACGTATGGAGTATATGCCCTCTCCGCTTGTCGACGGTATGACGGTTACCGACGAGCCCGGTCTCTACCTTGCCGGTAAGTTTGGCGTGCGCATCGAAAACACGCTGCTCATCCGTCCTTACAAGACTACGGACTTTGGCACCTTCCTCCAGTTTGAGCCGCTCACCCTGTGTCCTATTGACACCGAGCCCATCATCCTCGACGAGCTCACATCCGAAGAGGTCGCCTGGCTTAACAGCTACCACAAATATGTCTATGAGCAACTCGCTCCCCATCTCGACGAGGAAGAGAAAGAGTGGTTGAAGGAAAAGACAAAGGAGATATAGAAGGACAAGCCCGAAAGACCTAAGACCCTCCAGTCCTCCGGCCCTTCCCTAACCCTCCCCAAGGGGAGGGAATGAGCTCACCCTATGCACAGGATCATGTGATCATAAGACGATGTGCTTAGGGGGAGCTTATTGTTTTCAAGAGTTTGATGATTGAAGAAAGTGGAGCGCTGGGAAGGAACAGAACTGAATTTGCTTTGATCAGGTAGTGCACACCAATTATATATAAGGTGCAAATATGTAAGAACGAATATGTCTTTTATGTCTTTCTGTCTTAATAAAAAGAACTACTGTCTTTATAAATATGTTCTTTCTGTCTTTCTGTCTTAATAAAAAGAACTACTGTCTTTATAAATATGTTCTTTCTGTCTTTCTGTCTTAATAAAAAGAACTACTGTCTTTATAAATATGTTCTTTCTGTCTTTCTGTCTTAATAAAAAGAACTACTGTCTTTATAAATATGTTCTTTCTGTCTTTCTGTCTTCATGAAAAGCTCATTTGTCTTGTCTGTTCCCTCTCCTGTTTTCCTATTTTGCGCCACCCAAGACCGATTTTATGGTCAGTTAGATACAGTTCTCTCAAGACGTGTTATTTTTTAGCGTCATTTTGCAACACAATGTCGTATAATTCCTTTTGTTTGCT
>Ga0256406_1006616_pt1 | contig 11507 bp, 10 predicted proteins | sample RumenRJG_03DNA_FD_185986 | JGI IMG/M metagenome (GOLD analysis project Ga0256406, IMG submission 185986) | Bovine rumen microbial communities from Lethbridge, Alberta, Canada - RJG_03 | ecosystem: Host-associated > Mammals > Digestive system > Stomach > Rumen | place: Canada: Alberta | collected...
CATTGCCTTGTCTTCTGCTTTATATGATAAGTATGCAAGTGCAAAGTTAGATATAAAAGCCGAGCTGGGCAACAATGTCCTAAAGAAATTCAGAGTTGTTGTACAGCTTCTCCTTTCCGATTCTTGCTCAATATTAACGCCTTATTAACACCCTGAGAAAGAAAAATCCCTTGTAAATCATGATTTACAAGGGATTTATAGTGTAAAATGGTACCCAGACTCGGGCTCGAACCGAGATGAGTTGCCTCACTGGTGTTTGAGACCAGCGCGTCTACCTATTCCGCCATCTGGGCTAATTGGATGATAACGAATGTAATGTGGGTGCAAAGGTACAATAAATTAGCGGAAAAACAATTGATTTTGCGATTTTTTTTATTTTGCGATGAAAAAGGCGTGCTTGTGGTTGTTGCTAAGTATAGTTATGTGGCAGGACAATGCTGTAGGTTAGATAGACTTCATGCTTATGGGCATTTCCTTTTTAAAATAAATGACTGGGGGTAAATAAAAATGTGTTTTAATTAGGATAGCGTTTTATAGATGGTGTGGGGTAGGGGAAAGGGACGTTCCGATAGGCTATATATAAAGATGGTGTTTTTCGATGAAATCGGCGATTTTCGAAGGAACAAGGCTGCGGTATGGCTGTCCTGAATGAACACGGTTACGGATGTCCGTGCTGCTGATGTCGAGCAACGGCATGTCAATAACTGAGACATTCGCCGGAAGTCTTGTGGCGTCTATGTTGTCGCCACGACGAGGGTAAACCGCTATTTTGAAATTTTTGACGATTTCATCGGAGTTTTTCCATCTATCGAAAGCCCTCCAATTGTCGCCTCCTATAAGCAATGTAAAGCGATAGTTGGGATACGTGGATGAGAGATGGCGAAGAGTTCTGTACATGTATGAGGGCTTCGACAGATGAAATTCGACATCGCTAACCTTCAGCCTTGGTTCTTCCTTTAGGGCTTCACGTACCATTTCAAGTCGCAGGTTGTCGTCAAGGAGTTCTTGGTTGACCTTAAAAGGGTTCTGTGGAGATACCACGAACCATACTTCATCAAGCGATGCTTGCTGCAGGAAAGCCTTAGCCAAAGCGATGTGCCCGTTGTGGAGAGGGTTGAAGGTGCCGCCGTAGATGCCTATGGCCTCCCCCGGTCCCTCCGAAGGAGGAGAGAAGAAAAAGTGTTTTGTGGATGTGTTCAGTTCTTCTGACATATTATATGTTTTCTTCTGACTGATTATTCGCTCCTGATGGCCGACTTATTTATACTTTTCCAAACTAAGCAATTCTGCTCAATCGTTTAACTCTCATTTTATATTCTCCCTCCCTTTGGGAGGGCTGGGGTAGGCTTTTCATTCCTTCAGGAGGACTTGAGTATTTCTTAAGAACTCACTGACAAGCTTGTAGGTCTCTTCCTCAGCCTTCTTGAGGTCATCGTTGATGACGACATGGTCGAACTTAGGGGCGAAAGTCATCTCGTAGGAGGCTTTGGCAAGACGCTTCTGTATGTCAGCCTCGCTGTCGGTGCCGCGGCTTTCAAGGCGGCGGCGGAGCTCGTCAACAGACGGAGCCTGGATGAAGATGCTCAGCGCACGGTCGCCATAGAACTTCTTGATGTTGCAGCCACCCTTGACATCAACATCGAAAACAACATTCTCGCCTCTTGCCGTTTGCGTTTCGACCTGCGATTTCAGAGTTCCATAGAAACGTCCGGGGTATACTTCCTCATGCTCTAGGAATTCGTCATTTGCGATTTTTTCTTTGAATTCATCGAGCGAAAGGAATAAATACTCTACTCCATTTCTCTCCGTTCCGCGTGGTGGCCGCGTGGTGGCGCTTATGGAAAATGCGAGGTTGAGTTCGGGGTGCTCCTTCATGAGATACGAGACGATAGTGCTCTTGCCAGAGCCCGAGGGGGCGGAGAAGATTACTAGCCTACCCCTGCCCTTTCCTGAGGCCTCTGCCGACCCATCCGAAGGAGTGGAGACGATGTTAGTCTTGCAATTGTGTACCCCATTCGTGTTCTCCGAATGACTATCGGTAACATCTTGCTTGCTATTAGACTGATTATTCATTGAAAGCCCTTTCTATTTCTCTAATTTTTATTTCTATCTTTGAAATTACCGTTTCTATATCTTTACAGACCTCCTCATTGGTAAATCTTATAACAGTATATCCCACTTTCGACAAGTATTTTGTTCGCTCTTCATCGTGTTCACGCTGTTCTCCTGCGAAGTGATACCCACCGTCTATTTCGACTATCAGCTTTAATAGGTAAGCATATAAAGTCGGGTATATAATCCAGAACTATGTATTGTCGATGTATCTAAAGTGCATTGAGCACCTGCTCTTTTATCTGCTCAAGTTCATCCTTCATCTTGACGACGATATTCTGCATCTCCGCATTGTTGCTCTTCGAGCCGGTCGTGTTAATCTCGCGACCCATCTCTTGAGCGATGAAACCGAGCTTTTTGCCAACTCCGTGCCCAGTTTCCTTCATCGTTTCGCGAAAATACTTCAGGTGGTTTGCAAGGCGCTGCTTTTCCTCGCTGATGTCCAGTTTTTCGATATAGTAGATTAGCTCCTGCTCAAGACGGTTCTTGTCGTAGTCGAGCTCTGGAATTTGTTCCAGACCTTTGACGATTTGTTCACGTATTTTGGGAACGCGCGCCTTCTCGTACGGCTCAATACTCTTCAGCAAAGCCTCGATATTATCGACCTTTTCGTTGAATTTCTTTTCCAGAGCAGCACCTTCCTGCGTACGGAATCCTATCAAGTGCTGCACGGCTTCGTCAATAGCTTTTTTGGCGGCAGCCCATTCCTCATCGCTCAGAACCTCAACGTCAGTCTTCGTTGTAACATCCGGCATACGCAGCAGAGTGTAGAACCAATCCTGTGGCTCAGGGATTCCCGTCTTGGCTGCAATGTCCTTAATCTGATGATAGTAGTTCTCTACCAGCGACGCATTGATAGGAGTAGCGTCGACACCAGAGTCCTTCTCAATCCATATTGCGAAGTCAACCTTACCACGGATAAGCGCCTTAGCCAGCATGCGGCGTATCTCCATCTCCTTTTCGCGGTAGAGCGGAGCGATGCGTGTAGACAGGTCGAGAGCCTTGCTGTTCAGCGATTTAATTTCAACATTGATTTTCTTTTCATTGTAGACTACGACAGCCTTGCCATAGCCCGTCATTGACAATACCATAATTGATTTAGCGTTAAATTTTTGCAAAAGTACAAAAAAGAGGGGAAAAAGCCGTACTTTTGCATTCTTATTTAGAACATATTAAATATTAATGTCCTGCATTTTAAATATCGATACCAGCACCAACGTCTGCTCCGTAGCCGTGAGCAACGACGCTGAGTGCATCTTCAACAAAGAGGACCACAGCGGTCCTAACCACGCCGTCAAGCTCGGCGTATTCGTCGACGAGGCTTTGTCGTTCATCGACAACCACGCCATTCCTTTGGATTACGTAGCCGTCAGCAGCGGTCCGGGTTCTTACACCGGTCTGCGCATCGGCGTCTCCATGGCAAAAGGCATTTGCTACGGCCGTGATGTCAAGCTTATTGGCATTCCTACCCTCGAAGCCCTTTGCGTACCTGTACTCCTTCATCACGAGGAGATAGAGCCTGACGCCCTCATCGTTCCGATGCTCGACGCCCGCCGCATGGAAGTGTATGCCGAAGTCTTCGACCGTGCGTTGAAGCCTGTCCGCGACATCCACTCCGATATCGTCGACGAGAATACCTACAAGGAATACCTTGACAAAAGAGCAGTCTACTTCTTCGGCAACGGCGCAGCAAAGTGCATGTCTGCCATCAACCACCCCAATGCCCACCTCATAGAAGGCGTCGAGCCGTTGGCAAAGAACATGTTCCCGCTTGCCGAGAAGCGCATCGCCCAGGAGAAGTTCGAGGACGTGGCATACTTTGTTCCATTCTACCTCAAGGACTTCGTAGCCAAAAAGCCGAAGCCCCTGCTTTAACATCAACCCCATCTATCACCCAAACGAAAAAATGAACATACAAGGATTAGATTACAACACACAGCGGAAGAAACTCGTCCTTCCCGAATACGGCCGCGAAGTTCAGAGCATGGTCGACTACTGTGTTACCATTGCCGACAGAAGCGAGCGCCAGCGTTGTGCCGAGACCATCGTTGCCACCATGGAGCGCATGACGGTCAAAGGCCACAGCAACGCCGAGCAGAAGCAGAAGCTTTGGGACCATCTCGCTATCATGTCCGACTTCAAGCTCGATATCGACTATCCCGTTGACGTATCCCACGCCCACAAGATAGCCGAGAAACCGAAGCCAATGACATACCCTATGACCCGCATTCCCGTCCGCCACTACGGCAAGATGATGTTCCGCCTCTTCGACAAGCTTAAGACGATGCCTGCCGGAAAGGACCGTGATATCCTCGCCGGCTACACAGCCAACCAGATGAAGCGCGACCTCGTCCAGTGGAGCCACGGCAGCAGCGACGACGAGAAAGTTGCATCCGACCTTGCCCGTTTCACTGACGGCAAAATCCAACTCGACCTCGATAAATTCAAGTTTGAGAGGGTAAACCTGCACGAAATAAAGGAAAACCGGAAGAAAAAGAAATAGTCTATGGAATCATTCATTATCGAAGGCGGCCACAGACTGAAAGGCACCATTACGCCGCAGGGTGCCAAGAACGAGGCCCTCGAAGTCATTTGCGCCACATTGCTGACGACGGAGGAAGTGACGATACACAACATTCCTAACATCCTCGATGTCAACAACCTCATAGGATTGCTGAAGGAAATGGGCGTCAAGGTAAAGCAGATAGAACCAAACGGTTTCTCTTTCCAATCCGACGAGATACGCCTCGACTATCTCAACAGCGACAAGTTCATCAATAAGTGCGCCCAGCTTCGTGGCAGTGTCCTGATGATAGGACCGCTACTTGGCAGGTTCCACAAGGCAACCGTTACCAAGCCCGGTGGCGACAAGATAGGACGCCGTCGTCTCGACACCCACTTCCTCGGCTTCAAGAAACTCGGTGCGAAATTCATCCATGAAGAGAACCGCGACACTTTCGCCATCCGTGCGGACAAACTCAAGGGCACATACATGCTGCTCGATGAGGCCTCCGTTACCGGAACAGCCAACATCATCATGGCTGCCGTTCTCGCCGAGGGTACCACAACTATATATAATGCTGCCTGCGAGCCGTACATCCAACAGCTCTGCCGCATGCTCAACGCCATGGGCGCCCACATCAGCGGCATCGCCAGCAACCTCCTGACAGTCGAAGGCGTCAGCAGTCTGCATGGCACCGACCACACCATCCTTCCGGATATGATTGAAGTCGGTTCCTTCATCGGCATCGGAGCAATGGTCGGCGACGGCATACGTATAAAAGATGTGTCGCTCCAGAACCTCGGTATCATCCCCGACGCTTTCCGCCGCCTTGGCATAAAGATAAAGACCGAAGGCGACGACATCATCGTTCCGCGTCAGAACCATTACGCCATTGAGACGTTCATCGACGGTACGATAATGACGATAAGCGATGCACCGTGGCCGGGCCTGACGCCGGACCTTATCAGCGTGTTGCTCGTCGTGGCAACGCAGGCACAGGGCAGTGTCCTCTTCCATCAGAAGATGTTCGAAAGCCGCTTGTTCTTCGTCGACAAGCTCATCGACATGGGAGCACAGATAATTCTCTGCGACCCTCACCGTGCCGTTGTTGTCGGCAACGACCACAAGCACAAGCTTCGTGCCGGTCGCATGTCGAGTCCTGACATCCGTGCCGGTATCGCCCTCCTCATCGCCGCCCTGAGTGCTAAGGGCACAAGCCGCATCGACAACATTGCTCAGATTGACCGTGGTTACGAGAATATCGAGAACCGCCTCAATGCACTCGGGGCAAATATTATAAGGGTGAACTGATGACCTCTCCCGGTGCATATGTGATAGGACGCATCGGCAAGCCCCACGGCGTGAAGGGTGAAGTGACGATGCAGTTCACTGACGACATCTTCGACCGCAGCGACGCCGATTACGTGTTCCTCGACATCGACGGCATACTCGTTCCATTCTTCTTCGAGAGCTACCGCTTCAAGAACGACACGACGGCACTGGTGAAGTTCTGCGACATCGACGGTGCCGACCGTGCTGCGGAACTGACGGGTTGCGACGTTTACTTTCCCCGTGACGACTCCGACGACGACAAGATAACTGCGGCGGAGATTATCGGCTATAGCGTCGTCAATTCTGCCAATGGTCATAACGTAGGCAAGATAAAATCCGTTGACGCCTCGACGATTAACATTCTTCTTACGGTCACTGACGATAATGGCGACGAACACCTCATTCCCATCAATGAGGACTTGATTGAAGACATAGACAAAAAGAACAATATAATACGAATACAAATCCCCGAAGGTCTCCTGGACCTGTAGGGCTATCGTACTTCTTTCCCTCCGTAGGGAAGTCTTGGTAACGAAATATGAAACAGATATGCATACTTGGCTCGACCGGCTCTATCGGCACGCAGGCTCTTGATGTCATCTCGCAGCACCCCGACCTCTATGAGGCATACGCGCTGACAGCCAACAACCAGTGGGAGAAACTTGCTGAGCAGGCTCGCCGCTTCCACCCTGCCGCTGTCGTCATTGCCAATGAAGAGCATTATAAAGAGCTTTCCGACGCTCTCGCCGATACCGACGTGAAAGTTTATGCCGGCAAGGACGCGCTGAACGAGATAGTTGAGGCAGAGCCTGTCGACATGGTCCTTGCCGCTTTGGTGGGCTTCGCCGGTCTAACTCCGACGATACATGCTATAAAGGCTCACAAGAAGATATGCCTTGCCAACAAGGAGACTCTCGTGGTAGCTGGTGAAATGATATGCAAACTGGCTGTCGAGAACCACGCTCCGATACTCCCCGTCGACTCTGAGCACTCTGCTATATTCCAGAGTCTCGTAGGCGAGGACGACAACGAAATCGAAAAGATACTGCTTACATGCTCCGGCGGTCCGTTCCGCACGTTCACCCACGAGCAACTGAAGCATGTCACCGCTGCCGACGCTCTCCGTCATCCCACGTGGACGATGGGCGCAAAGATAACCATCGACTCGGCATCACTCATGAACAAAGGCTTTGAGGTCATGGAGGCGAAATGGCTCTTCGGCGTCCCTGCCGACCGCATACAGGTGCTCATCCATCCGCAGAGCATCCTCCACAGCGCCGTGCAGTTTGCCGACGGGGCGGTGAAAGGACAACTCGGCGTCCCTGACATGCGCCTTCCGATACAGTATGCGTTCTCATTCCCGAAGCGCATCCACCTCAACAGCGAGCGCCTCGACCTTTTCCGTAAGCCATTGGAGTTCTTCGAGCCGGACGTCGAGAAGTTCAAGTGTCTCGCCCTCGCTTACGAAGCTATCCACAAGGGTGGCAACATGCCGTGCATCGTCAATGCCGCCAACGAGGTCGTCAACCTGGCGTTCCGCCGTGGCGAATGCTCATTCCTCGATATGGGCGACATCATCGAGCGTACTATGCAGCGCGCCACCTTCGATGCCACTCCCGACTACGACATCTATATGAAGACTGATGCGGAGGCAAGGAAAATAGCAAGGGAGATGCTACAATAGGGGACCTTGAGATATAGATAAGCTGAGATAAAAATACAAACAAGCAACAAAGTAAACAGACTCCTGCCACAAGACATTTAACCTTCTCCCCACTTTCGGAGGGGCTGGGGGAGGTCGTAGGGAGTTCTTTTTCTTATTCTTATGGAAACATTTCTGATACGACTACTGCAATTTCTGATGTCAATATCACTGCTCGTGCTCTTGCATGAAGGCGGTCACGTATTCTTTGCCAAACTCTTTGGCGTGCGCGTCGAGAAGTTCTTTGTATTCTTCGATGTCAGCATAGGCAAATGGTCCGGTAAGCTATTCTCGTGGAAACCGAAGAACTCCGATACGGAGTACGGTGTCGGTTGGCTACCTCTGGGTGGTTACTGCAAAATCGCCGGAATGATTGACGAGAGCATGGACACGGAACAGATGAAGCAAGACCCGCAGCCGTGGGAGTTCCGCACGAAGCCGGCATGGCAGCGACTGCTGATAATGATAGGCGGAGTGACGGTCAACTTCCTGTTGGCTCTGTTCATCTACTCCATGATAATGTTCCACTGGGGCGAGTCTTATGTCAAGGTCTCCGATATGACAATGGGCATGGAGTTCAACGAGCAGGCTAAGAGCCTCGGCTTCCACGACCACGACATCATGCTCGGCACCGACAAGGGCGATTTCAAGGAATTCCTCAATGTCAACGGCGACTTTTTCCGTCAGATTGCCAAGGCTAAGCGCGTCGATGTCCTCCGCAACGGCAAGAAGGTGAGCATCAACATGCCTGGCGATATGGACATGCTGGCAATGATAAAGAACCGTCCTTTATTCTGTGTCCCTTACGTACCGTCGACTGTCGACAGTGTGATGGCTGGCAGTCCTGCCCAGAAGGCGGGCATGCGTGCTGACGACCGCATCCTAAGCATAGCCGGAAAGAAGATTGAGACGTGGAGCGACTTCGACAACGAGCTTGCCGCCCGCACAAAGAGCCTCGAATCAGCGAATACGCATGCCGACTCGATGAAAATACGCACAATGGCCGTTGTCGTCAATCATAAGGGCTCTGCCGCTGCCGATACTATGAACATGGTTCTCACACCGGATATGAAGCTCGGAGTGTACTATAGCTCTTACGAGAAGTACTATAAGCCGACGCATATCGAGTATGGTTTCTTCGCCAGTTTCCCTGCCGGCATAGAGTATGGTTGGAACATCCTTCGCGGTTATGTCAGCAACTTCCAGTACCTCTTCTCCGCCGACGGCGCCAAGAGCCTTGGTGGCTTCGGAGCCATTGGCAGTCTGTTCCCACCGTTCTGGGACTGGCATGCCTTCTGGATGATGACGGCATTCCTGAGCATCATTCTCGCCTTCATGAACATCCTGCCTATACCGGCGCTCGATGGTGGTCACGTCCTCTTCCTCCTCTACGAGATGATAACGCGCCGCAAGCCGAGCGAGAAGTTCCTTATCTATGCCGAATACGTCGGCATCGGCCTTCTCCTCCTTTTGCTCATCGTCGCCAACCTCAACGACATCCTCCGCTGGCTTGGGTATATGTAAGGGACCTAACCAAGCCTTCCCGAATGGGAATGATGTCTAAAATGTCTTGTGGCTGTTAGCGCCGTCATGCCATCCACTGCAGGGACGGCCCTTGTGGCTGTCCGCTCGGTCGTAAGACCGAATACCATCACCCACATTACATCATTTGCCCCTTCGTGGCAATCGGGCACCCACGAGGGGCGCCCCTGCGGTGGATGTTGCCCAGCCTAACCAAGCCTTCCCGAATGGGAAGGATGTTTGATATGTCTTGTGGCTGTTAGTGCCTTTCATGCCATCCACTGCAGGGACGGCCCTTGTGGCTGTCCGCTCGGTCGTAAGACCGAATACCATCACCCACATTACATCATTTGCCCCTTCGTGGCAATCGGGCACCCACAAGGGGCGCCCCTGCGGTGGATGTCGCCCGGCCTAACCAAGCCTTCCCGAATGGGAAGGATGTTTGATATGTCTTGTGGCTGTTAGTGCCTTTCATGCCATCCACTGCAGGGACGGCCCTTGTGGCTGTCCGCTCGGTCGTCAGACCGAATACCATCACCCACATTACATCATTTGCCCCTTCGTGGCAATCGGGCACCCACAAGGGGCGCCCCTGCGGTGGATGTCGCCCGGCCTAACCAAGCCTTCACGAGTGGGAAGGATGTCTAAAATGTCTTGTGGATGTTTGTGCCTTTCATACCATCCACTGCAGGGACGGCCCTTGTGGCTGTCCGGTCGGTCGTCAGACCGAATGCCGTCATCCACATTACATCATTTGCCCCTTCGTGGCAATCGGGCACCCACGAGGGGCGCCCCTGCGGTGGATGTTGCCCGGCCTAACCAAGCCTTCAAAGCCTAACCAAGCCTTCCCGAATGGGAAGGATGTTTGATATGTCTTGTGGCTGTTTGCCCCCTGCACCCCATCCACTGCAGGGACGGCCCTTGTGGCTGTCCGGTCGGTCGTCAGACCGAATGCCGTCATCCACATTACATCATTTGCCCCTTCGTGGCAATCGGGCACCCACGAGGGGCGCCCCTGCGGTGGATGTCGCCCGGCCTAACCAAGCCTTCAAAGCCTAACCAAGCCTTCCCGAATGGGAAGGATGTCTAAAATGTCTTGTGGCTGTTTGCCCCCTGCACCCCATCCACTGCAGGGACGGCCCTTGTGGCTGTCCGCTCGGTCGTAAGACCGAATGCCATCACCCACATTACATCATTTGCCCCTTCGTGGCAATCGGGCACCCACGAGGGGCGCCCCTGCGGTGGATGTTGCCGAATGGGAAGGATGTCTAAAATGTCTTGTGGATGTTAGTGCCTTTCATGCCATCCACTGCAGGGACGGCCCTTGTGGCTGTCCGGTCGGTCGTCAGACCGAATGATACATGTGCATTACATCATTTGCCCCTTCGTGGCAATCGGGCACCCACAAGGGGCGCCCCTGCGGTGGTCGTAAGACCGAATACCATCACCCACATTACATCATTTGCCCCTTCGTGGCAATCGGGCACCCACAAGGCCCCCCTGCGGTGGATGTCAGACCGAATACCATCACTCGCATTACATCATTTGCCCCTTCGTGGCAATCGGGCACCCACAAGGGGCGCCCCTGCGGTGGATGTCCAATGTTGCGCAAGTAAGGCATTCGGTGTTCAACATCCTTCCCATTCGGGAAGGCTCGGATAGGCTTTGGGCTTTTGGTCTCCCCTCCGTTCGGAGGGGACGGAGGAGGTGTTGTGTACGCCCATGCTAACGTTTACGTAACAGTTAACAATAATTAATATTTCTTTGCCCTTTTCTTTACATAGAAAAATGTATCTTTGCAACGGAAATATTTCTAAACTGTATATTTTAATTATGTGGCGACTGTCTCTCGGATCTGTTGGAATAGCTCCCAATGTCCTTTCCCTGTGGCAGTTATGCAAATGGTAACCGACTGACAAACTACTCAATTATAGGCTACAATCGGCAAAGACAAACGTAAGAATGATAAAATTAAACAATAATAATATAATAACAAAAAACCATAACATGAGAAGGATTACTCAGTTTTTCCTCACCCTGCTATTTATAATGATGGGCGTGAATGTGGTGCAGGCACAGACGACCGTCACTAAGACGTTCGACTTTAAAAATGCTACAACCACGGCTGCTAAAGGTTCCATTACTCTTGATGGAGTTACTATTACTCTTTTTGGTAATAAATCTGTTATTACAAATGGAACAGGTCTTGTATGTAAGCGTCTCCACGTTTGCGTCAACCCATAAAAAATAAGCCCCATGACAGATTCGCCATGGGGTACTTACTACATCTAATTTTGTTTAGTCCACTTGTCAGGCAGCAGTTCTCGATATTTCTCT
>Ga0256406_1006617_pt1 | contig 11507 bp, 16 predicted proteins | sample RumenRJG_03DNA_FD_185986 | JGI IMG/M metagenome (GOLD analysis project Ga0256406, IMG submission 185986) | Bovine rumen microbial communities from Lethbridge, Alberta, Canada - RJG_03 | ecosystem: Host-associated > Mammals > Digestive system > Stomach > Rumen | place: Canada: Alberta | collected...
AGCGAGGATGGCGTTCGGGTCTTCCGAGCGCGGGTTGTCGCTCGTCGCGATGACGACGTCGGCGAGCTCGGCCGCGAGGCGTCCCATGATCGGGCGCTTCGTGCGGTCGCGGTCGCCGCCGCAGCCAAAGACCGCGATGATCTTGCGCTTCGCGATTTCGCGCGCCGTCTTCAGCACGTTCTCGACACCGTCCGGCGTATGCGCGTAGTCGACGATGACCGCGAAATCCTGCCCGCCCTTGACGAGCTCGAAACGGCCCGGCACGGCCGTGAAGTTTTCGAGCACGGCGCGGATATGCTCGGGCGCGATGTGCTCAGCCAGTGCCGCACCGACGGCGCTCATGACATTGTAGACATTGAAGATGCCCGTGATATGGAGCGCAAGCTGCATTTTGCCAAACGAGCTATGATTCAGCGTGAAATGCGCACCGTCCGCCCGCACGTCGATGTCCGTCGCGCGCAGGTCGGCGTTTTCCGCATGGATGCCGTATGTCAGATGACCGCAGGACGCATGGTCGAGCATCGTCTGGCCTGCCGCATCGTCGATGTTGACGACGGCCGTCTTGCCCTGCTTCGCGCCCGCCTCGCTGACGTGCTCGAAGAGCTTCGCTTTCGCGAGCTTGTAGTTTTCCATCGTCTTGTGGTAGTCGAGATGATCCTGCGTGAGATTCGTAAAGACCGCCGTGTCGAACTCGATGCCCGCGACGCGGTTCTGGTCGAGCGCATGCGACGAGACCTCCATGACGACATAGTCCATGCCCTTCGCCTTCATGAGCGCGAGCGTGTTCTGGAGTTCGACGACGTCCGGCGTCGTGTTGTGAATCGGCAGCACCTCGTCCTCGATCATGATCTGGATCGTGCCGATCAGGCCGACTTTCTTGCCTGCATGGCGCAGGATCGCGCGCGTGAGGTAGCTCGTCGTCGTCTTGCCATTCGTGCCCGTGATGCCAATGACGCGCATCGAGCGCGCCGGATAATCATGGAAAAACGGCACCATCGCGTCGAGCGCGGGCTGGAGCTCCGGCACGACGAGCTTTGCGACGCCCTCGGGCACCTCGGCATCCTTGCGCGTCGTCAGCACGGCGGCAGCGCCCTGCTTGACCGCCTGCGGGATGAACTTGTGGCCGTCGACATGCACGCCCGGAATCGCGACGAAGAGCGTCCCGTTTTCGACCTTGCGCGAATCATGCTGGATGCTCGTGATTTCTTTATCAACACCGACAACCTCGGCGCCCTTGACGAGCGCGGCGAGCTGGCTGAGTTTCTTCATTTATGTGGTCCTCCCAGATTTATTACTAGCTGATACTAAATGGAGCCGTCCTTCATTATATATCGGATGGACGGAATTTAATAGAGGGAAAATGACCCGATGTTGTAAAAAATGCTTGTTTTCCCGTTTCTCCCATTATACAGGAATCAAAGGCTTGTGTGCGGCCTTGGCAGGATTTTTCCACACAAGCCGCGAAAATAGAAAGCAATCCCATTCGAAAGGGGCAGTTTCATGGTCACGATCAAGCAGCTGGCCGAGCTCTGCGGGGTGTCGCGCGGGACGGTCGACCGCGTGCTGAACAACCGCGGCAAGGTAAATCCCGAGAAGGCCGAGCTCATCCGCCGCACGGCCGAGCGGCTCAACTACCAGCCGAATCCCGCTGGCAAGGCGCTCATCGCGCGGCGCAAGAATCTCACGGTCGCCATCGTCATGCCGTCCGTCGGCATCGCGTTCTTCGACGATGTCATCGCTGCGCTGAAGCAGGCCGAACAGAAATATGCGCTGTTCGGCCTCAAGGTCGTCTGGCGGCTCTCGCGCGGCTACGACGTCGCCGTGCAGGCCGCCGCGATCGACGAGCTCGCGGACGAAGTGCAGGCGCTCATCATCAATCCGATCGACGACCCGCACATCGTCGAAAAAATCAACGGCTGCGTCAGCCGCGGCATCTTCGTCGTGACGCTGAACAACGACGCCCCTCAGTCGAAGCGCCATGCCTATGTCGGACCGGACTATCGCTCTGGCGGCGAGACGGCCGGCGAGCTCATGTCCATCCTTGCAGGCGAACCGAAGACGTTCGGCGTCACGCTCGGCAGCCGCCAGATCCTCGGCCACCGCCTGCGGCTCGAAGGTTTCGTCCATGCCATCCAGAAAATCCCCAGTGCGCGCATCGCGGCCGTCTGGGAGGATGGCGACGATGACATCCAGGGCTACGAGACGACGAAGACGATGCTGACGCAGCATCCCGAGATCGACGCGCTCTTTCTCGCGTCGTCTGGTGGTGCCTATGGCACCTGCCGCGCTGTGCGCGCGCTGCATTCGGAAAATGACTTGCGCATCGTGGCGTTCGACACGACGCCGCCGATCGTCGAGATGATGAAAGCGCACGTCATCGACGCCGTGCTCTACCAGCACCCGCACACGCAGGGCACCCGCGCCATGCAGCTCGTCTACGACTACCTTTTCAACGGCATCGAGTCTGACCACGACCAGCACATCATGCAGAACGAGATCCGCTTGCTGGCGAATCTATAAAAGAAGCACGTCCGGCTGCCCGCCGAACGTGCTTCTTCATGTATCTCTATCTGTCGTTTTCTGTTTCCTGTCACGGCTTCTGCTGCGCCTTTGCATTGTGCGTAAAGTAGACGTTCTCCGGCACTTCCATGCCGAGACTGCTCGTCGCGATGTCCTTGATGCGGCGCGGCGACTTCAGCTTCGCGATGTCGATCTTGAGGCGTTCGTTCTCCTGCTCGATGGCCTCCGCTTTCTGCTGCGTCTCCACGAGCGTGTAGCCGCGGTTCGCGCTGATGCCAGCGCGTGCCGTCACGGCCATCGCGAGCACCGCGACGATCAGGAACAGCCACTTGCAGCGCGAACGCAGGCGCTCGTCGAGCATGACGAGCGGGCGCGGCGGTCGTTTCGGGCGCGGCGGAGGGGCGACGGGCTCCTCGTATTCTTCGTAATATTCCTTTCGGAGTCTCGCCGGCATCAGGCCGCACCCCCTTCCTCAAAAGGAGGCAGCTTTTCCGCCACGCGGAGCTTGGCGCTCTTCGCGCGCGAGTTCTCCGAAAGTTCGTGCTTCCCGGCCTTGCGGCCTTTCACGAGCAGCCGGACCTCGGGATGGTGGTGGCAGACGCAGACCGGGAGCTCTGGCGGGCAGATGCAGCCGCGCGCGAGCTCGCGGAGCGTGTTCTTCGCGATGCGGTCTTCGAGCGAGTGGAACGTGATGATGACGAGCCGCCCGCCCGGCGCGAGGTGCGCGGCCGCTGCGCGGAACGCCCCTTCAAGGATGCCGAGCTCGTCGTTGACCTCGATGCGGATGGCCTGGAAGATGCGTTTCGCGGGGTGGCCGTTCTCCGCACGGCGCACGGCCTTCGGCACGGCCTTGCAGACGATGTCGACGAGCTCGCCCGTCGTCTCGACGGGCTTTTCCCTGCGCGCGTCCACGATGAACTTCGCGATGCGGCGCGCCCAGCGTTCCTCGCCGTAATCGTGGAAGATGCGGTCGAGGTCGTCCTCGCTGTAGGTATTCACGACATCATAGGCCGAAAACGACGCCGTCTCGTCCATGCGCATGTCGAGCGGCGCGTCCTGCATGTATGAAAAGCCGCGCTCCGCCGTATCGAGCTGGTGCGACGAGACGCCGAGGTCGAACAAGACGCCATCGACGACCGGCGCATCCACGCGCCCGAGAATGTCATCGAGATGGCGAAAATTGTCGTGCACGATGTCAATTTTGCAGGGAAAGCCCGTGAGACGCTCTTTCGCGGCCGCGATGGCCTCTTCATCCTGATCGATGCCGATGAGGCGCCCCTGCGCCGAAAGGAGGGATGCGATGCGCGAGGAATGCCCCGCGCCGCCGAGCGTGCAGTCCACGTAGACGCCATCGGGCTTGATGGCGAGGCCAGAAATGACCTCTTCCGGCATCACGCTGATGTGATGGAACGAGATATGTTCTGTTGTATGAGCCACACGCTCACCTCCTTTTGGAATGGAATAGGGGACGGCGCTTCGCGCCTTGATGAAAGAATCGCTGACGCGATTCCATCCCCTTCTAGAAATGCTTCAAATGCCGAAATCCATCAGTGTCGCGGCGATGGCCGTGACATCGGGCTCGACCTCGTCCGTGTATGCCTGCCAGCGCTCGCGGCTCCAGACTTCGATACGGCTGTCCGTGCCCGTCAGCACGACATCCTGCCGCAGCGTGATGCCAGCGTAGCTGCGCAGGTTTGCCGGCACGAGGAAGCGCCCCTGCTTGTCGCACTCGAGCGTCCGCGCACTCGCGAAAAAGAACCGGGCAAGCGCCCGGGCCTCCGGCTTTACAAGCGGCAGCGTGCGGAGCTTTGCCGCCAGGGCATCCCACTCCGCCTGCGCATAGAGGAACAGGCAGCGGTCGAGCCCCTTCGTGATGACGAACGAAACGCCGAGCTCCGCACGGAAATCGGCCGGCAGGATGACGCGCCCTTTCGCGTCAATCGCATGGGTATATTCCCCCATGAACATCCTGCTTCACCACCTCGCTGCCACCAAGTGACACTTCTCCCCACAATTCACCACTCTAATATATTCTTTTTATAGCAGAAAATTCCTGCCTATGCAAGGGGAAAAAGGAAAAAAGGAAGGATGACCGCATAAAAAGCACAAATGGAACGTAAAATCACTGGCCGTTCACTCGCTCAAGCCGAGCTTCCGCCGCCAGTATCCTGCATAGATGGCCGCCATCGGATTCGACATACGCGGCCGCCTGCATGATGTTCCGTTCTTCGTCATCATAAAGGGCGAGCATCGCGTCCTGGTCGACGGGCACGCAGCTCTTCCCCTTCTTGTAGCACATGCGGTTGGCATTGCAGTTTGCGCAATCTCCTAACATCCGATTTCCCTCCCGGATTCAAAGATGGTTTCAACGTGTCTTCGGCGCGGCAAAGGCGCCGTGCCAGGTGATGTCGCGATAGCGTTCGCGGTCGGTCGCGCCCTCCGTGCTGATGCAGAGGATGGTCGCGTCTCTGCCAAGGCCGACGGCTTCGGCAAGTGCCTTGTTTTCCTCACGGCTGAGCAGGGCGAGCGCGGCACCGACGCCGGAAGCTCCGCTCTCGCCAGAGATGATGCGCGGATCGTCCCCGAGCGGCGCGCCGAGCGTCCGCATGGCATCGGCGGCCGTGAAATCTTCGCAGGTCAGCGCGAAATCAGACGTATGCTGGAGGATGTCCCATGCGATGCTGCACGGCTCGCCGCAGGCCAGTCCCGCCATGATGGTCTTCATGTCGCCCTCTGCGAAATGGCGCTTGCCGTCATGGGCAGCTGCCGAGCGATAGAAACAGTCGGCTGTCGTCGGTTCGACGATAATCATCGTCGGCGGATTTTCCGGCCAGGCGGCTTTCAGCACAGCCGCGACACCGGCCGCCATCGAGCCGACACCGGCCTGCAGAAAGACGTGCGTCGGCGGCTCCGGCATCGCTTCGACGATTTCCGCCGCCATCGTCCCATAGCCCGTGATGATCCAGCCGGGGATTTCCTCATAGCCGGGCCACGCCGTATCCTGCACGAGCACCCAGCCGTGCTTTTCCGCCTGCTCGCTCGCCATGCGCACGACATCGTCATACTTGAGGTCGGTGATCGACGCCTCGGCACCAGCAGCACGGATGTTTTCGAGGCGCTCAGGGCGGCTGCCTTTCGGCATGTAGACGACGGAATGCTGGCCGAGCGCATGCGCCGTCCACGCCACGCCGCGCCCGTGGTTCCCATCCGTCGCCGTGATGAACGTGATGTCGCCGCAGGCCGCGCGAAAGGCCTCCGACGTCAGCGTCGCATACGTCGTCTCGTCCGGCCGCAGGCCAGCCCTCCGCGCAAGGTAGCTCCCGATGGCGTAGCTGCTGCCGAGCACCTTGAACGCATTGAGGCCGAAACGGTACGACTCGTCCTTCACGAAAAAACGATGAACGCCATACGCCTCCGCGAGATGGCGCAGGTCGCAGAGCGGCGTCGGCGCATACTGCGGAAACGACGCATGGTAGCGCCGCGCATCCGCGACAGCCTCGGCACTCATGAGCCCAAGGCTGTCCCCATTCTTCTCTCCCGGCATCTTTGCAATCTGCATCACGATTCCTCCATTCGAATGTCTCTTGATGTGCGGGCTCTCGACCTTCGGCAACGTGATGCAAGATTCATAGAACACGCACCAGAAGATTTTATCGAGAAATGTTGCAGCATAATTAGCCAGCTTTTCGAAACCTGAAAGGAGCATCCATTTCGGGGGTCCCCATGCCTGTTATTTCTTCGATATTTTTCTTTGTGCCCTGCTTCAGGCCGAGAGAATCTTTTGCCCGATGACGATGTTCGTGCCTTTTGCCCCGCGCTTCGCGAGCCGCGCCATGGCGCGGGCGACGGAGAGCGTCGACATCGGCTTCATGCGCGAGAGCAGGCCAAAAGTGTTCAGCGTTTGCAGAAGTTTCACGGAGAGCGTTTCCGTGAAGCGCTTTGCCGGATGGCGGATGAGGGAGGGCGGGCGCAGGATTGTGAGCTCGGGGAACTGGAGGGCTTCGAGGTCTTTTTCGATCTTGCCCTTCATCTGGAGGTAGAAGAACGAGGACGCGGGATCTGCGCCGAGGGATGAGATGACGACCATCTTCGGCACGCCGTTTTCCCGCGCGGCCTTCGCCGCTGCGAGCTGGTAGTCGTGATCGACGCGCCACTGCGGCTGCTTGCCGCCGGCCTGCTTCTTCGACGTGCCGAGCGAGGAAAAGAGCACGTCGCCAGTGACGAGGCTTTTCCATGTCTCAGGCTGCTCGAAGTCGATGATGTGGACGTGGAATTTTTCTGCGTGTTCGCTCGGCAGCTGCGGCAGGCGGCGTACGAGCACATCGACGCGTTCAAAATCAGGGTCGTCCGCGAGGACGGTCAGGAGGTCGCGGCCGACCGCGCCCGTCGAGCCGATGGTGATGGCTTTCATCAAAAAATCCCTTCTTTACTTGTTTGCAATGGTCAGCACGTTTTCCAGCGGTTCGCGGTCGCTGCGGAAGCCGTTGATCTTGCGGCCGTCGGCGTAGCCGAGCGCGATGCCCATGACGATGGCTTCGTCCTGCGGGATGGGGAGGAACCTGCGGATGGCTTCGGGGTACTTGACGATTTCATAGGCTGCCATCGAGTCGACGCCGCGCTCTTTCGCCGCAAGCATGAGGCTCTGGCCGAACGCGCCCATGTCGTAGATGCTCCACTCCGGCGAGTCCTGATGCATCGTGAGGTAGGCGATGGCGGGTGCATCGAAGAGTTCGGCCTGGCTCATCGGGAACTCGCGGACGGACATGCCGAGATACCCCTGCAGGTCATCGCTCCAATGCCCCATGTTGTTGTACGCCTTGCGGCCCCAGTCCGTGCGGTGGCCCGTCTCGATGTCCGAGCGGCCGCGCAGGCCGCGCTGCGCGTTCTGGAGATGCGATTCGCGAATCTGCCGCGCAAGGTCGCCCGTCGCGATGTAGACCTTCCACGGCTGCGCGTTCGCCCACGACGGCGCCCACTGCGCGTCCTTGACGATGGCGCGGAGCGTTTCCTCCGGCACCTCTCTGTCCTCGAAATAACGGATGGATCTTCTTGCTTCCAATGCTTCGCTGACGTTCATGATAGTTCCTCCTAATATTCGATAAAAATTGCGTTTTTTCAAAAATGCGATGGAAAAGGCAGATTTAGATGACGAACGTATCGACGTAGCTGTCGAACGCTTTCGAGATGATCGTCCAGCGGCCGTTCTCCTTCAAAAGCTGCAGGTACTCGACGTAATCCTGCCCGTGCCAGTCCTCGACGATGACCTTCGCGACGCCCGCGATGCCGCTGATGTCGAGGTAATCGATGCGCGCCGTCGCATGCGTCTCGCCGTAATGCTCGACGGAGCGGAACAGCGCTTCGATGGGCGCGCCGTTAATCAGCGCCTTCTCGTTGTACGCTTCCTTCAGCACCTTCAAATCGCCATTCGCGCCGTCGATGTATTTCTGGATGGTCTCCTTGACCTTCTCGATTTCCTTGCTCGTTTTCGTCATGATGTTGTTCCTCCTGCTTTGCTTTTGCTTTCCCGTATGTTCTTTCGATGAAGTTCAGTCGTCTGTGCCCGTGCGGCCGTAGTACGGCACTTCAACGTATTCGACGCCGCTCTTTGACGAAATCCGCCAGCCGTCGCGCGTCAGCACGAGGTGGAAGAACTCGACGAAGTTGATGCCGTGCCAGTCCTCGATGAGCACGCGCAGGCTCGCGACGCCGTTCTGGATGTCCGCCCAGTCGATGCGGCCCGTGGAGTGCGTTTCGCCGCGCGTCTTCACGATTTCATAGAGCTCGGCAATCGGGCTGCCGTTGATCAGCGCCGTCGGCAGGAAGACTTTTTCCTTCAGGAGCTCGACGTTCCCGTTCGTCCCCTCGACGTAATCCTGAATGACTTTCTCGATTTCCTTGTACTGCTTCGTCGTTCTGCCCATGATGGTTTCTCCTTTGTTGTATGTTCATGCATGTATTATCTTGAAAAGAAAAGCCTCGCCGCGAGGCTCATTCTTTTTCCGTCAAAATATCGCGGATGGCTTCGGCCGCCTTGACGTAGGCGTCATGCCCTGCATCCGTGAGGTGCGCGTACACGCCGCGCTTGTCGATGTTGCATGTCGCGCGGTAGACGAGCTGCGGCTCCATGCCTTCGAGCCGCTGAATAAGACGCGACATCGCGCTCTGGCTCATCTGGATGAGTTCCTGCGCCTCCTGCACGCGCATCCGCCGCTCGGGACACTTCGACAGGTAATAGAGGAAATAAAACTCGTTGAGCCCGAGCCCCGTCGCCTGATCGATCCGCGCCGCGATTGCCTGCTCCTGCCGGCGGAACGCCGCGTTCCGGTCGATCCACGCCTGGAGCTCCGGATAAATGTTCTTGCAAGTCATCGCATCCGCTCCTTCCTGTTTGCTGCCTCATTTGTATGTACATGCATATAATAACCGTCCAGAGATATTTTGTCAACACCTCTGGCCAAAGAAACGACTCGACGTACTGGATCTTGATATCCGGGAAGCTCTCGACAAACTGCACGGTGAAATCTTCGCCGTAGTCGACAAACTGCCACTCGCCAATGTCATCCGGGAACGAGCTCACGACTTTGACGCGCAGGTCGGGAAAGGAATTCACGACCTGCACTTTGACGTCTGCAAACGATTCGACGATGCGGACTCTGCCCGCCAGGCGGATGCCATTGTAATAGCCGTCTTCATTGATCTTTGATGCAGCGCCTGCCGTGGCGGAGAAAGCGATGAGCAGAATAAAGGTCAGGACGAGTGCCAGCTGTTTGCCACGGAACATCTTCATCATAAAAATCACGCCCTTTCGATACAATGATTCTATCATGTACGCCCATGCCGCTCATGCCTCCTTATGAATGTCCACCCATCCGGCAGCGTGGGCGAAATGGAAAAGTTCCTCTGGCGTCATGCGGATGGCGCTGTGATCATCGCCCGCCGCTGGATAGACGGTTTCGTAGGCATGAAGCGAAGTGTCAAGGTAGACGGGAACGCCGCCTTGAACTTGTGATTGTCCATCCGCGCATCCCCTGCGAGCACAACGAGCAACGGCTTCCCATCCACCAGGAAGGAAAGCGTCTTTGCGATGTGCCCCGGTGAAACACCAAGCGCCTCTGCAGCGAGTTCCACCGTCGCCGTCGATTCCTCGAAAGTCAGGATGCGCGCAGCTTCTCCAAGATGTTCAAAATAAGCTTTGACCTTTTCGATTGCCATGAAGATTCCCCCATCATTTGCAGGCTTCCACCAACGAATGGATCAGCAGCTCAAATTTTTCTGCAAACCGTTCGTCGTTCTCTGCCGTCCGCTTGCGCGGGCCTTTGAGATGCATCTTTTTTGAGGAACGGCGTGCTTTCTTGACAACATATCGTTCCTGGAGCAAGCGGTCGATGTTTTCGGCTGTGTACTGCCAGCCGTTCTGATGGACAGCATGTGCGCCCTTCCCGAGCACCATCGCGGCGACGCCGTAGTCCTGTGTGACAACGACGTCGCCTTTTCGGCATGCATTCGCGACGGCGATGTCAACGGCATCGGCTCCCGCCCCGATGACATGGACGTCCCCGACCTCGGAAAAAAGGACATGGTTCGTGTCGCAGAACAGCTGGAGAGGAACGCCGTATTTCTTCGCAACGTACTCGATTTCCGATACGACGGGACAGGCATCGGCATCGACAAGGATCTGAAATCCCATGAAGCATCACCTCTTGAAATCGCAGTATCATCCAGCTCATTTTTCTGATTCGTCATACCTCATGGTTTTCCTGCCGCGTTTTCCATCTCTGTCCCAATGACCAAGCTGCTTGACGTTGATACGACGTCGTAGTATCATACTTACATAAATACTACAACATCGTACTATTTTGCGCCGACGGCGGCATCCTTGCGCACAAAGACCTCGCAGAAGCAGCGAATCCCATCACCTACATCGGCAAGCAGAGTGCGCCAATGCTGCTCATGCACGGCACGGCGGACACCCTCGTCTCGCCAAGTCAGACGGATCTCCTCTATCAGGCGCTCCAGAAAGCAGGCGTTCCGTCGGAACGCTACCTCGTCAAGGGGGCGCAGCATGGCAGCATCTACTGGGTGCAGGACAAGGTGCTCGGCGTCATCACATCGTTCTTCGACCGCTATCTGAAAGGCTGACACCATGACGACGCTTGCCTCCACGCCCGCCTATCGCTTCTGCCGCGTCGCGCAGAAAGTCCACAACCGTCTGGACGAGCTCTTTCTCGCGCATGGCACCCGCACGGAACAATGGGCAGCGCTGCGCACGATCGACGAATGCGGGCCGCTCTGCCAGAAAGACCTCGCAATCATCCTCGGGAAAAACCAGAACACCATCAAAGCGCTCATCGACCGCCTGCTTGCGCAGGAGCTCATCGAGCGGACGCCGAACCCCAAAGACCGGCGGCAGATGGTGCTCCGCATTTCCAAAACGGGAAGCGCCCAGCTCGCGAAACTCGCTCCGCAGGAAGAAGCCATCAATCGCAGCGTCACGGATGCGCTCAGCGAAGAAGAATGTGCCGAGCTCCTGCGCCTGCTCACGAAAATCGAACAGCATCTCTGAGTTCTTCCTCAGTAGCTTACAACTTCAGGAATTTGACGGTTGTTGTATGATGAAATCAAACGATGATTCCACGAACGAAATGGAGATGAGCCTGTTGGAATTTCAAGTGAATGAGGAACATGTCTTCCTGCTCGACGAGCAGGGAAATCTCTTGGCAAACGCCGACTTCCATGAAATGTCGCCCGGCATCTTTGACATCTACCACACCGTTGTCCTTCCCGAACTGCGCGGGCAAGGCATCGCCTCGAAGCTCGTCGCGAAGACCGTGGACGAAATACACCGGCGCGGCGGTACGGTCACGGCGTCTTGCACGTACGCCAAGGCGTGGCTGGAACGTCATCCGCAAAAACAGGAGGGTTCGATTTCATGAAACATTTTGCCATCATCTATGATTCCAAGACGGGAACGACGAAGCAGGCAGCGG
>Ga0256406_1006619_pt1 | contig 11502 bp, 1 predicted proteins | sample RumenRJG_03DNA_FD_185986 | JGI IMG/M metagenome (GOLD analysis project Ga0256406, IMG submission 185986) | Bovine rumen microbial communities from Lethbridge, Alberta, Canada - RJG_03 | ecosystem: Host-associated > Mammals > Digestive system > Stomach > Rumen | place: Canada: Alberta | collected...
ATAATTACTATGTTCTTTATTTGATGTAAAGATACGAAAAAAATCGGACATAGCCAAATTTCCGGGACGAAAAGATTAACACCCAATGTATAAATATAACCTCTCCAAGACTTTTTCAGCAGCCTCCCCCTACGGTCCCCCCTACAAGAGAATAAATTTCGACTATGCACAACAGACTATTATATATCTTCCTACTCATACTGATGTCGGTGCTTGACGCTTCAGCCCAGACCGACACCATCCGCTATGTCAATGCAGCAACAGGAAAGTATGACAACGACGGACTCTCCTGGACCACAGCCAAAAGCGACCTGCAAGATGCTATCAACGACTTGCACGCCTACTTGACGCGCAACGCCAACGTGAGCTCAGGCAGCATCTACGTGGCTGGCGCGACCGACGGGTCTGCAGTCTATAAGCCCTCAGAGAGTACTGATGCCGGACAGACCAGCGTGCTCTACACCTCGTTCAAGATTTACGACGGCATCCACGTTTATGGTGGCTTCAAGGGCGATGAGACTTTGACTGATGATGACAGGACTGCGAAGCGCACACTCCCCGACAAACGCGTGCTCACCGATGGTAAAGCGACAGGCGAGACCACGAAGATGGTATATGAGAACACGCCTCAAAACAATATTCTTCCTTGGAACTTCAAATACAAGACCACGCTCAGCGGTAACCAGAGCAATGCTGGTCAGCCGACCGTGACATGGGACAGCAAGAAGGAACAGTGGACGATGAAATTTCCCGGCAGTAGCTACCATGTGGTGTGGTTTGCCACCAATGGCTTCATCGACGACGAAAAGCACCCCATGCGTGCAGACTCGTTGGTGGTAGGTGCCAGCGTCGATGGCTTTACCATCCAGGATGGCAACGCGAGCAACACAGATACCTACAACCGGCACCACAATTCTTACGGTGGCGGTGTATATATGGTGCGGCGCGCCCGTCTCGAGCGTTGTGTTGTAACTCACTGCTCGGCCACGCGCGGTGGAGGCGGCGTCTATATGGATGGCGGTGGCACGATGGTCAATAGTCGCGTCACACAGTGCCAGTCGTTGGGTCAGGGCATCATCGACGGCTATGGTGGCGGTGTATGCATCGGATACAATGGCAAGGTGGAGCAGAGCTGGATAGACCACAACGTGGGTCGCATCGGTGGCGGCTTCGCCATCTACCATTCCAAGTCGGAATACCCGGAGAGCCATCTCAAGGTGAAGGCGGAGCGCAACCGGCCTTACGCTGCATCCTGTATCATCAGCAACAATACGGCCACCACCGAGGGTGGCGGCGTGCTGATGCGGGGAGGCACAATAAACCACTGTACGGTGGTGAGCAACAAGTGCACGGGTGCCGATATCACTTATGGAGCCATACGCTATGGACGTACGGGCGGGGTGTATGTGTCGTATTCGGGTATGAGCTATAATTCCGTAATCTGGAACAACCAGTGCGAAGCTAACAACAACATTCAGTATGCAGCCGTCACCAATTCCAACCCCGATGATTTGGTGGAGATTTATTATACAGCACTCAATCGTGAGGATATCACCGACTGGACAGGAACGACAAAGTACGGGGTTTATCCCTTGGAAGACAAGAACTCTGCTGCAGACAATGGTGACTTGCCAGGCAGTTACCCCATTTTCTCCAGCCCTACCACGGTTTGCGGTGCTGCTGATCAGGGCGACGACCCGTTGGTGTGGCAGCCCAAGGCTCTCTCCGACCTGACCGACAAAGGCGTTCAGATAAACGAAGAGATGACCATCAATAAATACATCCAGCACGCCCACGCTGCCTACGACTTCATCGGCTATTCATTTCAGCCGGTGTCCATTCTGGGTGCTCTTCGACAGCCCACGCTCAGAGTAGGTGTTGCATCGCTGGCATCGCTTGAGCCGTCGGACAATGGTGAGAAGCTTACCACTATTTTCGTTGATCCCACCCGCGTTGCCACACAAGCTATTATTGATGCCGAGGCCAACGGCACGTTAGGCAGCAGCTGGGACACGCCGTTGCAGAGCATCAGCTATGCCATAGACTTTATAAGGAGGTATAAGTGGACTAAGAACAACACCGAGAGTGACGGCCAGATCAAGGAGAAAATACAGATACTGGTCAAGCAGGGCACTGACAATACGGCTGGCCCGAGTTCCTATTGGGGACACGACCTGCGCACGGCCGCCGTCCGTCCGCTGAGCAACATGCGACTTTTCGGCAGTTTCGATTCCGCGCTCAAGGGCACGGATACCGGCAAGCGCAACCCGCACACTACGCCGACTTTCCTTACGGCCAACATCATCGACTACGGTTACGAGCACAACTCTATCCACGTCATTTGTCTTGACAATGTGCGCAACGTCGTGGTTGATGGCTTTCATCTTTTGTATGGCAATGCCACCAAAACGGCCGACGACAAGGAATTGCAGTCGCTGTCTTACGGAGGAGGCATTCTGCTCAGTAATTATCAGGCATTGCAGAGCAACGGATCGGTCAACTCCAATGCACGCATCGACATGACCAATAATGTGGTGCGCAACTGTGTCATTGCCAACTGCAGCTCATCAAATTTAGGCGGAGCTGTGGCAGTGTTGGGCATGTTTCCAAAGAAAGATTACAGCATTGCCCAGGCTGAGCTGAAGATGGTGAACTGCATCATCCGAAACAATACGATGGTGGATGCCAACAAGCAGGTGCAGGGGGTCGTTACAGCTGTCGGCAACGCCACAGTTACAATGGACCATTGCACGGTTGTCAACAACGTGGGTTATCCTCTGCAGACCGTTCTTGTGTACGGTGTCAGCAAGACACCCACCATCAACATCAGCAATTCGGCCATCTATGCCAATGCCAACGCCGCACAGGATGATCGATCGACGCTCACCAAGGACAATGTACTGCTCAGCGATACCCGCTATGGTGGCACCATCACGGGCAGCAACAACCTGGTGGATGAGGTGCTGGCTGCATCCTCGTCGCTGACCTCGCTGGGTGCCGCGGCCAAGCTCGGCTACGACATCAGCAACGACAAGACCTACGCGAAGTTCGTCAATCCCACCAATAACGTCGGTTACCAGGCCAACAAGGCCGACAACACCCTTTATGGCGGTATAGCCGACTACATGCCTATGGACATGAATCCTATGGTCAATGCTGCCGGTACAGCCGCAGACAACTATGCCTACGACCTGTCTGCCAGCAACAGCCGCGACTACGGCGGCCTGCCCGACGTGGGTGCTTTGGAGGACAGCGACCTGCCCAAAAACGGCAAGGTTATCTATGTGCGCAATGCCGACGGAAAGGATGCCGACGGTTATGGTGGTGCATGGGGCAAGGCCTACAAGACTATTTCCTACGCCCTCAGCAAGGCAGTAGCCGGTACCACAGACATATGGGTGGCTGCCGGCACTTACAACGAGGGCAAGACCGTGACAATGATCGATGGCGTCAATGTCTATGGCGGCTTCAAGGCTTATGGCAATCCAGGAAAGAAAGATGGAGAGCGGGATATCTCCAATCTCAAGAATGACTATCAGACGATTATTGACGGTGGCGGGGTAAGGAGAGTGCTTTATGGCTCGGGTATTACGACAGCTACCTTGTGGGAAGGGCTAACGATACAAAACGGAAGAGTTGATTATGGATCAACTCAATCGTTTGGGAAAAATCTTGGCGCTGGCATTTATATGTCAGGAACAGGAATTACAATAAAAAACTGCTTGATAAGAAAGAATTATCTTCATGGCTACGATTGGACATCCCAGGGAGGTTCTGGAGTCTATCTCAACGGCGGCACGATTAAGGATTGTATAATTCGTAATAATATTTTGTGCAATCAAGCAGGAACAGCCGCTGGAGCCGGTGTGTTCCTAGCAGGTGGTACAATCATAAATACGATGATTGTAGAAAATACTACGGATCGTAGTAAATTAGGGAAAAATATCCTTGGCCTTGCTCTTGTTGTTCAAAAAGGGTCAACCAATAACAATCTCTATAACTGTACGCTTGCCTACAACATAGGATGGGTCAATTCTTCCAGTCCTATCGCTTCATGTATATGGGATGCAGCCAACAATGTTAAATTGTATAACTGTATAATGTGGGGCAATTGTGGATATGGCAGTACGGGAGAAAGTTATAATGCTGTCTGCCGCTCCTCTTGGCAAGACAATATCGGTAAGGCTGGGATTGTCTACAGTTGCTTTCATTCTGCACCTTGCGCCCGATTTGCAAACGAGGGCGTTAAAACAGGAACGCACGAATTGAGTGATGATTATTATAAGTATGTTTATGTGACTAATTCTTTTGAGGGAAAAAATGGAATTCCAACAACAAGGACTGACCATTCATCATGGAATCCTATAGACAATAAATATAACTTTGATCCTTATCCAACCAACTATATTGTAGCTTGTCAGATACCGCAACTTTTTAATGAGGCTAATTACAAATTGGAAGATGGCACTTCGGCCGCTGATTATGATGGTAAGCGGTATTTCTTCACCGACAACCCTTACAGCATCAACCCCACTTCCGGTCTTGCACAGTATTGCATCAATATGGGAGCGGAGGAGTATGGTGATGTGCTTACGCAGACTTTACATGTTACTGAGGACATTGCCGGCGCGGCCCGCATCCAGGATTGTATCATCGACAAGGGTGCCTACGAGTATAACGGTGCCAATGAGATTGTGCCCACAGTGACCACGGAGACCAAGAGCGACGGCACAACCTATCAGCTCGCCACATACTACGTAGCTCAGAACGGTGAGGGTGTGGGCAACGGACAGAACCCTCAAAACGTGGCCTGCGGCACGAAGTTCCAGAAAGTGCTCGACGCGGCCGGACGTTACAAATACGCCAATCCTGCGCATCGTGTCATCGTGAAACTTGCAGTGGGTTTCGACAGTGAAGGCAACATCCTCTATAAGTTCCAGCCCGAGCGCACTACACTCTATGAGGGTAACCTTACCGAAAATCCCCGCCTGTGGAGCATACAGGTGCCGCGCGGCGTAGAGCTTTGGGGCGGTTACCGGCAGACCGAAGCCGGAGCCACCGACAAGACCAAGGACGAGTATTACGGTTTTAAGACGCGTGACGTGCTGCGCGACTCTACCATCCTCGCAGGTTCTACCCCTGAGGTGAGCAACGTGTATCATGTGGTGACGTTCACCGACTATGTGTTCGACGCAGACGGCAACCCCATCACCAAAAGCGACGGCGCTAAGGAACTGCTCAGCGAGAAAACAGGGGAGATGGGGGATTTCAGCCGTGCCGTGCTCGACGGCCTTTACATAGAGGGCGGCCAGGCCAATGGCACACTGCCCGAGAACCAGATTGGTGGTGCTGCGGTGGTGCCGGGATGGGCCCACGTGCGCAACTGCATCCTTCAGCACAACAGTGCCGACAATGCGGGCGGGGCACTCTATCTACAGGATGGGGCCGTGGTGAGCGGGTCAATCCTGCAGAACAATACGGCCAACATTGGCGGTGCTATTGCCGTGAAGGACTACGACGATCTGAGCCAGGTGGGCGAGAGCACTTACGCTCGCGTCTATTCCTCGACCATCGTCAACAACACTGGCACGTCGCTGGGCGGCGGCATATATTTCCGCTACAACCTGCGTGCCAACTCGTGCGTGCTTTGGCAGAATTCGGGCAACAGCGCACAGCAGGTGTCGGGTGTCACCGACACTCAGAAGGAGCAGGAGGAAAACAACTACCCCTTTGCTTTCTGTGCCGTGCAGGGTATCCGTCTTCCGGGCGTGAGCAATATCAAAGTGAGTGCTGCTAACGCAGAGGGAACGCGCTTCAATACCGACAATAGCGTGAAAGGCCCGTCGGGCAATACTCATTTTAACTATTATGCCTTGCAGCGGGCCTCTGCGCTTTGCCGTACGGGCATGTCGTACAGTCTGTTCAGCAACCTGCAAAAGACGGTGCCGTCACTTATCGACCACGACATTGCCGGTGTAAGCTGGGCGGTACAGCCGGCCGAGGCCACTGCGGCTGACGGTACTACCAAGCTTGTGGCCAAGAGCAACGAGTATCTGGAAATCGGAGCCCGCGCGCTCAATGAGTCTTACGAGGTGCAGCAAGGCAAGATATTCACCCGCCTTTTTGTGGTCCATTCCAACAATATCAACTCAGACGACGCGCAGAAGATGCAGTCCTGCGATGACGAGATCTATAAGCAGACCGGTTCGTCGATGGCCAATCCTTTCCTGCGCCTTGGAGATGCCCTGCACTATGTGGTTACGGCACGGCAGAAGAACAGTGACTATGCCAACACACGCTTCGAGATATTCGTGGCCGGCGGCACCTATTATCCTTATCACGGCATTGACTACACGCAAGGAGCCGAGCGCAACAACACTTTTCTTGTGCCAGAGATGGTGACCATCATCGGCGGACTCAACGCTACCACCGACCATTATTACGGTCAGGAGACCACCGCCGACAAGACTATAACTTTTTCAGACGGCACCACGTTCACCGTGAAGGCAGCTACAACCGATGTCATCCGGTTGGGCCGCGCCCACTACGACATGAACAAGAATTCGCTCATTGAGCCGTGGGAGATGCAGAGCTAGACCATCCTCAATGGTATCAACGAGACCAGCCAGGACAAAGCTGTCAACGTGCTGCATGTCATCACATCGGTCAACAACACGAGCTATGTGGGGCCGCAGCCTAAGATGTATTCCGATGCTGAGCTCAAGACAGAGACTGACGACTATGAGAAAGAGAACATTCTCTCCCGTGGCAATCGTGCCATCATTCTCGACGGACTCACCATCATCAACGGCAGTGCCATGGACTATTCGTTGTATGATGACAGCGAGAAGCGCCCCAACCGCTATAACTATTATAAGGGCGGAGCTATACTCATCGACGGTATCAGCGACTATAGTAAGCGCACCAATGCAGCCGATGTGGCCGACCGCGACATTCCGTTGATGCTCAACAACTGTCAACTCAAAAACAACCAGGCTATTCTTGGTGGCGGAATTTTCTCAAATGGCTCAGTTGAAATCTTCAACAGCTCCATTGTGCAGAACCACGCCTTTATTCCTGCCGACAACACTTACGACCCTCAGTTTGCCACTTTCTCGGGTGGTGGTGCCTTAGCCATCAATGGGCGTTTGTTGGCAGTCAACACTATCTTTGCCAATAATCAGGCCGACCGTGGTGACAAGGTTATTACCGATCCATCCTCTTCAACTGATTTTAAAAAGCCTGCCAACACCACGGCAAATGGCCGAACTGCCAATGAGATGCGGGGCTTTGGCGGAGTGATACTTGCCAACGATCATGCTTCCATTGTGACTGTCAACTGCGACTATGTGCGCAACCGGGCTTTTGCCTATCCAGTCGTGTTCAACACGAGGACCAACACCAGCACGGATATTTACACAACGGGTGTCAACGATCTGTTCTGGGGCAACCAGTTTGATGCAAATGCTACGGTGAGTGCTCTTGACAAAGATTTGACCGACTACAGCAACTACTTCAACCTTGGAACGGGTACTGATCAAAAGGAGGCCATATTCTTCTCGGCTTATGAGGCCGGAAACGGTTTGCCAGCTCGCATGGGTAATGCCACGCAGGACGGTAAGGAGATAGATCCGCGCGAACTTGATCCGACAAAAGACGTGGATGATGTGAATGGAATCAGCGACTTGCAGACATTCATTACCAAGATGGTCAGTCACTTCACGGCTTCCGACGGTACGGTGTATAACAACAACATCATTCTCAACGCAAACAATGACGCCATTGACGGCCCCAACTTCATTGCACCGTCACAGCAGGCCGGTGTCGATGGTTACATGCAGAGTGCAGATTGGCTCACCTATCGCATGAACTCGCTGTGCGATAATGGTTGGTCGTACATGGAGCAGGACGCCACAACGCACGAGTTTGTCAAGGACGACAACGGCAACTTTAAGGCTGCGGGCCTTTACGTAGCCATTGGCGGACTGATGAGGACAAAGTACAATATGACGGTCATGCCTTTTGGCGAGACCAACTATATGGCCTATTCCTTCGGCGGCAATATGTTGCGCATATCAAAAGACCCGCTCACCAAGGCCACGAAAGACTATATCGATATTGGTGTTTACGAATACCAGCACGATGTCATCAAGCTTAGTCAATATGGCGAGATAGACAAGATATGGGTGGCCCCGCAGGAGCGCACGGGCTACAACAGCGGCGAGAGCTACGACCAGCCCACAAGCGACGTGCAGCGGGCCTTAGAGATACTGCTGCTCAGCCGCAACAACCATCCGAAGATGCTCTGCATGGAGGCCGGTGAGTATTCGCCCGTGTATGAGATGGACGACAACAACGTGGGCTTTACCATTCACATCGCGCCCCGCACGAGTGATGTCTCTCTCAAGGAAAATGTCAGTACTGCCCAGGGATACGGCATTAGCAGCCTCACCATTCAGGGCGGATACAGCAGCGAGATAGAGCTGACAGAGCCTGACCCGGAAGCCAATCCAGTGGTGTTGCGCATGAAGCAAGGATCGGGATCTACAGCTGCTAATACCGCCCACCTGCTCAACATTGTGCGTGCTGAGCAATGGAACACTACACAGAGTGGCAAGGATAATACCACCACCCGCAGTTCGTTGGGTGCCGGCTATGCCGTGCCCATCACCGTTGACGGCCTGACCTTTATCAACAGTTTTGCCAGTACAGGTCATACGGAAAGTGGAAAGACCGTAATAGGCGGCGCCGCCATCAACTATGCCACACAATACAAGAATGCACAAATAAATAATACAGAGCAGCTCACTACAGAGTTGCTCGGCGATGCCAAATCGGTAGTGGAGACCACCGTCGGCACGACGACCACCACCACTGAGACGGCAGCTGACAAGCTCACCATCAAGAACTGCATCTTCATGAACAACGGCGTGAGCGGAGCTGCGGATGTGCCTGCGGTGAAAGTGGAGCAGGGAGGCGGGTCAACACTCATCTATGACTGCCTTTTCCACAGCAACAGTGGCAACCCGTTAGAGACTGACGACAAGACCCGGGTGATCAATTGCACGTTTGCCCTCAATGGCGGACATGTCAGGCTCGATGCAGCCGGAAAGACCTCGCTTTCTGAGATGCATAACAGCATTGTGTGGCGCGACAACCAGGCCACGACAAATGCTGCAACGGTGTCAGTTGAAGGTCTTGGCGCGACAACTACTGACGGACTGACCGCCATAGGGCCACGTTTCACCCACAACGCCGTGTCGGGCATCACAAACGCCGTGGAAGATGCCGCACATTATTATAATGTAGGACTGGGCGATGACAATGCCGATGTGCTTACCGGCCCTAACTTCATTGATCCACTGAACAGTGTGGTGGAGAGCCGTGACTTCCACATCAACCCGGCCATGCGCACCATCAACAAGGCTGATGCTGCGCTCTATGCCAAGACGATACTTGGCAAATCGGATGCCACTGATGAATCAGCCAAGAGCTGTTTCTATGATGCCGACGACAATGCCACGGTCTTTGACCTGGCCCACAAGGCGCGCTTCTACGACACCGGCATGGAGCGTGGCGCCTATGAATGTGCGGTAGCGCTGCAGCGCATTGTGTATTGCAACCCCAATATAAGCTCCGGCCGCCAGAACGGCACGTCTTGGGAGAATGCCTATGGCGTGGGGCTGCTCCAGCGTGCCGTTGATGCTGCCAGCATCTACACTACCATCAATGGAGGCACGTCGTATGTGATGGTAAAAGGCAACAACAACAAGGCATCGGAGGGTGAGGTGCTGTTGCGGTCGGGCGTGCAGGTCATTGGTTCCATTTCGCCCACTTACAATACCAATGCAGAAAAGCAGGCTGATGGTAGTTATGCTGGGGGCGTTCCTGAGGCGTATGTCAAGCAGGTGCTTGCCAGCCGCCAGGGCGTGGCTGCCTCGTCTGCTGTTCTGACGCGGGTATCGGGAGTGAGGACACTCAACACCAGCTATGACTATCCGGCACTTCTCGATGGTGTGGAGGTGCGTGCTGACGCTGCTTCAGCCTCATCCCTTATCAGCATTGGCACGGAAGCCAAAAAGACAGCCCTGCGCAACTGCATCATTGACGGCAATACCGTCACCACAGAAGCTACGCCCGTTGCCGACCTCAAAGGCGGACTGCTTTATGACTGCCTGCTCTATGGCAACACCGTGGCAAACAATGTTCCGGTCGTCAATCTCGGTGACGGAGCCGTTATGGTCAATTGTACGGTGGTGGGCAGTGGATCTTCCCTGGTCAACGGGACAGGCAAGGTCTATAACAGCATACTCTACGGCGACGAAAGCAAGGTGGTGAAGGCCAATGGGGCGGAGACCATTCTCACTGCATCGCCCTTTGCACCTTACTTCAGTCCGTTGGCCGACGGAGGTGTTGACTACACCGACGTCTTGCCTTCCTATCTGACACAGAATATGCCTTATCGTTTCCAACTGCATGAGGCCAGCCTTGCGCTTGATGCTGGCAGCACTACGCTGGCAGGGTTTGATGCGACCGGCTATGGCACGGATATCATAGACTTTGCCAATGACCGCGACTTGCTTGGCAATCCGCGCACGCTCAACGGCAATACCATAGACGCAGGATGTTTTGAAACTTGGCGCATTGCTGATGGCACCAGCGTGTATGCCACCAACAAGGACGGCAGCTTCCATTATCCCCACGAGGGCAGTGTGGTGTACATAGGTAAAGGGTCATCACTCAGTCTCGGATCAGTCAGCACAGACAATGGACTCTTCACCGACAATCATCCCTTCCATCCTGGTTATCTGCTCTTGCAGGACGGCGCCTCGCTCTATGGTAATGGCAATGTGGTGCGGCTTGGCTATCTGGCTACGGAGAAAGCGATGACAACAGCTGACAGCTACCGACTCATGGCCTTCCCCTATAGGCTCAGCTTAAAGCATGTGGTGTCGCCGACTGCCAATGCATCAACCGGTGCGCTTTCCTTTGCCAATGTATCGGCGGGCATCATCGCCAAGGAATATGACGGTGCGAGGCGCAGTGCCTGGGACTACAGCTTCCGGACATCCGACTCCCCGTGCTGGACGTTGCTTTCAAATGACGATGCGATTGCGGCAAACGACGGCTGGCTGCTGCATTGTACGACTCCTGCTAATCAGACGCTGCGCTTCACTTCGTGGGGTGATGAGAATGGTAAGTTCGTCTATACTGAGGATGGATCGCCCAAGACGGTGACGCTGATACAATACAACCAGGTGTCTACTGACGGCTCGGCCCACTTTACGAAGTTGGAGAATATGGGCTGGAACCTCAAGGGCATGCCGTGGCTCGTGAGTGGATATCAGACCGATCAGGTCAGTAACGGGCAGACGGCCATGAACGCACCGCATGTGTTCTATGGCATGAATGGTGAAGGGGCGTATGAGGAACTGTCCAAGGGCAGCGTCTATACAGCGCTGTCGTGGGAAGGCGGAACAACGATGTCTTTCGGCTCGGCTT
>Ga0256406_1006621_pt1 | contig 11501 bp, 4 predicted proteins | sample RumenRJG_03DNA_FD_185986 | JGI IMG/M metagenome (GOLD analysis project Ga0256406, IMG submission 185986) | Bovine rumen microbial communities from Lethbridge, Alberta, Canada - RJG_03 | ecosystem: Host-associated > Mammals > Digestive system > Stomach > Rumen | place: Canada: Alberta | collected...
CGACAAGAATGACGAAAGGAAGAAGATTGTCTGGCAGTTCCGTACAGAGGATGCAAGAGTGAAATTAATTTCTCTTTATCCGAAATTATGAGTATAATAGAAGAAATGATCAGGACACTGCACTAGTTCCGTTATATATTTGTATTCACCACAAATCAAATATATAGCATATGGAACTAAGCTTCTTATATCATGGTTTCGGTATCGATAGCAGTTATCATTACCACGCTACAGAGTACAAAGATAAGTCAATTATTTTAAAACTCAAAAGCATTCCGATAGAAAAAGTGACATGCCCTCATTGTGGCTGCACAGAAGTTATACGTTATGGAGTTATTCACCGCATGGTGCACAATCTTCCTATCGGCAGCAAGAGGACATTTCTTTATCTGACAGTCCAAAGATACCAGTGTAAGGCATGTGGAAAGGTTCATCAGGCGGATATACCTTTCACCCGTGGTAATGTCAGTTATACTTACAGATTTCGACACTATGTATTGGACTTGCTGAGGCTCGGCGGCACTATATCGAATGTCGCAAGGCATCTTGGCGTTGGATGGGATATGGTAAAGGACATCCACAAGGAGTACCTCAAGAAGAAATACTCTCATCCAGACATATCAAAAGTAACGAAGATAGGTATCGATGAGTTTGCTGTAAGAAAGGGGCATGTATATAAGACAATAGTCGTTGACCTTGACACAGGCCGGATAATATATGTGGGTGACGGCAGGGGAAGCGACTCTCTTACAGGGTTTTGGAAGAGAGTCAAACGCAATAAAGTCAAAATAGAGCTGGTTACTTCCGATATGTCCGCAGCCTACATATCATCAGTGGCAAAGAATGCGCCCAATGCCAAACACGTATATGACAAGTTTCACGTCGTAGAACTGGTCAACGAGGCAGTTGACAAAGTCCGTCGTAGTGTGTGGAACCAAGAAAAAGACATCGAAAAGAGAAAACTCATAAAGGGTACAAGATGGATGCTTCTGTCAAAGTCATTGGATAAGTTCGATGAAGAATCAAAGAAACGTTTTGATAATATCTTGAATACGAACAAGCCTCTCTTTGAGGCATATTATCTGAAAGAGGACTTGTGCCAGATATGGATGCAGGAGGGCAAGGCTGAAGGAGAAAAACAGCTTGAATACTGGTGTGCCAGAGCTAAAGAAAGCAAACTACCGGCTATGATTAAGGCGGCTAACACGCTAATGGCAAAACGAACTGGAATACTGGCATGGTATGATTGCAAAGTGACGAATGCGGTACTAGAAGGTACGAACAACAAAGTAAAGGTATTGAAGAGGAAAGGGTATGGCTATAGAGATGACGAATACTTCAAATTACTATTGTTAGGCATGAAGGACGAGACTGTCAACACAGAATAGCTTGTGTGCCTACCAACGAGAAAAGCGGAAGAACCTTAAAGATACTGTCAAACAATTGCAGAAAACATTCTTGACCGATACAAAAATTGGTGATATAACGGTAGAGACGATAGATAGGATACAAGGTATGACGGTAGATTACGCAATTCTTTATATTCCTGGAAGAAATCCAGGGTTTGCTCTTGATGAAAGACGTTTTAATGTTGCAACAAGCCGTTCAAGAAGTACGACATTTGTGCTCGCAGATGTACCTTTAACCAATTTCCATTCTGTTTCTGCAAAGATTGCGGAGTTCTTAGACAAATGTAATTGGATTAAAAACCCGAGAGTAACTGCAAGTTTGGATAACTTGTCCGAACGAGATCAAATAAAATTTTTCTATCCAGGTCTGGAAGATATTGTTGACTTATTGTTAGACAACAACATAGAATTCAGTCATGATGGAGACTGTGACTTGACAGATGATAATAATGTCGTGATGGCTTCTGCAGGTATGATAATGAGAAAATATAAACTCGCTATTGATCCATTAGACGAAGCATCCAAATCTGTATTTGAAGAATCTGGTTATAAAGTCATATCGTCTGACGAGTTTAATATTAGCATGGTCAAATAATCATTTTGCTTATGTTACCACTACAACAAGCATACGAAGTACGGGCTGCCGTACTGGAATATATTAAGGCAACCTTCCACTTCAAGGACACCGAGGTGGGGAAAGCCTTCTATCGGTTTGTGGAAGACGAGCGTAACGGACTCTTCAAAGGTCCCTACGTATCGTTGAAGACACCGTTCGTAAAAGCCAGGGAGGATGAGGAGATTCCGCTAGACATCAAGCCGGACTTCCAACCGCATCAACATCAGATAGAATCCTTCCGCAGGTTGACGACTCACGACGGTCATCGTCCGCAGCCGACACTGCTGACAACCGGCACGGGATCTGGTAAGACAGAGTGTTTCCTATACCCTGTGCTCGACTATGTGTATCAGCTCAACCGTGAGGAACTCCATCAGGGCGTGAAGGTCATCATCATGTACCCGATGAACGCCCTTGCCAGCGACCAGGCCAAACGATTGGCCGAAGCCATATGGGGCACAGAAGAGAACCATCCGCTGAGAGACAAGGTGACGGCAGGACTGTTCATTGGTGAAGGCAATGAGGATAATCTTCCGACAAAGATGGGCGCTCATAACATCATCGAGAAGCGAGATGCCATCGTGGACACCGTACCCGACATATTGCTGACCAACTTCAAGATGCTGGACTATGGACTGATGCAACAACGATATATGCCTCTGTGGAAAGGTAACATCGATGCCAAGGAGCCCATGCTCCGTTTCATCGTCCTTGACGAGTTGCACACCTACGATGGTGCCCAGGGAACGGATGTGGCCAATCTGATACGCCGACTGAAGCTGAAACTGCATCTGCCCAAGGAACATCTGACCCCCGTCGGCACCAGCGCAACCATTGGCAACGGCGAAGACTCAAAGACACTGCTTTGCCAGTATGCTACGGATGTGTTTGGCGAGGAGTTTACCGAGGACAGTGTGATCGAAGAGCATCGCGTCAGCGTGGATGATTTCTTTGACAAAGACACCGAGAACTATTTGCCCGGAGAGCAACAGCTGAAGCGGCTGAGTCTTGCGAATGCAACCAGCACGGAGGAATATATTAATCATGTGCGCAAGACCTGGTTGCCAGGGTGTAACAACGACTCTATAGAGATTGGCAACAGGCTCCGCAAGCTACGTATTGCGAAGGATTTGCTGACCGTGACGACGCGAGGCGTGATCATGCTGACGGATCTGAAGACTGAGCTTGGGAAGCAGAATCCTGACTACCAACGCATCCTGCGGATGCACCCCGAGCAGGCCAGCATCATCATCGAATCGTTGCTGGCGCTCATCAGCGAGTCGAAACTGCCAGACGATGAAGGCCATCCTCGCTTCCCGCTGCTCTATCTCCAGATACAACTTTGGCAGCGCGAGCTGAGCGGCATACAGCGTTTCGTGCAGCAGGAGCCAGAGTTCACGTGGCGGGATGCCGTGCCCCGTGACGAACGTTTGTCGTTGCCCATCTACTTCTGTCGCGACTGCGGAGCAAGTGGATGGATCACCACGAAGAAAGATACTGAGCAGAAGTTTGGTACGGACTATGCGCGCATCAACCAGGCCTTCATGAATGGAGACAAGGAAGTGAGGCTGATGAACACCGAGTCGACCGTGCATGCGCCGATAGACGATTATAAGAACAGCGAGCTCGCTCTGGATGAGACCTATTATGTCAAGATGGACGACCTGTCAATAGGCTCAAAGACTGATGACAACGTTCTAAGAGTGAGAGTGGTTACACGCGGTCGGTATAACCAGGGCAACAAGGTGGTGCTGGACAAGAAATGTCCACTCTGCATGAGTGATTCCTTAGCCATTGTCGGCGGAAGGACCTCCACGTTGTCATCGGTGGCTGTCAGTCAGATCATGTCGAGTGATTTTGATACGGCCGATGCCAGCAAGCGCAAGATGCTCACGTTTAGCAACAGCGTACAGGATGCTGCGCACCTGGCAGGCTTCTATGAGGTGAGAACCTTCCGGTTCCTGTTCCGTCAGAGCATACAATACTATCTCAAGCAGGTAGGCAAACCCATTACACTGAAAGAACTGCAGGATGGATTCAAGACCTTCTGGAAAGCACGATTGACTGGTGACGAATATTACTACAGGTTTATGCCGGATGAGCTGGTGGAGCGCATTGACCTGACTACCAACTATCGGAATCCGGCAACAGGCCAGCTGACGGACAAGTTCAAGAAAGAGTTTGACCTTCGTGTGGACTGGGAGATATGCTCTGAGTTCGGTATGATGTCACAGCGAGGCCGCACCTTGGAGAAGATGGGATCGAGCGCCACCTATTTCAGGGAGGAAGACCTGAAGGAGGTGTTCACCAAGATGGAACCTTGGCTGAACGAGAACCACATGAAGTTCGTCGCCAAACGGGAAGACCTGTTCCTGCGGTTTGTCAATGGCATCTTGCATCGCCTGCGTGGCAGAGGCGGCATCGACCATGAGTTCCTGACGCTATACAGAACAAGGCAGTTGAAGCCTGTAAACCTCAACTGGCCGAGGATGGAGAAAGACCATTTCCTGCATAAGCGGTTTGGCGGTAACCGTGTGCCACACATGATGGGTTACCAGGCGGTGAACAAGAAAGATGAAGTGCTGGATGTGACTACGGTGAGAAACAACCGCAGAAACTGGTTCTATGACTACTTTGTCAAGAGCATACAGAATCCTTCGGGCGAGATGATGCTGCCCAACGTGGAGACCATCAACGACTTCTATCGCACGCTGATGGAAACGCTGACGGGCTGTGGCATCTTCAACAAGAAAGAAGCCAACGGACTGACGAACTATGCCATACGTCCTGAAGCCATCTATGTGGAGCCCGCCGTACAGAGCATCAAGTGCGAGAAATGTGAGTCGCACATGTTTGTGGCTAAAAGCGACACGCTGACCGAAGATATGCACTGTCTGGACTACAAATGCACGGATGGCGTGTATAACATGATTGAGAATCTGGGTGATAACTACTATCGCAAGGTGTACAACCGTGAGACGGCACCGCGCATCTATGCCCATGAGCACACCGGACTGCTGGAGAGGAAGAAGCGTGAAAACCTGGAACGTGACTTCAAGGAACATCCAAGCCCTCATTCCACGAATGTGCTGACGGCAACATCAACCTTGGAGATGGGTATTGACATCGGTGACTTGAACGTGGTGGCCAACACGGGTATTCCTCCACGCCCAAGCAACTTCCTCCAGCGTGTGGGACGTGCCGGACGTAAGGAAGGATCTGCCTTGGTGCTTAACTATGCCAAGGCCGGCAAACACGACATGTTCTATTTTGCGGAACCTCTTTCGATGATGGAGGGAGCAGTAAGCACGCCGGGGTGCTTCCTGGAGGCCAAGGATATTCTGCGCCGTCACTTCTATGCCTTCTGCATCGACTCGTGGACAAGTGCCGACAAGAACAACACGATCCCGAACCACATAGAATACATGCACTTGGGCTTCGACCTGCTGGAGGACGAGCAGTTTTTTGCCAACCGTATCAACAAGTATGTCAAAGACCACAGGGTGTCGCTGACCGAGCGGTTCAGGGCCGCCTACCCGGAGAACACACAACATGTGCTGGATGAACTCTTTGAGACCCTGGTGAACGACACGTTCTATAAGCGCATCATCGATGAGTTTGAACACTTGTTGGAGCGGATAGACCAGATCAAGAAGGAACGACAGGAACTGAAAAAGCGCCTTGACCAGATACCCCAGAATGACAAAGAGCGCCGGAAGGACATCGATGACCAGAACCGGGGCCTCCGCTCGCAGCTCAGGGCTATCGTGAGCCAGAGCGTCGTGGAGTTCATGACCAATGCCGGGTTGTTGCCGAACTATGCCTTCCCCGAAACGGGTGTGAAGCTGACGGCAACGATCTTCTCGAAGAGAGCGCTGGGTGACGATGCGGAAAATGTGCCGGAGCCAGAGACGTTGGAGCTGGTGAGACCGGCTTCACAGGGCATCAGGGAGTTGGCACCGAGCAATGATTTCTATACGCAGAAGCTCCGCCTGGAGATCAAAGGCCTGAGCATGAACGACCGGACAGACAGCGTGAAGCTGATGAGATATTGCTCTGAATGTGATGCGCTGGCGGAAGAAGGCACGCCTGAATACAATATGACCTGCTGTCCGAAATGTGGCAGCGACTCATGGCACTCAAACCGGCATCCCTATCTGAGGTTCACCACAGCCACGACGAGTATCTATCGCAGTGATGCTGCGCTCGATGACCGCAGTGAAGACAGGGAACAGAAGTTCTTCCATACGATGAAGCATTTCAAGTTCAACCATACAGGTAATGTGTCTTCTTATGGTTTGAAGAATGTGGCATTCGGTATTGAGTTCTGCAAGGATGTGCGACTCACGGAGGTGAACTATGGTGATCGTGACCAGATGGCCGATCCCGTGGAGATCAACAAGACCAAACATATCTCCAGCCTGGGTTTCGTGACCTGCAAATATTGCGGAAGGACGACAGCCGTGATCTATGGCAGCAAGGAAGGAAAAGACATGCACTATCCCTTCTGCAACCATAAGGATGTGGGCTATCCTGCTGATGAAGCACATAAGGACACGTTTGAGCATCTCTATCTGTATCGGACGATGCAGACCGAAGCCATCAAGGTGTTGCTTCCGGTTCAGTTGTTTGAGACAGAGGCTTCATCGCAACTCTTCAAGGCTGGTTTGGAACTGGGAATGAGATACTATTACAAGAGCAGTCCCGAGCATCTGCATATCGACACCTACAAAGAATACAACCACGCGACACAGAACTTTGACAACTACTTGGTCATCTATGACACCATCCCTGGTGGTACGGGTTATCTGTCGAAGCTCTATGACAAGAAGGAGTTCTCGCGCCTTTTGCAAATCAGTTATGAGCACATCCGCGACTGTGAATGCCGGCTGGAGGGTAAGGACGGATGCTACCATTGCATACTCTCATACGGCAACCAGTGGCAGCGGAAGAACCTCAGCAGGGCACGTGCCGAAGAACTCTTCAAGCGCATCGTGGATGAATGTGACAATTGGGAAGACATTGACGGCAGCATCGGCACGATTACCACCAGCGGTGTCATCGAGGATAGCGAGTTGGAGATTCTCTTCACGAAAGCCATGGAGAAAATTGCCAAAGACAATGGCTGGAACTGGGAGAGGAAGATAGATGCCATCAACGAGACCTACAATTATCTGTTGGTCATGAAAGATGATGACCTGGAGCTAAGGTATAATGTGTATCCTCAATATCGTCTCGGACCGGCCCAGGGCGTTGCTGCCATCACAAAACCAGATTTCCAGTTCATCTGCACCTACGCTAAGATTGACGGGGAAGAGTTGTCGCAAGATGAACTGACGCAGTGGTCGGTGTATCTTGATGGCTATCAGTATCATGCCAGCAAGGAAAACATGGGGTTCTATCTCGACTTGGAACGTCGTGAAGCCATCAGAAAGAGTCAGGCTGGCGTGGTGCGTCGCACGTGGACATTGACATGGGAAGATCTTCGTCCGTTCCTGGATGAGGAGTTGACTCCTTCGGACACCGATTCCCTGAATATCTTTGTGCAGATGTTGGAAAACCCCGAACTGGACATTCAACAAGAAGGTGCTCAAAACTTCGCAGAACGGCAATGGACTTCTGACGAAATAGAAAACTGGAGGTTGCCGGAAGGCCTGACAAGCATTGAGAAAGAGGTCTGGCAGGCGTTCTGGCACAAGTACAACATCCTGCAGATATACATGCAAGAGGAGACTGCCCCCTCGCCCGTGGAACCAGAAGTGAACCTCGATGATATCCTCATCTTCTTCCCCGGACTGGAGAATATCGTTACCGAATTGGTAAACAATCATATTCCATTCGATACAGATGGAGGCTTCGACCTCGAAGAGGATGGCATCATCATAGCAAATGCTGCTATCAAGCTGGAAAACGAAAATACAGTCATAGATAACTTCGACGATGAAACCAAAGCCATCTTCGAGGCACATGGCTATAAGGCTTTTACGCCTGAAACATTTAACATTAGTGCAATTAAAAGACAATAAAATATGAGACTTTTCTTATCAGATTCATTCTTCGACAAATTCACTGAACTGCCGAGAAACGTACAACAGCGGACGAACGACTTCCAGCGTAAGTTCCGTGACAACTCCCAGTCAGCGAGCATCCATCTGGAGCCCATCATGGGCGCAAAGGACAATAGCCTTCGCTCTGCCCGTGTAGATGGAGAGTATCGGGCAATCCTAGGCATGCTTGGACAAGACCGATTCATGATGCTGTGGGTGGACAAACATGACAAGGCGTATCGTTGGGCTCAGAACAAGAAGTTTGTTTGGAACGACCATACTCAGTCGTGCCAAATCATTCCCGTTGCCATAGACGAGCCAGAGACAGCAGAGACCGTTACGCAACCATCCGAAGAATCCACCATCTGGTCGAAGGTGGACGACGAGAAGTTGTTGAAGATCGGCGTTCCTGAGGAGTTGATACCGTTAGTAAGAACCATAACCGACCTGGACTCGTTGGATAAGAACGAGGCCAAGCTGCCACAGGATGTCTATGAGAACTTGTTTGCCATCTTCGACGGCGAAGAGATCGACAACATCATTGCCAGCATCGAAGAGGGTAAAGCTGGTGATGGTGAAGACTCTCTTCTGTCGAACAATAATAAACGCAGGTTTGTGGAGATTACCGACGATGAATATCTTGCTCAAATCATGGAGCAAGGTATGGAGAAATGGCAGATATTCCTGCATCCCTCTCAGCGGAAACTGGTTGACAGTGACTACAAAGGAACTGTTAAGGTGAGCGGATCGGCCGGTACTGGCAAGACCATTGCGGCATTGCACAGACTGAAGAAACTGTGTGAGTGCAATGATGCTCACGTGCTGTTCACGACCTATACTACTGCACTAAGAGACAATCTGAAGGAACTTGTTCAGAAGATGGACATCCCTACTCAGAAATTCGATTTGAACAACATCGATAAGATTCTGTATCAGGTAGCCAGCGACCTACACATCATCCCAATGGGATTCACAGTGCTGGATTATTCTGGTGATGAAAAGAGCAAGGCGCTGTGGTCAGAGGTACTTGATACTGAGGTTTCTGAGTTTGACGAGGAATTTCTCTACAACGAATATATCGATGTGATTCTCTATAACAACAATAAGGACTTAAAATCATACCTCATTCAATCACGAGTGGGAAGGACAAAGCCTATCACCCGCAAACAGAGAGTGGAGATATGGGGACTCAAAGAGAAGTATGAAGCGCTGAAGCAGCAGCGGCATGCCGTGGATCGGCTGGAGCTGTTCAACATGACAGCAAACTACCTGAACGAGCATGATATCAGGCCCTATACCAATGTCATCGTCGATGAGTTTCAGGATTTCTCCAACCCGGAACTACGATTCCTCAGAGCATTGGTAAAGGAAGGCCGAAATGACCTATTCCTTACGGGTGATCCCTTCCAGCGTATCTATAGCGGACGGAAGATTAACTTCAGTGCTGCTGGAATAAATGTTCGAGGCAAACGTAGCATGAAGTTGAAGGTCAACTATCGAACTACCGAGGAAATCAAGCGCATCGCTGTGTCGGTCGTGAAGGGTGTAAAATATGACGATCTTGATGGTGGTGAGGAGAACAACAAGGGATACGTATCGCTCGTTCATGGTGACAAGCCAACCTATGTCATGCTGCATTCAAGCAACGAAGAGATCACGCAGGTAAAGGAATATCTTGCGAAATGTGAGGAAAACGGTGTGGCGCTGAAGGACATCTGCATTGCTGCAAGAACGAGACAACTTTACAAGGATGTGCAAGACCATCTGCACCGTGAAGGAATCAAGTACAAAGAGATAAAAAATGGCGAGAGACGTGGCTCGTCCGATGGCCTCTCGCTCTGCACATTCCATTCACTGAAAGGCCTGGAGTTCAGAATCGTGATCCTCATCGGAGTCAATGAGCGAAGTATGCCCTCAAGAGCAACAGGCTCTTATCCTTTCAACAATATGGATCCAGCCGAGACCAAGGAATATCTGGCCGGCATACGTTCGTTGCTGTATGTAGCGATCACTCGTGCACGTGAGCAAGTTTACATCACGGGATATGGCGAAGCCTGCCAACTGCTTAAAAACGAGGGCTGAGCACTACAAATGCATCTCTTCTTGGGGGACTGTTCGTTTAGACGTATGGTCCCCTTTTTTAGTATCACCGTGTCATACGGCTTTCATTTTGAATTGATTCCTCATAACCTTCATGGGATCCTACCTCATACTCGCGGTTTTCATCTCCGGCACCACCTTGTTGGGTGAGCGCACGTTTAACACCATTGCCAACAGTCGTCTGCTTCTTGGCCGTTTGTGGTGTTCTTCCTATAGACACATTATTATATATACGGTTCATGCGTTCAATATCCAGACCCTGCTCATTCATGTTGAAGATACATCGATCCTGAACGTCAAGACAGTAATACTGGCCATTCTGACGATAGATACGCATTCCCGCTTCAAAGAACTTATCTTTCAACTCATTGTCTTGTGCATTCTCCATAAGTATATTTACACGTTTGACTGCTTTGTTGAGTACTTTGGCGTTCTTATCTGTGGGCTTCAACCCCTTGAAGTCCTCCATCTTCATAAAGCGCAACAGCATGGAGCATTCCGCCTCTGAGGAAGGACAGAATGACTGTAGCCACGCCAGTTTATCATTATGTTCGAGCCTCTGCATGATTTCCTCATCTAATTGATGTGTCTCGTCTCCCCACTGAATGCCTGACTTAGTCAGTTTCGTACCGAACTGACGACGAAGCACTTTGTTCAGCTCTCTTGTGGTCAAGGCTGAATTGGCTTCCATCATGGCCATAACCATGTTGTCTATATCGGCGAAGCGTTCCTCTGCTGAGCGGAACTGTAGCAACTGTTTGAGGGATAACACACTGCTGCCCTTGAATACTTTCTTCTCTTTGTGGTCAACGATGAAGTAACCATAAGGCGAGTCTGCTTTTCCAACGAAGACCAGGCTAATTCCAAAGTAGCGGTGCATCTGTGCTGCCAGCTCTTCTTTGTTCGCACAGTGATCACGGTATTTCAGAAGGAAGGCCTTGATACGTTTACGACGTGCCGTCTCATCATTAGCTACAGACTGTTTACTTTCGATCAAGCTTAGTTTGACCTCGTCCACTACACTGCCGCCCTTCTTTATTTTCAGCATGTCGTTATCCTCATAACACTCATAGCCTTCACTTTCAAGGATTGCCTTAAACTGGTTAACCGATTCATAATGATAGCTCATTGCATCGGCCACATCAGTAGAGACATTGAGTCCTTCCCGTTGGTTCATGATGGCATTGATGATATGAAGAGAACGCCGCCGCTCATTGTTATGGTCAATCTTATGACCATCCGGAGCCACACGGCTCGTGATGATATGGATGTGGTTGTTGTCTGTGTCGTGATGACCATAGATTAGCAAGGGTTGCCCTTCATTCTCAT
>Ga0256406_1006623_pt1 | contig 11497 bp, 12 predicted proteins | sample RumenRJG_03DNA_FD_185986 | JGI IMG/M metagenome (GOLD analysis project Ga0256406, IMG submission 185986) | Bovine rumen microbial communities from Lethbridge, Alberta, Canada - RJG_03 | ecosystem: Host-associated > Mammals > Digestive system > Stomach > Rumen | place: Canada: Alberta | collected...
TTTTTATGACTGGTATCATTACCATACAGGGATATTTGGAGAAGTTACTTCCACCCCTCATCCTTGCAATAGTAAGTTCCAGTCAGTGAGATGGAACAACTGGAATTTAGTTTTCCAATTGACCTTAACTCGAGCTGTAGGAAAGGGAACAATGAAACTTAACTATAACAAACTTTGGAAACTTATGATTGATCGTAATATGAATAAAGGTGATTTGCGTGAGGCAACGGGTATTGGAACAAACACCCTTGCTAAATTAAGTAAAAATCAACCAGTCAGCATGGAGGTGCTGCTGAAAATTTGCGAAAAACTCGATTGTAATATCGGGGATATCGTTGATTGTGAGAAGGAGGACGCAGATTGAACGCCATTGATCTGTTTTGCGGAGCAGGCGGCTTGTCCAAGGGATTTATGGAAGCCGGATATGACATTATTGTTGGTTGCGACAATGATCAGGATGCTCTGAATACATTTGAATTAAACCATAAGGGGGCAATTGCTCTTAACGCTGATCTGTCCAGGCAGGAAACGATTGATGAGATCAAAAAACTCGCCGGAGACAAGCATATTGATGTAGTAATAGCAGGACCGCCCTGTCAAGGGTTCTCTCTGACCGGCCCTAGGCATTTTGATGATCCGAGAAACAAGCTGTATCTTGCGGTTATTGCTCTTGTAAAGCAGTACATGCCGGAGGGTTTTATTATTGAAAATGTACCAGGTATGGCAACTATGTATCAAGGCCAGGTAAAGAATGAAATTTTAAGAAGATTTCGCGACATGGGATACAACGTTGATGCAAAAATCCTGTGCGCTGCTGATTATGGAGTGCCACAGATGCGAAAGAGGCTCATTTTTATGGGCGTCAGGAGTGACATTGGAGAACCAGTCTTTCCTAAACCAATCCTTGACCGGGAACACTACGTAACTTGTCGTGAAGCGATTGATGATCTCCCCAGAAGAGATGGCGATTACATGGGACAGGAAGAGGATGTCTATGAAATGCCGCCGCGTACAGAATATCAGAAAAAAATGCGTGGTTCATGTGATGTCTTGCATAATCATGTTGCAACCAGACATAAGGACTTTGTCAAAGAAGTAATCGCACAGGTCCCCGAAGGCGGAAATTATAAGGATCTTCCTGCAGGAGTGGGTACGAGCAGGACGTTTCATATGGCATGGACAAGATTAAACGGAAACGTCCCTGCAAGGACAGTTGATACTGGACACAGAAATATTTTCCATTATGAACTCAACAGGGTGCCTACAGTCAGAGAGAATGCAAGAATACAGTCATTTCCAGATGATTTTGTTTTTACGGGCAGCAGAACACATCAGGATAGGCAGGTAGGGAATGCAGTTCCACCGTTGCTCGGGTATTACCTTGGAAAATCATTGAAGGAAATTATTGAAAATTACAAGGAGTCTCATGATTAATACAATCGAATTATTTGCCGGTTGTGGGGGTCTGTTGGACGGCTTTGAACAGTCTCGGCATTATAAAATGTTAGGCGCTGTGGAATGGGAAAAAGCGCCGTGCGATAACCTTATCAGAAGGCTGCAGGACGGTTGGCAGATGAAGGACGCTGATAAAAAGGTTCTGCGCTTTGATATTCAGCGAACGGATGAGTTGTTCAAAGGTTGGAATGATACGGAGTACGGTGTTTCTGAACATGGGCTTGATGGCCTGGTAGGAAACAGGACAGTTGATTTGATTGTGGGCGGTCCTCCGTGCCAGGCGTATTCAATTGCCGGAAGAGTCAGGGATGCTAATGGCATGCGTGATGATTACAGGAACTACCTTTTTGAAAGTTATTTAAAGGTGGTTGATCACTATAAGCCGAAAGCCTTTGTGTTTGAGAACGTTCCTGGAATACTGTCGGCGAAGCCAGGTGATGGGCAGAGAAATATTATTGACATCATACAGGAGCAATTTAGTGATGCCGGATATGTACTTCTGAATCCTTTGAAGGATGCAGTTATTGATATGACTGAATACGGAGTGCCGCAGAACAGAAAAAGGATAATTATTCTTGGACTTTCAAGAAATGTATACGGCGAAAAATGCGAAGATCTGCTAAATGAATTCTATTACACTGTATTACCTTCACATAAAGTGACGAAAAAGCGTACCGTCAGAGATGCAATTGGTGATTTGCCGGCACTTTATCCTTTGGAACACGATCAGAAAGTAGATGGGGTAAGAACGGCACACTCACTGCCCAATCCTTATGTGCCAAACCATATCGCAAGATGGAACAGCAAAAGAGATATCGAAATATTCAAAATGCTTGAAGAAGATATCGAAAGCGGCAGAAATAAATATGTAACCGCCGATGCATTGAAGAAACTTTATACTGAGCGGACTGGAAAGACTTCGAATGTACATAAATACCATGTCCTGAGATGGGATGAACCAAGCAATCTCATTCCTGCTCATCTTTATAAGGACGGTCTGAGACACATACATCCGGATTCAAAACAGGCAAGAAGCATAACAATTAGAGAGGCTGCAAGACTGCAGACCTTTCCTGATAATTATATTTTTTACGGAAGCAGTACTGATATTTTCAAAATGATAGGGAATGCAGTACCACCTTTATTTGCTAAATGTGTTGCGGAGGCAGTATTTGATCTGCTTTTCAGGGGAAAGGGCAATGAATAATGTATACAGCAAAAGATGCCACAGCCACCCTGCTTGGCTATCTTGGAATTAATGCTGAAAAAGCAGAATTCATAGATGGCACTAACGGTCGTGGGCTTATTTATCATTCTTCAAATACAGAGAATTATGCAATTTTCATTTATCCAATAAGCCATAAGGCTGATGATTCAAAAAACTTTTTTGACACTCGCGACAGTGGAGCAACCGAGCGAGCGGCAACATGGAATTATGCATTAGAGAATGGCATGAAGTACTTCTGCCTTGCTGTTCATGATCAAGTCGATAAATATAAAGATTATATTTTCAGTCTGGAGTGCGATGAAAAGATAGTTGAAGAAGTTTCAGGAATGATAAACGGAGAACGGAGACATGGAGGAACTCAGGTTGTCATTCCTAATAATTTTGTACCTAACAAGCCTTTTGAACGCATACGAACAAGAAATAACTTTTGGATGGCAGTTATATATAAAGACGGACTGAAAGATTATCTTGAAAAGTTTGATAACAGACCGTATTTGTCAGCTAATGAAGTGAATATAAATGAAGAAGAACTGAGTGATGAATATACAAGAGCTGCAAAAACGATTACAGATCATATCAGTGAAGCCGGCCTTGAATTTGATGAGAAGACAAAAGAGGATGCCGACGACGTAAGAAACCGTCTGCTTGAAAACTTCTCCCCGGAAAAACTGAAAGCTCTGCCGGACGACAAGTTGCTGCAGACAATGTTCTATTCCGCTGATTCAGACAATGACAGCCTCAGCTATTTCTTGGAATTTGATGCCAACTGCAAGCAGCTTTATGGCAGTATTTCCGGAGGCTCTGCATATAAATTCATTCTATTTCAGCGCAAGGAAGACGGTGTATGGACGACGGGAACTCCTATTCACCCGGAAAAACTGACCGAGGAGCAGGCGCTTGTCTTGGGAAAATCGATCCGGGACTACCTCGTCAGAGGAGCTGAAATCATCGAGAAGGCAGAGCTGAACACTCCAGAGGACTATGATGCTCTGGATAAGAAGCTTAACGAAGAGACTGATGGGAAGTGTACCTTCGCCTGGGTGCATAAGTATTACACAATGCTTTTTCCTGATAAACTTACTCCGTTTCATTCTTTTGACTGGCAGCGGCACATTCTGTATGCACTGAGAATCCACCCAAGTCAGACCTATTACGGGAGAGACGGTCAGATTTCCCTTGTCAGAAGACTCTGCGGTCTCGATTACATTTCCTTCGGTACAGCCTTCGCTGATAAATTCGGAGAAATCAAGAAGTTCATCAGACTTGGAACAACCGATAATAACGGCAATCATTATGCAGAAGAACTCAGGAGAGACAGTGCAGTTGGTATTGGATGGAATGCCGTAGGCCCGCTTTCCGACTATCTGACCGGTAACAAAATAAACAGAAAAGCACTCGCCGAGGCACTGAAAGGCGAATACTACACAGAGCCTTCCAAGAATAATGTCGCATCGCGGAAAGCCGGAGAAATGGCGACTTTCTATGAAGCAACCAACAATTCGGTGTTTGTGGCAATGGATGGAGAACGGGTTCTGGCCTTTGTGGATGGAATCGGTGACAATTATTTTGAAGAAAACACCGAACTGGGCCACCGGAGATCCGGAATCTGGCATCTGAGCTTCAATGATAACGAAACTCTGCCGAATCCGTCTGAAGGACATCTGACTTCCTGCTATGAACTCGGCAAGGAAGAAAATCTGATGTTCCTTTATGAAAAGTACTACTACGGGGAAGAGGAAGGCGATGAAAAAATGAATCTGAATAAGGCATATCAGGAGCCGGTTTATCATACCGGCTTGAAAACGGCATATCCGCTCAACAGGATTGTCTTTGGTGCTCCGGGAACAGGAAAGAGCTTTAGGCTTGAAGAGGAGAGAAAAACAATTCTGCGGGAGAATCCAGATAATCCGAAACAGCATATCGGAGATTATGAGCGTGTCACCTTCCACCCGGACTATACCTATTCACAGTTTGTCGGGACATACAAGCCGGTGTCCGAAGGCAGGGATATCTACTATAAATTCGTTCCGGGGCCTTTCATGCGTGTTTATGTGAAGGCAATAAAAAACGGAATCGAAACCGCTGAGAGCGGCAATCCGGAGCCGTTTGTGCTTCTGATCGAGGAGATCAACCGTGCACCTGTCTCGGCGGTTTTCGGTGATGTTTTTCAGCTTCTCGACAGAGATGATAACGGCATCAGCCAGTATGAGATTGAAGCCAGTGAAGATATCAGAAGATACCTCGCTGACGAACTCGGCGGCGATCCGAACGACTATCAGAAGATAAAGATTCCTGACAACATGTTCATCTGGGCTTCTATGAATTCAGCAGACCAAGGAGTTTTCCCAATGGACACAGCATTCAAGAGAAGATGGGATTTCACATATATCGGCGTAAATGACAACGAGGACAAGATAAAGGGAAAATACGTCATCATCGGAAGTGCAAAGCGGCAGCGGGTGGAATGGAACAGTCTCCGCAGAGCGATCAATAATTTCCTTGCCAGAAACAAGATAAACGAGGATAAACAGCTCGGACCGTTCTTCCTTTCAAAGAACATTGTCGCTCCGGAAGGCAGTGAAATTGACAGTGAGAAGTTCAATGATGCCTTCACGAACAAGGTGATCATGTATCTCTTCGAGGACGCCGCACGGCAGCGGAGGCCTCAGCTGTTCAAGGGATGCTTTGAAAACAGCAGCAGATATTCAGAAATCTGCAGAGAGTTCCGGGATAAAGGAATCGGCATTTTTAATGAAGAAATCAACATTGAGTCTCATCCGGAGGACCTTCCGGACGGAGATTTGATGACTTCAGAGGCTTCGCACGTATAAGGAGGGGCTGTTATGATCTCCGAATTTGTGCGTGAGCAGAAACGGTATACACAGAGGGAACTGCAGAGGATCTTTCACTGCCAGGATGACAGAACTGTTTTCATCATCCGCAAGCTGAAGGAACTCGGCGTTCTGAAGGCAGTAAAAGCATCTGACGATCAGAAGAATCTTTCCGAATTGCTAGATGAAGACATCGAAGTCACCGACGTTGATGATGACGGGCAGGGATATCTGTATGTCTTTACGTTTGTCGGAGTGATCGTGGTTGCCGGACGAGTGCTGAAGTGTTATCCGAAATATATTCTGACGGACAAAACCCCTCTTCCCGAAATGAAGCAGGTTCTGAAAGTGATTGCAAAGTACAACCGCTCCGAGGAGCAGATTGTGAATCTGTACAACGGTGATGCCGAGAACCGGAGTTTTAACCTGCTGGCAGTTATTCTGTATCTTCTGAATGACTACTATGTCAGCGGCCTCTACAGCAACACCGAGAAGATCAGCGAAATCAATGGCGAAGGAGAAATCCAGTGGGGAAGAACCATTGACGAGAACTTTCCTCTGATCAGCAATGGCAGACCGTACTACATGGAAATGTATACCACGAGATCCGTCAACGATGAGACGAACTATTTCCACAGACTTCACCAGGCTGTGCTTACCGACTGTTCGAGACAGCTTGAGGACACAGGACTTTCAGAACTTTTCGACATTGAGCCGCTTGAACTGACGGAAGATGAGGTCTCGGACTTCGGAGAGCCGGACTATATTCTCGACCGGATCAGCAAGGAACTTTCCGTGCAGTTCAACACGAGGAAGCAGATTCTTCTGAAGACGATGTATGCGTACGTTGCCAGTGAGAGAAAGGTTGAAGTTCTTGATGACAGTGTCAGCCTGTTCGGGACAAACGCTTTTAACATGGTATGGGAAAAAGTGTGCGGAGAAGTATTCAGCAATATGCTGCAGACACAGCTGAAGGATCTCCCTCTGCCGTGTCCGCTGTCGGAAGAATATAATCCGAAGGCCAGACTGATCGACATCATTGATAAGCCGGAATGGACGGCATCGGATTCTTCCGGTGTGACTTTCAGCCATGTGGCTGCAGATACACTGATTCCGGATATAGTGTCCATACGCGGAAATCAGTTCATTATTTTTGATGCAAAGTACTACAACCTTCATATGGAGAGAGACAGCCTCAGAGGACAGCCCGGAATCGAATCCATTACAAAACAGTATCTCTATCAGCTGGCCTACAGAAAATTCGCCGCTGACCATCAGATGACTGTTTTCAGGAACTGTTTTCTGATGCCGACAGAGAAGAAAGCTTACATCAATAAGGGACATGTGCAGATGAATATCCTGCATGCACTCGACCTGGAAAATATCGAGGTGCGGCTGCTTCCGGCAGAGAAAGTATTCGAGGCATATCTGTCCGGCAGCAGGATCAATATAGATGTCCTCGGGTTGTGATTTGCCTCGACATCTGTACAGTTTAATTTTTCTATATCTTTTAATTATTCTCGCTATGGGTATAGCGGAAGGGTGCAAACGCCTATGGAAACTGTGATAGCGTACCGACCACGTCGGCAATATACGGGTTGGAACAGAGCCGTAAAACGAACTGAATGTGCCTAGAAAGCCTTGTTTTCTGGGCTTTCCCGGTATGTTTCACATTATCGCCTTGGTATCAAAGACGGTCAGAAGATAGACATGGGCTTTGAAAGATGATTCCCGCTCGCAAGAGCGGGTGGATAGAAATTTCCCCTGACCGGCTGTGACTCCGATAGCGTCCATTCCCGCTCGCAAGAGCGGGTGGATAGAAATATGGCTACTTCCGGCTGCTTGGAGTAGTAAGGAATTCCCGCTTGCAAGAACGGGTGGATAGAAATTCAGGCAGGCATGACAGCTGATAATATTGAAAATTCCTGCTCGCAAGAGCGGGTGGATAGAAATTACAGTGCAGTATTCAACATATTTTGGACACGAAATTACTTTTTTGGTCACTTGATTTTGATAGTTATTCAATCCAGACGATACCTTTGACATCACTCCAAGAATCGCTGGACAGTTATCGCCGATGGTGATGGACTCATGAGCAGATTATTTTATACAAGCATCGTCGTATTTCTATTGTAGCGATTCTTTCCGGTTAGATGCCAAAGGCAAGTCGCCTTCGGCGGTATCTGATTACTGCCTCCGGCTCCGGATCTTTGAGCAGATCAGGTAGCATGAGCTTCCCTGAACTGCTTTGGAGTCATGTAATCAAGAGAGTATGCAGGTCTCTGCTCATTGAAAAAGATTATATATTCATCGATTTCCTGTTCTACCGGCTTATCACCGGTAACATGGAAATCCATAAAAAGCTCTGCTTTAATCTAGCCATTGATGGATTCCATCGCTGCGTTATCTGTAGGTGTTCCAGCACGCGACATGGAGCGGTTGACATACAGGATATCTGGTGACAGGCACTTTTAAGTGCAAGCGGTGCCACGAAAAAAAACCGGACGGGAGGATTCCCATCCGGTGTACAGGTACTGAAATTTGTTATTTTGAAATTGATGACATTCTTCTGTGCGGATCAGTTTGGACAGAGAGTGTAAGACCGAGTGTATCAAATATTTTAAGCAGCGTTGTCAGGTTTGGAGAAGATTTTCCTGATTCAATCCTGGCAACGGATGAGTGTGGAAGACCGCACATCTCTGCAAGGTCACGCTGAGAAAGGTTTAGATTATGGCGCTGGTCAATCATGGCGCTGACAATCTTAGCCCTTTCTTCGACTTCATCAATATCCCTGCCGATTTCGGGATTTGATTCACGCACGTGTTTTTTATAATCGTTCCATGTTGCCATAGCATTCACCTCTTTTCATGTCGTGATTTCCAGTCGTCTCTTTCGGCAAGAGCCTGATTGATCTCACGTTGGGGAGTCTTTTGGGATTTCTTGCGGAACTGGTGAAGTAGAACAAAGGTATTGTTTTCAAAATAGAAATAGAAAACCCTGTTGTTGCCGGGACGCAGTTCCCAAATGTCCTCGACAAGATGTTTCGTTATATTTGTTCCAAGCCTTGCGCCATTCTCCTGCAGAAGCTCAATGTAAAAAGATATCTGCTGATGCTGTATTCGGGCATCTTTATTTTTGCCGGCTTTCTTTTGCAGGTCATCAAGAAACTCCCAGAGCTGCGAGTAACCATTGGAATCTTCATAGAATTCAATGTTGTACATGTAAGCTCCTTTCGTTCAAGAATATGATAGCAAAAATGCGTTCAAGCGTCAAGAGGATATGAATAGATGGCGGGGAAGGCGTAACGATGAATACCTACACGCATCTGGGACTGGAGGATGCGGAAAATGAATTGCGGAGACTGTCGGAGATAAACAGCGCGCGAGTGGAACTTGACCGGCTGAATGGAACGGACTTCAGCATCGAGAGCAATGTGAAATTCGGATAAGGGCAAAATATAGACTGGATGAATGTGGCCGGAAGAATTATACAGATCAGAAAGACCCAGGAGGCAGATGCGATTGATGCGATTGTGCAAATGCTTTCCGGGTCTTTTGTCGTCTCCGGTATCATGGTAAACTGAAATATTAGGAGGAATGAAATTTTCTATGACAAGAATACTTTTTGTTTGCCACGGCAATAGGCGGCAATTTATCATCAAACCCTTATAAACACTGCGTTTGCGAGGGTTCGTGCTTCCGGTTTAGACCACATTTAGACCATCTGAAAGAGTGAAAATCGGTGTGGCATCGGTAATATAGGAGGTTTCTATGATACGAGTGCTGTTCGTCTGCTGGGGCAGTATTCGTAGAAATCTTGAAAAACCGAGAGATTTCGGTACTTTGAGGGGCGTTCAGAATAGGATTTAGACCACGTTTAGACCATTTAAAAGCAATAATTTCAGATCAGATTTTAAGTGGGAGCCGTGTTCGGAAAAGCTATAATGTAGACAATTACACAACCAACGATTGTTCATGAGTAGAAGAATCATCCGGTGATGTGTGGAAATGTATCCATACGTCACCGGATTTTTTAGTTTTCGGGATCGGTTTTCTGATCTCTGGCCATGGCTTCATCGATTGCTCTGTTAATGAAGGCGGTAGCGCTTTCACCCATGCTCTCAGCGTGTTCCTTAATGATGGATCGCTTCTCAGGGGTGACGCGGACCTTTATCTCGACAAATCGATCATTATATTTTTTATTCGCTCTCTTGCGAGCTTCAGTTAAGCCTTTATAGGAGCCTGGTTTAGCAGCACTCATGACATATCCTCCGGATGTGAATTCTCATAGCTTCTGTGAAGAGTATAGCACAGATTGGTACATAAGACTATGTAAAACTTGAAAATCTAAGACAACCAGAAAAGGAGACAACGATTATGGCAAATAAGAATATGAGAACCGTCAAGATCTACGGAATGAGCGGATATAAGTACCAAGCAACGCCGACCATCATGCTGAAGGGAAAGTGGCTGGAAGAGCTGGGATTTGAGATCGGAGACTACATCACTGTCAGCTGCGAGGATGGCAAGCTCATCATCACGCCGGATACAGAACGTGTAGCACTGGCAAAGGCAGAGCAGGAGTTCATGGAAAGAGAGTTGGCCAGTCTGAATAAGAGGTTCCAGAAGGAAAAGGAACGCCTGCATGCTCAGTTTGTAGCAGAGAAGAACGTTGAGTATGGTGCGGTGAAGGAGGCGTAAGACTATGGGAAAAACGATGAATGCATCCGTTTTGATGAAGAGACCTTTTTCTGATCTGACCATTTCCGAGCAGGCGGCAGTACTGAAGGCAAGGTATGATGAAGAAACTTCTGAACCGGGCAGCCAGAAGATAAAGACCAGAGGCACAATCGGCGAAGAGTATGGTTTGTCCGGCAGCTCTGTAGGCAGACTTTTGAAAATGAATGATCTGATAGATCCGCTGAAGGATATGCTGGATAGGGGATCGCTCTATACGAAGGTGGCGCTTCAGCTTGCCTTCCTGCCGGTGAATGAGCAGCAGATGATTTATGAAATCGCAAAGGCAGAGCACGTAAAGCTGACGGTGGATATGGCTATCAAGCTGAGAAGTCATAGCGGCGTGATGACGGAGGCTATGATTCGCAGGTATCTCAATATAAAGACCATAAAGAAGAAATGCTACAAGGTGCCAGCGCGGATCGTGGAGAAGTATTTCCAGGGCATGGATCCGAATATGGTGGATACGATTGTTGAACAGGCGCTGGATGCCTGGTTCGGGAAGGAGGCTGCCGATGTTCAGTAATGAAGATCTGAAGTGTCTGGATCCGGCGTACTTCTCCATCATTACAACAGATGCCTACGATGTGACGATCATGTCCAGAAACACCGGTCACTACTGGTACCTGCACAACCCGGAATATCCGAACCAGGGGACAGTGATCATATTTCATAAGCACAAGGCTTCACATCCATATCACCAGCACGGCAGAGCGAATACGCTGAGGCAGGCAGTGAGAGGAATCCGGAGGCATGATAAGTGGCAGCTGATGGGAAGGCCATCCAGAAGATAGTAATTGAATACAGAGAAGAACAGCAAAGCAGCGGTACCGGAGCGGATCCAGTATCGCTGCTTCTTTTCATTTGCGCCTCTCAGAATCAGTCGGCGTTGTAGAGATCTTTTGCAAGTTTCTGAGCTGCTTTGATTTCGGAATAAGCCTGAGTCTTCTTGATGCCATACTCCGAGAGAAGAGCATCGAGAATTTCGCCCTTGGTGTATTCCTGCTTCAGCAGATCGAGGATACGACCGTAGCGCGGATTCATCTCTCTGACCTGACGGATCAGGTCATCAATGATGAGACAGAGCAGAGTCGTGTTCTCCAAAGATTCTGTCTGGGCAGGATCATAGCCATTTCCTTCTTCCGACATCATATCTTCCAGCATCTTGTCGTAGGAGAGGATGTTCGGGTCCTTCTTCAGGTCTGCGATGTAAGTGCGAACATCGCTCCAGAAGAGCTTCATGGTGC
>Ga0256406_1006625_pt1 | contig 11497 bp, 10 predicted proteins | sample RumenRJG_03DNA_FD_185986 | JGI IMG/M metagenome (GOLD analysis project Ga0256406, IMG submission 185986) | Bovine rumen microbial communities from Lethbridge, Alberta, Canada - RJG_03 | ecosystem: Host-associated > Mammals > Digestive system > Stomach > Rumen | place: Canada: Alberta | collected...
AGTAAATAAAGTTGGTTTAGTACGTAGAGCAAGAATCTACTACTTGAGAAAACTTTCTGGTAAGAGTGCAAGAATTAAAGAAAAGACTATAATAAAAAAATAGTCTAACTAAATAAAAGGCTCTAAGGGCTTTAAGGACAATTATGCCCTTAAAGCCTTTGTTTTTATGTTTTTAATATGAAGCGATTATGAGTTTATTAAGTATTACATGGAATGTATCTCCTACTTTGTTTAACTTAGGAGGTTTTGAAATAAGATGGTATGGTATTTTGTATGCTTGTGCATTTATCGTCAGTTATATACTTCTAAAAAAGATGTTTAAAAAAGAGGGCGTAGATGTTGCGTACTTGGATAAACTTACTTTCTATTGTTTTTTTGCAGTTGTTATTGGTGCAAGATTAGGTCATTGTATTTTCTATGATTTTACTTATTATTCTCATCATATAATAGAAATGATTCTTCCTATTAAGGAAACGGCAGATGGTTGGCGTTTCTCTGGTTATCAGGGATTAGCTTCACACGGAGGAGCAATAGGAATTATCATTGCATTGATTATATATAGCAGAAAAACAAATATACCTTTTATGTGGGTTGTGGAACGTCTGGTGATTGCTATTTGTTTTGCTGGAGTTCTTATTCGTTTGGGTAATCTTATGAATTCAGAAATATATGGTTTTCCAACAACTTTACCATGGGGTTTTGTTTTTGTTAGAGATCATCAAACTGTAGCTTGTCATCCTACTCAATTATATGAAGCACTTTCATATCTTGCCATAGGTCTTGTGCTTTATTATCTGCTTAACTCAAAAAACAAACGAATAAATCAAGGTATGATATTTGGACTTTTCCTTGCCTTATTGTTTGGTGTGAGATTTTTATTGGAATTTTTAAAGAATAATCAAGAATCTTGGGAAGATAGTCTTCCTATAGATATGGGACAAATACTTTCTATACCATTTATTTTAGCAGGAATTGTTTTAGTAATTCTTTCTTGGAATAAGGATTTAGGAAAAACATTAGATATTAAACTTTTAAAGAAAAAATAATATAATGGATAAAAATTTGATTTTAATTCGTCACGGACAAAGTGAATGGAACAAACTTAATCTTTTCACAGGTTGGAAAGATGTAGATTTATCAGAACAAGGTAAACAAGAAGCAGTGCAAGCTGGTCAGGCATTATTAGATTATAATATTGAACCTGAAATTTGCTTTACTTCCTATTTGAAAAGGGCAATAAAGACTCTTAATATTGTATTGGATACAATGAATATGGATTATCTTCCTGTGTATAAATCATGGCGTTTGAATGAAAAGCACTATGGCAAACTACAAGGTTTAAACAAAAAGGAGACTGCAGAAAAGTATGGTGATGAACAAGTGTTGAAATGGAGAAGAGTTTTTGATTGTCAGCCACCTGCTTTAGACGATACAGATGAAAGAAATCCAAGAAATGAAAGAAGATACAAAGATATTGATGTAAAAGACTTGCCAGCAACGGAGTCTTTAAAAGACTGTATTGCAAGATGTATGCCTTATTTTAATGATGTTATCCTACCAGAGTTTAAAAATCATGATACTATTCTTATTGCTGCTCATGGTAATTCATTAAGAGGTATAGTAAAGAACCTAAGAAATATGTCAGAACAGGATATAATACAGTTTAACATTCCTACAGGCATACCTTATTTATTTACTTTTGATGAAAATCTAAATCTAAAAGAACATAAGTTTCTTGCAGATGAAGAAACGGTAAAGAAACTTATGGAGCAAGTAGCAAATCAAGGTAAAAAATAATTGCTGTTTGTGAAATCCATTGCAACAATTCTAAATCAGCAATCTTTTGAAAAGAAAGATATTTTGGCTCTTCTGAACACAAATGAAGAAGAGTCAAAACTTTTGTTTGCTAAGTCATTGGAAGTAAAAATAAACAATGTTGGCAATAGTGTTCATCTTAGAGGTTTAATAGAATATTCTAATATTTGTGAAAAAAACTGTCTGTATTGTGGTCTAAGAGTTAAAAATGAAAATAAATCTCTTTACACTCTTGATGATGAACAAATAGATAATTGTATTAATGAGGCTATACGTCTGAGATATGGTTCTGTTGCCCTACAGTGTGGAGAAAGAACAGATAAAGACTTTACTCAAAAGATAACACAGATAATAAAAAGAATAAAACAATTTTCTGATAATAAAATAGGTATTACTCTTTCTTGCGGAGAACAGAATGCTGATGTGTATAAGGAATGGTTTGAAGCAGGAGCCCATAGGTATTTGCTTAGAATAGAGACGTCCAACGAAGAACTTTATTACAAAATTCATCCAAATGATGTTAAACATTCTTTTAAAAAGAGGATAGCTTGCATAGATGATTTGTCATCAATAGGTTATCAAGTCGGTACGGGTATTATGGTTGGTCTGCCTTTTCAAACAATAGAAGATATTGCAGGGGATATTTTATTTTTTAAAGAAAAAGATGTTGCAATGGTAGGTTTAGGACCTTTTATTCCTCATGAAGATACCCCTTTGTGGAAATATAAGGATGAGATTCCTAATGACAAAGAACGGATGTTACTTACTCTTAAAACACTTGCTGTTACTCGTCTTGTTATGCCTAAAATAAATATGGTCGCTGCTACTGCTAATCAAACAATAGACAAAATGGGAAGAGAAAAAGCTGTAATGGTGGGAGCAAATGTAATAATGCCTAATCTTACTCCTACTCTTAATCGTAAAGATTATTCTATTTATCCTAATAAAGCATGTGTGCAAGATTCTCCTGATGAATGTGCAAATTGTTTAGATATAAGAATGAAAACAATAAATCACACTATTCTTTATGATGAGTGGGGAGACTCTCCTGCATTCTTGGAAAAACAAAACTTTAAACAGAAAAGCTAATAAACTATCTGTATTCTGCAGATGAAAAACCTATCAATTCATCATAGTTATCAGAGAAGTTATGGTAATATACAAATACTTTATAGGTGTTATTTGTTTCATAATGGTTGCCTTCTACTTCTCTGTATGAGCCTGTAATATCTCCATTGGGGACAAAAAGTATCTGATAGTTATAGTATCCTTGTTTTAAATAAAGGTAAGCATAATATTTTCCATTATCATATTGGAATTTGTTTTGTTCTGTCATTCTCCAATCAGATAAGCCTCCAACAACATAATAGTTTCCTTCTAATGTGTAGGGGAGGGGAAGAGTAAAACGAACCCAAGCATAATCGCTGTAAGTATTTTTATCTTCGTTATATTCATTTCTAATATTAAACTTACCATTAATATCTTTTTCTGTAGAGTAAGGTAATGTTTTCTTTATCTTTTCTTCTCTTAGATAAACCAAATTTTGGTTATCAAGGAAATCAAAGCCAGCAACATAAGTACTTCTTGTTCTTAGAGAAGTAATATCAAAGTGCCTAAATTCATTTCCTCCAAAGAACTGATTGCTTTCGTCAAAAGAAAAGTCTATATCAATTCCAGACTGTCCTCTTAGTTTTAGTTGTCTTTTTGTATCTTCTCTTCCATTTTGCTGAACGAAGACTTTCATATAAGTTGAAGGGTTTTGAAAGAAACGGTTGTTTTTACCCGAAACTTTTACATTTACCTCCTGATGTGTTTTCAGTTGTGAAGAAAGAGAAGATTGGCGAACTTCTGTTCTTATATTAGTAATATCTTCTACGCAATAGAAACGGCGAGTAAGAATTACTTCTTCAGGATTATCGGCTTTGAATACCTTTATTATATAGTTGCCAGATTTTAACAACTTCATATTAGAAGAAGGTATGGTTTGGGAATAATGAACATAGCGTTGAATTGTATTAAAAGAGTTCTGATGATGTTCTATTGGTTGGGTTTCAAATCCTTCCATATAAAGATTCACATCCAAATCACTTTGTGTCCAATCGCTATTGCAATGAATGATAGAGTATTCATAGCGAAAAGTCTCTTCTGTAAGCTCATCAAATTGAAGAAGAAGTTTTTTGTAGGAATTAAGATATATGACAGGTTCCGAGAAAGAGTTCCCTTGTTGTTCTAATATCACTGTTTTTATCAAAGGAGAAAAAACTCTGTTGTCATATACTATTTGAGAATAAGAAGTAAAAGAAAAAAAGAAAATAGAATTATATGTGATAATCTATTTACTTTACCTTTCTTAATAAGTACAAATGTTTTGTTCATTTGTTATTTAGTCATTTCGTTTTCTATTTCAGCGACAGTCTTAGGTATTGGCTTTCCAAGTATTCTGCAACCGTCTTTAGTTATAAGAACATCATCTTCAATTCTTATGCCACCAAAGTCCTTAAACTTCTCTACTTCATCATAGTTAATAAAATCAATACATTTCTTTTCTGCTCTCCATTGGTCAATAAGGGCAGGGATAAAGTAACAACCAGGCTCATCAGTGATAACAAAGCCTTCTTGTAATTCTCTTCCTAAACGCAAAGAAGCCAATCCAAATTGAGTAGAACGTATGTTCTTTTTATCATAGCCAACATAGTTTTCACCATAGTTTTCCATATCATGAACATCCAAGCCCATCATGTGTCCTAATCCGTGAGGCATAAACATACCCATTGCTCCTTGTTTTACGGCTTCCTTTATATCTCCTTTCATTAATCCTAATGCTTTCAAACCTTCTCCCAAACGTTCTACGGCAGCAAGATGTACTTCAGAATATTTTACATTTGGTTTGCAAAGAGTAGGAACTAATAGTTGAGCGTCTAACACTGCTTCATATATCGCTTTTTGTCTTGTATCAAATTTTCCTCCTACAGGAACAGAACGGGTAATATCTGAACAATAGCCCATGTTGTTTTCACAACCAGCATCGGAAACAATCATTCTTCCTTTCTTTATTTGAAGAGAATGGTCATGTCCATGAAGTATTTCTCCATGAGTAGTAAGGATTATAGGGAAAGAGACAGGACCACCACCAGCAAGAGCAATACCTTCCATTGTTCCTGCTATTTTGTATTCAAATGTTCCTTCATTTTTAGCCATATGCATCATAGTAGTATGCATAGTGTAAGCAGTTTCAATAGCTTTTTCTATCTCTGCTATTTCTTCTGCTGATTTTATAGAACGTTGTTTAACACAAGCAGCAATTAATTCCTTAGAAACGTATGCTTGAATATATCTATAATCCAAATGAAGAATATCTGCAATAAACTCTACGTTCTCTGCTCTATATGGAGGAACGAAATGAACTCTTCTTCCATCAAAGACAGCTTTGTCCATAAGGTTTCTAAGGTCTTTGATTGTTCCAGAGTTTCTTACTCCTATTTCTGTTGCCCTTTCTTTTAAAGAAGGAATAGGACCTGTCCAGATAATATCAGCCATATCCACTTCTTCTCCAAATAGATATTCTTCTCCACTTTCTGCGTCTATAACACCTATTAGTCCTTGAATGTCATAGCCAAAGAAATAGCGGAAAGTACTATCCTGACGGAATGTGTATTGATTTGCAGGATAATTGAAAGCAACATCAGAATTTCCAACAATAAGAATAAGTCCTTGCTTTACGTCTTGAGCAAGTTGTTGGCGTCTTTTTATGTAAGTATCTTTTGAAAACATAATTGTATATTTTTTTATTTGTTTATATTATCACTTGTTTAACATTTTGCAATATTATAAAATATTATTTGAATAGAGAAATAATTGCAGATAAATTTTCTGTTGTTAGAATGTACAGATAGTCGTTTTGTAAATACAATAAATGTTAAATACGGACGTTTTTATCTTATGAAGAAAGTTGTAAATGTTGCCCCTGCTTATCCTTATAGAGGGGGTATAGTTTTAGAAGAGGCTTACCTATATAAAATAATAACCTCTATGGGTATGGACTATAAGGCTATATCCTATACACTTTTGTATCCTAAGATATTTTTTCCAGGTAAGACGCAGTATGATACTTCTAAAGTAATTCCTTTTGAACACAATGATAAGATAGAAAGAATAATATCTTCAATCAATCCTTTTACATGGTGGAAAGCTTATAAAAGAATAAAACAAGAAAAGCCTGATGTGGTTATTTTTCGTTGGTGGATGTTCTTTTTTGCTCCTTGTATAATAACTATAGCCTTTCTTATTCGCAAGAATATGAAAAAAACGAAGATAGCCATACTTGCTGATAACTATATATCACACGAAAATCATTGGTGGGAAAAGTATCTTGTGAAAGCAACTTTCAGACAGGCTCATAGTTTTATTGCTGCTTCGGATTTTACAGCAAAGCAAATGCGAAACGATTTTCCAAACAAAGATATTTGTACAACAACTCTTTCTATTTACGATTGCTATAATTTAAATCGCTACAATAAAACTTCGGCAAAAGAATTCCTAAGCATAAATTCAAAAGAGGTAATACTCTTCTTTGGTTTGATTCGTCCATATAAGGGATTAATGAAACTCATAGAGGCTTTTCCTCTTATAAAACAAGAAAGAAAGGATATAAAACTTCTTATTGTGGGAGAGTGTTATGGTGATATTAACGAATATACAAGTAAAATTAAAGAATTGAATATAGAAGAAGATGTTATGCTTGTCAATGAGTTTGTTGCTAATGAAGATATAGAACCTTATTTTGTAGCAAGTGATGCAGTTGTTTTACCATATGAGTCTGCTACTCAAAGTGGAATAGTTATGACAGCATACGCATTCCGTAAGCCTGTAGTAGTAACCAATGTAGGAGGAATAAAAGAACAGGTTCTACAAGAAAAAACAGGTTTTGTTATAGAAGATAATAGTAAGGAAAATATATTAAGCGGAGTTAATGCTATTCTTGATAATATAAACAAGATAGATTATGCTAAAAATATAGAAGATTTTATTGATACTTTCGGAAATCAGAAGTTGAAAGAATTTTTACTAAAATAAAGATAGGTTTATTGCGTTATACAACAATATAAGCATAGAAAACTATGATAAAAGATAACAATGCTATAAAACAACTAATGCAAAGCAATATTGTGAAAGCCGTAGGCTGTACTGAGCCTGTGGCTGTTGCTCTTTGTGTTAGTAAATGTAAAGAAGTATTAGGCGAACCCTGTAATGAGGTTCAACTTTTTTTAAGTAAGAATATAATCAAGAATGCTATGGGAGTGGGTATTCCTGGAACAAATATGATAGGTCTTCCAATAGCAGTTAGTTTAGCAGTTGTTTGTGGAAAAAGTGAAAAAAAATTAGAAGTACTTTGTGATGCTAAGGCAAATCTTTCAGATGCTAAACAGTGGCTATCAACTCACAATATAGACGTAAAGCCTAAGGATACAAAAGAAAAACTATATATAGAATGTATATGTAAAGGTGATACATCAAGTGCAAAGGTTATCATAGCTGGTTTTCATACCAATTTCATACATGTAAGTAAGGATAACAAAATCCTTTATGAAAAAGAATGTGAAGTTTGTAATGATGATTGTCAAGGTGAAGTAAGTAACCTTCTTTCCGCAAGGATAGTGTATGATTATGCAATGAATGAGGATTTGAAAGAGTTGCAATGGATAGCAGATACATATAAACTGAACTCAGCATGTAGTGAAGAGGGATTGAAAAATAAGTATGGACTACAAGTTGGCAAAACTTTGTTCAACGATTATGATAAGAGCATAAAAAGTGAGATAATAGCTCGTACTTGTGCAGCATCTGATGCAAGAATGGATGGAGTTCTATTGCCAATATATAGTAATTCGGGTAGCGGTAATCAAGGAATAACATGTACTCTTCCTGTCTATTATTATGCAAAGAAAATAAATGCAACAGAAGAACAGTTGATTCGTGCATTAACTCTCTCTCATCTTATGTCTATATATATTAAAGGTAAGATAGGAAGATTGTCTGCTATGTGTGGTCTTATCAATGCTTCAATGGGAGTTGCTTCAGCTTTGGTTTATTTGCAGAATGGTACGTTTAATCAGATATGTTATGCTATTCGTAATATGATAAACACTATAACAGGAATAGTTTGTGATGGAGCAAAACCTTCTTGTGCTTTAAAGATAGCAGCGTGTCTTTCTTCTGCTTTTGATTCTGTTAAGTTGGCGATGAAAGATATTGTTGTGGATGATACTGATGGAATAGCTCAAAACGATATAGACCTTTCAATAGAAGGTTTGTCTCAAATAGGAAGAGAAGCTATGAATGAGACAGATGATGAAATACTTTATATAATGACTCATAAGAAAAACAAATAGCATAATAAGTTTTAATGTGAAAATCTATTTAATAAAATGAATAAAGTATATAATATATTAGTTCTTTTTGCAGCTTTGCTGTTGTTGGCTTCTTGTAATGATTTTGAACAGGAACAAGAAACACCTGCTTATTTGAAAGTGGAAGGTTTTAGAGTAGTTGCTAATCCAAGTTTCAGTTATGAACAGACTAATGATTTTCTTACAAATGAAATAACAGATGTTTGGGTTTATGTAGATCAAAAATATATAGGAGCATATTCTTTAAATAAAGATGGTTCTCCTATCTATATTCCTATATTAAAGGAAGGTAACCACACTATTGATTTGCAACCTGGAGTAAAATATAATGGTATGGCAGGAACAAGAGACTATTATCGTTTTTATACCTACTACACCCAGACATATAACTTAGTTCCAGGAAAAACTATTGACGTAGGAGTTGTTGATGTTATGTATAATTCAGATGCAGAGGTGGAATTTACATGTTTTTTTGAAAATGGTTTAGTTCCGTTTGAAAATGCACCACTTGCAGGAATAACAGATTTAGGAGAAGATAATTTTACCTTAATTAATAATGATAGTGTTCCTTTTGGTAATGCATTAGCATTTTATTCTTCTTCTCTACAAGATGCTTACAAGATATTAATGAAAGATAGTGTTGTATGTACAAACAGAAATGGTATTGTTTTAGAAATGGATTATCATTCAAATATTCCTTTTGAAATAGGTATATATGGTAAATCCTCTTATTCTAATCAATACAAGTATATTAGTTGTATGAGGCTTAATGCAAATAATAATGCAGGTTGGAAAAAGATGTATATCCTATTAGGGAAGGTTTGGTCTCAGTTGAATTATCAACCATTCAGAATATATTTCCAACCATTTAACACTGAAGATATATCCAATGGGTATGTGCATATAGATAATATAAAAGTTGTTCATTATCCAGGCTAAAAACTATTTAAGACTATAATGAGAAATAAAAAAATACAGGTGGCAAAATATGTCATTGCAGATTTTCTTGCTGCAATGATAGCATGGATAATATTTTTTATATTTCGTAAGGTTAGTATAGAAAATGGTTTGTTCTATGATATTAATAAGGTTTTCAGTGATGGAAACTTTTTTAAGGGAGTTCTGTTTATTCCTGTTTTTTGGTTGATGTTATATTTTGTACAGGGATTCTATCAAAATATATATCAACGTTCTCGTCTTAAAGATTTGTCGCAGACTTTTGTTATAAGTATTTTAGGAGTGGTGGTAATCTTTTTTGCATTTTTGTTAGACGACCATATATATACTTATAAGAACTATTATCTGTCTTTTTTTATTCTATTTGTGTTACACTTTGTTTTAACTTATATTCCTCGTTTTGTTATAACAACAATAACGGTTCATAAAGTTCATAAAGGTGAATTAACCTATCCTACATTATTGGTTGTTTCTGATGAAAGTAAAGCAGTGGAAATATGTAATGAAATAAACTCTCAGGAGATTTCTTCTGGTGCAGAGTTTGTTGGATATGTAAGCATAGATGGTAAAGAAAAAGAAGAACTGAATAAGCTTAATATCCACAAAATAGGATTTGAACAAGAGATTAGCAAGATAATAGAACAAAAACATATAGAAAAGGTTATCATTGTACTGAAGAAAGAAGACGAAACAAAGATATATGACATAATATTCTCTATTCAACAAACTCAAGTGGAGATATTTATGCCATCCGATAGAAAAGACCTTTTAACAGGTAATATCAAACTAAAAGCAATCTTTTCTGTTCCGCTTGTACGCATAGCACAGGAACAAATGGAAACATGGGAGTTTGTTATTAAGAGATTGTTTGATATTACAGTTTCTCTGATAGCTATGATTATTCTTATACCTATATATATCATAGTTGCTATTATTGTAAAAACAACTTCTAAGGGTCCAATATTCTACAAGCAGGAGCGTATAGGAAAGAATGGAAAACCTTTTTATATGTATAAGTTTCGTTCTATGTATGCTGATGCAGAAAAAACAGGACCAATGCTTTCTTCTGGGGATGAAGACCCAAGAATTACTCCTTTTGGCAGATTTATGCGTAAGGTACGTTTAGATGAAACTCCTCAGTTTGCTCATGTTCTTAAAGGAGAAATGAGTATGGTTGGACCAAGACCAGAAAGACAGTTCTTTATAGATCAAATAGTAAAGAAAGCACCAGAATATAAACTGCTGCATAAGATAAAACCAGGAATGACTTCTTGGGGACAGGTTAAATTTGGTTATGCAGAAACAGTAGATGAAATGGTGGAAAGGCTTAAATATGATTTGATTTATTTAGAGAATATGTCAATGATAACCGATATAAAGATTCTTCTATACACTTTTATCATCATCTTGCAGGGAAGAGGAAAATAGAACGAAGTCTTTCTTGGATTTTTCGTCTTTTATTATCTGAGCTTCAACACCAAACAAAGAAAGAATGTTTTGTTTAGTCAGTATTTCTTCTGTTGAACCAAACATTATGTTTTTCCCATTATTAAGGGCAAGTACTTTTTGAGCATATTGTAGGCAAATGTTTAAATCGTGAATAATAAGAAATATGGTTTTACCAAGTTTTTGATTCATTTCTTGTAGTAAATCCATGATTTCAAACTGATGTTTTATATCTAAGTTTGATATAGGTTCATCAAAAAGCATAAGATCTGTATTTTGGCACAAGGCTCTTGCAATTAAAACCCTTTGTTGCTCACCCCCAGAAAGCAGATGAAAACTTTTATCTTTAAGGTGTAATGTGTTAGTATCTTTTAATGCTTTTTCGGTTAAAAAGAGGTCTTCTTCACTATCTTTTTGCCATATTTTCTGATAAGCCATTCTTCCCATTAGAACTACATCCCAAACCTTGAAATCAAAATCATTATAAGAATTTTGAAAGACAATAGACATCTGTTTTGCAATCTCTGCTCTGCTAAGAGTTGCGATATTTTTTCCGTTTATAAATATGTTTCCATTTGTTGGTGTTATTAACTTTGCAAGTGTTTTTAAAAGTGTGGTCTTCCCACTTCCATTCTTACCTATAACACAAAGAAAATCCCCTTTTTCTATTTGGAAACTAATGTCGTGTAGTATTTTTTTATCTTTTGTTTCTACGCTTATATGTTCAGCTTTAAGTATTTGCATTGTTTAGAAATGAAGTTTTTGTTTTGCATTATACAATAGATATATAAAGAATGGAGCCCCAACAATAGATGTTATTGTTCCTATAGGTAGTTCATTTGGAGAGGCAAGCGTGCGAGCAAGAATATCAG
>Ga0256406_1006626_pt1 | contig 11496 bp, 10 predicted proteins | sample RumenRJG_03DNA_FD_185986 | JGI IMG/M metagenome (GOLD analysis project Ga0256406, IMG submission 185986) | Bovine rumen microbial communities from Lethbridge, Alberta, Canada - RJG_03 | ecosystem: Host-associated > Mammals > Digestive system > Stomach > Rumen | place: Canada: Alberta | collected...
ATCTCGAAGCTTTCCCCGTTATGGTGCCATCTGGTCGAGAACTCGATCCCGGGGATGAGGCAGACGCCGAGCTTCCTTGCCGCGGCGGCCGCCCGCTCAGTGCCTGACGAGGTGTCATGGTCGGTAAGGGCCAGCACATTGACATTCCTCTCCGCCGCCTCTGCGGCGAGCTCCTCCGGGGAAAGCCCTCCGTCAGAGCAGTCCGAGTGGGAATGAAGATCAAAAGACAGCATGACGCCTCCGGATATTGCATGATTCAGGCAGGAAGAGGCCGGCCGTCCCTGCACAGGCCGGACTTTCCGCCGGCGTAAATATACACCGAAACATCATTGCTGTACATTTCGGAACACTGGCAGTATCACAATGAACCGCCTCAGCCCTCCCGGGACTCTTTCCCGTCTGCGCTCTCCGGAGCGCTCTTCAGATCGCCCCAGTGCGATTCCCTCATTCTCTGCTCGAGGTCCTTCATCTCCTTGGTCGCCGCGGACTTCAGGATCATCCTGTTTGATCTGTCATAGGTAAAGTAGCTCCAGACCCAGTCAAAGAACACCGAGAGCTTGTTCTTCACCCCGAGTATAGACATGAGGTGGACGAACATCCAGATGAGCCAGGCGAAGAAGCCGCCGAAATGCATTCCGGCAATGTCGGCTACAGCCTTGTTCCTGCCGATAGTCGCCATCGAGCCCAGATCCCTGTACCTGAACGGAACTTCCTTTCCGCCCTTCGCGAGGGCCCTGAGGTTCCGTGCCACCAGATCGCCCTGCTGTATCGCAGGCTGCGCCATCTGCGGATGGCCCTCGGGATATGACGGATCGCCGTGCATAAGGGCTATGTCGCCGATGGCGAAGATATTGTCCGTGCCGTCAACCCTGCAGTGCTCGTCAACGAGGATGCGGTTGCCGCGCCCTATTGCTCCCTTCCCGATGCCGGGGATGTCCGGGCAGATGACGCCGCCCACCCAGATGAGGTTCCTTGTGGGGATGCTCTCCCCGGAATTCAGGACTGCCGCGTGATCCGCGTAGTCAGTCACCCTGGTTCCGAGCCTGACCTTCACCCCCATCTTCTCGAGGAACTTCAGGGAGAGCCCCGATGCCTTCTCCGACATGCCGGGGAGGAGCCTCTTGGCGCCCTGCACGAGGATGATGTTCATCAGGGATATATCCATGTCAGGATAATCCTTCGGGACAACATACTTTCTCATCTCCGCGAGCGCGCCGGCGATTTCCACTCCTGAAGGGCCTCCTCCGACAATCACGACGTTGAGGAGCTCCTGCCGCTCCTTCTCGTCCGAGCAGGTGATCGCGCGCTCGAAATTCGAGAGTATGGTGTTCCTGAGGCCCATCGCCTCGGAAATGGTCTTCATCGGGACAGCAGAGGCCTCGATGTTGCTGTTGTGGAAAAAGTTGGTCTTGGTGCCGCAGGCTAGCACGAGATAGTCGTAGCTGAGCTTCCCGATGGAGGTCTGTATGTAGTTCTTGTCGGCATAGACCGCCCTGAGCTCAGCCATCCGGTAGAAATAGTCCGAGCGATCCTCAAAAATCTTCCTGTAGGGGAAGGAGATGTCGCCCGGAGTCAGGCCGGCCGTTGCGATCTGGTAGATGAGCGGCGGAAACTGGTGGTAGTTGTTCTTGTCTATGAGGACAACCTGATAGTCAGACTTTCTGAGGTCACGGGCAAGGCGGAGTCCGCCGAAGCCTCCTCCGACTATTACAACCCTTTTCTTTCCGTTGTCAGCTATATTGAAACTCATCTTTGAGGCCTCTCATGTCAGAAACAGCACGGCTGTGTCATTTCAGCTCACTCTGCGGCAATGCCTTTCATGGTGACACAGATCACAGAAACTTCCTGAGATCAGCATATATCACGCCAGCTGCCAGCCATTTCCCCGGGGCAGGCAGCTGCAGGCCGCAGGGCAGACTGCAGGCGGCGCCGCGGCAGAAGCGCCCATCGGCAGCTGATTCTGACAGCGTGTTCCCCCGATGGGACAGCGATGCTCAATGAGACATTCCGGTGCACAATGCAATTATACAGGCACAGTGCAATATAAAGAACTGCATAATGCACCGGTAAGGGCATTATGCAGCATCACGAAACTTACAGAGCGTCCCGCCGGGGCCTGCCGCAGAATGCGGCGGTAAGGCCACGGCAGCTGCGGCTCAGTCCCTGTCCTTGCGGTAGGTACGGTGGTGAGCGTCGTCGGAACGTCCCCTGTACGGGCTTCCGGGCCTCTGCGGCCTTTTCCCGCCGGACGAACGGTGCCAGTGCCCTGAGCGGGCTGAGTCAGACCTGCCCCCGAAGGAGCCGCGGTCAGATCCGGAGTGCCTCTTCTCCGGAGCCTCATCCAGGTCGAAGGAGTATTTCCTGCTGTCAGGCTTTCTCGGTGACCTGCGGTCATCACTGCGCGAAAGAGGCTTTCTCTTGTGCTCTCCGGGAGCTGACTGCTCACTGTCGTCCCTGCGGCGCCTTGTCCTGCCCTTCTCCGGATCGCCGGCCTCATCGCGGAAGCGTCTCTTCTCAAGAGGGGAATAGCGGCTCCTGCGGCCCTTCCCGTAAGGGCTCTCCTTCGAGGAGCTCCTGAACTCCCTTACCGCCTCGGTCTCGTCAGGCAGATCAACCATATGCCTGAGGTAATTCACCTCGGAGAGCGACAGCTCCTCCCATGCGCCGCGGCTTAAGGATCTGCTGAGGGTCAGAGTGCCGTACCTTATTCTGATAAGGCGGCTCACCCTGAGGCCGACTGCCTCGAAAATCCTTCTTACCTCACGGTTCCTGCCCTCGTGGAGGACGACGTTGTACCACCTGTTGATGCCCTCGCCCCCGACAAAGGTGATTTTGTCAAAGGCTGCCATGCCGTCGGAGAGCTCGACGCCCTTTCTGAGCTTCTCGAGGATCTCATCGCTTATCTCGCCGAAGACTCGTACGGAATACTCCCTCTCGATTACATGCGAGGGATGCATCAGGCGGTTTGCGAGCTCACCGTCATTGGTGAAGAGGATGAGGCCGGTGGTATTGATGTCAAGCCTTCCGACCGACACCCAGCGGCTGTCAGGGATAATGGGAAGCGCCTCGAACACCGACGGCCTGCCATCGGGATCGCTTCTTGAGCAGATCTCCCCGTCCGGCTTGTTGTAGGCTAGTACCCTGCAGACCGGCTTGTCACGGGAGACCTCGGTCACGAATTTGCCGTCGACGTAAATTTTGTCCCCGGGGCTCGCCCTGTCGCCGAGCTTGGCGATCCGGTTATTGATTCTGACCCGCCCTGAGGAGATTACCTGTTCCATTCCGCGGCGTGACCCCATGCCAATCTCGGCAAGGATTTTCTGAAGCTTTACACTCATATTCGACTCTGTTTCACTTGAAATGGATAAATACTGGAGGAGGCGCTCTGCGCCTCCCCTAATATAACACGGCGGAATCTTTTCTAACGGGGAAAGGATTCCGCGAGACTGACCCTGAAAAGCTGCTCGAAATTGGCGCTCGTCTGCTCGAGGACCCTTTCGTACTCAACGCCCTTGACCTCGGCAAGCTTCTCGGCGGTCTTCACCACGAAGGCAGGCTCGTTGGAACGCCCCCGGTAGGGAACAGGCGCGAGATACGGAGAGTCAGTCTCCACAAGAAGCCTGTCAAGCGGGACATACCGCGCAAGCTCCCGGATGTTCTCCCCGCTTTTGAAGGTGATAATGCCGTTCACCGAAATATAGAAGCCGGCGTCAAGGACCTTTTTGGCAAAATCAAGGCTTTCGGCGCAGGAGTGGAATATCCCTCCGACATCGGAGGCGCGCTCGGACCTCACGATATTCCAGGTGTCCAGAGGAGCCTGCCGTGCATGGATCACAAGGGGGAGCCGGAGCTCCCTGGCCATGGCAATCTGCCTGATGAAGTCGCGCTGCTGCATGACCTTGGTGTCAGCGTCGTAGTAATAGTCAAGCCCCACCTCGCCTATCGCGATGACCTTGGGGTTCCTGCAGCATTCCCTCAGCTGCTCCTCGGTCCATTCAGCGCTGATATTCTCCGGGTGCGTGCCTGCCGTGAGCCAGACATTGTCATAGGAGGCGGAGTCCGCGGCCATTTTTGCAAACTGCGGCAGCTCGCAGCAGATGTTCAGCATATGGGTCACTCCGGCCGCCATGGCGTTCCTGTAGGCGTCCTCAAAGCTTTCATGCTGCTCGCGGAAATTAAGATCGGAAATATGACAGTGTGAATCTACCAGAAACATCGCAAACCTCAGAATGACGCGGCAGCGCGGTTAAGCCAGTCAAGCACGCGGAGCCTAAGCATGCCGGACGGGATCGCCCCGTCCGGATCCCTGATGCCCTGCAGATCCTCCATGAGCCGGACGATGGTCTCGCCGTCGAGCCGCATGAGCGGATTGTCCGGGGAAATCCTGCCGAGGATCAGCGAGGCCTTCTCGTTCTGCAGGACCTTTCTAGCATAGATATCATGCAGGCAGAAATAGAAGATCCGGTAAATCACGTCAGGCTTGCTGATGTTGTCGTGGAGCCAGGTTCCGGCCTGCGCGAGATAGGCGTCGATCGAGTCAAGCACGTCCACGGCGGCGCTCGGGTCGCCGAGGAACTCCCTGAACGACGTGATGAGCGCGTCAAGGTACTTCCCCATGTCGTTCTCGACAAAGTGCAGGGTCTGCACCGGCGAGCTGCCGCAGAGCCTGTAGTAATAGCGGAGGTTCGGCAGATCGCCGCTGATGTTCTGGTACATCCAGGCCTTCGCCGACTCGAAGTCAGGAGAGTCGACCCTGAGGATCCTCGAGCGGCTGAGGACAGTCGGCAGGAGCCTGTGGATATCATCTGTCGTCAGGATGAAGAGCACCCGGCCGACCGGCTCCTCAAGGACCTTGAGCAGAGCATTCGCGGCCGCCTCGCTCATGTTCTCGGCATTGTAGATGATGACTAGCTTGCCGACGCCGAACCGCGGGGTCTCGCTGACGAGGCCCCCGATCTTCCTAACCGCGTCGATTGAAATGGTGCTGTTCTCGCCCTCGCCGATGATGAGCGCGTCTGGATGCGTGCCGTCGGCGAGCATCAGGCAGGAGTGGCATTTGCCGCAGTAGCCGTCTGGCTTCGGATCCTCACAGAGGAAAAGGCTGCCCATGTTCCTCGCAAAGGTCTTCTTGCCGAGACCGTCAGCGCCTGAGACAATGATCGAGTTCGGTACCCTTCCTGAATTGAAAGTATCAAGCCACACCTTCCAGGGCTTCTCTAGCCACGGGAACACAGGAACACCTCCAGCCTCTGCCTGATATCGGCGCATACCTCTGTCTCAGTCCTTGAGGCGTCGACAACCTCGATGGAGCTGTCCTCCGCTGCGGCGTCAAGGTAGGCCTGCCTCACCCTGCGGAAGAACTCCAGCCGCTCGTTCTCGAAGCGGTCCGAGGCCTCGGCGCGCTTCCTCACGCGCTCAAAGCCCAGCTCCGGGCTGATGTCTAGGAGGAAGGTGAGATCCGGCCTGAAGTCCCCTATAGCCATGTGCCTGGCGGTCCTTAAGACACTGAGTTCAACCCCGCGGCCGCCGCCCTGGTAGGCAACGGTCGAGAGATCATGCCTGTCGCCGACCACGAAGGTTCCCTCAGCAAGCGCCGGCCTGATGACATTCTCGACAAGCTGCGCCCTCGCGGCGTACATGACGAAGATTTCAGTGACGGGAAGTACCTTCTCCTGCCACTCATGCTTTATGGCGTTCCGGAGCTCCTCGGCAAGCGGGGTGCCGCCCGGCTCCCTCGTGTGCTTTACCTTCCTGCCTGACTCCGTGAGGAAGTCAGATACAGTCCTTATAGCAGTAGACTTGCCGGCGCCCTCTATCCCCTCAAGAACTATAAACGCGCCTTTGCCGGACTTTTCCATCTGGGCATCTCCCGTTTGACTGTGAATGATTTTATGTCTCAGCATCACTTTGCAGAATTCAGCATCAGTGCTGCTTCTGTGCCTGGTCATCTGCCGGAGCCGCACCGTCTTCCACCGTGGCAGCTGGAGCATTATCCTGGCTCTTAAGGAACCTGCGGTACTCGGCGACGGCCCTCGCGTGCTCGGCTATGGTCTTCGAGAAGACGTGACCGCCCTTTCCGCTTGCCACAAAGTAAAGATAGTCGGACTCTGCGGGGTGCAGCACAGCCTCAATCGAGCCCTTCGAGGGCGCGGCTATGGGAGTCGGAGGAAGCCCGTCTATGACATAGGTATTGTAGGGGTTCGCGTCAGCCAGATCAGACTTCGTGATCTTTCCCGTGTATCTGTCCCTTACCCCGTAAATCACCGTCGGATCAGTCTGCAGCTTCATGTGAAGCCTGAGGCGGTTGAGGAAAACGGAGGCCACGAGAGGCCGCTCTGACTCAGCAGATGTTTCCTTCTCGACAATGGAGGCAAGGATCAGCGCCTCATACTGGTTCTTGAACGGGAGCCCATCCGCGCGCTTAAGCCATTCCTCATCCAGGAATTTTCTTAGCGCATCGTGAGAGCGTTTCAGGATGGCGCTCTCGGTGTCGTCGGCCTCGTAGTTGAACGTGTCAGGAAGGAAAAGTCCCTCGGGGTTTTCATGCCCGAGCCCGAGCCTCCCGGACACCTCGCTGTAGGAAAGCCCGGCGAGATCATGCTTCAGACGCTTCTCGCCCGCAAGGACCTTAAGGTAATCATCGAGTGTCCTTCCCTCAACCAGGGTGACCCGGAATACCTTGGCCTTTCCGGTGACAAAGAGCCGGAGCGCGTCGGCAAGCGTGCTGCAGTCCTCGAGCGAGTAGATGCCGACCTTGATGTTCTGCACATCCGGATGCTGCTTGAGCCAGTATGAGAGGACGTACTGGTTGAACTCCTTTCCGGTGAGGCGCCCCGCGAGCGACTTGGCCGTATCGCCGGCACGGACCTGGAACTCATCCTTCGGAACAGTGATTGCGGCGCTGTCAAGCGCGCTTAAGGCCGAGTCAAACCAGTGCTTGCCGTATACGGCAGCTCCTGCAGCTGCAAGGAAAAAAAGCAGGACAATGGCGCGCAGTATATTCTTCAAGTGAGGCTCCGGCAATAAAAAAGGGGAAACTCCCTCAGGAATCCCCCTTCTCGAAACTAATACAGAAAATGCATCAGCTGCTCATTCAGCCCTTGAACTTCTTGAACATGATCGAGCTGTTGGTGCCTCCGAATCCGAATGAGTTCGACAGAGCGTAATTGATCTCTGCCTCCTGGGCAGTGTTTGCAACCAGGTTGAGCTCAGCGCACTCGTCATCAGGATTTTCAAGGTTGATGGTCGGAGGAGCAACATTGTCAACAGTCGCAAGGATCGAGAAAATCGACTCGATTGCGCCGGCTGCTCCGAGAAGGTGCCCGGTCATCGACTTGGTTGAGCTGATCCTGACGTTCCTGATGCCCTCGCCGAACACGGAGCGCATGCCCCTGATCTCGCCGATATCGCCCTGCGGGGTCGAGGTGCCGTGGGCATTGACGTAATCAATCATGTCAGGGGTTACGCCTGCGTCCGCAATGGCGTTCTTCATGGCAAGGGCAGCGCCTGATCCGTCCGGGCAGGGAGCGGTCATGTGGTGTGCGTCGGAGCTCATGCCGAATCCGGCGAACTCCGCGTAAATCTTCGCGCCGCGCTTCTTTGCGTGCTCGAGCTCCTCGAGGACAATGATGCCCGCGCCGTCGCCGAGGACAAACCCGTCACGCTCCTTGTCCCAGGGCCTTGATGCCTTCTCAGGCTCGTCATTCCTGGTGGAGAGGGCCTTGAGGGCGCTGAACCCGCCGAGACCCATCGGGGTTGAGGCCTTCTCGGAGCCGCCGCAGACCATGACATCGGCATCGCCGTACTGGATCATCCTTGCGGAAAGCCCGATCGAGTGGGTTCCGGTCGAGCATGCGGTGGTTACTGCAATGCTCGGGCCGCGGATCCCCTTCATAATTGAGAGCTGTCCGGCTGCCATGTTGATGATGGTTGACGGAACGAAGAACGGGCTGATGTGCCTCGGTCCCTTCTCAATGAGCCTGGTGTGGTTCATCTCGATATAGCCGAGACCGCCGATGCCGGAGCCGATTGAAACGCCGATGCGTGCCCTGTTGTCATCGTTTATCTCGATGCCGCAGTCATCAATGGCCTGGATGCCGGCAGCGACTGCGTACTGGATGAAGAGATCCATCTTCTTGTTGTCTTTGGGTGAAAGACCGTAGGCAGCCGCATCGAAGTTCTTGACCTGTCCGGCGATTTTGGACGCGAATGCAGCTGTATCGAATCCCTCGGCGAGACCTATACCGCTGTGTCCGGCTTTAATATTATCCCAGGCGTCCTTCACTGAATTGCCTACAGGACAGACGATACCCATACCGGTTACAACGACTCTGCGATTAGACACGGACAAAACCTCCAAGGAACAGCGTCACGAACTTAGAATCTGAATAAAGAGCGGCACTTCGGCCGCCCTCTTGATATTTCTGCTGAATACTAAAAAAGATTACTTCTGGTGGGACTTGATGTACTCAATTGCACTCTTGACAGTAGTGATCTTCTCGGCATCCTCGTCGGGAATTTCAGTGTCGAACTTCTCTTCGAGAGCCATAACGAGCTCTACGGTGTCCAGAGAATCAGCGCCGAGATCGTCAACAAAGGAGGAATCCTCCTTTACATCCTCAGGCTTAACACCAAGCTGATCAACGATGATCTTCTTGACAGTCTCTTCAATGCTTTCACTCATAAACTGTTCTATCCTTTACAGTAATTAAAACAGGCGCACGACTAAGTCACGGCCTAGGCCGCCACTCTCGGCCTATAGATTAGATTATACTGTTTTGATTTCACCAAAACAACACGGACGCTCAAATAACTGACCTTTATCTTGTTTTTTTGACTGGCTGCACACTCGAAAAAGGCGGCAGAACACTGCCGCCAGGAGTGCTGTCTGCCTCAGGCCATATACATTCCGCCGTTGACGTTTATCACGTCTCCGGTGATGTAGGACGACGCGTCAGACGCGAGGAAGAGCACGGCATTCGCGATGTCGGCCGCGCTGCCGAGCCTCCCCGAGGGGATCTCCGCGCTGATCTTCTGCTTCTGCTCGTCGGTGAGTGCCGCGGTCATGTCAGTCGCGATGAATCCCGGTGCAACGGCGTTGACGGTGATGCCGCGGGAGGCGACTTCCTTCGCGAGCGATCTCGTGAAGCCGATGATGCCGGCCTTCGCCGCAGCGTAGTTAGTCTGTCCGGCGTTCCCCATGAGGCCTACGACTGAAGAGACGGAGACAATCCTTCCGTATCTCTTCTTCATCATGCCGCGGAGGAATGCCTTTGACATGCGGTAGACTGACGAGAGGTTGGTGTTGATGACGTCATCCCAGTCGCTGTCCTTCATTCTCATGAGGAGTCCGTCACGGGTTATGCCGGCGTTGTTGACGAGGATGTCAGGGTCCCCGACCTCCTTTACCTTCCCGGCAAAGGCATCAACCGACGCCTGGTCGGCAACGTTGAGGACCAGGCCCCGGCCCTCGCCGAGGTACTCGGAAATGCCTGCCGCGCCCTTCTCGGAGGTTGCGGTGCCGAACACGTCGGCTCCGGCCTTCCTGAGCTCCTCTGCGATTTCACGGCCGATGCCGCGGGATGCTCCGGTTACTACTGCAATCTTGCCAGAAAAATCCATTTTTACTCCGTTACCTCTTTTACAGTCTCGTCAGTGTTGACAGCAGTGCCCTTGAGGCTGCGGTCAATGCGGCGCAGCAGCCCGGTCAGGACCTTGCCCGGCCCGAACTCGAGGAAAGTGCCTTCCTCTCCGCCGAAGAGCTTCTTGATCTCAAGGACAGTCTCGGTCCATCTTACCGGGTTGCAGAGCTGGCGCACCAGCGCGTCGCGGATCTTCTCCGGATCAGACTCTGCCCTGGCGTCAACGTTGTTGAACACCCTGAACTTAGGGGCGGAGAAGTTTGCGGAGAGCAGCTTCTCCTTGAGCTTGTCGGCAGCCGGCTTCATGAGCGGGCAGTGGGAAGGAACGGATACGGCAAGGCGGACAACCTTCTTTGCGCCGGCCTCCTTCATGAACTCCTCCGCCTTCTCTACCGCTGCGGTGTCACCGGCGATTACGACCTGTCCGGGGCAGTTGAAATTGGCGGGCTGCACCGAGCCTGCGTCCTTGACCTTCTCACAGTTCTCGCGTACGGCGTCATCGGAAAGACCGATAACGGCAGACATGGCGCCTACTCCGAGAGGAACAGCGTCCTGCATCGCGCGTCCCCTGAACTCAACGAGCCTCAGCGCATCCTCGAACGAGAGGACGCCTGCGCAGGTAAGAGCGGAATACTCGCCGAGCGAGTGTCCTGCGAGGGCAAGAGGCTCGGCGCCGTGCTTCTCCTGATAGAGCTTCCAGATCGCGTACGACGCGGTGAGAATCGCAGGCTGGGTGCGGAAGGTCTTGTTGAGCTCCTCGGCAGGGCCGTTCTGAGTCAGATCGAGCAGATCGTAGCCGAGGACTTCTCCTGCCTCGGTGAAAGTGTCTTTGACAACAGGATAGGCACTGATAAGCTCAGAGAGCATTCCCACGCTCTGGGATCCCTGCCCGGGGAAAACAACGGCTAGATTTGACATATGAACTCCGATTGAAACAGAAACAGCCCTTATGAAAAAAGCCCGTCAGCAGGCTGCACGGACCTTTTGCCACTCGAAAGACTGTTTGCCCTCACACAGAAAGCCCCGCGCCCTGCGCAGGGACTGAAAAAGATTGCATGGCCTCAGGCCGGACGGAAACTCAGTAGCGGAGGAGCACCGAGCCCCAGGTAAAGCCGCTTCCGAAGGCCTCGAGGAGGAGGAGGTTGCCCTTCTTTATCCTTCCGTCCCTTATTCCCTCGTCAAGGGCAAGCGCGACCGAGCCGGCGGAGGTGTTGCCGTGCCGGTCAAGGGTGACGATTACCCTGTCCATTTCCATCTTGAGCTTCTTTGCTGTCGCGGAAATTATCCTGAGGTTTGCCTGATGGGGAACCAGCCAGTCGAGATCTTCCTCCCTGAAGCCGGCCTTCTGCACGGTATCGACAACCAGGCGGCTCAGCGTGTTGACCGCGAACCTGAACACCTCGTTGCCCTTCATGTGCAGGTAGTAATCCTTGTCACCGTCCTCGCCGCGGACAGGGTTCTTCAGGGAAAGGAGCGAGCTGTAGGCTCCGTCGCTCGCGATCTCGGAAAACAGGATGCCGGTCTCCTCGTCGGCCTGCAGGACAGCAGCGCCCGCACCGTCGCCGAACAGCACGATGGTTGATCTGTCGTTCGGATCGCAGGTCCTGGTCATGGCATCGACGCCGACGACCAGCACCGTCCTTGCGTTTCCTGACTTTATGAAGCTGTCGGCAGTCACGAGGCCGTAGACAAATCCGGAGCAGGCTGCCGCAAGATCAAATGCGGGAACCTGCCTGAGGCCGAGTTCCTTCTGAACAAGGCAGGCAACCGAGGGGCAGGCATACTCGGAGCTTGTCGTTGCCGCGATGACCAGGTCTATGTCAGATGCGGAGACTCCTGCAGCCTCCATTGCCTT
>Ga0256406_1006627_pt1 | contig 11495 bp, 5 predicted proteins | sample RumenRJG_03DNA_FD_185986 | JGI IMG/M metagenome (GOLD analysis project Ga0256406, IMG submission 185986) | Bovine rumen microbial communities from Lethbridge, Alberta, Canada - RJG_03 | ecosystem: Host-associated > Mammals > Digestive system > Stomach > Rumen | place: Canada: Alberta | collected...
AGCGGACCTTGTGCGCGTACCGGCTCATGGTGGCCTCGTTGCGGGCGGACCCGCCGCGTTTGCCGGTCTTCGTGCCGTCCTGCTGCGACGCTTGGGCAGCGGTGCGGCGCGAAGCCTGCCTGACCGTCTCGGTGAGCTTCGGATTCTCGGCCATCACGGCGTCGAGCATCGCCTGACGTCCCGGGGTCGGAGCAGGGCCGCCGGTGTGGCGGAAACCGCAGTCGGATGCGGTTTGCGCGGGCTGCGGCTCCTGCAATTGATGAGGTTGCGGCGACTTGCGGCCGTCACGCAGTTCGGCGTTGCGTTCACGTTCCTCGACGGCGGCTTTCAGCGAGCGTAGGCGGATTTTGGCCGCACCCAGGTTGCTGACTTCGTCGATTTTGAGCACGGTGTACACGTCGGCCTTGTCGGCGAGGATTTCGCTGACCTGGTCGGTGGTGATGGCGTCGAGGCCGCATCCGAAGGAATTGAGCTGCACGAGTTCAAGCCCCGGATAGGAGGACACGAAGCGCGCCGCCGCATACAAGCGGGCATGGTAAGCCCACTGGTTCTGTACACGCAATGGCATGCGTGTGACCTTGCGGTCGCCCACCTCGCGGAATCCCGCAGAATCCTTGGCACGGGGGTTCTTCTCCCCCGCGGCCAGATAGTCGCTCAAATGCAAGTCCTCACCGGGCTGCAGCTCGCAGATCGAATCCTCGGAAAGCACGACCATACCCAGCGAGCAAATCGTCTCGGGAATGCCGTGATTGACTTCAGGATCGATGTGGTAAGGCCGCCCGGCGAGCACGATGCCGCGGCAATCATGCTCCTTCATGTACGCGAGCGCGCGCAAGCCTTCCTGCTGTACGTCATGCTTGAACAGCTTGTCTTCTGCGTACGCCGCCTTGACCGCTTGCTGCGCCTCCTCCATCGTCACGTTCGCCCAAGCGAATTCTTCGACGATGCGCTTGGCCATGAGCTCATGATTGGCCAAGTTGAAGTAGGGACGCATGTAGCGGATGCCCGGTTCGCGCAGTTCGGGCATATTCGCGCCGATGACGACCGGATAGTTCGCCACGACCGGGCAGTTGTAGTGGTTGTCGGTGTTGGGTACGAGGTTCTCCTCGTAGCTCACGCACGGGTAGAAGATCGTCTTGACACCCTTGTTGAGCAGCCACTTGATATGACCGTGCACGAGTTTGGCCGGGTAGCAGATGTTCTCAGAGGCGATGGATTCGATGCCGGTTTCGAACAGCTCATGGTTGGAACGCCCGGAGATGATGACCTTGAAGCCGAGATTGGTCAGCAGGGTGAACCAGAACGGGTAGTTCTCGTACATGTTGAGCACGCGCGGGATGCCGATCTCGCCGCGGGTCGCCTTCTTGTCGGTCAGACGCCGGTAGGCGAAACAACGCTTGTACTTGTAGTCGTACAGGTTGGGGCGGTCGGAACGCTGCTTTTTCGCGTCGCCGCCGCGCTCGCACCGGTTGCCGGTCACGTAGCGTGAACCGTCCTGGAAGGTGGTGATGGTGAGCTTGCAGTGGTTCTGGCACAGCTTGCACACGTCACGGGACGTGGTCATCGACAGATTGTCGAGGGCGTCGCCGGTGAGGATACTGGAGCGGGTGTGCGCGGCGGAAGGATCGTCATCGGCCGCGTCGACATAGTGCATTCGGGCTGTCAGGGCGGCACCATACGCGCCCATCAGACCGGCGATGTTGGGTCGGGTGACTTCGCGCTTGGTCAGCAGTTCGAAGGCGCGCAACACGGCGTCGTTGAGGAAGGTGCCGCCCTGGACGACAACCGTGTCACCGAGCGCGTCGGCGTCACGCAGTTTGATGACCTTGTACAACGCGTTGCGCACGACCGAATAGCACAGGCCGGCGGCGATGTCCTCGATGGAGGCGCCTTCTTTCTGCGCCTGCTTGACGGAGGAGTTCATGAATACCGTGCAGCGCGAGCCCAAATCCACCGGATGTGTGGAGTTCAGGGCTTTTTGTGTGAATTCTTCGATGCTCAGCCCCATCGACTGGGCGAAGGTCTGCAGGAACGAGCCGCAGCCGGAGGAACAGGCCTCGTTGACGGCGATCGAGTCGATGACCCCGTCATTGATGGCGAGGTATTTCATGTCCTGGCCGCCGATATCGATGACGGCGGTGACGCCAGGGCTGACCATTTCGGCGCCACGATAGTGCGCCATCGTTTCGACGACGCCTTCGTCCAGGTGCAAGCCGGTGGAGATCAGGCCTTCGCCGTATCCGGTCGCGCAGGATCGCGCGATCCACGCATCCGCAGGCAGTTGCGCCTGAATGCGTTTGACGATATTGACCGCCGCGGTCAACGGGCTGCCTTCGTTGGTGGCGTAGGACGACCATACGATTTCACGGTCGTCGTTGACCAGAGTCGCCTTGATGGTGGTCGAACCGGCGTCAATACCGAGGAAGTGCGGTCCCGTGGCGCCTTCCAAGGTCCCTACATGCACGTGTTCACGATGGTGGCGGGCATTGAACGCCTCGCGATCCGCCTCGGTGGGGAACAGCGGCGGCATGGTCTTCGTATTGCTCGGCAGGTTCTTGAGCCGTTCGAGGTCATCGAGAATCTGCGCGCAGGTGCGCGGTTCGGCGATGGTGGCGGTGCCGGTATCCTCATCGTCATTGTCGTCGCCGGCGATGAGCGCGGCGCCGAACGCGACATACAGATGGGCGTCAGACGGGGTGATGAACTGGTCGACTTTGCCGTCGAGGGCGCGGTGGAAGGCTTCGCGCAGCTCGGACATGAAGAACAGCGGCCCGCCGAGGAAGACGACATTGCCATGGATCGGCCTGCCGGAAGCAAGACCGGCGATGGTCTGTGTAGCGACCGCCGTGAAAATCGAGGCGGCCAAATCGGGTTTCGCCGCGCCGTCGTTGATCAGCGGCTGCAAATCGGATTTCGCGAACACGCCACAGCGTGAAGCGATCGGATACAAGGTCTGGTAGTGCTTGGCCATCTCGTTGAGACCGGCCGCGTCCGTGTCCAGCAGGGTCGCCATCTGGTCGATGAACGCGCCGGTGCCGCCTGCGCACGAACCGTTCATCCGCTGTTCCGGAGTCGGCTTGAGGTAGGTGATTTTCGCGTCCTCGCCGCCGAGCTCGATGATGACATCCGCCTGCGGGATCTCCTGGTCGATCGCGCGGGTTTCGGCGATGACCTCCTGGATGAAGGGCACGTGCAGGTTGTCGGCGAGGGTCAAGCCGCCGGAACCGGTGATTGCCAGGCGAATCGGCTCGTCGCCGCGGCCAAGCCGTTCGAGCTGCTGGTGGATGTCTTCAAGCAGTCCGGCGACTGTGGCCCGCACGTTGGCATGATGGCGACGGTAATCGGAGAACAGCACGCTGTCGAGCGTGTCATTCTGATCCAATACGACCGCTTTGACTGTGGTCGATCCGATGTCAAGACCGACACGCAACGGCTTCTTTCCGTGTTCGCCGGTCATGACATGCTCTCCCTGCTGCGTCATCTGCACCTCATATCCATTGTCGGCAGAAACCGGGCGGCGTGGCGGAGTATTGCAAACCTTCGCACGTGTCCTGCCGAATTTCCTCTAGTGAATGCTAACGCATACGCACGTCAGCACAACTCGCCCGAAGCGAAACGGTACAGATATACGAAACCTGCACGGTTTGCCGCGTCCCAACGGCCACCGACAGTGTACAACCCGTCGGATAATGGCGTGCGGCGGATGCGGCGAGCGGTGTTACTGTCCTGAGGACAGGCTGTCGTTGCCTTCACCGGCGGCGCGATCCTTGCCGTAGATTTCCGGGATGAAACGCTCTTGATCGTGCAATTTGCTCCAGATGACGGGCTTGCCGGCGGCGAAGGATTTCGGTACGTCGATGATGCGCTGGTTGCTTGACCCGCGGAATTGCAGGAGGGTATCGTGCAGCTCCTTGATATACCGGCCGTCGACGAGGATGTCGATTTCGTGCAGCAGGTCGAGCTTGTCCTGGGTTTCGCCGGGGCGCATGAGTTCTTCCCATGTGTAGCCGGTCCAGCACCAGATGTCTTTGGTGTGGCCGAAGCGTTCGCGGATTTTTCGCGCGAGCGGCAGGAGCACGCCCGTGTTGAGCAGGGGCTCGCCGCCGAGGAAGGTGATGCCTTGCACGTAGGATTGGGACAGGTCGTCCATGATTTGCGCTTCGAGCGCGTCATTGTATTCGTGTCCGGCTTGGAAATCCCAAATGGACTTGTTATAGCATTCCACGCAGTGGAACGGGCATCCGGACACGTATAGGGAGCAGCGGATGCCTTCGCCGTCGGTCATGAGGAACCGCTTGTAGTCGGCGATCATGTTGTGGCTCATCCGGTTCGTCCATTGCCCGGCTTTCGGGTTGTTCGACCGGTTGGTCGGAATGAACGGGCCGCGGCCGGTCTCCCCCGCCGCGAAATCATGCAATGTCGTTGCTGCCATCAGTGCTTCCTGTTCCTTGCCTTGCCGCTTCTTTCACACGTCCGCCCATCCAAGCTGACGCGAACAAAGCCACGACGCACGGCAATGACGGCCGCGTGCAGCGTGCATCGCGGCCGTCATCATTGGTTGTCGCCGTCAGGCTGTCCGCCTGACGGTGTGTTTCCCGGTGTGCTTCGGGCTTACTTGGTTTCTTCGAACCATTCGTGTTCGGAACCGTCCTTGAGTGTCACATGACCGGTCTCACCGCTCATATGCTTGACACGGTGGGCGATTTCCTCGTGACGACCATGCACCATCGGGCGCTGGACCGGGTTGCCGAGGTATCCGCAGGTACGCTTGGTCACGTTGCACTTATCGGGGTCGGAGTTGCCGCATTCGGGGCACTTGAAGCCCTCTTCGGTCGGCTCGAAGTCACCTTGGAAGCCGCACACGAAGCAGTGGTCGATCGGGGTGTTAGTGCCCAGATAGCCGATGCCGATCTTGTAGGCGTAATCCCACACGGCTTCGAGCGCCTTGGGGTTGTCCTGCAGGCACGGGAACTCGCAGTAGTTGATGAAGCCGCCGGACGCGTAGTACGGGAAGTCCTTCTCGTAGTCGAGCTTCTCCATCGGCGTCGGGGACAGCCACACCGGGTAGTGGAAGGAATTGGTGTAGAAGTCGTGGTCGGTCACGCCGTCAACGCGGCCGAACTTCTCGCGGTCCATACGGTTGAAGCGGTCCGTGAGGCTTTCCGCCGGCGTGGAGTACACCGAGTAATGGTAGCCTTCGGCCTTGCACCACTGCTTGCACAGCTGGTTCATGCGCTTGACGATGGACAGCGCGAACTCCTTGCCTTCCGGATCCCAGCTGTGGTCGCGCATCCAATCCTTGCCGTAGAACACGGCCGTCGCCTCATACAGGCCGATGTAGCCCAAGGAGACAGTGGCACGCTCGTTACGGAACAGCTGGTCGACGTTATCGTTGGCGCCGAGGCGGCCGAAAGCGCCGTAGCGGAACAGGGTCGGCGCGTTGACCGGGGTGGCTTGCTTGCAGCGCATGATACGGAACTGCAGCGCCTGGTGTGCGACTTCCATACGCTCGTCGAACAGCTTCCAGAAGCGGTCCTTGTCGCCGTGGGATTCCAAGGCGATGCGCGGCACGTTGACGGTGACGACACCGAGGTTCATGCGCCCGTCTTCGACATCCTTGCCGGTCTTGGGGTCGATCCAGCCCTGCAGGAAGGAACGGCAGCCCATCGGGGCCTTGAAGGAGCCGGTGATTTTGACGATGTTGTCGTAGAAGACGACATCCGGGTACATGCGCTTGGTGGAGCATTCGAGCGCCAGCTGCTTCATGTCGTAGTTCGGGTCGCCCGGGTCGGCGTTGATGCCGTGCTTGATGGTGAACACAAGCTTCGGGAAGATCGCGGTGTGACGATCCTTGCCCAAGCCGCGGATGCGGTTGAGTAGGATGGAACGCTGGATTTCGCGGGCGAACCATGAGGTGCCCAAGCCGAAACCGACGGTCACGAACGGGGTCTGGCCGTTGGATACGCGGTTGGAGTTGATCTGGTATTCCATGGTCTGCATGGCGTCGTAAATCGCCTTGCGGGTCATGAGCTTCGCGTAGATTTCGCGGATCTGCTGGATCGGGTCGGCGTCCGTATCGAACGGGACGTCGTCGGGCAGCGGGGCGCGGTTCTCGAAGTGCAGGCCTGCGGGCTCCTGCTCCTTGAGGCCATGCACGACGGTCTGCGCGGCTTCGATGGGCATGTCGTCGGGGAACATGGCGTGAGCCATCTTCAGATGCTTCTCATAGTCGAGTTTCGCGTACGGCTCAAGCATCTCGTCGGCACGGTTGACGGTCTGGCCGCCGTACTGGGCGCCCGCGATATCCTTGATGATCTGGGTGATCTGCGTGGCGGCGGTGCCGATGGACTTCGGGGAGTCCATCATCGCGTTGCCGAGTTCGAAACCGTGGGCGAGCATGTCGCCGAAATCCGGCAGCGAGCAGTTGGTCATCGCGGTGAACGGCGAATAGTCGGCGTCATGGAAGTGGATGTCGCCCTTCATGTGGGCGTTGGATACCGCGTCAGGCAGCATGGAGAATGCGGACGCCTTGGACACGGCGCCGGCGAGCAGGTCACGCTGCGTGGCGTAGACGTTGGAATCCTTGTTCGCGTTCTCACGCACGAGGGATTCGTCGCGGTTGACCAGACGGCTGACCGCCTCGTTGATATCGGTGGCCTTGGCGCGTTCGATATCCTTGTTCAGACGGTAGTTCGTGTAGTTGCGGGCCACCTCATACAGGTGGTCTTCAATCAGGCCATGCTCAACTAGGTTCTGGATGTCTTCGATCTTGGCGGGACCATTGTAGCGTTCCTTGATTTCGCCTTCGACCTGGTTGGCGAGATCGCGGATGAGCTGCTCTTCCTCCGGACCGATTTCCTTATCAAGGTCCTTGAAAGCGGACTTGACGGCGCTGATGATGTTGATCGGATCGAATTCGACGATCCGGCCGTCACGCTTCTCGACGAGCACCTTGCTCATGGCTTCTTTCCCTTCTGCGACGGTGTTCTCTGTGTCGCTTTCCGGGGCGGCGGTCAGCGGCGCATCAAGAACCTGCATGTCCATTGGGTTCCGTCCTTTCCATGGGTCGGGCTCCTCCCGACCTTCGTTCGTTCTCATGTGCAAGCATCGACTGTACCACGATATCTAGTGCCAAAAATGCGACACTGTCCTAGATGTAGTAGCAAACCGCATGGTTCCGCCAAAACGAGGCAAATGTGACGAAGATAACGTTGCCGTCTCCGCGTGTCGTTCACGACACGCCATCGCAGACGGAGAAAACGTGCTATACGCGGGCGCGGGTGAACAGTATTGTCCGTTCGATGCGCGAAAGTTGAGGCTATCAGCAACCGGCGAGGACTGCGCCAGTCCACGGGGAACGCCGGGCCGGACAGGCCGCACGCGCAGCGGACAACACGAATGCCACAACGTGGCTGGAGGGAAGCGTATGCAAAGGTACGGATACAACGCGCCGGGCTCCGGCTACCCCCAAGGGTATGCGGCAGGCAACGCCATCGAAAGCCGGGACACCGCCGCGCCGAAACCGCTCGATCAACTGCCGCGCCTAGCCCGCGACACCACCGCGGAAAACCCGTGGCCGGTCAGCGTGGTCAGCCAGAAATACCATGATGCGGTCGAACGTTGGCCGGCATCCTGGGTCGAAGGCCAGATCGTCGAAATCAACATGCGCCGCAGCACATCTGGGTACATCACGCTGCGCGACAACACCCAAGACATCTCCATATCGGTTATGGGGTTCAGCCGATTCGTCGCCATGGCCAAGGATTTCAGGCAGGGTGAGCGTGTCGTCGTCCACGGCAAGCCCGAAGTGTGGGTGAAGGCGACACGCCTGAGTTTCGTCGCCGACGACATCCGCCGCGTAGGCGCCGGCGACCTCAAAGCGCAGATCGACGAATTGCGCAAGAAACTCAAAGGCGAAGGTCTGTTCGATGCCGAAAACAAGATTCCGTTGCCGGAGTTCCCCAAGTGCATCGGCCTGATCTGCGCCCCGCAGGCACGCGCCGAAGGCGACGTCATCACCAACGTGAACCTGCGCTGGCCGGCCGTGGACTTCGTGGTCGAACATGTGCACGTCCAAGGCGCACAATGCCCGCCCGAAGTCGTTCAGGCCATCAGAAAGCTCGACGACGACCCTCGCGTGGACGTCATCATCGTCGCCCGCGGCGGCGGCAGTTTCGAAGACCTGATTGGGTTCTCCGACGAAAACGTGGTGCGCGCCACCGCCGCATGCCGCAAGCCCATCGTCTCAGCCATCGGCCATGAAGACGATTGGACGCTCATCGACCTGGCCGCCGACTTGCGTGCCTCCACACCGACGGACGCTGCGAAGAAAGTCGTGCCCGACATCCGTGAACAATGGCAGCTCATCGCCAACGCGCGCGAGCGCATGAACCTGCGTATGGACGCGATGGTCAACAACGAGCAGCGGCTTATCGAAGGCTATGCGAACCGGCCAAGTCTGACCAATCCGAGCACCATGCTCGAACCGCATCAACGATTCGTCGACGATGCCGTGCAACGCATGCGGTACGGGCTGACCCGCATTGTCGACGAAGCGAGCATGAGCGTGGAGAAACTCCATGCCGGCCTCACCGCCATGAGCCCCCAGGCGACGCTCAACCGCGGGTATGCCGTCGTGCAGACCGCCGACGGGCATGTGCTTGACACCGCTGACGGCGTGGCCACGGGAACACGACTGACCATCACCCTCCACCATGGCAGCCTGCTCGCCGAAACCCTCAGCCAGGACGACACCACCGGCACCACCACGCCCACCGGTGACGCCGCCTGACACGTCACCGTTCCGCACGACACACCAACCGACCGGCACCATCCACGAAAGGAACCACCATGACCGCATCAACGGACACCACGCACAACACCGCCCCCGCTTCCAGCCTGACGCAGGAGGAACGCGAGCGCATCGCATCCATGTCCTATGAGGAGGCTCGCGACCAGCTGATCCAAGCCGTGCAAGCACTCGAAGCAGGCGGCCTGAATCTCGACCAATCCATGCGCCAGTGGGAGCTCGGCGAGGCGCTCGCCAAGCGCGCCCAGACTCTGCTCGACCAGGTGCGCGCCAAGCTTGACGCCGCACAGGCGCAGCAACAGACGTCAGCGGACACCGCGGGCACGCAATCCAACCTCGAGTAGCCGTTTCACATACTCACATATACGTGTTGCGGGCATCCGGACGTATCATCCGGATGCCCGCAACACGTATGACCCCGCCTCACGGCATTTGCAGCGTGGCCAGGAGCGCCGCATGGTCGGAGCCTGCCACGCGTTTGGCCTGCACCTGACCGGCGGCCATCCCCCGGTCGAGTACGATATGGTCGATTCCGGCGAACGCGGGTACGCCGCGCCGGTTCATCGGCCACGTCATGGTGAGGCCATGGCCGGCCTGGCGGGCGGCATCAGTGAACCGGTTGCCCAGGATGTTGCGGAATGCCGTGTGATCATAGGTGGCGTTGAAATCCCCCATCATCACATACTTCACCTCGCTGTGCTGCTGCACCGCAGACAGTTCACGCAGCGCACGGTTCCACTGGCTCCAATACCCCGGTTGGGGGGATGTGGTGTGTACGGATATGAACCTCACTTGAGTCCCGCCCATATCAACGGTTCCGGCGGGCATGAACGAAGCGCTGGAATGGACTTCGTCATCCACCGGATCGTCAAGCGCGACAGCCGACCACAAGCCGTTGCCGTACACGCCGTCAGATGATGACACCTGCGAGTACGGCAGGTAGTCGCCGATACCGTCGGCTTCCAGCTGTTTGACGAACGCGTCCGTGGTCTCCTGCAGTGCGAGGATTTCGACCCGCTCATCGCGCACCATGTCGACGATGGCTTTCGCATCCGCCTGCCCTTTGAACACGTTGAGCGTCATCACACGCGCGTACCGGTCACCGGTGATGGCGTGCGCCTGTCCGACAGCACTCACCGCCTCATCCGCCAGCGAGGCTTGCGGCCGGAAGAACGGTGCCATCCACCATGCTTGCGCCGCCACGCATATCAGCGCGATGAACGCCACCAGCCACCGGTTCGATATCAATGCGAATATCAGCGAAAGCACCGCGAGCAGCGCGAACCATGGTGTCAACGACACCACGACAGGCACGTACGGCAATGCTTGCAAGTCCGCGGGAAGCGTTCGAGCCACGGTGCCCAGCACCGCAAGCATCATGAGCAGTGCGGCAAGCACGCCGAGCAACAGCCGCCAACGCTTGGATCCGGCGGCAGACGCCGACGAATTGGGAGTTCCAGCCATTCCATCTCCGTTTTCCATGTCAGGTATCGTCACCACTGTAATGCCGCGACGCATGCCGATACCGGAGAATCGTGGAACCATCGCGCAATGCACACCAGTTCGCTATGCTTGAAGCAAGCGACATACGAAGGACCGGCATGACCTCATCAACACCACTACCCCAGCAGTACGAAATGCTCTGCGAGTTCGCTTGGGATCAGCTGAACCATTCGGGTCTTACCAGCCCGACATTCCTGTGGGATGCCTCGTTCCATCGCGACGCGGAAGCGGACGACGAGATCCGTATGGATGTGCCCATCGCTTCGCCCGAGGAGGCGCAACAGATCATCGACGGGCCCATCACATGGTATCTGCGCATGATGGACTCGCTCAGCCCCACGCAGAAAGCCAACGGCCCAAGCGGCATTCCCCTGTCCGACATGCCGACCTTCTTCATCGACAGCGGGGCGTTGGCCGGCGTTGAAGCGGTGATCAGCAATGCGCGAAGCACCACCAGATGGCATGATGCCGCGGTCAACTTCTCGTTGGCCCTGCTGAAAACCTCGGCTTTTCTCGGCAGCATCGCCGACCGTGAAGGCGAAGGACTGACGTATCTCAAGCGGGTTATCGACGAGACGCGCACATATTTTGACAGTGTCGCCAATCACGCTGATCCGGTGACCGGCGGCCTGGCGCTCAATGAAATCATCAACGCGGCATGCAAGGATGATTTCCGGTTCAATCCGATTCAAATGGTCACACTGATTTCATGCGCTCTGCCGTTCGCCCAATGGGATGATACGCGGGTGTTCGTCTATGATGCGATGGACCGGGCGCGAGCCACCATGGATTCGATTGAGAAGGACATCCAAGCCAATGACCGCGACGATCCGGCCGGCAATCTCATGATGGATTCGGACGGCAATCTCATCGACGTCTCCGCCGGAAGCATCAGGGAACAGTTCGACACGTCGATGCTGCTGCTGCGCCATGACGTGCTGCGCCTGTGCGGGGATGATGAACAGGCCGACCGGCTGCTGCGGGATAATAGTGATCTCGAACCGTTTGCGGACACCCGTGCGATTCAGCTGATCGCCGGCAAACGATGGCGTGAGCTGTATGATTTCGCCAGCCGAATCCTCGACGACGACCCCTATCAGCAGATTGCGTTGATTCCCCCGAATCTGGTGCCGGACGACTGGCATACCATCCTTGATCTGGCGCAGTACGAGCTCGCACACGG
>Ga0256406_1006628_pt1 | contig 11494 bp, 11 predicted proteins | sample RumenRJG_03DNA_FD_185986 | JGI IMG/M metagenome (GOLD analysis project Ga0256406, IMG submission 185986) | Bovine rumen microbial communities from Lethbridge, Alberta, Canada - RJG_03 | ecosystem: Host-associated > Mammals > Digestive system > Stomach > Rumen | place: Canada: Alberta | collected...
TCTTTAAACGCATAAATTCCCCTCTGTTTTCCTGATTTTCTGTTCCGCTGCCCGCGTCTTACATCTGTCTGTTTCCCGGCTGGTTCTGGGACATGGTGAGAAGCTTCTGCTTCATTTCTTCTTCCATTGAATAATATTGGGCGTGGGTACACACGAATTCATTCGTGTGAGGAAACGCCCCATCCTCCTTTCCAGTGTAATCCGGGCAGAATGACGCTTTCATCTCGGTCATTGAATGGCCGAGAATTCCCGCTCAGCATCTTAAATATGATTTTGCCTGTTCCGTCAGCACGCGCCCCCGGGGAGTCCGGGCCAGAAACCCGATTTTCAGGAGATACGGCTCATAGACGTCCTGAATTGTATCCGGATCCTCCCCCAGGGAAGCGGACAGCGTGTCGAGTCCGACCGGCCCGCCGGAAAACGGACCCGCGATCTGGCGAAGGATCTTCCGGTCGAGGCTGTCCAGCCCGTGCGGATCGACATCCATCCGGTCAAGCGCCTCTTTTGCGGTCTCTCTGGTAATCCGCCCGTTTCCCCGCACATCCGCGAAATCCCGGACGCGCTTTAAGAGCCGGTTCGCAAGGCGCGGCGTTCCGCGGGCCCGAACGGCGATTTCTTCCGCCCCGTCCGGCGTGATGTCCGTCCCGAGAACGCCGGCTGTCCGGAGTACGATCCGCTTCAGATCCTCTGCGGAATAGTAATCGAGATGCAGAAGGATGCCGAACCGGTCACGGAGCGGAGCGGACAGCATGCCCGGTCGGGTCGTCGCGCCGACCAGTGTGAAATGCGGAAGCCCGACCCGGATAGACTTGGCCTGCGCGTCTTTTCCGATGACAATGTCGATCGCGTGGTCTTCCATCGCCGGATACAGAACCTCTTCCACGGTCCGGCTGAGGCGGTGGATTTCGTCTACGAATAAAACATCCCCGTCTTTTAACGACGCCAGAATGGACGCCAGTTCGCCCGGCTTTTCAATCGCGGGCCCGGACGTCACGCGGAAGCCGGTTCCCATTTCATTTGCGATAATATTCGCCAGCGTGGTCTTTCCGAGTCCCGGCGGTCCCGTCAGAAGGACGTGATCCAGCGGTTCCCCGCGGCCTTTGGCCGCCGCGATGTGAATCCGGAGCAGGCCGCGGATGGCGTCCTGCCCGATGTAGCTGTCGAGCGTATCCGGCCGGATAGACGCGCTCCCCGCCTTTTCTGGCGGTAAGTCCCGGCCCGGTCCGGTATCCGGGTGCGTCTTGATGGTGCGGTGCATCTCTGCCTCCTTTTCTCTCACATGTTCCAGAGTTAATATGCTAGATTTCCGGCGTCTGGCACATGGAGATATAAAAAAAAATCCCCCGCGGACGAAAAATTTTCTGTCCGCAAGGGAACCGTATGGCTTTGATGGATGTTATGACTCTGTGCCGCCCGGTGCCGGCGTGATATCGATCACAGTCTGTCCGCCGCGCAGGGTGTTGTACAGCGCGGCCCGCGACAGATACATGTACGGGTTTGTGTACAGAACCGTCACGATTCCAAACGTGACCGCACCAAGAAGCATCCAGCCGATGAACGACAGATCGAGAACAAACGCGTTCCACTTCTGTCCGTCCATCATTTCCCGGGAGCGCGCGAACGCCTCATCGCTTGACATAACGGGATTTTCGGAAAGCAGGAACGGCACCATCATGTACTCGTAGGACTTGATGATTCCCGGAACGATCAAAAGAAGACTCCACAGATCGACAAACAGGCTCCGCAGAAACATGATTTTTGTGACGTTGAGATAATCTGTCTCAAACCCGCGCCTTAGCGTATCAAGCCCCGGTGCGTCCGCGTCCCCGTCTACCTTCCGGAAATACGTCTGACAGCCGACAAACAGCGGGTTCCCGATAAAAATCTGAAGCAGAACCGGCAGAACGGCCGCCGCGCAGGCCGCGCCGAGAATCAGTCCGACAAGTCCCGGCGTCCACCACGTTCCGCTCGTTTCGGCAAAAGTTGTCGAATAGTCTGACACCCGCTCCCGGACTGTCTTTGCGAATGACGCGGAGACGATCCCCGTGCAAACGCCGGCAAGGATCGCGACCAGCACTGCCTTCCCGTAGGTGCGGTGCATGGCATGTCTTGCCCTGGTTTTGATTTCTTCCCGTGACCAGATCACGTTTTGCATACATACTCCTTTCCTGCCGGCGCCTTATGCCGGCGTAAAGCTCCATCCGTTTGTCCCCGCGATTGTCGCCGTCACCTCCGGGAGCCTTGCAGAAATGGCGTCGTAGTCCGCCTGCGCAGACGGCATGCATTCGATATCGGTCGGGGTCAGCAGCATCAGTATTCCCGTCGCTTCTCCGTTCGTCACTGTTCCAAGCACCGTGCCTCCCGCGATCAGGGAGACGTCATCCCCCTGCGGGAACAGGACAAGACTCGCCAGATGCGCCGCTCCCCCGCCTGGGCCGTCCCCGGGAACCGAGAGCGAGACGTCAAGCAGCGGGTCGTCTCCGTAAGTGATACCGTAACTTACGACCGCGCCCAGCCGGTCCGGCAACGTAAACGTCAGATAATTCGTCTGCACCAGCTCGTTTCCCTGCTCTTCCGCGACGGAAGACGAAGAATCCGCGCTGTTTGTCCCTGCACTGGCGACGGAACTGACCGCGGAGTCAGGCGCTGGCGTGACGGACGCCGCGCTGTCCGGGACAGGCGTTACGGAAGATTCCGAAGCGCTCTCCCGCGCGGAATCCGGTGTCTCCGCCTGCGGAATATCCGTCGGATTTACCACACTTTCCGTGCGCGGCGGTTCCGAGACACTGGCGATCGTACTGTCCCTCGCGGTTGTTTCCGCCTGCGGGGACCCGCACGCGGACAGGCCTATCAGGACCGCTCCGGCAAACAGAACCGCTGCCGGAAGGCGGGTCTTTCTTTTCCGCGTCTTTCGCATATGTTTCTCCTTTCCAAACAATCGGATCTGCTTATAGTATGACAGAAAAACAGCCGGAAGAAGGAAAATCCCGCTTCCGGCTGCCTGTGCTGCAGAAAAAATCATAACCCTGACCGGTGCTCCGCCTTTCCATATGTCAGGTAATGGATCACGTATTTCATCAGATCGGACGCCGTTCCGAACGCGGCCCGGAGATCCGGGTAGTTGTTCTGGTAGGAGATCACGTTGAAGCTGCTCTCCGCCTGCCGGCCCTCTTTGATGCCGTACTGGATAAAGTGCCGGATGGCTCCCGCCGGGTCATGTCCGAACGCGTTCATGATATCCGGATACCGCTTCGTGTAATAGCAGAAATCGTACACGTTCGCGTAATCCACGCCGTCATAAAACATGACATTGGTGGCTATCTTCCGCGTTGCCACGCGGCCTTCCCTCTGTCCGTAAGCGACATAGTGCAGGTAATACGGCTTAAGGTCGTCTCCGTATGCCAGTATCAGATCCGCGTAATTGCCCCGATAATACCAGACATAGAAGGAAGCGGAGCCCTGCCGGCCTTCGTCCATGCCATACGTCACGAAATGCCGCAGCGCCCCGGCGGGATTATTCCCGTAGGCCGCCTTGATGTCCGGATACTTGCTGATGTAATAATTGAAGTCATACACCGCCGAGTAATCGATACCGTTCAGCGTAGTTTCCGCCTTAGACTCGATTTCCGACGTAGCGTTCCGGCCCTCCCGTTTTCCGTACTGGATGTAATGCAGATAGTAGGAGGCAAGATTGTTTCCGAACGCGGCCCGGAGATCCGCGTAGTTTTCCTTGTAGACCTGTACGCTGAAGGACGAGGAGCCCTGCCGGCCCTCTTTCATCCCATACGTGACAAAGTGAAGGAGCGCCCCCGCCGGATTATTTCCATAAGCTGCCTTGAGGTCCGGATACGTGTTGATATAATAGCTGAAATCATACACGGGCGCGTAATCCGTTCCATTTAGCGTGGTCTGGCCGTTTGAAGACGGCGTGGAGGGGTTGGGTGTTGGCGTAACCGACGGCGCGCTGTTTCCGCCAAGCGCGCCCGCGATGTCGATCGTCTCCGATGTTGTCCTTGCCGACGCCTTCATGTCCCACGAGACATGATACCGGGCGTTCGTGTGCGCGTCCACGATCGGATTGCCGGCCGCGTCCGTGCCGACGCAGATGGCTGTGTGATCATAATGCCCGTCCCCCGTCCAGTCGTAGTACACCGGATTACCAATCTTGACAGTCGAAGCGGAGGCCGTGACCGGCGCGCTGTACAGGCTGCCGAAATAGGACTGCTGTGCCTGGCAGTTGACCCACGCGACCGATTCCGGCTTCCATGTGGACGACTGCGGCAGTCCGCCCGCGAACAGGCACTGGGAAACAAAGTTGGCGCAGTCCACGCCGTTATGGAACACGTAGGAACCCGTGTTGGCCGACATCGCCCACCGGTCGGCATACGCGATTGCCGCTGCCGGATTATACGTCACCTGCGCCGCGCCAACCAGCCCGTCAGACCCGCCGACCAGCACGCCTCCGGATACATGGCCGAGCGTGCCGCCGTCGTCGCTGTCTTCATACGAACGGAAGTACTGGCCGTCCGCCTTCGTGATTGTATAAGAGTCCCCGGTATCCGTCAGATACATGTAATATTCATACATGCAGGCCGTCGTGTTGCCTGCATGGCCGGATGCCGTGTAGCTTTCCGTATCCCACTCCTGCACGTAAATCTGCATCTGTCCGTCCGGCCCCGTCTGGCAGGCGGTGACACACCACCGGGGGACCAGAGTATCGACAGACGCGCCGTCTGGCAGGCCTTCCGCGATATACTCTTTCTGCGCCTGCCATTCCGGAAGAAAGCCGCTGTCTGAAGCGGGCTCTTCTCCTTCCGTCAGATAGGCGTATTTTTCGTTTTCGTACGCCGTCAGGACATCCGTTACCTTTGCCTGCGCGGACGCGCCGAACACGGAGCCGATTTCGTCTGTGTCATTCTTGATGGATTCCGCCTTCGCCAGAGCCTCGCTGTCCGACATGGATTCCGAGAAAAATGAGTTGACATCCGCTTCGAATGTATCCTGCCCGGCATACGCTGTAACGGACGGCCACAGCACGGCGCAGGCCGCGAGCGCCGGCAGATAAGAAACGATCCGCATACCGATTCCTCCTTTTAAATTTCTGTTAAGAATTCGTTACAGCCAGTATGACAGAAAAACAGACAAAAAGAGGGACAGACGCATCAAAAACGCCTGCCCCTTTGTTTGTTTTTTGTTCCTCCTTTCTTATTCCCAATGGACAAAGCCTTCCGCGTCCACCTTGTAGGTCAACGCATCCGGCTCCGATACGGACGCCTCTGTCTGCGCCTCGTATCCCGCCGTCAGACGGTGGTACGTCTTGCGGGACTGTCCGGCCGGGACTGTCCCGCCGGGACGTTCAGCGCGTCCCCGACAGACCAGCCGCGCCTGATACGGGCGTCAAAGACGGCCGGATCCGCGTGATGCGCCGCGCACATACTCTCTTTCGAGCGGTATACACGGCCATCCTCATCTCTCCAGACCGGATGAAGGACTGGTATATCTGATACTTCCACTTCTCCGGCAGGATTGGGAGGTCTTCCTTTCTCCATTTTCCGTATTTCTCATCGTATGCCTGCGGCATGGCAAGCTCCACGAGATGACCGACACACCAGCTCACAAGATACCCGCCGTCCTGAAAGTATCCGTCTTTTCGTTCTTTCGCCCCGATAACCTTGGCGATAGCAGAGGCAACCGAGGGCTTTTCCGTTATCACAAGTCTGTAGCCCATGAAACCCTCCTCAGATCACTGCTTCCTGCACCTTGCTGGACTTTACCTTTGCCGGATGGTCTTTCTGTGCTTCCTTTGCTTTGCCCAGCGTTCCGAGAAGAGACGGCTTTTCTGCCTGACGCTCCGTTTTCCTGGCTTCGTATTTCTCTGCCAGTTCAAACACCCTGTCCTTGCCGTCATAGTGATAGACATTATCGGACAGCTGCTCAGACGGGCTGACCTCCGCCGCGTTGACGCTGCGCACTATACTGGTAAGCTCCTGCCTGGTGATGTCGCCGGTGTCTTTCAGGAACAACAGCTCATGGATAGATGACGGCAGGATAAAGAAGTTGCCGCCGATCTTCTCCGAAGCCTCCTGAAGGAAATCCGGGTAGGCCAGAACGCCGGCACCGCGGTTCATGGTCTCAGTGCTTGCCACGTACAGCCTCGGCTGCCCGTCATCAGGCGTCGGCACGGGCATACCGCCCATCATCTCGCTGAGAACCTCTTCCATGGAACGGAAAGAGGCCGGATGTGTGACCGGCGCGTGTTCCAGGGCATCCTTTTTCATCTGTTCCGCACTGACACCGAAAGCGTCCAGAAGCCCCTGCGTCACGCGAGCAGACATCATGGTGCCGTCGCCGGAATGAAGATCCAGACGGTACAAAACAGCCAGATCTTCCACCTTGTCATGAGGATGGGCGGAGAGAAGCGCTTCGTTGCCTTTCTGCGGGATCAGCTCCGGAAAGAGCATATCCTTTGCCTGTTCGTAGTTGATACTCTGATTACCGATTCTTACAGTATTGCTCATATGGCAGTTCCTCCTGTTTGTTCCGTCTGAGCTTTGAATTTCCAGACGTGAGTCAATAGTTGTACTCTCAGCATGCCAGAAACCGGACATCTGAATCTGAATCCGGAAAGCCGCACGCATGGACATTTCCTGCACGCATTTCTGGCATATTGAAACCGTAACAATCTCATAACGGGAATTTTTCAAAGTCGGAACAAACTCTGTCGGAACAAGCTCTGCTTGGAATGGACTCTGCCGGAATGAAACTCTGTCGGAAAAAGACCCTGTTGGAATAAGAAAGCGCGCCAAAAGCGCAAAGGAGGAACACAATGAAAAGATTAGCACTCATTGTCGTAACAATTATCAGCCTGCTTCTGCCGGTTACGGCAAGGGCGGATGTCGCTGCAAGGCCGAATAACTTTTCGGCTTCCTACGCGAAGGATCTGCTCTGTATGCCTCATGACGGGACATATATGACAGGGTATACGCCCACGGCCTGCTCGTATTTCAAGCAGGCCGGCCGGTATGGGGCAACGCCCCATGTCGGAGACATTGTTTACTTCTACAGTGCGAGCAAGGGTCGGATCGCCCACGTCGGTATTGTAGAGTCGATTGATACGAACACACAGACGTTTGTATCAATCGAGGGGAATAAGGTCGAAAATCCTTACTCCTCGTTTGCAGACGCGGTCGCGGAAGGAACTTATTCCTACGCGGCCGTTGGAAATGGGAATCATGTGGACGGGTTCGGAACACCAGATTTCGAATCGATCCACACGACACCTGACCGGCTGGTCAGCATAGCTAAGAGTTATCTCGGCTATGTCGAAAAGTCGTCTGCGGACGACCTCTCCAACTGGTCGGAAACAACCGGCTCGGACAACTATAACATGTTCGAGCCGGAAATCGACGGAAAGAACGGCGTCTCCTGGTGCCAGTATTTCGTCGATTATTGCGCCGTGCAGACGTATATCGACACGCAGGACTAATTCTCCTGCCGGATACGGCCGCGCGGCAGAACATGGGCGGACGGGATTCCCCGTCCGTTTTTTTTGCGCCCACCGCTGTTTTTTTTGTGTTTCTTTGCATACATAAACACAAACCCCGCTGCCTGTGGCATACTAAGCATAAAACAAGACCCCGTCCGGGGTAAAAGGAGGAACGAACATGGAAGATATGCAGCAGGAACAAAAAACAGCCGAAAAGGAACAGGCACCCATGCAGGAATATACCGCGGTGATGCACATCCTGCTTGACGGAACAATTCTGTTTGACGGCTTTGAGGGGCTTGGCCCGGCCGTTTATGTCTGGCGCGTGCGGGGGCGGGCGGTCATCCGTCCGGAAGGCGTCGGGTCAGACCTCGGCATCCGGCTGTCCGTAGACGAACGCGGCTTCTGCCGCAACCGGAAAGCCGCGAAAATCCTGTGGGACGCCGGGCTTGGGCCGGCCGCCTCATTTATCCGGATCCGGAATGCCTGGTATCAGGTCTGACGCGCCCCGGCAGCGGGGATTCCCGCTGCCGCACCCTATCCCATCCAAACCCTCTTCCTCTTCTCTTTGTGTATAATACAATCCATGGTTTCTTTTTCTGGCATACTGTTTTCTGTATCCCGTATCTTGTTTGCAGGAGAAAATCATATGCCGAATTACAGTATTCTTGAAGTCAGAAAAATCAAAACGTCAACCGCCATGTCCGCTGCGTTCAGGCACAACTACCGCCTGAAAGACGTGCCGAACGCGGACAAGGCAAAACAGGCCTTAAACCGCGACCTTGTTCCCATGCGGTATGCCTCCTTTACGGACGCGTACCGGAAGAAAGTGGACGCCCTGCCCTATTACAAGGCCCACAAAGTCCGGAAAAACGCCGTGCGGGCCATCGAGGTCGTCCTGACCTTTTCCCACGGGGCGGACATGGATTTTTCCGTGGACGACTGGGCAAGGGAAAGCATGAAATGGCTGGACGCGACATTCAATGTGGCCCCGGACGAGTCCGGCCCGAACATTGTCAGTGCCGTACTCCACATGGACGAGGGGACGCCGCACATCCACGCCATGATCATTCCCATCGATGAGTGCGGGCACCTGAACGCCCGTGGCATTCTCAATGGCCCGCGCGTCTTACGCCGCATGAAGGACGAATATGGACAGAAGATGGAACGGTTCGGACTCCAGTCGCCAAACAAGGCGAAGGAAAGCTACCACATCCCGTATGACAAACTGAAGGATCTGTACGCGGACACAAAGGGCGCGATGGACGCCATCCCGAAGCCGCGGACCGGCGAGACCCCGGAGGAATATTACGAGCGGTCGCTGGATGCCATGGAATCCTACGCCGTCGCCCTTGCCGGGAAATCCAACCGGGACCGCTGGAACCTGAACCGCGGAGCCGAGCTTGCGGCCGCGCGGATCGTAGATGAGGCGCATGAACAGGCCCTGGCCATACTCCGGGAGGCGGACGAGAAAGCCAGGCAGGCGGAAGAGGCGGAAGAACGGGCCAAAGAGAACGCCAGACTTTCCCATCAGCAGGCAGAAGACGCCCGGAAGCGGAAGGAAGCGGCGGAGTCCGCCCTGACCGGCCTTGCGGATCTTGCCGCCGAAGGGCTGTCCCCGGAGCAGGTCTGTGAGCTGGCCCGGCAGCGAATCGAGGAAATGGACGCGATCGACCACCTGAAGCAGACCGAGCCCGCGCAGGCGGACACACTGCTGAACGCCCTGAAGACGGTGCAGGACCTGTACCGGCAGGAAAAAGAACAGAACCTGTCCCGCTGACAGATGAAGCGCCAGGACGTTTCCGCCCTGGCGCTTCGTTAATAGGTCCGTTTCATCACGTCTTCCATGAGTTCCCTGAACAGGGACTCCTTTCCATCCTTCGTGGCCGTCTCCTCTTCCGGCTTCCGGTAAAAGAATGTCATGGAACTTGCGATCGTCTGCGCGTTCCGGATCGCGACGGCCATTGCGCCGACGTTGCCGCTCCGCAGAAGCTCGTCCGGGTCCTTGGCCTTCGGGACATGCGCGTACATAGGCTTCAGCCCGGCATCCCGCAGAATTCCGTATGCCCGGTGAGCGGCCGTCTTTCCCGGCCCGTCGCTGTCATACATGACGATCACCTCATCCTTGTACATCTTCATCAGCGCCGCCTGTTCGGGCGTCAGCGCGGTCCCGAGAGAGGCTACCGTGTTCGTAAAGCCATACCGGTGCATCGCGATCACATCCATGTACCCCTCGCAGAGAATGAAGAACGGCTGGTCCGATTTCTTCGCCCGGTCAAGGGCAAACAAAGTCGTGCTCTTGTCGAACAGGATTGTCTCCTTCGTGTTTTTGTATTTCGGCTTCGCGTCCGGCGAAAGTGCGCGCCCGCCAAATCCGATGATCTTTCCGTCGGCATCCCGGATCGGGATCATTGCCCGCTCGCGGAACGTGTCGGACAGGTAATGCTCCGTCTGGCCGTTCTCGCGCACGGCATCGCCCTCCGTGACCAGACCGGCGTCAAAGATCGCCTGCCGGGAAAAGCCCTGCTCCAGCAGCGCGTCATACAGGGGATGGGAATTCCCGACAATTTTTCGTCCCGTATATCCGAGTCCGAAATTTTTAACCAGCGTGTCCGGCAGCCCGCGCTTTTTCCAGTATCCGGTCTCGTGCGACTGGAAAACAGCCTCCGCGGCTTTTAGCGCTTTCTCCGCCTCGCGGATGCGCTTTGTCTCCCCGGTTCTGGTTGTGGTCTGGATTTTCAGCCACGGGTTGTTCGCCCGAAGAAATTCCAGGCTGTTCATGTCGTTCCAACCCTTAAGCTGGGCGTACAATGTCAGCACGTTCCCGGACGCGCCGCACCGCGGGTCCAGGCAGTAATACCGGTCCCCGCTGATGACAAGCGTCCGGGCTTTTCCGTTTCCGTGAAACGGGCAGCATGATATCAGCACGCCGTCGATTTCTTTTGGCTCTTCTTTTGTAATCTCCCGCAGACAGTCTTTCAGTCTGATCCTGCGGAGTCCGTCTTTCGTCTGTTCCTCCAGCATATCTGTCTCCTTTCTGTTCCGTGTGTGATGGGTTTCTTTTATAATATGCAAGATTTGCGGCAGATGGAACCCGCAAAAAGGAGGGCCCTGTCCGGGCCCTCCTGAAATCCTTATTTCTTTTCTTTCCCGCCGGCCGTATCCTTCGCCGACTCCGGATCGGTCCTCTCCTGCTTCTTCCAGGTGCAGACAATCGTGCGCCAGATGCCGATGACCAGCAGCGCAATCGGGATCAGAGCGATCCCGGCGGCCTTGATCGCCGCCTTCCGGTTCTTGGTAACGCTCCGGATCAGGGAATCCGACGCGTCCTCCGTCTGGTCATCCGGGTCGGAGCGGACGCCGCGGACCAGCAGCCGGTGATCGTTGATGCCGTACGGCGTGCAGGTATAGAGCGTCACATAGTCCTTGCCGTTTTCCACCTGCAGGTACGGGTCCTCGTCCTCTGGCAGGACAACCTCGATCTGGTCAACCACGTACCGGTGGACCTCATTCAGGACGTGGATAAAGAAGGAGTCCCCTTTTTCCATCTCCGTGAGGTTCGTGAACAGCGTAGCCGTGGCCAGTCCGGTGTGCGCCGCGATGACGGCGTGTGTGCCGGGTCCGCCGACCGGGAGCGACGTGCCGTACATATGCCCGACTGCGTACGTCAGGTCATCCGCGTTGGTTCCGTGAACGACCGGAAGGTTCAGGTTGATCTTCGGGATATCGATATACGCCATGACGCCGTCGCTGACGTTCAGCGTATGCATGTAGGTGCTGTCCTCGTTGCCGGCGGCGCTTCCCCGGTATGAGAAGGGCTGCGCGATCTGCTGCTGCAGGATCGTCTGGTTATAAGCCTCCGCCTCCGCCAGTTCCTCGCTGATGTCGTTGCCTGACAGGCCGCTGACGGATTCCGCGTAGCTTCCGATGGCGGACTCCTGCGAGACGTTGGCTAGCGCGTCCATGAAGGACGGATATAAAAGAAGGCAGGCCGCCGCGGTCAGAATC
>Ga0256406_1006629_pt1 | contig 11493 bp, 7 predicted proteins | sample RumenRJG_03DNA_FD_185986 | JGI IMG/M metagenome (GOLD analysis project Ga0256406, IMG submission 185986) | Bovine rumen microbial communities from Lethbridge, Alberta, Canada - RJG_03 | ecosystem: Host-associated > Mammals > Digestive system > Stomach > Rumen | place: Canada: Alberta | collected...
GCATCTGCCCGACGCTCGGCGTCCATGTCATCGACTACAAGAAGCAGGAAGAGGCAAGGGGAGAGCTTCAGGAAAAGTTCGTGCCAAAGCCCGTGCACCCCGAAGACAACGGCAAGAAACAGCAGCCGCCCGTCTATTGGTACCGTGCCCGCGTCACGAAGGACGCCGATGTGCGTTTTGTTTCGCATCTCGAGTACGCCGATGTCTTCATCAAGGCGTTCGACCGCGCGAAGCTGCCGATGGCGTATTCCGAGGGCTTCAATCCGCACATGAAGGTCGCGTTCGGCTCGGCGCTTGCTGTCGGCGTTTCGAGCGAGGCGGAGTACATGGATTTCGCCCTGCGCAAGTCACTCGCGCAGCCCGAGGTCTTTGACCGCCTGCGCGCGCAGCTGCCGCCCGGCATCCGCGTTCTGAAACTCACGGAAATCAAGGGCAAGCATATTGCGCTCATGAATCTCGCTGACGAGGCGCGCTACCACATCCGCGTGCCGCTTCATGGCGACGCGGAAAAAGCCGCCAGGGCTGCGCAGGAAGCCATCGCGAAATTCAACGCGGCGACGGAAGTCATCTACACGCGCGTCACGCCGAAGAAGACCCGCACGAAGGACATCAAGAAATTCCTCGGCGCCCCGCTCACGGCGACCATCGAGAACAACATTCTCACGATGGACATCGCAACCAAAATTCTCGGCACGACCGGCAGCGTCAAGCCCGGCGAAATCCTCGAGACCCTCGCAAAAGATTTCTCCCTGCCAATCCTTGTTACTGAAGCTGACATTCATAGAACTTCCTTGACAGGAAAAGGAAAGGATCTTATTGATTATGCATAAATGGAAGGAACGAAACCTCTCAATTATGCAGCCCCCCTCCCAGAGGGGGGAGGGCCGCGTGAGCGGCAGGGGGAGTGTCGGAGGTAGGAATCAGCAATTTGTAGAATGTATCTGCGAAGGGAGAATCTGTCTATGAAGTCGATCCTCCTTAACATCGTCCCCGAAGAAACCCGCATGGCCGTCGTCGAAAACGGCGACCTCCTCGCCGTCGAAGTCGAACGCGCCTCGCATGCCCACCTCGTCGGCAATATCTACAAGGGCCGCGTGCAGAATGTCCTGCCGGGCATGCAGGCCGCCTTCGTCGACATCGGGCAGGAAAAAAACGCCTTCCTCTACGTCGGCGACGGTGCGCCGCACGACATTCCGAAAGGCGTCGCAAAAGACGCGAAGCCACAGAAAATCCACGTCGGCCAGAACCTGCCCGTCGGTATCATCAAGGACGCCGTCGGCACGAAGGGGCCGCGTGCGACGCTCCATCTCTCCCTGCCGGGCCGCAACCTCGTGCTGATGCCGACGGCCGCCTACACGGGCCTCTCGCGGCGCATCGAGGATGAGCAGGAGCGCAGCCGCCTCCATGCGCTCGCCGAAAAATACGCGCCCGAGGGCATGGGGCTCATCGTGCGCACGGCGGCCGAAGGCATTTCTGAAGAAGCGTTCGCCGAGGACGCGCATTACCTCGAAAACCTTTGGGCGTCCATCGCGCGCAAGTTCAAGCTCAGCCATGCGCCAGCGCTTCTTTACCGCGACGCCGACCTCCTGGTGCGCATCGTGCGCGACCGTTTCAGCGCCGACGTTGACGAACTCATCGTTGATGACCGCGAGGCGTACGAGCGCGTGCGCGAACTCGTCGGCTTCCTCTCGCCCGACCTCGCCGCGCGCGTCAAGCTCTACGATGGCCGCGAGCCGCTGTTTCAGCGGTATCACATCGAGCAGGAAATCGAGAACGTCGGTGCACGGCAGGTCGAGCTCAAGTCCGGCGGCTTCCTCGTCATCGACAAGACGGAGGCGCTGACGGTCATCGACGTCAACACCGGCAAATATGTCGGCAAGACGAATCTCGGCGACACCGTCTATCAGGCGAACCTCGAAGCGGCGGCCGAAATCCTCAAGCAGATCCGTTTGCGCGACATCGGCGGCATCATCATTGTCGATTTCATCGACATGGAGACGGACGAACAGAAAGCGGCGCTCCTCGATTTCCTGCGCGACGGTGCACGAAATGACCGCGCGAAGACGAACATCATCGACATCACATCGCTCGGCCTCGTCGAGATCACGCGCAGGAAGTCGCGCTCGAACTTCGAGAGCGTCGTCTACAGCGAGTGCCCCGTCTGCCACGGCCGCGGCCGCATCGAGTCGCCCGAGACCGTCTCCATCCGCATCAGCCGCGACATCCGCCGCATGGAGCACAAGAACCATGCAAAGAACGGCTATGAGATCGAAGTCCACGAGACTGTGGCAGAAGAGCTGCGCCAGAACCAGCTCATGATGAACCTCGCGGCCGAATTCGGCACCGACATCAAAGTCGTCACCCGTCCCGGCATCCACCCGGAAACATACACGATCCTCCAGCAAAGCTGAATGGTATATATTAGCCTCCCTCTCAGAGACGTAAAGTCTCCGGTGGAGACTTTACGGGGACCGCGAAGCGGTGGTGGGAGTGTCGAAGGTAGGGCTTAGCAATTCATTCGATGGTATCTGCGAAGGTACGTCTTCGCAGATACCAATCCAGTCAATCGTTCCATCCTACCTTCGACACTCCCCCAGTCAGCTTCGCTGACAGCCCCCTCTGAGAGGGGGCCAGAGGATTGTCGATACGTTGCGCGTTAGAACGCTTGTGTATTTCTATCAGACATGCTAGGATAACAAAGGATTCATTCATTTTTATCATTTCAACGTCTACAGAGAAAAGAGTCTTTCACCATGAACAAAAAACATCTCACCGCGGCCATCCTGAGCGCCGCCCTCATCACCACGTCGTTCCCGGCCGCTTTCGCCGCTGAGCAGGCCGCTCCGGCTGCTGCCACTACGAGCACAACGACGGCTGCAACGCCAGCCGCCGCTCCAGCTGCGACGACGCCCGCCGCAACGACAGCTCCGGCTGCGACGACGACGCAGCAGACCACGACAGCAACGACGACGACCACGCCCCAGTCCACGACGGCCGAGACGCCGACGGATGACGAGGCCGCGATCGACAGCCGCAAGATCAGCATCAACCTCGCGGCCCGCTCGCTCGCCGTCTACGAAGGCCAGAAGCGCATCCGCCTCTATCCCATCGGCCCGGGCAAGGCTTCGACGCCGACGCCGGTCGGCTATTTCAAAGTCGAGTCGAAGGACCTCAACCCGACGTGGACGGATCCGACGGATCCCGAGTATTCCATCCCGTCTGGCGAGAGCAACCCACTCGGCTACCGCTGGATGGAAGTCCAGGGCAATTACGGCATCCATGGCACGAACAAGCCGGAATCCATCGGCCATTACGTTTCGAACGGCTGCATCCGCATGAATGAGAAAGACGTCGAGGACGTTTTCGACCTCGTCAAAGTCGGTACGCCGATCGAGATCACGTACAACCGCATCGTCGTCGAGAAGACGCCGGACGACCGCATTGCATTCTATGTCTATCCGGACGGCTATGGCCGCCAGCCGCTCGATGTCGAAGAAGCGACGAAATGGCTCAAGGGCTATGGCGTGCAGAACTTCATCAGCGACGAAGACATCGAGAAGAAAATCGAGGCTTCGGACGGCGAGCCGACGTACATCGGCAAGGTCTACAACATCACGGTCGATGGCAAGAAGCTCCAGAACAAGGCTGTCGAGCAGGATGGCATCACGTATCTGCCGGCCATCGACCTCGCAGATGCAGCCGGTGTGAACCTCGGCTGGGACGAGAAATCCGAGGTCCTCTTCAGCACGGTCGGCAAGGCCACGGGCTACAACAAGAAGGACGTGCTCTACTGCAATGCCGATGACGTGCAGACGCTGTTCCGCCTCGACGGCGGCCTTTCGGGCAAGCAGTACGTCTATCACAAAATGACGGCAGCTCCGGCAACTGCGACGACGGCCACGGCTGCTCCCGCAACGCCGGCTGCGGCAACGGCTGCACCTGCCACGAAATAATCGGTAACCATTTGGAAAGCAGGAGGGAATCCCTTGAAAAAGCGTTTCGTCATCCTCGACGGCAGCAGCCTCTTCTTCCGGGCATTCTTCGCCCTGCCGCCGCTCACGTCTCCGACGGGCGAATACACGAATGCCATCTTCGGCTTCGCGAACATGTTCCTGAAGCTCTGGGAAGAGCTGAAGCCGGACGAGCTCGTCATTGCGTTTGACAAGAGCCGCCATACGTTCCGTACGGAGCTCTATCCCGGTTACAAGGGCACGCGCGACAAGACGCCCGACGAGCTCAAGAGCCAGATTCCTTTGCTAGAAGAGTTCGCCGATGCGCTCGGCGTCACGTTCCTCGAAAAGGATAATTATGAAGCTGACGACATCATCGGCACGCTCGCGACGCAGGCGGCGGCCGCTGGCTATGACGCGAGCGTCGTCACGGGCGACCGCGACGCGCTCCAGCTCGTGCGGCCAGGTCTGCGCGTGCTCATGACGAAGAAGGGCATCTCCAATCTCAAGGAATACGACGAGGCGGCGTTCACGGAAGAATACCAGATGGAGCCGCTGAAGCTCATCGACCTCAAAGGACTCATGGGCGATACGGCCGACAACATCCCGGGCGTCCCGGGCGTCGGGCCGAAGACGGCGACGAAGCTGCTCCTCGAATACGGCACGCTCGAAAACGTCCTCGACCATGCGGGCGAGGTCAAGGGCAAGAAACTCCAGGAGCGCCTGGCGACGTTTGCCGAGCAGGCAAGGCTCTCGAAGACGCTCGCGACCATCAACTGCGACGTGCCGGATCTCGATGCTCCGGGCGCTTACGGCGTCCATCCAGACGCTGCGAAATTCACGACGTTCTGCCAGCGCTACAACCTCAAAGCTGTGCTGACGCGCGGCAAGAAGCTGCTTGCCAAGCTGTCGGCTGCGGAAAAAGGCGGGGCGCTGACGCTATCTGCGGATGGCGGGACAAAAGCCGCGCCTGCAAAAACAGGAAAAGGCACGAAAAAAGCCGCATCCGATGCGCCAGCGATGCCCGACCTTTCCAAAATCGATGTTATCACGCCGAACGGCCATATCGTCTTCGACTGGAAAGCCTGCCTCCATGCAGGCCTCCGCTTCGACGATGGCAAGCATGTCGATGACCTCAAGCTCATGGCATACCTGCTGCATCCCGAGGCGACGGAATATACGATTCCTGCGCTTCTCGCGGAGTTCTTCCCCGAAGAAGAGCAGGCCCTTATGCCTCCCACTCTGGGGGAGGGGGACCGCGAAGCGGTGGAGAGGGTAGCCAGCGCAGCTTATCAGCGTCTGCTGCCTGTCATGCGCGCCCAGCTTGACGCGCTCGGCCTGACGAAGCTTTACGAGGACATCGAGCTGCCGCTCGTGCCCGTGCTTTTCGAGATGGAGCAGACCGGTGTCTTTGTGAACCGCGACCATCTCGCGGAAAAAGCCAAGGTCATCGGCGACCGCATCAAAGGGCTCGAAGACGACATCTACACGCTCGCGGGCAAGACGTTCAAGATCAACTCGCCGAAGCAGCTCGGCGCCGTGCTGTTTGAAGATCTCGGCCTGCCACCCGTCAAGAAGACGAAGACGGGCTATTCGACGAATGCCGAAGTCCTCGAGACGCTGCGGTACCAGCACCCGATCATCGAGTGCATCCTGTCGTACCGTCTCTGGACGAAGCTTAAATCGACGTATCTCGACGGCATCGCGGCGCTCATTCATCCCGAGACGGGCCGCGTCCACACGAGCTTCAACCAGACCGTCACGGCGACAGGCCGCCTTTCGAGCTCCGATCCGAACCTCCAGAACATCCCCGTGCGCACGGAGCAGGGCAAGGAAATCCGCGCGCTGTTCGAGCCGGGGGAGGGCTACGATGCCATGCTCTCGGCCGACTACTCGCAGATTGAGCTGCGCCTGCTCGCGCACATGTCGCAGGACGAGAATTTCATCGAGGCATTCCGCGAGGGGCAGGACATCCACGCGCGCACGGCCGCCGAAGTCTTTCACGTCCCCATCGAGGACGTCACGAGCGAGGAGCGCCGCCGTGCGAAAGCCGTAAATTTCGGCATTGTCTACGGCATCAGCGACTACGGCCTCTCACGCGATCTCCACATCTCGCGCAAGGAAGCGGCAGGCTATATCGACGAATACTTCGCGCGCTATCCGGGCGTCAAAGCGTTCATGGACAAGGTCGTCGAGGAAGCGCACCAGACAGGCGCTGTCACGACGATGTACGGCCGCCGCCGCGAGCTCCCCGCCATTCACAGCAAAAACTTCAACCAGCGTTCGCTCGCCGAGCGCATGGCGATGAACACGCCCATCCAGGGCACGGCGGCCGACATTATCAAGATCGCCATGATCCGCGCATCGCGCATGCTCAAAGCAGCAAACGTCAAGAGCCGCATCCTGCTCCAGGTCCACGACGAACTCGTGCTCGAAGTCGTGAACGAAGAAATCCCGAAAGTCACAGAAATCCTCAAAGAAGCCATGGAACACGCGGCAGACCTGTCCGTTCCGCTCGTGATTGACGTCAATGTAGGAAAGAATTGGGCGGAGGCGAAGTAGGTCGCGAAGATGGGCTTGCATGTGTGACGGAAAAGGGATTCCAACGGAACCCACGGACGATTCCTTAACGGGTTCCTTATGAAATTCCTTTTCCGTCCGGAGATTCTTTCGAGTTCGCGAAGATGCTTTTTTCAAGCCCCCCCTCTTAGAGGGGGGAGGGCCGCGTGAGCGGCAGGGGGAGTGTCGGAGGTAGGAACTTGGCAATTTTATCGAACGCAATCTGCGAAGGGGATTTCGTATGAAAATTATTGGCTTGACCGGCGGCATCGCCTGCGGCAAATCCACCGTTTCCACCATCATCAAATCCCTCGGCGCGAAAATCCTCGACGCCGACGCTATGGCGCATGAGCTCATGCAGCCGAAACAGCCGCTTTGGAATCTCTACGTTTCGCATTGGGGCGAAAGCATCCTGAAGCAGCCGGGCGGCACGCTTGACCGCCGCGCCATCGGGGCGATTGTCTTTGGTGACCCTGCCGAGCGCCAGTGGCTCGACAGCGCTGCCCATCCCATCCTTCTCGCCGAGGTGCAGCGCCGTCTCGCGGCTCTTGAACAGCAACATGCAGAAGTTGCGGTACTCGATGTACCGCTTCTTTTTGAGTCTGGATGGGATCGCATCGCTGATGAAATCTGGGTCACGTCCGTCTCCGAAGACATCCAGCTGCAGCGCCTCATGGCGCGCAACGGCTGGACGGAATCCGAAGCCCGCGCCCGCATCGACGCCCAAATGCCTCTCACCGAAAAGCGCGCCCGCGCCGATGTCATCATCGACAACAGCGGCACGCTCGACGAGCTCCGCCATCAGGTCATTCATGCTTTTCAAAATGCAAAAGAGGATTTCCGCCCCCAATGTCGAATGAAACAAAGGTAAAATGAACGGTAAAACAATAAAGCAACCAGGAGGAACCCAGTATGGAAACCTTTGAAATGGAAGTGGGCGGACGAAAGCTCATCATCGAGCATGGCAAGATGGCGAAGCAGGCGAACGGGGCCGTGCTCGTGCGCTATGGCGATACGGTCGTGCTCGTGACGGCCACGGCGTCAAAGGAACCGCGCGAAGGCGTCGATTTCTTTCCGCTGACCGTCGATTACGAGGAAAAGATGTATGCGGCGGGCAAGATTCCGGGCGGCTTCATCAAGCGCGAGGGACGCCCGTCGAGCGACGCGACGCTCTGTGCGCGCCTCATCGACCGACCGATCCGTCCGCTGTTTCCGAAAGGGTTCCGCAACGACGTGCAGATCGTCGCGACCGTGCTTTCTGTCGAGCAGGACAACGCACCGGAAATCGCGGCCATGATCGGTGCGAGCACGGCGCTCTGCGTCTCCGACATCCCGTTCGAGGGGCCGATTGCAGGCGTGCGCGTCGGCCGCGTCGATGACGAGTTCGTCGTCAATCCGACGGAGGCGCAGCGCGCTGTCTCGACGCTGAACCTCACGGTCGCGGGCTCGCATGATGCCGTCATGATGGTCGAGGCTGGCGCGAACGAGCTCCCCGAAGACGTCATCCTCGACGCCATTCTTTTCGGCCACAAGGAAATCCAGCGCATCGTCGAGTTTGAAGAAGAAATCCAGCGCGCCTGCGGCAAGGAGAAGATGGAAGCCCATCTCTTCACCGTGCCCGACGACCTCGCGGCCGCCATCGACGCCTATGCGCGCGAGCGCCTCGACCAGGCGACGCGCAATCCCGACAAGCTCGACCGCGACGCCCATATCGGCGCGATTGCGGCCGACGTAACCGAGCATTTCCTGCCCGACTATCCCGAGATGGAAAAGGAAATCGCCATGGCGTTCCATGACCTCGAAAAGGCCGTTGTCCGCCACATGATCACGCATGAAAAAATCCGTCCGGACGGCCGCGGCGTCGAGGAAGTCCGCCCGATTTCCTGCGAGGTCGGCCTGCTGCCGCGCACGCATGGCTCGGCGCTCTTCACGCGCGGCCAGACGCAGGTGCTGACCGTCACGACGCTCGGCCCGCTCGGCGACGAGCAGGTCATCGACGGCCTCGGCCCCGAAACGACGAAGCATTATATCCATCACTACAACTTCCCTGGCTACTGCGTCGGCGAGGCGCGCCCGATGCGCAGCCCTGGCCGCCGCGAAATCGGCCACGGCGCTCTCGCCGAGCGCGCGCTCGTGCCGGTCGTGCCGTCCATCGAAGAATTTCCGTACACCGTGCGCCTCGTTTCCGAAGTCCTCGAATCGAATGGTTCGAGCTCGCAGGCGTCCGTCTGCGGCAGCACGCTCTCGCTCATGAATGCAGGCGTGCCAATCAAGCGCCCGGTTTCCGGCGTCGCGATGGGCCTCGTCAAAGAAGGGGACAAGTACACGATTCTCACAGACATCCAGGGGATGGAGGACGCGCTTGGCGACATGGACTTCAAGGTCGCAGGCACGAGCGAGGGCATCACGGCGATCCAGATGGACATCAAAGTCGATGGCCTCTCGCGTGACATCCTCTCGTCGGCGCTCCAGCAGGCGAAGCGCGGCCGCGCGTTCATCCTCGGCAAGATGCTCGAATGCATCTCCGAGCCCGCGAAGGAGCTCTCGCCCTACGCGCCGCGCGTCGAGACCGTCACGATCAAGACGGACAAGATTCGCGACGTCATCGGTACGGGCGGCAAGGTCGTGCGCGGCATCATCGATGCGACGGGCGTCGACATCGACATCCACGAGGACGGCAACATCTTCATCACCTCGAACGATGCCGAGGGCATGGCGAAAGCGAAGCAGATGATCAACGACATCGTCCGCGAGGTCGAGGTCGGCGAAGTCTTCACAGGCACGGTTACGCGCATCCTCAAGTTCGGTGCGTTCGTCCAGATCCTGCCGAACAAGGAAGGCCTCTGCCACATCTCGCAGCTCGCGAAGCACCGCGTCGAGAAAGTCGAGGACGTCGTGAAAGTCGGCGACCAGCTGACGGTCAAAGTCGTCGAAATCGACGACAAAGGACGCATCAACCTTTCGCATAAGGCGACGCTCTGACAGAGGAAAGCGGAAAGAGGCGCAGCAGCATGATGACGTTTCTCGGATTGATTGCAGCCCTTGTCGTCATCGGGGCCGTGCTTGCCATCGGCCATCATCCGACGCAGGAGCGGCCCGCCGCGCCCGAGCCTGCGGTGCCATCCATTTCGAAAGCGCGGCAGGCCGCGCAGGCGGCTGGGGCGCCGCAGACAGCGGCCGAACGGGCATCGATCGCCGAGACGCAGCGCCAGCTCGCCGAGCAGCGCAGTCATGATACGAAGATGGCGGCGGCCGCCGGTGTTGCCGGCGTCGTGGCAGGAGCTGCGCTCATGCATCATCACGACGCGTCTGCGACGCAGGTGCATATCGACGCCACGAACGCCGCGCAGCAGAATACCTTCGTGCGGAACGTCAGCTACGGCGATGATTTTGCCGATGACGCCTATGACGATGGTTATAACGACGGCTATAACGATGGTTATGACGATGCCATGGAAGATGCTGACGATGACGGCTACGACGATGGCTATGATGATTATGATGACAACGGATTTGACGACGGCGGCGATGATTTCGACGATTTCGACGTCTGAGTCCGATTGATTTTTAGGAGGTTCTATTTTGGCAGATCGGTATTATCGTTTGAAAGTAGCTGGCGTGACGCGCGAGCTGCCCATCCTCAATGTGACAGATACGCTCGCGATTGCGGGCTTCGTCATGCTCGGCGACGTCGAGCTCGTCGAGAATTGCGCGAAAGAGATTGCAAAGAAAGTGCCGCGCGAGACCGAGATCATCCTGACGGCCGAGACGAAGGGCATTCCCTTCGCTGCCGCGCTCGCGCAGGTGCTCGGCCAGAAGCGCTACGTCGTCGCGCGCAAGTCCGTCAAAGCGTATATGGAGCACCCCATCTGGGTCAAAGACGTCTCCATCACGACGGAAGGCGAGCAGAAGCTCTGCCTCGACGGCCCTGACATCGAGCGCATCAAGGGACACAACGTCCTGCTGCTCGACGACGTCATCAGCACGGGCGGCTCCATCGCCGCCCTCCGCGCCCTCTGCGAACAGGCCGGCGGCCGTGTCATCGGCCAGGCAGCCGCCCTCGCCGAAGGCGGCGCAGCGGAACGCGAAGACATCATCTACCTCGAAAAGCTGCCGCTTTTTGACGCGCAGTGAGATCGGGGCACATATGCTTGCGAGGAGAACCCCTTCATGATATTATAAGAGAAAGTATCAGCAGATGGGGGATTCTCATGGAAAAAATCGCAATCATCTATACAGAAGCGCAGGGCGTGTCAGAGAACCTGCGCGCTCTTTCTATCCTGCAGGGGATGGAGGCGCAGTACATCCCCCTTCCAGCAAAAGAAAGCGGCCATCTCCTCGCGGCGTATCAGTCCGCGATGACATCGTCGGATGCACGTTACAAGATTTATGTGAATGGCAGCGTCCGCATCCTCGATTCCGAAATCCTGGGCAGGATCGTCCGGGTCTTCCAGTCACATCCGGACATCGGCATTCTCGGCCTTTCTGGTGCACGCGAGCTCTCGACGAGCGGCGTGAGCTATCTGTCGCAAAAGCGCGCGGGACGCCTCGTCAAGCCAGATGGGAAGGAACTCGTCTTTTCAAAACAGGAAACAAGTGCCCCCCCGTACGAGACAGTCGAGGCACTCGACGGCTGCTTCCTTGCAACGCAGCATGACGTCCCCTGGCGCAGCGACCTGCTGCACGGCCCGCTCTACCTCGGCGCTTCTGCGAGCTGCGAGCATCGCCGTGCCGGCTTTGAAGCAGCTGTGCTCGCGCAAGAGAAAGCGGCCTGTCAGCTCGTCGACAACCATTTTTCGAGCGACGATGACGATAAAGATGCCTTCCTCGATGAATATTCGGGGGAGCTCTATCCGCTTGTCAGCATCTGTATCCCAACCTATCAGCGGCCAGAGTATTTCCGTCAGGCGCTCGAGAGCGTGCTGCATCAGACGTATCGGAACCTCGATATCTTCATCACGGACGACAGCCCCGATGATGAGAC
>Ga0256406_1006630_pt1 | contig 11487 bp, 8 predicted proteins | sample RumenRJG_03DNA_FD_185986 | JGI IMG/M metagenome (GOLD analysis project Ga0256406, IMG submission 185986) | Bovine rumen microbial communities from Lethbridge, Alberta, Canada - RJG_03 | ecosystem: Host-associated > Mammals > Digestive system > Stomach > Rumen | place: Canada: Alberta | collected...
CAAGTACCATTGAATATTTCAAGAATATGGCGAAAGAAGTCGGCATTCCTTACCAGACGCTCATCGACTCATATCTGACAGATTGCGCCCAATGCAAGCGCAAACTGACCATGCATTGGAAATAAAATGAGGCGGTCATTTGACCGCCTTTGCTTTTTACAGTTCTGTTGCGAATTCGCTCATGGGCTTGCGCACGGGGTGTCTCGGCGAAGGACCGCCTTCGGCAGGGTCGGCGTAACCCACATCCAAGAAGCAAGCCAGCTTGAGGTTTGCCGGGAAGTCAAAAGCCTTTTCGATTTCAGAGGCGTTGAAGCCGCGGGCCCACAAGGTCGCAAGGCCCAAGTCGGTCGCCTGCATCATCATCGAAGTCGTCACGATGCTCGAATCCATGTCGCCACTTACAAAATCGTCGTGGTAAGTCACGGGAGAATAGCACTTGTCCCTGTCGTAGCAGACCATGAGCACCACAGGGGCGTTGTAGGCCATGCGGGTAATGCCGCGGAGCTTGGCAAGAGCGGCCTCCGACTTAAGAACCTTCACCGTCACCGGCTGGCCATTCACAGCTGTCGGAGAAAGGCGTCCCGCTTCGAGCACGAGGGAAAGTTTTTCGGGTTCTACAGCCTTGTCGCTGAACTTGCGGCAGCTGTAACGATTCTGGGCGAGTTTGATAAATTCCATGGTTTACCTATAAAACATACAACGCAAGAACAACAATCAACGCGATAAACGGAATCGCGAATATCAAGAGAAAGCGCAGGCAGTAGAGCGCGACCTTCAAGTTCCAGAAGAACAGGCGCCAGCGGCCCCGCTTTGTCGAGGCAATTTCGGCCTGGCAATCAGGGCAAATGTTCCCCACCTTGTTGCGGTATCGGATAGCAAGATTACTCTGCATCGGGGACATTCCGATCTTGTCGTTAAATTCCTTGTTGCAAACGGAGCACGTGCACTGCATAATTCTAATGTAGTAAAAAAATTTAGCGATACCGATCAAGATTAGATTGCCGCGTCGCTCACATACCTTTAAACAGGGTCGTTATGGTCAGCGAATCATGAAGGCCTAAGCTTCCGAGATAATCGTACCGTAACACCCAAGTAATAACGGTATCTTTTTCGAGCGGCGATTCCAATTTATTTTCAAGGAAGAAAGGGTATTTCTCATAAACAGTCGGATAGCTGCCTAAAAGAGACCCAACCACCTCCACAGCTGTTGTACACACGGTCTTGTCCCCTTGTTTTGAACAATGGCTCCGGTGACCTTTTTCCGCCCATTCAGGCAAGCCTTCTACCGTAATAAAGTATCCCGTAAACAAGGAGTCCACTCCAAAAATCGGTTTTCGGGTATCCAACGTGTCGAGCGCCTTGCGGAATGCCGAGGTGTCGAAGGGAGGCGCATTGACGGCAGGAATATAGTCCGTCCAGGCTTTAGGGCCATAATTCAGGAAGGTCGTATCGTAAACGTCCTTATAGAGTGTCGGCAAATACATCGTATCGCGATAAACCCGGTCATGTACGCACTTAAAACCGGAGCGACGGCACATCATCGAGCCCATCTCATGCCCCTCAGGAACATAAACAACAGGTGGATTCGGGTACGCCACCACTTGTGATTGAGAGAGTTCAGTTGAATACACGACGCTATAACAAAATATGCCTGTTTGGCAACTAAACGTTTTTTGCGAGGAATCAAGATTACAATAAACAGGAGGATGGCCACAACGATAAGACGCCTCAGGACGTTCATCAACGCGAATTCCCACAAGCGTATCGTAGTCCTCGGTATACCGGTTAAAATACTTGAAGCCGATATAGTCGTGTCTTGTAACCACCGTATCTTCATAAACGGTATCGCCATAGACAATCACCGTATCGCGAATAAAGACTGTATCGCAACGGGCCTGCAAAGAGTCCCACTCTTCCTCTGGCAAAATCTGATTTTTCCCGGCACTGCACCTGCCATCGGGATCGTACCCCTCCGGAGACGGATTCAAGGTTCCGCTATCGCACGAGGTAAGCACCACCGCGACAAACGACAACAAAGTAATCAAGAACAAACGAAGCATGACTGCAATATAGCAAACCATTACTTCTTCTTAACAGCAATCAGCACCACAGAGCCGAGAATTAAAATAATTCCTGCAATCAGGCGGCTAGTGAGAATTTCACCAAAGACAAGTACACCAATGCTCACTGCCGTCACGGGTTCCAAAGCTCCCAAAATTGCCGTCGGAGTAGACCCTATGCTTTTTACAGCCTTCACCATGAAAATGAGCGAGAGCACCGTCGGCACAAGGCCGAGCATAAAGCCCCAGCCCCACGAACTTGCCTGCGTAAACACCGGCGGGAGGCCCGAACCGAGCGTCACGGAATAAAGCAGCAAAAACACAAGGCAGAAGCAAATGGCGTAAAAAGTCATCTTGACCGAACCCATCTGCAAGTTGATGCGATTTGCCATCACCATGTAAATGGCGTAACTGATGGACGACAGGAACACAAGCAGGCATCCCACCGTGCTGAGCGTTGCGCCATCTCCCCCGCGGTACAAGAGGGCTATGCCCGCCATAGAAACCGCAATAGAAACAACCGTCCAAACCTTGATTTTTTTCCTTGAAGAAAACCGCCATGAGCACCGAGACTTCGAGCGGATAAAGGAACAGAAGCGTAGAGGCTAGCCCCGCGTCCATGTACTTGAACGAGGCGTAATACGTGAGTGAACTCGCGGCAAACAAGAAGCCGAACGCGACTAGCGCACGGAACTCGCGAAATGAAATTTTAAAGTGCGAGCCCTTGGAAAGCATCACGACCATCAGCAACAATGCCGCTGTAAAGAATCGGTAAAAGAGAACCGTCTCGGGAGAATAATTCTGGGCATACAGATGCAACGCCCCCAGCGGATTCGTACCGTAACAAATCGCGGAAAGAGCTGCAAAAAAGAAGCCTTTTAATGCGGAGATCCCCGCCTTCGCGGGGATGACATTATTGCGCGTGAAAGGCATATTAAATCGCGAACTTGGTTGCGTCGGCGAGCTGCACGCTGGCGATGCGGGAAATACCCTTGATTTCCTGCGTCACACCGTAGAGCATGTCGGCTTCGGCCATGGTACGCTTGTTATGCGTCACCACGATGAACAAGGTCTGCTTGCTGAATTCGCGGAGCAGCGCCATGAAGCGGCCCACGTTAGCGTCATCGAGCGGGCCGTCGACTTCGTCCAGCACGCAGTACGGCGACGGCTTTTCCATGTAAATGGCAAACAGCAGAGCCGTTGCGGTCAGGGCATGTTCACCACCGGAAAGCGCCTTGATACCGCGCATTTTCTTACCCGTCGGGCGCACGTTGATTTCGATGTCGGCATCGAGGACATCCATGGGCTTGCCCATTTCGTCCACCTTTTCGACAAGGCTCATCTTAGTTTCACCGTTCAGGAACAGCTTGCTGAACACGAACTGGAAGTTCTTCTGGATGCGGGCAAACGTATCGAGGTAACGGCTGCGGGCAATGTCGTCGAGCTTGGTAATGGTGCGGTCGAGCGAGGCGCGGGCACGGTCCAGGTCGTCGAACTGCGCTTCCACTTCCAGAAGGCGCTTCTTTTCGTCTTCGTAGTCTTCCATCACATTCACGTTGATGGGGCCCAGATCCTTGATCTTTCCGCGGAGTTCGCGGATTTCACGGTCGGCTTCGGGCTGCGAATACTCAACGCGTTCCACGTCTTCGGGGTTCGCAAGGTCAACGCTGTATTCGTTGGTGATACGTTCGGTGAGGCGGTCGAGATTTGCCTGCAAGGCTTCCTGCCTGCGGCCCACATCGTTCAATTCCTTCATCTTCTCGATCATGTCGTCGCGGAGGCGGTTGACTTCGCTACGCCATTCTTCGAGGTCGCCCGAAACAAGTTCGTACTTTTCGCGGGCCAAATCACGCTGGTTTTCGAGTTCGCGCAAGGCTGAATCCTTACTCTGCACCTGGTCGGCAACGCCCCTGGCGTCTTCTTCGTTTTTCTCGATGGTTGCGCGGTTCTTTTCAATTTCTTCGCCACGACTGCGCACAGAATTTTCGAGGAAGTCCACCTGTTCAGCAATAGAGACCAGGCGGTTCGTATTCTGCGTCAACTTTGCATTCTTATCCTGCGCAGAACGTTCCAATTCGCGAACTTCTTCTTCCTTTTCACGGAACATCGTATCTTGCTCCGAAAGTTCGTCATTCACGCGAGCGTATTCGTCTTCGGTGCGTTCCAAAGTCGCAAGTGCTTCGTTCAATTCCTGGTCGCTGTTCTTGGATTCCTGAGCCAAACGAATCTTGTTTTCGGCGTTCTGGACTTCGGTCTGCAACTGGGCCAAGCGGCGGTCGCAACCGGCAACAATATTGTTCTGAATCGCAATACCGGCACTGGCGCCACGCTTCATATCCTGCTTTTCGCGGATTTCGTCGTCAATGGACGAAAGCATCTGGGCATCTTCATCGACCAGGGACTGGAGGCGAGAAATTTCTTCCTCGGCCTGGGCCGCTTCGGCGACCACGCCTTCCAAGAGGCCGTTCGCCTCGGCAATTTCATTCTTGCGGCTAAGGGTGCCCGAAGTCGCGGTACCGCTGCTCACAAGGCCGCTGGTACGCACAATGGCTTCCGGCGCCACAAAGCACAGGTCATCGCCGCGCATGGCACGAGCCAAGCGCACCGCCGTCGCAAGGCTATCCACCAGGTAATAGCGAGAAAGAATCGCCTTGAGCCATTCCGAAACGGCGCCCTCGGCCTTCACATAGTCATTCAGGCAGCCAACGACGCCATCGCCCACAACAGAGCCGGCGTACGCCGTGGAAGCCTCGCCCACCAGGGCCAAAATCGCCTTACCGACGTTTTCGCCCTTCATGGATTCAATCGCTTCAATCGCCGCATCGTCCGAGGCCACCACCACGGCATCCATCAAGTCACCGAGGGCGGCCTCCACTTGGGCGGCATATTCGGGAGCGGCTTCGATACTTTCGGCAAGGAGCCCGCCCACCAGGTTCGCCTTGTGCTCCATGAGCCAGCGGCTAGCGTCGGTTCCTTCGTTCGCCACGCTTTCGAGCACATCGATTCTCGACTGCAAGCGTGCTTCTTCGTTCTTCAAATCCTGGAACTTCTTCTGGGCATCCAGAAGTTCGGCGCGCTCGCCATCCAAGCGTTCTTCGCGGGTGGCACGCTGTTCCGTCAGGCGTTCCAAATCGCTGTCGGCAGATTCAACGCCCGCATTAATTTCATCAAGAGTCGTCTGGGCCGATTCCTTCTGGCCGCGGACAGATTCCATTTCGCTCTGCCACTTTTCCAGGTTCGCCTGCAAAAGGGTGGACTCCGCGTCCATGCGTTCAAAGCGGCTCTTCAAGAAGTTTGCACGGTTAGTGGCCTGCAGACGTTCGTTGGCGAGCTCTCTCGACCTGCTCCGCAAGTCGTCCAACTTGTCGCGCATGACCTGCAAAATTTCGCGTTCGCGCTCCAAAAGCGCATTCATTTCATCGACATCGTTGTCGGAACTGAGCACCGCATTTTCTTCTTCCAGGCGTTCGCGTTCCTGCAACAGTTCCTGAACCTTACCCTGGTTGCGGTCGATTTCTTCCTGGGCCTTTTCGTTGGCGGCTTCCAAGTTCGAAATCACGTCGCGGAGGCGGCCCATGCTGTTGTTCAAGTCGTTGAGCTCAATAGTCGCCTTCTGCACATCGCGTTCCAAGTCACGGTAAGCGTTTTCGTCTTCGGCAATCAGGAGCTTCTTTTCGTCGATTTTCGTCTGAAGGACCGTGGCATTGGTCTTGGAGTTTTCCACATCGTGGTTCAGACGGCGGGTCGCGGTGTCGAGGGTCGTCAGGCCCTCTTTCATATCTTCGTACTTGTCGATACTTACCGACAGGTCCAGTTCACGCAGGCGCTTACTGAGGCGCTTGAACTCGTTCACCTTTTCGGCCTGGGTCTCGTAAAGTTTTACGGAACGGCGCACGCTGCGCAGGTTGTCTTCCACACGTTCCATGTCCATCTGCACGCGTTCCAGCTGGCGGCGGGTTTCCTTACGTTGCTGCTTGTACTTGCTCACGCCGGCAGCTTCTTCGAACAGCACACGGCGGTCGTCAGCCTTGTCGCTCAAAACCGCCTTGATCATGTCGGCGTTCATCTGGGAATAGGTGCTGGAACCGAGGCCCGAGTCAAAAAGCAGGGCATGCACATCGCGCAGGCGGCATTCCTGATTGTTGATCAGGTATTCGCCAGAACCGTCACGATGCACGCGGCGGGTCACGATCACTTCGGAATATTCAGAATTCAAGGTTCCGTCGCTGTTATCGATCACAATGGAGACTTCAGCGAGGCTCATGGCGGCACGTTCTTCGGTACCGCTAAAAATCACGTCCTGCATCTTGCTCATACGGAGCGATGCAGCTTTCTGTTCGCCTAACACCCAGCGGATAGCATCGGTAATGTTGGATTTACCGCAACCATTAGGCCCCACCACGGCCGTAAGACCCTTCGTGGGGAAGTTGATTTCGGTCCTCTGGGCAAAGGACTTAAAGCCAAAAATCTTTAGTTTTGTAATCTGCACTTCAAAGCGAAAGATAAAAATGATTTCTCTATAAAAAGGCTCAAAACAAGCAAAAAAGCCCAAAAACCGCTTACGAGGTCAAAAATATTCCAATTTGGAGTATAAATTCCGTAAAAAAATGAAAACTTTCACTTATATTGAATATATTATGTGAAAGAGAAGGACTCCATATTCATGAGATTAGCGTTTGCCATTATCTATTCCGTATTAATACTCCTCTTGGGGCTATTCGGAATGATTTCCCGACGTTCGAAAAGGACCGTCGCCCAATCTGTTTCATATCTTGAATACTCATTCATTGTCCCTATTATCGGAAACCTGATCATCGTCCTTTCCCAAGACGAACTTCTCTCTACCCTGGGTAGCTACACTTACTTTATCGGCATGGACCTGATGGTCTTCAGCCTCTTCGACTTCACGCTGTCCTATTGCAACATTCCATGGCGAACGCACCGTAAAAAGTGCTATATCATATATGCGATTCTTACCCTAGACATCATCCAATATTTCTTCAACCCCTTCTTCGGTCATGCATTCGGCATGGAAGCCATCATGGTAGATGGTTCTCCCTACTACCGGCTCGTTCCCTATTTCGGGCAAACTGTGCACCGCATCGTCGTCTACATCGCCTACATCACTTCTTTGGCCATTTTCCTGTTTAAAACCATAAGGGTTCCCCGCATTTACTCCGAAAAATATTACGTCATTCTCTTTACCATGATTTTGGCCGGTCTTTGGCAGTCTTACTACATCTTCTCTAGGACACCCATCGACCGCTCCATGCTTGCCCTTGCTGTTTGCGCTCTCCTCATCTTCTATTTTTCACTGTACTACAGGCCATTCAAGCTTTTGGACCGGATGCTCGCCAATATCGCATCTAAAATTCCAGAAGCAGTCCTGTTTTTCGACGCCAGCGACCGCTGCATTTGGGTAAACAACAATGCCAGCCAGCTTTTACAAATCAACTCCGACAAGCTCGACAGCGTAAAGCATCGACTTGCCGCCATGTTTGACGATCTAGGAGAAGGCCAATATAACTGGACTTCAAAGCAAACCGTAGGTTCAGGCAAGAGTGCCAGGCACTTCGATCTCAAAAGACATTATGTGACAGACGCCAACAACAAAAAAATCGGTTCGTTCTTGACAATCTTGGACAACTCCCAGGAAGTCCATCGGCAACAACAGGAAATCTACGAAGCCACCCACGACAAGCTCACGGGACTGTTCACCAAGGAGCACCTTTTCAATGTCATCAAGAACAAGGTTGTCAACGAAAAGGACGTTTCCTATTCCATCGCCTACTTCGATATCAAAGACTTTAAAATGGTGAACGATATCTTTGGTAACGCAGTCGGCGACAACGTTCTTATAAGAGTAGCAAACTGGATCAAGGAAAATGCCCAGGACAACTGGACTTACGGGCGCATTGGCGGCGATGCCTTCGGTATCTGTTTCCCCACAAATGGCGTCCGGCTGCCAATAGTCGAGCAAAGACTCTCCGCATTCGCTATTTCCAACGGAACCATCGATCAACGGATCTTGATGCACGTGGGCATTTACCACATAACGGATCCCAGTATCGACATATCCATCATGTTCGACCGCGCCCACCTGGCCCAAAAGAGCATCAAGAATGAATACAATACCCATATCGCCATTTACGACGACAAAATGCGCGACCAAGTGCTCTGGGGTCAAAAGATTTCTGCAGAACTGGAAGAAGCCCTTAAGCAACGCCAAATCGTCCCCTATCTGCAGCCCATCGTAAACAACAACGGAAAAATTATCGGGGCCGAAGCCCTGGTCCGTTGGATACATCCTACCAAAGGATTCCTCCCCCCCTTCACCTTTATTCCCGTATTCGAAAAGAACGGCATGATTGCCGATGTGGACAAGTACATTTGGCGAAGCGCCTGCGAGATTCTTTCTTCCTGGACCGACGAAAAATCGAAGCTCTTTATTTCGGTGAATATTTCACCCAAGGACTTCTACTTCATGGACGTCTATGCCGAAATCAAGAACTTGGTCGACGAATACAAGATAGAGCCTTCGCGCCTGCGCATCGAAATCACCGAAACCGTGATGATGACCGAAGCAGAAAGCCGCATGGCCATTCTCAGCAAGTTCCGCGACTCCGGATTCATTGTAGAAATGGACGACTTCGGAAGCGGCTATTCTTCGCTGAACCAGCTCAAGGACATGCCTCTCGACGTACTGAAAATCGATATGAAGTTCCTGAGCAAGGCCCAGGACAACGCCAAGGCCGAAACCATTCTGCGCAACGTACTCAGGCTTTCCAGCGATCTTGGGCTTTTCTCCCTTACCGAAGGCGTAGAAACCGAAGACCAGTACAAAATGCTAAACGATATGGGCTGCAATCTGTTCCAAGGCTACTACTTTGCAAAACCCATGTCTGTTACAGATTATGAAAAACTCTGCAACGAACAGTTTTCAGACAAAAAAAGCTCCATATGAGCTAAAATAAAGACAAATAATCTTTTGGACAGAAATTTGTAACAAACAATATAAGTTTATTTGCATATATTCAACTCATAGAACAAAGTAAATATCTATGAGTAAAGCCTTATCGTTTGCATTTCTTTTTGTGGCCACCGGACTTCTGGTTTTCCAGCTTTTTGTTGGAAATTATATTATAATGGACCTTTCAGCCGCTATTTTGATTATCTTCGCTATTTTACGGATTGAAAAGTTCCAGAAAGAAGCTACTATCGCCAGAGAAAAGGCAATCAAGCGTCAACGCGAGATGTACAACGTCACACACGACAAACTAACGGGATTGTACACAAAAGAAATCCTTTTCCATAAAATCAAGGATATCATATCCAAGAACAGCGATAGACATTACTGGGTTGCCTATTTTGACATCAAGGATTTCAAAATCGTCAATGATATTTTCGGAAACGACATGGGCGACAGCGTCTTGCTGAAAGTGGCCTCCTGGCTTCGGGAAAACTCTACCAAGGATTGGGTGTACGGACGCCTGGGCGGCGACGATTTCGGCATCTGCCTGCCGGCAGGGGACGCCAACCTGAAACAGCTGGAACGCCGATTCTCCCGATATGTCATTTCTAACGGATCCATTGAGCACCGCATTTTAATGCACATGGGCATTTACAAGATTACCGAGCCCGAAATGGATGTTTCTCTCATGTTCGACCGCGCCCAGCTGGCATTGACCTCCGTCAAGAACGAATACAACAAGCATATCGCCTTTTACGACGACAATATGCGCAACCAAGTGATGTGGGACCAGATGATTTCGGCCCAGGTCGAAAAAGCCATCGAAGAAAAGCAGGTGCGCCCCTACCTGCAACCCATCGTAGACAACAATGGACAAATTATCGGAGCCGAAGCGCTCATTCGCTGGGATCACCCCAAAGAGGGTTTCTTGCAGCCCGAAACATTTATCCCCACCTTCGAAAAGAACGGCATGATTGCCGACCTGGACAAGTTCATTTGGCGTAGCGCCTGCGAAATTCTTTCTACTTGGACAGACGATAAAGCGAACCTTTTCATTTCAATCAATATTTCACCCAAAGATTTCCTGTTTATGGATGTCTTCGCCGAAATCAACTCCCTGATTGAAGAATTCAACATTGAACCTTCCCGTTTGCGAATCGAAATCACCGAAACGGTAATGATGACCGAAGTCGAAAACCGCATCGCCATTTTAAGGCGATTCCGCGAATCAGGCTTTATCGTGGAAATGGACGACTTCGGAAGCGGCTATTCGTCGCTGAACCAGCTGAAGGACATGCCCCTGGACGTGCTGAAAATCGACATGAAATTCCTGAGCAGTTCCAAGAACAGCCAGAAGGCAGAAATCATTCTGCGCAACGTGCTAAAGCTTTCGGGAGACCTGGGACTTTCCGCCCTTACCGAAGGCGTAGAAACCGAGGACCAGTACAATATGCTCAGCCAGATGGGCTGCAACCTGTTCCAAGGCTACTTCTTTGCAAAGCCCATGACCGTAGGCGAATTCGAAAAAGTCTGCGAATCTAAAGTTGCCTAGCAAATATCCGGTTTAACGGAAACTATAGCTCAGCCCCTTGGAGCTGTCAGAAACCACCATATATTCGCTTCCGCCATCCAGTTCAAGATTCTTGAACTTGTATTCGGATTTCGTAGTCCTGATGCGCATGCGGAACGTTCCCACCAAATCTTCTTCGTACACGCGGCTCTTTTCACCTGTACGGATTGTGTCACGAATCCACGTTTTGTACCCCGAACCGTCTTCTGCAAGAATATCGACACCAACAATAGTTTGGGAAGACCTGTTTTCGACCTGAAGTCTCGTAGTAGAATCTTCTATCCAATGCGTAAGGCAGCCAGAAAGCATGGCACAGCAAGAAACCATTCCTGCAAGCAAAGACACTTTTTTCATTGTCCCTTTCATTAGTTACCTCCTTCTGCAGAGCCCGACTTACCGGCCTTTTCGTAACGGATTCCCTTGGCCTCGATGGTCTTGGGCGCACCGCTACTAGAATTTAGCGGAGTAATTTCGCCAGGTTTCGACTTCTTGTCGTACTGCCTGATGACATCGGTTTCCATGGGTGCGCTACGGGAAGCGCCACGGTTAAAGAGCCAGCCATCGACAGTGGCCAAGTTAAACTTGAATTCCACAAGGAAGGTTCCCTTGGCACCAAAGAAGTTGTCGTAATCGTAGGCGGCGTTGTAGGCAATGCGGGCAAACAGCAAATCGATTGCACCACCCCACAAATAGTCATCTTCAATTTCTACCCAGTCTTCTGCAACCTTCCTCCTGTCACGACGCAGGCATGTCGCCTCGAAACCAATCATGCGGGACGGATCCGGGTAAAACTTAAGTGCGGCACCGTGGAACCACGTATCGTCCAAGTCAAACGAAACTTCGGCATAAAGCTGCTGGGCGTACAGGTTCTGTTCCCAGGTGATTCG
>Ga0256406_1006631_pt1 | contig 11476 bp, 10 predicted proteins | sample RumenRJG_03DNA_FD_185986 | JGI IMG/M metagenome (GOLD analysis project Ga0256406, IMG submission 185986) | Bovine rumen microbial communities from Lethbridge, Alberta, Canada - RJG_03 | ecosystem: Host-associated > Mammals > Digestive system > Stomach > Rumen | place: Canada: Alberta | collected...
CTACAGGTATTCGGATTTCGCGCTATCGCGCTACATCCTCATACCTGTTGCCTTCGAAATCGCATACAGTCTCTTACACACGCTTCGCGTGTGACGAGTCTGTCTGCGATTCGAAGAGCTTATACAGCAAATTTAATTTGCAATTTAATGAAAATCTTGCTATAATGGTCTGCGTTGTCGGGGTGTGGCTCAGCTTGGCTAGAGCGCGCGCTTAGGGAGTGCGAGGTCGCAAGTTCAAATCTTGTCACCCCGATATCATAAGAGACCCGCATAAAGATCGGAGTAAGTTCCGATGTTTTTGCGGGCCTTTTTGTGTCTGTTTCAACACTGTGTTGCGATAAAATTTCTGCTGTGATATGATTACTTCAATGCGCTGAAATACTCATAATAAAGTAAATGTCCGGAAAAAGAACGGACAGATGCAGTAAGGGGAAGAGGAATGATATGACTGCAAATAATGTTTTTATTCTGATCGTAATGATTGTTTATCTGCTGTTTATGCTGCTGATCGGTTTCGTGGTTTCCAAACGGAATCAGTCAGTCGGTGATTTTTATCTGGGCGGACGTAAGCTGGGACCGCTGGTCACCGCGATGAGTGCCGAAGCGTCCGACATGAGCTCATATCTGCTCATGGGTCTGCCGGGTCTGGCTTATCTGTCAGGACTGGCGGATGTCAGCTGGACCGTGATCGGTCTCTGCATTGGTACGTATCTGAACTGGCTGATTGTGGCGAAGAGGATCCGCCGCTATACAGCGAGAACCAATTCCATTACCATTCCGGATTTCTTTTCCGACCGCTACGGGGACAGCAGACGGATTCTGATGCTGATCGCCGCGCTTGAAATCATTATTTTCTTTATCCCTTATACCGGTTCAGGCTTTGCAGCCTGCGGCAAACTGTTCCAGAGTCTTTTTAATGCGGATTATCATGTGACCATGATTATCAGTGCTGTCGTGATTATCGCCTATACGATGACAGGCGGTTTTCTGGCCGCAAGTCTTACCGACTTTATTCAGAGTATTGTCATGACGGTTGCGCTGATCATTGTGCTTGTTTTCGGTATTCAGAGCGCCGGCGGCATGGATCAGGTTATCGCGAATGCTTCAAAGCTGCCCGGATACCTGAGCCTGACACAGACCTATGATGTGGCGACGGGGACGGCGAAGCCCTACAGTATCGTCACGATTCTGTCCACAACCGCCTGGGGCCTTGGTTACTTCGGTATGCCGCACATTCTGCTCCGTTTCATGGCCATTGAAGATGATAATAAGCTGAAGATTTCCAGAAGAGTGGCGACAGTCTGGGTTATTATCTCCATGGCCATTGCCGTGCTGATCGGTATCGTGGGCTACGGCATGAGCACCGCCGGCAGTATCCCGGTGCTTGAGGGCTCCGATTCAGAAAAGGTCATCGTACAGGTCGCCTCCCTGATGAGCAGAGAGGGATGGCTGTTCGCGATTTTTGCCGGCATCGTCCTTTCCGGTATTCTTGCCGCGACCATGTCGACTTCGGATTCTCAGCTTCTGGCGGCATCGTCTTCCGTATCTGAGAATATCATCCATCAGTTCTTCCATCTGGATCTGGATGAGAAGACACTGTTAAAAATCGCCCGCATAAGCCTTCTGATCATTGCCGTGATCGGTATCGGCATCGCCTGGAATCCGGACAGCTCCGTCTTCGGCATCGTGTCCTTTGCCTGGGCGGGATTCGGCGCGTGCTTCGGTCCGGTTGTTCTGCTGGCGCTGTTCTGGAGAAGGTCCAACCGCTACGGTGCGCTGGCCGGCATGCTTTCAGGCTGCATCATGGTATTTATCTGGAAGTATGCAGTCCGTCCGCTCGGGGGAGCCTGGAATATCTACGAGCTGCTGCCGGCATTCATCGTGGCCATCGTGATCAATGTCATTGTCAGCCTTGCGACGAAGGAACCTGAAAAAGAAATTACGGATATTTTTGATGAAGTAAATGCTTCGATGAAACAGAAATCATGAAAAAAGCCTTTACATGTGCATGATAAAACGTTCATGTGTGGTTGACATCACGCCAGAAAAATGGTAGCTTATTCCATATCAAATACGTTGACGGGGAGTAGTAGATCGGATCTCCTGATGACAGAGAGCTGGCGGATGGTGCGAGACAGCGGACGGAACCGGTTGAACTGGCCCCTGAGTGGCTGGCCGAAAGCCTTTGATGACAGGGCAAGTAAGTACAGACGCAATTCCCGGCGTTACGGGGAAAGGATATCATGTGTGTGCACATTGTATCCGGTGAGAGCACGGAGCGATCCGTGAATGAAGAGTGGTACCGCGCAGTGTATGCGTCTCTTCGGATTACCTGAATCCGGAGGGGCGCTTTTTTTACGCCGCATCCGATGGAAACAGGAAGTAAATCTTGTGCTCTGATAATCAGGAGGAAAAAATCATGATGAATTACAGGAAGTACGTAAAACAGTATTACATGCCGCCGGAACCCTGCTATGACTGGGTGAAGAAAGATGCTATTGATAAGGCGCCTGTATGGTGCAGCGTTGATCTGCGCGACGGAAACCAGGCGCTTGTCATTCCCATGGATCTGGATACGAAGATTGAGTTTTTCAAGATGCTCTGTGAAGTGGGATTCAAGGAAATTGAGGTCGGCTTCCCTGCAGCTTCCGAGACGGAGTTTGTTTTTCTCCGCAGACTGATCGAGGATCATCTGATCCCTTCGGATGTCACGGTTCAGGTTCTGACACAGGCGAGAGAACATATCATCAGAAGAACCTTTGAAGCGCTGGAAGGCTGCAGTAATGCCATTGTACATGTATACAATTCCACCTCTTTTGCACAGCGCCAGCAGGTATTCAGAAAGAGCAAAGATGAAATCCTTCAGATCGCTGTCGACGGTGCGAAGCTTCTTCAGAAGCTGACGGACGAGGCAGGAGAGAACTACCGCTTCGAGTACAGCCCAGAGAGCTTTACGGGTACAGAACCGGAATATGCCCTTGAGGTCTGCAACGCGGTTCTCGATGTGTGGAAGCCTGAGGCAGACCGGAAGGCCATCATCAACCTTCCGTCAACAGTCGAACTTTCCATGCCGCATGATTATGCGTGCCAGGTGGAATACATGTCGAAGCACCTGAATTACAGAGATCATGTGGTACTTTCTCTGCATCCGCATAATGACCGGGGCTGCGGCGTCAGTGATGCCGAGCTCGGCGTCCTGGCCGGAGCGGACCGTATCGAGGGTACGCTTTTCGGGAACGGCGAGCGGACCGGCAATGTGGATATTATCACGCTGGCGATGAACCTGTACATGCAGGGTGTGGACCCGAAGATGAAATTTGATCATATGCCGGAGATCTGCAGCAGATTCGAGGAGTTCACCGGCATGACCATCGATGAGCGGAAGCCTTACTGCGGCAAGCTTGTTTATGCGGCCTTTTCGGGATCTCATCAGGATGCGATCGCCAAGGGCATGCATTTCCGTCAGGAAAACGATCCGGATCACTGGACCGTACCGTATCTGCCGATCGATCCGGCCGATATCGGCAGAAGCTACGATGCCGATGTCATCAGAATCAACAGCCAGTCCGGCAAGGGCGGCGTAGGCTATGTGCTTGAGACGAATTATGACCTCATCCTTCCGAAGAAGATGCGTGAGGCCATGGGCTATGCGGCGAAGGATCTTTCAGATCATCTGCATAAGGAGCTGAAGCCGGATGAACTGCTGAGTCTGTTCAAGCAGAAATTCGAAAATATCACAAAGCCGCTGGAAGTGAACGGCGTTCATTTCAGGCAGCTTGACGGAGGCGGCATCGAAGCAACCGTCAATGCAAGATACGAAGACGGTAGCTGGAAGACCTGTGTTGCTGAAGGAAACGGACGTCTGGATGCGGTAAGCAACGCACTGAAGAGCGCCTTTCATCTTGAATATACGCTGACAACCTATCAGGAGCACGCACTGACAAAAACCTCCAGTTCCAACGCCATTGCCTATGTAGGCATTCAGATGGAAGACGGAAAGACAGCATGGGGTGCAGGCGAAGATCCGGATATCATCCGTGCCTCCATCGATGCACTGGTGACTTCAATCAATAACAGATAATCAGAATATGACGGCGGTCTCGAAAAAAACACGTAATTATGATATAGTGTTACTGGCCGCTGACAACGCGGATATTTCCGGGCAGGCCGAGTGCCTGCCCGGTTTCTCTTTATGTATAAAAGTATACTTTATACAAATAACATTCGGAGGATCAGTACATGCAGGTTTTATACAACAGCACCAGAGGCGGAGAAAAGGGACTTACTTCATCACAGGCTATTCTGAACGGACTGGCGGGAGATGGCGGATTGTATGTGCCTGACTCGTTCCCGACGCTTGAGGTTTCACTTGATGAACTGGCAGGCATGAGCTACCAGGAACTCGCGTGGGAGGTTATGAAGCTTTTCCTGACGGATTTTACCGAGGAGGAGCTCCGCAGCTGCATCAATCACGCCTATGACAGCAAATTTGATGTGCCTGAGATCGCACCGCTGGTGCATAAGGACGGCGCGTGGTTTCTGGAACTGTTTCACGGCAGAACCATCGCCTTCAAGGATATGGCACTCTCCATTCTTCCCTATCTGATGACGACAGCGGCAAGGAAGAATCACATCACGAATAAAATCTGCATCCTGACGGCAACCTCCGGTGATACGGGCAAGGCCGCCATGGCCGGATTCGCCGATGTGCCGGGAACGGAGATCATCGTATTTTTCCCGAAGGACGGCGTAAGCCCCGTACAGAAAAAGCAGATGGTGACGCAGAAGGGAAAGAACACCCATGTCGTTGCCATCACGGGCAACTTCGATGACGCACAGACCGGCGTGAAGAAGATGTTCGGTGACAGGAAACTGGCCGAGGATGCGGCAGCAAGAGAAATTCAGTTCAGTTCAGCGAATTCCATCAATATCGGACGGCTGGTTCCGCAGGCTGCCTATTATGTCTATGCATACGCTCAGCTGCTGAAGCAGGGTGTGATCAGGGCCGGAGATCCGATCAATATCACGGTGCCGACCGGAAATTTCGGCAACATTCTTGCCGCATATTATGCAAAACAGATCGGACTTCCGGTGAAGAAGCTGATCTGCGCATCCAACGAAAACAACGTGCTGACGGATTTCTTTACTACCGGTACCTATGATAAAAACCGTCCGTTTATTCTCACAACGTCTCCTTCGATGGATATTCTTGTTTCCAGTAATCTGGAGCGTCTGATTTACCTGATTTCAGGAGAGGATGCAGCAAAGACTTCTTCTCTGATGGCCTCTCTCCGTGAAGGCGGGAAATATGAGATTACCGACAGTATGAAAGAGGGACTCGCTGATTTTTATGCGGGATATGCAACGGAGAAAGAGGTCGCGGGTACCATCGGAAGAATCCACGCGGAATGCGGCTATGTCATCGATCCGCATACGGCAGTGGCGGCAACGGTTTATCATCGTTTCAGAGAGGAAACAGGGGATGATACGCCGGCAGTTATCGCTTCTACGGCCAGCCCGTATAAGTTCGCAAGAGCCGTTCTTCATTCCATTGATGCGGAAAAATATGATGCCATGACGGACATGGAGCAGTTTGATGCGCTTCATGAGGTTTCAGGCGTAAAAATCCCCGCCGCGATCGAAGAGATCAAAACAGCACCCGTTCGTCACAAAACGGTATCTTCCGTGGAAGACATGCAGAAAACCGTGCGGGATATGCTGGGCATCGACTGAGGAGACGCAGACGCTTACTGATTGGTTTATGGACAGAGATACGAAAATGACAGGTGAACTTCTGCAGGAAACGGTCCGGAGCATCCTTCCGCCGGATAAGGCGGCAGAAAAGGCGGCGGTAACTCACTGGGATTCGATCGCTCATCCGCTGCACAGTCTCGGCCGGCTGGAGGATGCCGTTGTCCAGATCGCCGGTATTCAGCGGACGCCGAAGGTGGATATCTCAGAAAAGGCACTGATCATCATGTGCGCGGACAACGGTGTCGTTGAAGAGGGTGTCACACAGACGGGTCAGGAGGTAACGGCTCAGGTCGCGGAGAATTTTCTGTCTGACCGGGCGACGGCAGCGATTCTGTGCCGGGAGACCGGTGCGGAGATCTGCCCTGTTGACATCGGCATGGCACGTGACACAAAGGTGAGGAACTGCAAGATCGCCCGTGGTACACGGAATATGACGAAGGGTCCGGCGATGACCCGCGAAGAAGCGGTGAGAGCGATCGAAACCGGCATCAGGATCGCACGGGAGAAGGTCTCTTCCGGCAGCCGCATACTGGCAACCGGCGAGATGGGCATCGGCAATACGACAACAAGCAGTGCCGTCGTCTCGGTCCTTCTGGAGAGAGACCCTGCAGAGGTGACAGGCCGCGGCGCCGGCCTGTCTTCAGAGGGACTGGAGCGAAAAATCAGCGCGATACGCAGAGCACTGGCGCTTAACCGTCCGGATGCTTCTGATGCCATTGATGTGCTGTCAAAGGTCGGGGGATTTGATCTGGCCGGGCTCGCCGGCGTGTTTATCGGCGGTGCCGGCGCCGGTGTTCCGGTAGTCATCGACGGTTTTATTTCCGCAGCTGCGGCACTTGCGGCGGTCAGGATCTGTCCCGGATGTCTTCCTTATATGATGGCTTCCCATGTATCGGGAGAACCGGCGGCATCCATGGTCCTTGCGGCACTGGATAAGAAGCCGCTTCTTACCTGTGAGATGTGTCTCGGCGAAGGAAGCGGCGCGGTGATGATTTTTCCACTGCTGGATATGGCACTGAAGGTGTACAACAGCATGACGACATTTGAAGAAGATCATATCGAAGCCTATCAGCATCTGAATTGAGATACGGAGGATGTGCACGGAACATGGTTCATCTGATCACCGGCGGTGCCGGCTGCGGCAAATCCGAATATGCAGAACAGCAGATCCTCTCCCTCGGAGAGGACAGGAACAGAATCTATATAGCAACGATGATACCGGGCGGGGATCCGGAAAATCTGGAGAGAATCCGCCGTCACAGAGAACGGCGCAGCAGCATGGGCTTTCAGACCATTGAATGCCCGAAGGATCTGGGACAGGTTGAACTGCCGGAGAACAGCGCAGTTCTGCTCGAAGATATTCCGAACCTTCTTGCAAACGCGCTTTTTATGCCGAACGGATCCGGCATTCATGCGGGCAGCATGATTCTGAGCGGTTTCCGGAGACTTGTATCCGAGGCCAGGGATGTCATCGCGGTGACGGACGATGTCTTCTGCGACGGCTGTGAATATCAGGACAGCACGAAGCTTTACATGCAGCTGCTGGGGCTGATCTCGCAGGATATCGTCTGTGAGGCTGATCACGTGACGGAAGTTGTTTATGGGATTCCCGTCGTACTGAAGTAAGGAGAGCGGCACAGACATTGAAAAAACTGCTGGAAAGTTTTGTGGCCGCCTTTTCCATGTATTCCAGGATTCCGATGCCGCATATCCTCTGGTCTGAGGACAGCATGAAGTATGCCATGTGCTTCTTTCCTCTGGTCGGCGCCGTCATCGGTGCGCTGGAATATCTGTGGTTTATGCCTTACCGGTACGGTCATATCGGCGTGATCCTGTATGCGGCTGTCGCGGTTGTGATTCCGGTGCTGATTTCAGGCGGCATTCATCTGGACGGATTTCTTGACACGGCTGATGCACTTTCTTCCTGGAGAGAAAAAGAAGAAAGACTGCGCATTTTAAAAGATTCACATGTCGGGGCGTACGCTGTGATCTGGGCGTGTGTGCTTTTTATCCTTGCCTTCGGGGCTGCTTCGGAGATCCGGGCGGAAAATATCATGCCGCTCTGTCTGATTTTCATGCTTTCCCGCACATTTTCCGCCTTTGCGGTCGTATCGGGGCTGTTTCCTAAGGCCAACCCGGACGGGACACTGGCCGCTTTTTCAGATAATGCGGCGAAAAAAAATGTACGCATCGTCTGCGTGATTTACCTGATCGTCATTTCCCTTCTGCTGTGGTTTTCGGGAAGACTGACAGGCATGGCGGTTCTGGCGGCCGGCATGCTGGCTTTTCTTCTGTACAGGCATGTCAGCCTGAAATATTTCGGCGGAACAACGGGAGATCTGGCAGGCTTTTTTGTTACTTACAGTGAGCTGCTCATGCTGGCAGCAGGCGTTCTGATCACTTTGTGAGGTTCGTTTTTATGAAAATGGTTACAGGCGGAGCATTTGAGGGAAAGACCTCTTATGCGATGAGGGTTTTCGGACTCAGAGACGCGGATATTGTAGACGGATCTTCGTGTTCCAGGTATGATCTTTTTCACACAAAGGCGGTGAAGCATGCGGAACAGCTGGTGAAACGCTGTCTGCGGGAAGGCGATGACGTGCTGGAACTGGCGGATCAGCTGATCCGACTGAATCCCGGTATTATCGTGATCGTCAATGAGATCGGCTGCGGGGTGATCCCCGTGGATCCGGCAGACAGAAATTACCGTGAGCTGACAGGGCGTTTCTGTACGAAACTGGCATCGTATGCTGATGAGGTTCACCGTGTGACGTACGGGCAGGGAATCGTCATCAAAAAAGCAGAAGGCGAGTGATGGCCGTCATCAGACTGCTGATGCTGCGCCACGGCGCGACACGCGGAAATACAGAAAAGAGATATATCGGCACAACGGATGAATCGATTCTTCCTTCTGAGAGGATGAAACTGTCGCACGGCATTTTCGGAAAAGGCGCGGAAAACCGGGTGCCGGGATTCGAACCGGAACCGGTGATTTTCGTCAGCCCGCTGAAAAGAACATCGGAAACGGCGACGGCGATTTTTCCCGGAGGGAGACAGATGGTGATTCCGGAGTTCCGCGAATGTGATTTCGGCGCATTCGAAAACAGGAATTACATGGAACTTTCCGGCAGAAGCGACTATCAGGCATGGATCGACAGCGGAGGCACCCTGCCTTTTCCGGGTGGAGAGTCGATGGAAACTTTCAGGAAAAGGACACTTTCGGGTTTTGACCGTGTCATGGCCTTCTGCCGAGATGCATCGCTGCCGTCTGCCGTCCTCGTGGTACACGGCGGAACAATCATGAGCATCCTGTCTGCCTACGCGAAGCCGAAGGGGGACTACTATGATTTTCAGGTCAGACCGGGTTCAGGGTACCTCGTGGAGGCTGATTCCGGGCGTTACCGGATGAGCGGCCTTCGGGTTCTGGAAGCGGTGGATGCGGAGCAGCCGTGCGGAAGCGCTGTGTCATCTGCGGCTGAGAATGCGGAAGCACAGAGATCAGAAGAGCAGAAATCAGAAGAGAAGGGACCGGAGACACAGTGATTGGAAAGCACAGAGGTCCCGGATATGAACAGCGATAATTCAGCAGAGGCGGAATGATGAAGGACAGCAGCAGAAAGCTCAGAAACGGATTTACGACGGGAACCTGTGCGGCAGCTGCAGCCGAAGCGGCGGCGTACCGGCTTCTTACCGGTACAGGTATGACTGAAGTGCCGATCGAGACGCCGGACGGCACGCATCTGAAGCTTGGGACAGAAGATCTCTGGTGTCATGACGGACGGGCCGGCTGCGGTGTGCGGAAGGACGCCGGCGATGACATAGACGCGACGGACGGCCTTCTGATCTGTGCGGAAGTAGAGAGAAGCAGCCGTCCGGGTATTCATATCGACGGGGGAAGCGGTGTCGGAAGGGTCACAAAGAAGGGGCTGGACCAGCCGGTCGGGAATGCGTCCATCAATTCTGTTCCGAGACGGATGATCACCGAAGCCGTCCGTCATGCCGCAGAAGATGCCGGCTTTGACGGCGGACTGAACGTGCTGATTACGGTTCCCGGAGGGGAAGAAGTCGCGCTGAAAACCTTCAACGGAAGACTGGGCATTGAGGGCGGAATCTCCATTCTGGGGACAAGCGGCATTGTGCATCCGATGAGCCGCAGGGCACTTCTGGAGTCGATGTACGCGGAGATGCGGATGCACCGGGCAAGCAGCGGTCCCTGGCTGTGCCTTTCTCCCGGCAATTACGGCGAACGGTTTGCGTTTGATGAACTTGGGGTGGATCCCGAAAAGGAGATGCTCTGCAGCAATTTTATCGGCGAGACTGTCGACAAAGCCGTGGATCTGGGATTCTGCGGCATCCTTTTTTCTGCTCATATCGGTAAATTCATCAAAGTTTCCGGCGGCATCATGAACACTCATTCAAAAGAGGCGGACTGCCGGATGGAGCTGATGGCGGCGGCAGCACTGAAAGCCGGCTGTGATGCGGATACGGCGAGAAAGATTCTTTCCTGCAACACGACCGATGACGCCATAGATCTGCTGCGCTCCGGGCCTGCACCGGAAGGACTGTTTCAGAAGACCATGGATGCCGTCATTTCCGGCATCGCTCATTATCTTGCGCTGCGGTGCGGCGGAAAACTGGAGACCGGCGCCGTGATTTTTTCCGACCGGTACGGAAAGCTGGCCGAAACGGATAATGCCGGAGCGCTGCTCGCCCATCTGCGGCGGAGCAGATGACTCGTCATGCCGGCAGAACAGCCTGACAGATGACGGCTGTTCTGCCGGATTATGACAGCGGAATACAGAGGAAAGAGGGAGCTGAATGGTACATTTTGTCGGTGCCGGATGCGGTGCGCCGGATCTCATCACCATCAGAGGAAAAAAATATGTGGACAGCGCTGACTGCGTGATTTATGCGGGATCCCTTGTAAATCCGGAACTGCTTTCTGATGTGAAGCCCGGATGTCTCATCAGGAATTCCGCCGAAATGACGCTGGAAGAAGTGATGGATGTCATCCGAAGCTGCGAGAAAAAAGGACTGACAACAGTGCGTCTGCACACCGGTGATCCGTGTCTTTACGGCGCGGTGAGGGAGCAGATGGATATCCTGGATTCACTCGGTATCAGCTATGACTGGACACCCGGCGTCAGCTCCTTCTGCGGAGCGGCGGCGGCCCTTCACATGGAATACACGCTGCCCGGGATCTCCCAGAGCGTGATCATCACAAGAATGGCCGGAAGAACACCGGTGCCGGGAAGAGAAAGCATCCGGTCACTTGCAGCGCATCATGCGACCATGGTGATTTTTCTCAGCGCGGGACTGGTCAGATCGCTGACGGAGGAGCTCCGGCAGGGAGGACTTTCCGATGATACGCCGGCGGCCATCGCCTGTCGGGTAAGCTGGCCGGATGAAAGGCTTTTTCACTGTACGGTGGGCACACTGGCAGAGACAGCGGAAGCGAACGGCATTAAGAAAACAGCACTGATTATTGTGGGGGATGCGGCTGCACAGACGGATTACAGCCGCTCGAAGCTTTACGATCCGTCATTTGCCACCGGATACCGTGCGTCTTCTGTTTCGGACGGAAAAGACTGAAGGAACATTCCGGCGCGTGGACTTATACAGTATGTGGCACTACTTGCAGTATGGGATTTACATAATAAGGAGAAGACGGGGAATATCAGACATGAAAGCTGCAGTGATCTGTTTTACAAAGGACGGGTAT
>Ga0256406_1006633_pt1 | contig 11471 bp, 8 predicted proteins | sample RumenRJG_03DNA_FD_185986 | JGI IMG/M metagenome (GOLD analysis project Ga0256406, IMG submission 185986) | Bovine rumen microbial communities from Lethbridge, Alberta, Canada - RJG_03 | ecosystem: Host-associated > Mammals > Digestive system > Stomach > Rumen | place: Canada: Alberta | collected...
TTCCTCCGCAGTAGGCTTGGCACTGCCGATATCCATGTACTGATAAAGCTGCATGGAATCACAGGAAATAATCTCTCCTCCCAGCGCCAGTGCGGCTTCGATGGCGAATCGGGTCTTGCCGACCGCGGTGGGACCGCAGATCGCGATGATTTTTCTGTCTGTATCATTCATTCCGAGTCACGCTCTCTTGAACATCTTTTCGATGTCATACATGGAAAAACGGATAAAGGTAGGCCTGCCGTGGGGGCAGGAGAAGGGATTCCGGCACCGGGCCAGATCCCGGATCAGCTGCCGGAGCTCCATGTCCGACATATGGTCGCGGGCCTTGACAGCGGATTTACAGGATCGGGTGATCAGTTTATCGATGACCACAGTATTGCGCAGGTCGTCCTGCTCACCGATCTGGTCCACAAAATCATGCAGAAAGGACTCCGCCTCAGATATCTCCATGAAGTACGGGATTTCCCTGATGATGTAGGAACTGGGGCCGAATTCTTCTATGTGATAGCCCATGTCCCGCAGGGAGTCGATCCAGTCGTATTCCTCCTCCCTGACGCTCAGAGGCACCTCAAGTGTAATAGGCGTCAGAATGGTCTGAGAAGGTTTATCGTCATTGAGATATTCCTCCGCAAGACGTTCATAGAAAATCCGTTCCTGTGCCGCATGCTGGTCGATGAGGTAAAATCCGTCAGAATCCTCCGCTGTGATATACGTATCGAAAATTGAACCGGTGATCTTCAGCCCGCTGAAGTCGAAAGGCTTCTGCCGCGGTCCGCGGAGATCCATCGCCGAAGGGTCACGTTCCGCCGAAGGTTTCCCGTCAGTCATCGCCGCAGCATCCATTACCCCCGAACTTCCTCCCGCCGCCGGCGGATAAGCTCCGGATCCGGCTGTTCTATCTTCCGAAAATGCAGTCGATGAAGCTGCCGGATCTGCCGCCGACGCATGCGTGGCGGCTGTCGGAGATGCCGAAGACGTCTCCTGATCTTCTTCCCGCATTCTGGACAATATATGTTTTATGTCAATCTGATCCTCTTTTCGCTCCTTTCGAAGCAGACCGTCCTGTCCGGCACTGATGTGGAAAGGCTCCGGCCGGTCACTGCTCGGAGCATCCGGGGTTCCCGGTGCGGAAGACTTCGCTTCTTCTGTGCTCCCTGCCCCTGCGGCAGGAAAGTAATCCCGCACCTCGACCACCGCATCCTTTGCGGCAAGCGTCCGAAACACCGCCGCCTTCAGCGCGGAAATGACCGCCTTCTCATCGTGAAAGCGGACCTCCTTCTTGTTCGGATGGATGTTGACATCCACCGTTTCCGGATCCGTGCGCAGGAACAGGAACACGACCGGCTGCCGGCCTTCAGCGAGCCGTTCCCGGTATCCCTCCGATACTCCCCGCTCCATGATCCTGCTCTTGACGATGCGTCCGTTCACAAAGAACACCTGATCCCGTCTGGTGCTGCGAGTCAGGGACGGTCTCGAAATACAGCCGGACACAGAGTATCCGTTCTCTCCGTATTCCACCTCTACCAGTTCCTCATATTCCCGGCGATGGTAGACCGCAGCGATCGTCTTCTTCAGATTTCCGTCACCCGGCGTGCTGAAGAGGTTCCGTCCGTTGTTGATTAACTGGAACCTTCGGTCATGATACGCCATCGCCATCTCTGAAACAAAATCGATGATCAGTCCGCTCTCGGCAGAGTCAGACTTCAGAAACTGCCGACGTGCAGGCGTATTATAAAACAGGTCGGTAACGATCATCGTCGTCCCTTCCGGACAGCCTACTCCTGTGTTTTCGATAACTTCACCGCCGTGTATCGTGATGCGGCACCCGGTTCTCTCCTCCGGGGGTCTTGTGATCAGAGAGGTTCTGGTCACCGCCGCGATGCTGGCAAGTGCCTCGCCCCTGAATCCGAGAGAATTGATCGCCGTCAGATCCGCCAGCGTTGCGATTTTGCTGGTGGCGTGGCGCAGAAATGCGGTTTCCGCCTCGCTCCGGGGGATTCCGCAGCCGTTGTCCGTCACGCGAACAAATGTCTTTCCGCCGTTTCTGATTTCCACCGTAATCTCAGAGGCACCGGCATCGATGGAGTTTTCCACCAGTTCCTTGACGATGGAGAGGGGCCGTTCGATAACCTCCCCCGCTGCGATTTTGTCCGCAATGTTTTTCTCCAGTAATTTAATCATCGATCAATTCCTTCAGATCCTCCAGAATGCGTATCGCCTGAGACGGCGTCACATTCATCAGGTCAATCTTCTTCAGTTCCTCTACAACGGGAACCGGCTCGCGTGAGAAGAAGGACAGCTGCTTCGGTTCCTCCTTCGCCGGTTCACGGGAAAACGCCTTTGTCACAGAATTCCCTGATCCCTCCGCCTCCAGGCGGGCAAGCTTGTCCTCCGCACTGTTCAGAAGCCGGGAAGGAACGCCCGCCAGCCGCGCCACATGGACACCGTAGCTTCGGCTCGCGCTGCCGGGCACGATTTTGTGCAGGAAAATGATATTGCCGTTCTCCTCCGACACATCCACGTTCAGGTTACGTACTCCGGGAAGCTCGTCTTCCAGCACGGTCATCTCGTGATAATGCGTAGCGAAAAGCGTCCGGATCCGGCGTTTCTCGCTGCAGAGGTATTCCACCGTGGCCCAGGCGATGGACAGCCCGTCATAGGTGCTGGTGCCCCGTCCGATCTCGTCCAGGATGATCAGACTCCGCTCTCCGGCGTTTCGCAGAATATACGCAAGCTCACTCATCTCCACGAAGAATGTGGACTGCCCCTGGGCCAGATTATCCGATGCGCCGATGCGCGTGAAAATCCGGTCGCAGACGCCGATGTGGGCTTTTTCTGCAGGGACAAAGCATCCTGCCTGCGCCATCAGAACGATCAGCGCGGTCTGCCGCATATAGGTGGATTTCCCTGCCATGTTCGGCCCGGTTATGATGAGCATGCTGGACTGATCGCTGTCCATATAAGTATCGTTGGACACGAACAGTCCCTGTTCCGTCGTCTGCTCAATGACAGGATGCCGGCCCTTCTCGATGGAGAGCAGTCTGCTGTCATCCACCGTCGGGCGCACATAACCCAGACGCATGCTCACCGTGGCGAAGGAGCACAGGACGTCGAGAACTGCAATAGCGGCGGAGGTCTTCTGGATCTCCAGGATGTACTCTCCGATTTTCTCCCGCAGACCGGTAAAAATCTCATACTCCAGTTTGTTGATTTTCGCCTCGGCGTTCAGAACAAGGCTCTCCTTCTCCTTGAGTTCAGGCGTGATAAACCGTTCCCCGCCCACCAGGGTCTGCTTGCGGATGTATTCCTCCGGCGTCTGATCGAGGTTGGAACGGCTGATTTCAATGTAATAGCCGAATACCTTGTTATATCCCACCTTCAGGTGCTGAATACCGGTACGCGATTTTTCGCTCTGCTCCAGTCCGGCAATCCAGTCCTTCGCATCACGGATAGAGTCCTTCAGAATGTCCAGTTCCTCAGAAAAGCCCTCCCGGATCAGTCCGCCCTCTTTCACCGTGTACGGCGGCTCCTCCACAATTGCCTCCTGAATCATTCGGTACACCTCGGAAAGATCTGAAATCTCCGCACCGAGTCCGTTCAGAAGTTCGCTCCGCGCATCACTCAGATTGTCCCGGATTTCCGGCAGGCACTCGATGGAATTCCGCAGAGCGATCAGATCCTTCGCGTTAGCACTGCCTGCGGCAATCCGCCCCGAGAGACGCTCAAAATCATAGATCTGCTTCAGCGCCTCCACGATGTTGTTCTGCAGAAGCGGCTGTTCCGTCAGTTCTTCCACGGCGTCCAGGCGGAGATTAATCTCGCCGGACTCGTTCAGAGGTTCCCGCAGCCACTGCTTGAGTCTGCGCCCGCCCATCGCGGTGGAGGTTTTATCCAGGACCCACAAAAGCGAGCCCTGCACTTTTTTATCATACAATGTCTCTGTAATCTCAAGGTTTCTGATCGTCGCCTTGTCCAGAGACATGTGATTTCCGATCTCATAAAACTGGCAGCGGGTCAGCTGCTTCAGATTCTGTTTCTGGGTTTCCAGAAGATAGGACAGCAATGCTCCCATAGCCAGAATGCACAGTTCCCGTCCGTCAATGCCCAAAGCCGTCAGAGACATACTCCCGAACTGGGCTCTTATCGCCGTCTCCGCCGATTTTTTAGAGTAGTAGGAATCAGGCATCACATGAATGAAGGAATCCGTCAGATCACGGATTTCTCCCTCTCCATAGTTCTGCGCCGCTTCCTGATTGATCAGGATTTCCCTGACGTTGATTTTGACCAGCTCGTTGATCATATCCTCAAACATATTGGCTCCGCCGGTCTTTTCTGTAATATAAAGTTCCCCGGTGGAAATGTCACAGTATGCAACTGACATCCCGCCGGTACTCATATATACAGACGCAAGATAATTGTTCTCATTCTCATGAAGCATCGCATCAGAGGTCACCGTTCCCGGTGTCACGATGCGGACGACTCCTCTCTTGACCATTCCCCTTGTTTCTGCCGGATCCTCCAGCTGTTCGCATATGGCCACGTTATAGCCCATGCGGACAAGCTTTTCTATATAAGAATCTGCGGCATGGAAGGGGACTCCACACATGGGAGCCCTCTCCTCCAGGCCGCAGCTTTTTCCGGTCAGAGTCAGCTCAAGCAGGCGCGAAACCAGCTTGGCGTCATCGAAAAACATCTCATAGAAATCGCCGAGACGGAAGAACAGGATGCAGTCCTTATACTGCTCCTTAATGTTCATGTACTGCTCCATCATCGGGGATAATTTCATTCTGCCTCCTGTTCTATTTTCCCAGCTTTTTGTTATAAGCTTCCAGGCCGAGGCGGATCAGTTCTACACCTCTCCTCATGTCTTCCTCTTTCAGAACATAAGCGATACGGATCTCATTTTTGCCCTTGCTCGGCGTCGCATAGAAACCTGCGGCAGGTGCGAACATCACGGATTCACCGTTATCTTCAAACTCGGTCAGCAGGAATGTCAGGAAATCCTCGATATCCTCTACCGGCAGAGCGCAGGTCAGATAGAAAGCACCGGCGGGAACTACGACATTCATGCCCGGAATCTTCCTCAGTTCTTCCACAACTGCGTCTCTTCTTCCGCAGTAAATCGCCTTCGCCTCTTCGTAATAAGAATCCGGCAGACGGAACAGCGCGGCGGAGCCGATCTGATCCACGGTGGACACACAGAGACGACCCTGAGCGATCTTCATGCAGCCGCTCATGAATTCTTTGTTTTTGGAAATCAGCAGACCGATTCTGGCGCCGCAGGCGGAAAATCTCTTGGAAACGGAATCCACGATGATAACTCTGTCCGCATACTCCGACAGCTGTCCGAAGGATACCGGAGTTCTTCCGTCGTAAACGAACTCTCTGTAAACCTCATCCGCAATAATCGCCAGATCGTGCTTCTCCGCAATTTCACAGATCACCTTCATTTCCTCCAGAGTCAGGACATTACCGGTAGGATTGCCCGGCTCCAGACAGCAGATGACTCTGGTCTTCGGCGTGATGCACGCTTCAATGTTCTCTCTGTCGGCATAGGCGTAGCCCTTGGAAGCGTCCGCCGGGATCGGTTTCACGATGCCGCCCGCCATCAGAGCAAACGTGGAATAGTTGGTGTAATACGGCTCAGGAATCAGAACCTCATCGCCATCGTTCAGCAGGGAAAGAAACGCCATGCTCAGCGCCTCGGATCCTCCGTTTGTGACAATCATATTCGAAGGTTCAAGTTCGATGTCATACTTTTTGTAATAATCGATAACCGCGCTGATCAGTTCCGGCCTTCCGCCTGACTCCGCATAAGCAATGACCTTTTCATCAAAATTCCGGATCGCTTCCATAAAGCATTCCGGGGTCTCCACATCCGGCTGTCCGATGTTCAGATGATAGATCTTCTTTCCGTTCTTCTCTGCCTCAATGGCCATCGGATTGAATTTCCGGATCGGTGAGAACTGCATCGCATTCACTCTCTTAGAAATGTTCATGACTCTCTTACTCCTTTACATAACATTAATAAGTTACCTTAATTCCTCATGTGATTTTTTCACCACGTTATCGATTAATTCATCGACTGTAACTTGATTATAACGCAATTTTTCAGGTTTGCCAACATGTAAAAGATATTCTATATTTCCCTTCGCACCGGTCACAGGAGAAAAGGTCAGACCGTATGAAACGAGACCGTTTTCCTCTGCATATCCGATACACCGGCGGATAACCTGACAGTGAACCCCCGGATCCCGGACAATGCCTTTTTTTCCGACCTGTTCCCTTCCGGCCTCAAACTGCGGTTTGACCAGACAGACCATCTCTCCCTCCGGGCTCAGCAGCTGCTCAGCCACCGGAAGAATCATTTTCAGTGAAATAAAGGATACGTCGATGCTTATGAAATCCAGCGGTTCCGGGATCTGTGCCGGTTCCAGATACCGCACGTTGCACTTCTCCATATTGACGACTCTGGGATCCGTCCGCAGTTTCCAGTCCAGCTGCCCGTATCCCACGTCCATGGCGTAGACCTTTTTTGCACCGTTCTGCAGCATACAGTCGGTGAAGCCACCTGTGGAGGCACCGATATCGCCGCAGGTTTTTCCGGAAAGCTCCAGTCCGAAACTCCGGATAGATTTCTCCAGCTTGTATCCGCCGCGGCTCACATAGGGGCATTCATTTCCCCGGACCGTAATCTCTGCTTCCGTATCTGTTCTGTTCCCAGCTTTATCGCTGCGCTGTCCGTTTACAAAGACAAGTCCCGCCATAATGGACCGTCTCGCCTTTTCTCTCGAATCGAAAAATCCTTTCTGCACCAGCAGAACGTCAAGCCTTTCCTTCAATGTATTCACGGATCCTTTCTGCAATTCCTTCTCCGTCCAGCCTGTAACGGTGATAGAGTTCTGCCGGAGTGCCGTGCTCGATGAACGAGTCCGGCCACCCCAGGCTTAGGATTTCATATTCCGGCGGCAACTGCGCACCCATATACTGACCGTATCCGCCGATGGTCATGCCGTCTTCCAGCGTGAAAATTCTGCGGCTTTTCTTCTCTAACAAAGTCCAATCCGCCGGTTTCACCTCCGATACCGCGACAACGCCCACATGCAGCCCCTGCGCCGCAAGGATCTCCCGGGCCTTCAGTCCGTGACTCACCATAGAACCCACCGCCCAGATATCGCCGTCCGATCCGTCACACAGACGGGAGTTTCCGCCATGGAAAACCTGCTCTTTGTCACCCTGCTCACATCCGCCCCTCGGATAACGGATCGCAACCGGCCCGTCCAGAGTAAACGCGTACCGAAGCATGGCCCTGAGTTGACCGCCGTCTGCCGGCGCCAGAATCCGCATATTCGGCATTGAAAGAAGATAGCAGAGATCCATGAGCCCGTGATGTGTTTCCCCGTCTGCGCCGACGATGCCGGCTCTGTCAATGGCGAAAACCACCGGCAGCTTCTGTAGGCAGACGTCTTCCAGCAGCTGGTCATAGGCTCGCTGAAGGAAGGAGGAATAAATAGCCACCAACGGCCGCATGCCGCCTTTGGCAAGTCCCGCAGCGAAGGTCACCGCGTGCGCCTCAGCAATTCCGACGTCAAAACAGCGGCCGGGACAGGCTTCATGAAACGGTTTCAGCCCGGTTGCGGACTCCATGGCCGCCGTTATGGCGACGATATTCCGGTTCTCCCGTCCCAGCTCTGTCAGCGTGTCCCCCATCACCCGGGACCAGCTCAGCTGCGGTGATGCCAGAACCTTTCCCGTTTCCAGATTGAAGGGCCCGATCCCGTGAAATTTGTCGGGATCCGCTTCCGCGTTCCGGTACCCCTTTCCCTTCCTGGTAATTACGTGGAGAATGACAGGACCTTCCACTTTTTTTGTATTTTCCAGAGCTTCGATTACGTCCTCGATTTTGTGTCCGTCGATGGGCCCCAGATAAGTGAATCCAAGCTCCTCGAAAATGATACCTTCGTTCAGGATCGCATACTTCATCCGTTCCTTGGCGCTGGAGATGCCGGAGGTCAGCTCTCTGCCCACTACGGGAATGCGGTTCAGACTTTCCCTCACCGTCTTCTTGACATCCATATAGCGGGCGGAGGAGCGCAGACGGATCAGATGGTTGGACAGTCCGCCGATATTTCTCGAAATGGACATGCCGTTGTCATTCAGAATGACGATTACCTTGGATTTGGACGCGCCGATATTGTTCAGTGCTTCGAATGCCATTCCGCCGGTCATCGAGCCGTCTCCGATCACCGCGATGATATTGTATTTCTCCTTCCTGAGATCTCTGGCTACTGCCATTCCGGCGGCGGCGGACAGTGACGTGCTGGAATGTCCCGTATCATATGCGTCATGCTCGCTCTCCGCGGCCTTTGGAAATCCGCTCATTCCCCCGCTCTGGCGGAGGTGATCGAACTGTCCGGCTCGTCCGGTCAGGATCTTGTGAACATAGGACTGATGTCCCACATCCCAGATGATCCGGTCACGGGGGCTGTCGAAGACCTTATGTATCCCGATGGTCAGCTCTACAACGCCGAGATTGGAGGCCAGATGACCTCCCGTTACAGATACCTTCTGAATCAGAAAATCCCGAATGGCATAGGACAGGAGCTCCAGCTCCGATTCGTCCATGCTCTTCAGATCCTCCGGAAAATTATAGTCAGTCAGATTTTTTTTCATCCTGTTCCCGTCCTGTTTCCTTAAATTTCCCTCTCCGCCGGTCGATTTCCGCAGTCTTTCTCATTCTACGGATTTCCAAGCACAGTCGGAGAATTTCCTTTCCCGTGTCAGTATGTGCGCTTCTCCAGTTTCAGTACAAGGTTCCGGAAAAATTCCGCGTTATCATAATAATCAGCGATGGCCGCGACCGCATTCTCCGTCAGTTCATGCAGTCTCTTTTCCGAAGCCTCCATTCCGTGCAGGGAAACATAGGTCACCTTTGCGTTCTTTTCGTCCTCGCCGGTCTTCTTTCCCATCTCTCCCGCATTTCCGCGAACGTCCAGAATATCATCCGCAATCTGAAAGGCCAGACCGAGATTTTCAGCGTAACGCATCATATCGCGCATTACGGAATCCTCTGCGCCGCCCAGGTACAGCCCCGCCTCTACCGCACAGCGGATCAGCGCGCTTGTTTTGTTCAGGTGAATGTAATCCAGCATTTCCCGGGAGCATTCCCTGTTCTCTGATTCGATGTCGGAAACCTGTCCCGCGATCATTCCGCGAACGCCGGCACCCTTGGAGATCACGTAGGCGGCATTTATCCGGCGTTTCAGTTCAGCGGGGTCGTCAAAGCAGAGGAACAGATTTTTGTACATAACCTCAAACGCCGTGTTCAGCAGTCCATCCCCCGCCAGAGTCGCGATGCCCGGGCCGTAAACCATATGATTGGTCGGTTTGCCCCGGCGCAGCTCGTCGTCGTCCATCGCCGGAAGATCATCGTGGATCAGCGAATAGGTATGAATGTATTCCAATGCGCAGGCATATGGAAGCGCGACGTTGGAATCACGCCCCGCAAACTCACAGGCCGCCAGCAGCAGAACCGGTCGGAGCCGTTTTCCGCCGGCCGTCAGGCTGTATTTCATGGATTCATACAACGTACCGCTCTTTGCATCGATATTCGGAATGAAATCCAGCAGGTGGTCTTCCACCACCTGTTTATATTCATCATAATTTTCCTTCATTGCTCAGCCTTCCCTTCTTCAGCACTTCTTCAGCACGTTCACTCCTTAATCTCAAATGTTTCAATCTTCTGCTGCGCCTCTCTCAGGGTCCTGCTGCAGAGCTCGAAATATTCCATTCCTTCCTCATAGCAGCGGATGGAATCCTCCAGACTGATCTCTGGAGCCTTAATCCTCTCCGAGCAGTCCTTCAGACGGCTCAGTGCCTCCTCAAAACTCATTTTGTTCTCACTCATCGTTACCATCTCCTGTCTTCTTCAGGCGCCCCTCCGCCGAACCGTTATGAAACGTGATTCTGTATGTTTCCTCCGGGCTGATCAGGTTTGCGTCCAACATAACCCGGCCCCGGCTGTCTTCAACGATAGAGTACCCCTGCGCCAGGATCCGCCGCGGATCGTTCTCCCTCAGAACTGTCCGGTACTGCTCCAGTCGGTTCTGCACACCGCTGATTTTCGACTCCAGACCGTCCCGGAGCATGCGGATCTGATTTTCCACCTTAAGATTCTGATACATCAGACTGTTTTCCAGCTGACGCCGCAGCTGCTCTTTCCAGGTCTCAAGCTGGCCGGACAGTTCTTCCGTATCCGGTACGGCAATCTGAGCCGCCGCGGTAGGCGTTTCCGCCCGCACATCCGCCACCAGATCAGAAATCGAAAAGTCAATCTCGTGACCCACCGCTGAAATAATCGGAATCCGGGACGCATAAATGCTTCTTGCCACCGCCTCCTCATTGAACGCCCACAGATCCTCCGCGGATCCGCCGCCTCTGCCGACGATCAGGATATCGATATCGTTGAAATTTTCGTTGACAAAATCAATGGCCCGGGCGATTTTTTCCGCCGCACCGTCCCCCTGGACGGCCGTGGGAAAAACAACCACATCACAGACATTGTTCCGTTTGCGGATAATTTTCAGAATATCGCGGATCGCAGCGCCGGTACCGGCTGTGATCACTCCGATCTTGTCAGGATACGGTGGAAGCGGTTTTTTGTGTGCCGGGTTGAAAAGTCCTTCCCGATCCAGCCGCCGCTTCATCTGCTCAAATGCGGCCGCAAGATCGCCCTTCCCTTCGATTTCCAGTGACCGTACATAAAGAGAGTAACTCCCTCCTCTGGAGAAGACGGTGATCCCGCCGGATGCCGTCAGTTCCATTCCGTCTGTCAGTTTTTCCTGCAGCTGCATAGCCTTCTCCCGGTGAAGAAAGCAGCTCAGTCTGGATCGGCTGTCCACCAGGGAAAAATATACGTGTCCACTGGAATGGTATTTGACACCGGAGACCTCGCCTTGCACCGTTACACTGCTAAGAAGCGGATCCGTGCTGATTACGCGGTTCAGATAATCATTCAGTTGTGTTACGCTGACAGGCTTCAGCGGCATAATATTTACCTCCTGATAAGGCCACTCCCACGGCGTTGTCCGCCGAAAGCTCCGGTGCACCGAAGTATCTGCGCGTTCCGGTGTCCAGATGGGTCCTGACATATTGACTTGATGAAACGCCTCCGGCATACAGGAAATCCGCAACGCCATACTTCTCGGCAATCTGGCGGGTCATCGTCCCAATGGATACTGTAATTTCCCGGAACAAAGCCCGGGTCAGCGCCTCCGTTTCCGCTCCCTCACGGATCAGACGCTGACAGCAGGTTTCGATTCCTGACAGATTGATCCAGCCGTCTTTGCTGCGGATAACCGGAATCCTCACCGTTTCCGGATTCTCCGGCGATTTCTCTGAAGCATCTTTGCTCCGGATTCCGCCGCGATCTCTGTCCCCGGTGTGTTCTCCGGCCTCGAAGACGCTGCCTC
>Ga0256406_1006635_pt1 | contig 11468 bp, 8 predicted proteins | sample RumenRJG_03DNA_FD_185986 | JGI IMG/M metagenome (GOLD analysis project Ga0256406, IMG submission 185986) | Bovine rumen microbial communities from Lethbridge, Alberta, Canada - RJG_03 | ecosystem: Host-associated > Mammals > Digestive system > Stomach > Rumen | place: Canada: Alberta | collected...
GACGAAAAAGGGGCATGCCCCCGTGAGGCTAATCCCGAATACCGAAATGGACACAAACCATCTTATCTGACAAAAGAAAAAATCCATTTTCGACATGCAGCGGTAGAACAACCCCCTGCTCGCTCCGCTCGCCGCCCCCCAGACTCGGGGGGCCTGAAACGTTTCGACCTGAACGGGCATTTCAAACTCGCCTGTGCAAAATCCCCATAAATAATCGGCGGCCATCAGGCCGCTACCTTCCCGCATCCCGCACCCCGAAATCTCGAAGCTGACGAAAAAGGGGCATGCCCCCGTGAGGCTAATCCCGAATACCGAAATGGACACAAACCATCTTATCTGACAAATGAAAAAATCCATTTTCGACATGCAGCAGTAGAACAACCCCCTGCTCGCTTCGCTCGCCGCCCCCCAGACTCGGGGGGCCTGAAACGTTTCGACCTGAACGGGCATTTCAAATCCGTCTGTGCAGAGTCCCCATGAAAATTTGTCGGCGCATCAGCGCCGACACCTCCCCGCAATCCGAAATCCGCAATCCCCAATCCGAATACCGAAATGGACACAAACTATCTTATCTGACAAAAGACTCAAACAACTACTTTTTCACCGGTAGAGCCGGATTTCTTGTTTCCGCAATCCATTTTGTGAGGTCTTCGGGAGAGACGGAGAGTACTCTTTCGGCCCAGGGTTTCCATTTTTCTGATTTTTTTCGCTGATGGACGATTGTTTCCATTTTCATCCTGCTGTGCTGTTCGAGCAGGTAAGCGAGGCGGATCCAGTGGCTGGGATAGCCTTCTTCGAGGAGCGCAAGGGCTCTTTCTGTTTCCATTCCGTAGAAACGATGGAGTCTTTCCGCCCGGTGGCGGAGATAGGCTTCTTCGTAGGATTCTGCCGTAAATCCCAGTTTCTTTCTGACGATGCCCCAGGGGTCATCCTTCCTCATTGCAAGGATTTCCTCCATGGATGTACTGCAAAGGCAGGAAAGGAGGGACGCCTGATCGACTTCGCCGAACCGGCGGTCTTCGAGGGCTGCTTTGACTCTTTCTTCAGAAATATCGTACTTGTAATGAATGCTCCGGATCTGGTCTTCCGGAGAAGGAGCTGAACGCATCATGGTAATTTCCTCCTGATTTATTAATTTTATCTTATTATACCATGAGAGGAAGGAAATGGCGGTTAGCTGTTAGTTTTTAGTGCTTAGTGATTACAAAATCGTCTGGAAGAGCCGCGCCTTATCAGCGAGCCCTATATGTGTATCGGACCGAACCCGGAAATCACGGACCGGCAGAGGCACTTCCGGCCTGAACAATCGTACAGCCCCACGGGCTTTGCCGGAGCCCTTAAAACTTCGGGGCCTGACCATCCGGCGGTTGTCTGACATCCCAAATAGAGCGCTGCGCTCCCTCCGCTCCCCGCGCGGGGCCGGGAATACACGTGCCCGCTCGTGCGAGGATGCACATTCGCGTAAGGCCGGGAATACAGGTACAGGCCGCTAACGTAGAGCCATCGCCTGGGTACAATCCTTTTCAGCTCAAGTGCGGGCCAGAGGCCCGTGCGCGGGGCGCACTATAAAAAATTGGTTTTCCGCAGGAAAACCATATCCTTCCCGCAATCCCCAATCCGCAATCCCCAATCCGTCTTTTATTTACAAATGACCAATAAAAAAGACTGAGCAAAAGCTCAGCCTTTTTCAGCTATAGATTATTCGATATCTACAGTGTCCGGACGGCCTGCGTCGTCAAGGCCTTCGTAGAGGACTTCTCTGACGTGACCATCATAGGTCAGGGTTACATGATAGTGGAAGGTCTGTCCGTCGAAAATTTCGTCGCCCAGTTCGATAGCTGCCACGTAGCTGTCCGGACGATAGCTTCTGACGGTATCACCAACTACCGGGAAGCCCAGGAATACGAATTCTCCGCCCTGGTAGTTTACACTGCCATATACGCGTTTCAGTTCGGATACCTTGTACTTGTCAACACCGCAAACAACAACACTTTTTTCAGTTACTTCTGCCATGTTTATCACCTCACGACCAATTTATAGCAAAGGAAACTTGCTATTTACATGTATAGTGTACCACTTTTTGGATGGAAACAGAAGTTTTTTACAGTAAATATTTTATTTTTACATTAGGATGATATTTCCCTATAGTTTCGGCAGGCATTCCATCAGGACTCTTCCACTCTGCATTTCAGGAATACATTGACCCTTCCTGCCTCCTGTTTCCACAGGACTTGTGCATCATAATGAGAGAGGAAGGCAGAGAGAGCCCGCATGCCCAGGCCCTGTCCTTCTCCGGAAGGAAGAGGCAGGCCGTTTTCGCCCAGGGGCACTTCTTCGTCAAAACGGTTGCGGATGAGGAAGAGCAGCGTATTTCCTTCCATTTTTCCTGCAATCGTGAGCTGCCGGCGGTCCTTCTTCTGCTTTTCCGAAGCTTCCAGTGCATTTTCCGCAAGGATGGAAAGGAGAAGGGAGAGGCTCCGCTCCTCTTCCAGCCCTTCGGGGATGGAAAGTTTAAGGGAAAGGGGGATGGATTCTGCCTCTGCCCGTGCGAGGATGGGCGCAAGGGCGCTCCGGAGCGCCTCGTTTTCACATAGATTTTCCGCCTCCGCCCGGGAAAGGCTTTCCTTCAGGCCGGTGAGGGCTTTATTATTTCTACCGTCCAGAGATTTTTCCAGGGCGGAAATATGGCTCTCAATGGGAGCGAGGAGTTTTTTCGTCCGTTCCAGATTTTGTGCCATTTCCAGAAGGGTTCGGAGGAAACTCCTGTTTTTCTCCCGTTCATTTCTTTCCCTGATGTACATATCCGCCAGGATTTCCCCCTCGTGAATGGCCCAGCCCATGAAGAAGGCAAGGAAATAGCCGATGATCCCCGGAATCCAGTCTATATTGGAAATCAGGGCGCCGGATTTGTCCCAGTAGTATATTTCCAATGTAAAAATCCCGAAGGGCAGAGGGCACAGGATGAGCCAGAAACTTACGGCATTCGGGATTCGGAATGAGAAAAGGTCCCGGAAAAAAGGACGCACGAGAGGAAAGCAGAGGATGGAAAGGCCCAGAAAGGCCAGGGGATACCAGGGATAATCGATCAGGAAGCCCCGCCCGGTGAGGGGCATGGTCTGATGAATGATATTTCCTGCAATCGTATGGATGGCGATCATGTACAGACCGTCCATGCCCAGCACGAAAATATGACGCACCACACTCTGCGGGATGAGGGTGAGGTTGGCAAAGAAGAAAGGCACCCAGACGATGGAAATCCAGCAGCACAGGAAAGAAGCGCCGTACATGTCAGGGAAATTGACGATGTACAGAGTGCCTGCCATGGTTTCAAACCAGAAAAGCATGGCATAGGTATGGAAGAGATACACCTTCTTTTGCATGGAAAGAAAAGGCGCAAAAGGCAGGTACGACAGGTACAGGAACATGGCGCAGCAAAGAGCCGTCAGGAAAGGCATGGTGCATATATAAGAGTTGTCCATCACTCATCACTTCCTTTGTCAGGAAATCCTGTCTTTATTATACATTGTTCTGATAAAGAGTTAAAGGAGCAGTCTGAGCTTTTTGCGAGATAAAAGGACCTGAGGCAGTTACGGTTTTCGGGAGTCAGCCCCACCAAGCCCCGTTTCCGGCAATTTCGAGATTTCGGGGTGCGGGATGCGGGGTGCGGGGTGCGGGAAGGATATGGTTCGCTGCGCGAACCAATTTTTATAGTGCGCTCCGCGCACGGGCTGATGGCCCGCACTTGTGCTGACAAGGATCCTCTACAGGCGGTGACTCTACACTAGCGGTCTGTACCTGTATTCCCGGCCGCACCTGGAGCTGCAGCCCTGCACGAGCGGGCACGTCTATTCCCGGCCGTGCGCGGCGAGCGGAGCGAGCAGGGAGTTGTACTACCGCTGCAAGACGAAAATGTGACTAACTGACGAAATGCACCTGAGAAAAATGAAGAAATCGGTAAGCTGGAAGGCTCTACCTTGGGAACACCAGCTATGCGGGTGGGAGGGCAGGTAAAGGAATCGGGCGGCAAAGCTTACAGATGGAAAAATCCCCCCTTGCAAGGGGGGATGCCGAAGGCAGGGGGGAAGGCTGAGGCTTCTTCGCAGAAAACAGTAGAGTCACATGAGCAAGGAAGCATGAATCATCCCATCCGGGGAAGGCTTTTACATCAGCATCCCAGACAAAAACTTAACGAAAATCTAATAAAATAAATTTCCTTTTCTGTACTATATAGACAGAGAAACGAAGAAAGCCTCGCAAAACCCTTCAGGAACCCGGATGTGCACACTCGATCGAACCGGGCGGAAGGGCAAAGCGGGCCGGATTCCTCCTCTATCATACCGGTATGAAAACAAAATCAAGAAAATCCCCCGATTGAAAGACAAAAATCAAGCGTCAGTAACCTCACGACATGACAAACTTGTCGGCCACCTCCGTTCATACGGCAGCTCCGTCCCTGCGTGTCCAGGCCAAAGTCCCTGCAGCCGATTGATCTATACGGCCATGATTACCCCCGTCTATCCAGTCGGGGGATTTTCTTTTTTTTGAGTCAATTTTCAGCTATACGGATAGAGTCAGATGCGGTATTCGTGAGTCAGCCTCACCACGGCGAGCCCCGGTACAGGCACTTCCGAGATTTCGTGGTTCGTGATTCGTGGTTCGTGAAAGTGTCGGCGCTCTCCGCCGACGATTATTTATGGGGACTGTGCACAGGCGGGGATGATGCCGGTTATCGCTGATGACGTGCTCCCCGCGTCCGGGGAGCTCCCAAAGGGTGAGGGGGCGTACGATGGAAAGCATGAAAAATGACTGGAAAGACTCCATGCGTTACGTAATAAACTCCGAGTCATTTGTCGGTTTTACGGATAGAGTCAGATGCGGTATTCGTGGGTCAGCCTCACCACGGCGAGCCCCGGTATTGTCAGTATCGAGATTTCGTGATTCGTGGTTCGTGGTTCGTGAAGGTGGCGGCCTGCCGGCCGCGAGTATATATGGGGAATCTGCACAGACAGGTTTGAAAACCTCGTACAAATCGAAACTTCAAGCCCCCCGAAGTGCTGCTCTCGAACGCCATTTGAAGGAGAGAGGCGCAGCCAGGGGCGTGCAAGTGGCTGTGAGAGTCATGTGCAGCCGGAAGGGTGCCGGAGCAAACGGGGCGGGCGGAAATCCCATTCCGCAAAAGATGGGCTTCCAATCTTTCAACTAAAAATCGGCGGGCAGTGAGTGATTGATTTTATTTGACAAATTCCTTCTAATTTGATACTCTTTTAAACAATGATAGAAATAATTCTATGTAGGAGTTCTAAAGAGTTATGGAAAAGATTTACATTGATACCGCAAAAATCCTGAAAGCCATTTCGGATCCGAAAAGATTAAAGATCGTGGACATGCTGTCCTGCAGGGAGCAGTGTGCCGGGAAGCTGCAGCAGGCTTTCTGCGTGACCCAGCCCACTCTTTCTCATGATATGAAAGTGCTCGTGGAATCGGGCCTCATCCTGGACCGCCGGAACGGGAAGAATATTTACTATTCCCTCAATCCGGAAGCGCTCCGTCAGCTCTATACCACCATGGGGGAAATATTTAAAAATAAACCCCACTGTGTCTGTGAAGAAGCTCCGGCCCCTGTGGAAGAAAGAATGGAAAACTCTCTCTGATCTCCGGGGATGGATGACATGATTTGTACGAAATCAGCGCCTTGAAATCGAGGCGCTTTTTTATTTTCAGGAACTGTTTCACGTGAAACATTATATTGGAGTCATTTGTCAGAAAAGATGGTTTGAGACAGAATCGGTATTCGGGATTAGTCTCACCACGACATGCCCCGATAGATTTACTTTCGAAAATTCGGGGTGCGGGATGCGGGGTGCGGGGAGGTGTGCCGCTGACGGGGCACAATTATGTATGGGGATTTTACACAGGCGGGGTGTAAGACCGTTGGAGAACCCACCCGCCTTCACTTCGTTCAGGCACCCTCCCAACCCCTGGGAGGGCTTGGACGATAGCGATTTGAATGGAATCAGACGATATTGAGGAATTCCTTCCAGCCGGATTTCTGACACCCAAAGGAGAACGCTGCGCTTTCTCTGTTCCACCCGCGCGGCCGGGAATAGACGTGCTCTCTCATGTTGGGATGCAGGTACACGTAAGGCCGGGAATACAGGTACAAGCCGCTAGTGAAGAGCCACCGCCTGTCAAAAAATCATTTTCAGCACAAGTGCGGGCAACAGCCCGTGCGCGAAGCGCACTATATAAATTGGTTTTCCACAGGAAAACCATATCCACCCCGAAATCCGAAATCCCAAGTCCGAAATCCGTTGTTTCGCACAAGTGCGGGCCAGAGGCCTCATATATAATTGGCCGCTTCAGAATTTGATGCGGGCACCTTCCCGATCGCCCCGACCACCCCGATCACCCCGATCACCCCGATACTCCCGATTCAAAAGTCGGTATATTTTTATATATATAAGCTGGTACGCTATGTTATAATATAACTGATTCTCTATAGAAAGGACAGGGATTATGGGCAAAATCATCAGCATCATCAATCAGAAGGGCGGAGTAGGCAAGACGACTACGGCGGTGAATCTCTCCGCATACCTTGCGGACAAGGGGATGAAGACGCTCCTGATCGATGAGGATTCCCAGGCGAATTCCACCAGCGGCCTCAGCAAGGGCGTGAAGGCGGGAGCCGATCTATATGATGTGCTGCTTGACGGACAGGATTTAGAAAAAGCCATCGTAAAGACGGCAGTGAAGAAGCTTTCCCTTCTGCCGGCTTCGGTGAATCTGGCGGGGGCGGAAATAGAAATCGCCGGCCTTCCCCACCGGGAGTCCCTGCTGAAAAGGATGATTGAGCCCATCCGGGATTCCTATGATTACATCATCATCGACTGTCCCCCATCCCTGGGCCTGATGACGCTGAATGCCCTGGTGGCTTCCGATTCCATTATCATCCCCATCCAGGCGGAATTTTATGCGCTGGAGGGCCTGGCCCAGCTGGTGAAGACGGTACAGGTGGTGGGACGCAGGATGAATCCCCGTCTCCGGATCCTGGGCATCCTCCTCACCATGTTTGACGGCAGGACGAACCTGTCCCTCCAGGTAGCAGAAGAAGTAAAGAAATATTTCGGGTCCAAAGTATTCCGCACAGTCATACCGAGGACCGTCAAACTTTCCGAGGCACCCAGCTTCGGGGAGCCTATCCTCACCTATGCGCCGAAATCAAAGGGCGCTGAGGCGTACAAGAAATTATGTCGGGAGGTTTTGAAACGTGACTAAGAAGAAACTGGGCCGCGGGCTTGGTGAACTTTTCGGGGATGACCTGGATGAAAGCGGAAAAGTCCTTGATATTTCCACAGACGCTATTTCCGGGAATCCCTGGCAGCCCCGTCAGGATTTTGATGAAGAATCACTGAAATCCCTGGCGGAATCGATTAAAAAAGACGGCCTCCTTTCGCCGGTGGTGGTCCGCAAAAAAGAAGATAACCGGTATGAACTCATTGCCGGCGAGCGCCGCTATCGGGCGGCAAAACTGGCAGGCCTTCTCCTCATTCCGGCCATTGTGGTGGACTATGATGACCGGAAAGCTGCGGAAATGGCGCTGGTGGAAAATCTCCAGCGCGAAGATCTGAATCCGGTGGAAGAAGGGTTGGCTTATCAGAAACTGATGGAAACCTACGGCCTTACCCAGGAAGAAGTGGCGGACAAAGTGGGCCGCAGCCGTCCCTACGTGGCCAATCTGGTGCGCCTCCTGGAACTTCCGGAGGAAATAAAGAATTTCCTTATCAAGAAAGAACTGACCCCCGGCCAGGCGCGGCCGCTCCTTACCCTTCCTTCGGAAGCGGAAAAAGTATCCCTCGCCCGCCGTATCGTGCGGGAAGGCCTTTCCGCCAGGGCGGTGGAAGAGCTGATCCGCGGCAAAAAGCCGGAGAAGCCGAAGAAGGAAACACAGATTTCCGAATACCTCAAAAGTCTGGAAGACCGGCTCGGCCTTTCCGTGGGAAGCCCGGTGTCCATCCATGTGGGCAGGGGCCGCAACGCCCACAAAGGGACCATTTCTATTTCCTTCAAAAATGATGTAGAATTCCAGCGGATTATGAATATCCTGAACCAGGAGCAGCAGCAATGAATTTATCAGCAGTCAATCTCAACGTAGTGATCATCATAGGGGGAGTCATCCTTCTCCTTCTCATGATTTATCTTTTCCTGCAGTATCTTTCTCTTAGAAATAAAGTCAACCGTCTTTCCAAGAAATACAAGTACTTCATGAGCGGCGAAGACGGAGGCTCCATCGAGCTGAAACTTTCCACCGAAGTGAGAGAACTCCGGGAAATGGTGAATTCTTCTGAAAATATGCTCCATCAGCAGGAACTCCTGGCTACCATGCAGCTCCAGTCCTTCCAGAAAATCGGCCTCGTCAGGTACGATGCCTTTGATGATACGGGAGACAAGCTCTCCTTCTCCCTCTGCGTGCTGGACGGCAAGAACGACGGATTCGTCCTCTCCTCCCTGGCAGGCCAGGAAACCTGCCGCATCTATGCCAAGAAGATCATGAACGGCCAGTGCCGGGAAGCCCTTTCCACAGAAGAAGCAGAAAGCATCGAGACCGCTCTTCGGACCCTCATGCCCGATATGGCCGGACAGGCTCTGGAAGCAGTGCAGCAGTCCAAAGAGGCGGAAACACCCTCTGCCGCCGTGGCGGATGACCATAAGATTGATATGGCTGGGAAATAGAGTCTTTTGTCAGATAAGACGGTTTGAGTCAGCTGCGGTAGCCGGATTGCGGATTGGGGATTGCGGATTGCGGGAAGGTGCTGCCGCTGGTGCGGCAGCGAATATATAGGGGGGCTGTGCACAGGCGGGTTTGAAAAGCTCTTCACTTTAGCCTTTGGTTAGTTACCATGGTTGGAGTCAGCTGCGGTATTCGTGGGTTAGCCTCACCACGGCGAGCCCTCGATAAGCACATTTCCGAGATTTCGTGGTTCGTGAAGGTGTCGGCCTGATGGCCGACGAGTATATATGGAGGTTGTACGCAGGCGGGTTTGAAAAGCCCGGACAAGTCGAAACGTTAAAGGCCCCCCGAGCCTGGGGGGCGGCGAGCGTAGCGAGCAGGGGGTTGTTCTACCGCTGCCTGTCGAAAATGAACCATCACATCCCTGCGTAACGGATTTGACAGAGGCAATTATCAGCTTAATGGTATGAGTCAGCTGCGGTATTCGTGGGTTAGCCTCACCACGGCACGCCCCTCCTGAGTCAGCTTCGAGATTTCGGGGTGCGGGATGCGGGGTGCGGGAAGGTGCTGCCGCTGGTGCGGCAGCGAGTATATATGGGGGCTGTGCACAGGCGGGTTTGAAAAGCCCGGACAAGTCGAAACGTTAAAGGCCCCCCGAGCCTGGGGGGCGGCGAGCACAGCGAGCAGGGGGTTGTTCTACCGCTGCCTGTCGAAAATGAACTATCACATCCCTGCGTAACGGATTTGACAGAGGTAATTATCAGCTTAATGGTATGAGTCAGCTGCGATAGCCGGATTGCGGATTGGGGATTGCGGGAAGGTGCTGCCGCTGGTGCGGCAGCGAATATATAGGGGGGCTGTGCACAGGCGGGTTTGAAAAGCTCTTCACTTTGGCCTTTGGGTAGTTACCATGGTTGGAGTCAGCTGCGGTATTCGTGGGACTGGAAAACCGATGAAATATTGACTATTATTCACTTTTTACTATATAATAGGAACGATTGATTTTTATTTTTGTGAGATTTGTCACAAGACGTACATGAAATGGCACGAGTGGTTCAGCGTGCATAGATATATGTGGGAAAGAAGGTACTTGTTGAAAAAGCCCACTGACTATAAAAGGCGGTGCCTATGAAGAAGAATATCGATGAAGCTACGGGAAATATGAATATTTCCTTTTCCATAGATGAATTTAAAAAGTTAAAGCTTGCCCTGTGTGCGGCGGGGGCGGTATTTGCAGTCTCCCTCCTGACGGCAGGCTATTCTTTCTTTTCCATGAGTTCCCTCCGGCAGCAGAATGAGCTTTATGCGTCCCAGCTGAAGATGGCGGAACAGAAGATGACCGAGCTCGATGACAAGATGAAGACGGTGGAAAAACTGTCTGACGAGCTGAAAGACATGGCGGAGGCCAATAACAATGGAGCGGGGACGAATATCTTCGGCGGCACCGGCGGCGGCAGCACTGTGCCGGATAAAGCGAGAGATGTTTCCCCCAGTGAACATGGAAATATAGATAACAGCGAAGAAGATGGCACCCCGGGCTATCTCCTGAAACAGATGAGAAGGATGGACCAGCGGCTGGACTCCCAGATCAGGACCCTCGTGATACTTCGTGAAAAACTGGAAGAAGAGACCTATCAGGGGGCCGTGCAGTTCCTGCACACCGGTTCCAGTACGCCCGATATGTGGCCCATCCATGGACCGATTTCCAGCTGGTACGGCTTCCGTGAAAGCCCCGGCGGTTTCGGCTCCACCTACCATGAAGGAATCGATATTGCCGTAGACTACGGAGATCCCATCGAAGCTACGGCCAATGGTGTAGTCACCCAGTCCGGCTGGGTCGGCGGCTACGGATACCTCGTGGAAATCAAACACGACGGAGGACTTGTCACCCGCTACGGCCACAATTCCGCCCTCCTCGTCTCCGTGGGCCAGCAGGTGGAACAGGGAGAAGTCATCGCCCTGGCCGGCAGCACCGGCAACAGCACCGGTCCCCACTGCCACTACGAAGTCCGCATCAACGGAGACTCCGTGGACCCCACCTACTTCCTGCCGTAAATGATAGTTGTTAGTTCTTAGTGGTTAGCAATTAATAATAGAAAACCTTCCGGTCCTTTTGGATCGGGAGGTTTTTTGATTGGGATTAATGGGATTCGTATAAAGCACTTTGAAGCCATTCGATTTCAGAAACTGTACAATGGGGTTAATGGGATTTATTCGAATTACTCTGAAGTCATTCAGTTTTTATAAACGATACATTGTGGTTAATGGTTAATAGATAATGGTTAATGGGTTCTACTCCGGTGCGGACAGGGTAAGTGAGATAAATTTACTCCCGCTCGCCTGACATGAATGCAACTATTAACCATTAACCATTAACCATTAGCTATTAACTTTATCGTACAGCTTGTAATTATCGGAAATAGCCATTCATCGGAAAAGCTGTGCATTGGGGTTAATGGGATTCATATAAAGCACTTTGAAGCCATTCGATTTTAGAAACTGCACATTGTGGTTAATGGTAAATGGATAATAGTTAATGGGTTCATTTCCAGCGCGGACGGGGTGAGTGAGATCAATGTGCCCTCGCTCGCCTGACATGAATGCAACTATTAACCATTAACCACAATATCATTAACTTAACAGCTGCTAAAGTGCTTCCAAATCGAAATTTCTCTATTGCGTTTAAAGGAAATAGGGCCTTATTCACCCTGTTCGGAGTAAATTTTAGTAGTTTTGACCG
>Ga0256406_1006636_pt1 | contig 11463 bp, 8 predicted proteins | sample RumenRJG_03DNA_FD_185986 | JGI IMG/M metagenome (GOLD analysis project Ga0256406, IMG submission 185986) | Bovine rumen microbial communities from Lethbridge, Alberta, Canada - RJG_03 | ecosystem: Host-associated > Mammals > Digestive system > Stomach > Rumen | place: Canada: Alberta | collected...
ATATTGGAAAACTTGGAGACGGTGCTTCTGCTGATGATGGTATCTATGTTTTGGTTAAAGAGGTTATTGACAATTCTGTTGATGAGTTTGCTATGGGAAATGGCAAAACAATAGAAGTTAATATTGACTATGAGTTAGGAAAAGTAAGAGTTAGGGATTATGGTAGAGGTATTCCTTTGGGCAAAACAATAGATTGTGTTGCAAAGATGAATACCGGTGCTAAATACGATTCAAATACATTTAAGAAATCTGTTGGAATGAACGGAGTAGGAACAAAAGCAGTCAATGCTCTTAGTTCTTATTTCAAAGTACAGAGTATTGTTGATGGCAAAACAAAGATTGCCGAGTTTTCAAAAGGAGAACTTACCTTAGACAATCCAATAACAGAGTGTTCAGAACCAAACGGTACTATCATAGAATTTGTTCCAGATAAAGAGTTATTTGGAAACTTCTCTTACATTTCTGAATATGTGGAGAAAATGATTTGGAATTATGCTTACTTGAATCAAGGCTTAACTCTAATTTTTAATGATAAAAAATACCGTTCTCCTAATGGTTTGTTGGATTTGTTGAACAATAATATGGATTCCGAACCATTATATCCTGTAATTCACATAAAGGAAGACGATTTTGAATTTGCTTTCACCCATTCTGACAAAGTTTTGACAGAGGAACATCATTCTTTTGTCAATGGTCAAAACACTACACAAGGAGGAACACATCTTGCTGCTTTTAGAGAAGCCATAGTCAAAGTAATGAAAGATTATTTCAAAAAAGACTATGAACCTTCTGATATTCGTTCAGGAATAATATCCGCAATAAGCCTAAGAATAAAAGAACCTGTTTTTGAATCTCAGACAAAAACAAAACTTGGTAGTGTTGATTACGACAAAGAAAAAGGAATAACAGTAAGAAATTACATCAATGATATTGTAAAACGCAGACTTGACAACTATTTACACATCAACGAACAAATTGCAGAGTCTATTTTGCAAAAAGTTCAACGAAATGAAAAAGAAAGAAAAGGTCTGCAAAACGTTAAGAAACTTGCAAAAGAAGGAGCTAAGAAAGCATCTTTAACAAATAAAAAACTTAGAGATTGTCGTATTCATTACAATAGTAAAGATGAAAGAAGATTAGAAACAACTCTTTTCATAACAGAGGGTAATTCTGCTTCAGGCTCTATTACTAAGACAAGAGATCCTAACGTTCAAGCCGTTTTTTCTTTAAGAGGAAAACCATACAATTCCTTCGGAGAATCCAAAGAGATAGTCTATAAAAACGAAGAGTTCAATCTTCTTCATAATGCATTAAATATTGATGAAGATATGGACAATCTAAGATACAACAATATCGTTATCGCAACTGATGCCGATGTTGATGGAATGCATATCAGAATGCTTTTGATGACGTTCTTCTTACAATTCTTTCCTGATTTGGTCAAGAGCGGTCATGTCTATATTCTGCAAACGCCTCTGTTTAAAGTAAAAAACAAAAAACAAACTATTTATTGCTACACTGAACAAGAAAGAGACGATGCAGCAAAGAAACTAAAACAAGGAGTAGAAATATCACGTTTCAAAGGTTTAGGAGAGATTTCACCAGACGAGTTTGCAAACTTTATTGGTAAGGATATTCGCTTAGACCCTGTCTTATTAAACAAAGAATCCGGTATTTCCGACACGTTAAAATTCTTTATGGGAGCAAATTCTCCTAATCGACAAGAATATATTATAGACAATTTACGTTATGATGATATAGGTTAATAAGTAAAACTCTTATAATAGTATGAAAAATAGATTTTGGATATTTATAGTGATGTTATTTACTTTCTCTTTTGCTGTTTATGCACAAGAAGAAGGAGAAACTGAAGCAATAAAACCTTGGACAGATGTAATAACAAATGATCTTAATCCTTCTGAATGGAAATGGAATAAAACAAATGCTTCCCGCTTTACTATAAGAGGTGATTTTGATGGTGATGGTTTTGAAGAGAACCTCTATGAGGGTGCTACGGAGATTTTTTCTGATAATGATGAACTAACACCTTTAAATCTTGACACTGACCTTGGTGTTTATTTTCTTGTCAATGAAGGAGATTTAGATGGAGACGGTGGAGATGAAATTTCATTAATGAGTGTTTATAGAGATTATTCCAACGTGAATTATTTTAGAATCTTTTCTTATACCGGCAACTCTTGGAGAGAAGTATTTAACTGTAAAGTGCATGAATACGATTGTCCAAACTACAGACCAACAAAAGAAGAAGAGATGTTTTGCTACACCTATAAAAAGAAAAATCACTTCAATATGAACAAGGTGGTTTTGAAACATCACGATGGAGTAGTTGATATGATTGCGACTCATCCTAATGGCAGATACGCAATAGAACATATAAAAATAGTAAATAAGCGTGCCGTTAAAAGAGAATGGGGAACGATTATAGAACCTCGTACAGATTTGTAAATTTAATTAACTTTTTAATAATATAAAACATAATAATAAAAAATGAAACACTTAGAAGAATTAATCACGGCTGCAAAAGCTGCACCAAGAAAACGTTTAGTTGCCGCATACGCCAACGATTCTCACACAATAGGAGCAACATCACGTGCTATTGACTTAGGCATAGTTGATGTAACACTTGTGGGAGACATAGACACAATAAAGAAAGTTTGCCAAGAAGAAGGAATTGACGTAAATAAGTTTGAGCTTGTACAAGAAGCCAACGAAGCTAAGGCTGCTGCTAAAGCTGTCGCTCTTATAAACGAAGGCAAGGGACAAATACTTATGAAAGGTCTTTGCTCTACAGACAAATACATGAGAGCAGTTCTTAACAAAGAAAACGGACTTATGCCTGCTGGAAAACCTGTCCTTTCTCACGTATCTGTTTTTGAAGTTCCTACTTATCACAAATTATTGATAACTTCAGACGTTGCAGTTATTCCTGCTCCAGACTTCAAACAAAAGACAGCTATCGTTAATTACGTTATCAACACTGCCCACACTCTTGGAATAGAATGTCCAAAAGTAGCCATGATTGCTGCAACAGAGCAAATGCTTACAGGAATGCCTGCTTGCGTTGATGCTGCTTTAATCGCAACAATGAACCGCAGAGGTCAAATAAAAGGTGCTATTGTTGATGGACCTTTAGCTATGGACGTTGCTATTGATAAAGAATCTGCACAAATCAAGAAACTTGATTCAGAAGTTGCAGGTGATGCAGACTGTTTGGTATGGCCAGCAATAGAACCAGGTAACGTATTCTACAAAACTGCAACTAAATTTGCAGGAGCTGAATTGGCAGCAATGGTTGTTGGAGCAAAAGTTCCTTGTATTTTGTCTTCAAGAGGTGATTCTGTACAAACAAAAACATACTCTATAGCACTTGCTGCTTTGAGTGCAAAATAAAAAATAACCAAGTAAGGACTTTAGGAGTTATAAGACTTTTAAAGTCCTTATTTTTTTTAATATCTTATACTATGGAAAAGTGGGCTAACGGATTAGAACAAGTTGCTATAACTGTTACCGATGAAAACGGAGACTTTATTGATTTAAACACTCACTCCAAGAGGGTTAATCTGAAATCTATGGACGAAAACCTTATTGGAAAAAATATTATGGGTTGCCACAATGAGCGTTCAAAGGCAATCATAAATCACATGATGACCAATAAGGCAACAAATGTCTATACCATACAAAAAAAAGGTCAGAAGAAACTTATCTATCAGGCACCTTGGTTTAAAGAAGACGGCAGTTTCGGAGGTTTAGTAGAAATATCTTTAGTCATTCCTTTTGAAATGCCTCACTACAACAGAGACCAACAATAACAACGTCCTCTAATTATGAAGATAGCATTGATACAAACTGAGATAAAGGACTTTTGTATTGAAGAAAACTATCAATGCTTTGAATCTCTGCTGAACAAAGTAGATAAAGACACTGATTTAGTTGTCTTGTCAGAGATGTTTCTGACAGGTTTCATTACCGACATTTCACTCGCAAAACATAGTAAAGAAGAAGGTCTTCGGCTTATGAGGTCTTTTGCGAAAGAAACAGGTATTGCCATTGACGGAAGCCTGCTTATAGAAGAGGATAATAAATATTTCAACCGTCATTATTTTGTTGAAAAAGACAAAGAAGCATATTATGACAAGGAACATCTTTTCTCGCTTTCCGATGAAGCCAAGGTTCTTTCCAAAGGAGAAAAGAAAGATGTCATTATTTCTTGTAAAGATTTCAATATAAAGTTGCTTACTTGCTATGATTTGCGGTTTCCTTTGTCGTCCATGAACACCTACAATGGCAGATTCCTTTATGACCTGCTCATCTATGTTGCATCATGGCCACAAAGTAGAAGAGAACAATGGCTTACTCTACTCAAAGCCCGTGCAATAGAAAACCAGAGTTATGTTATCGGAGTTAATCGTGTAGGAAAAGACGCCAATCACACTCTTTATTCAGGCGACAGTTGTATCATAAACACAAAAGGAGAAATAATTCCCTACATAAAGAATGTAGAAGACAAGATATTCTACTACGAATTAAACAAAAAAGAATTAGACACAAGAAGGCAAAAATTCCCTACTTATTTGGATTGGAAATAAGTCTTGGTTTTGACGAAAAAAGATCAAGATTTAAATTTTTAAAACCAAGTCTTTTGAGTGTAAAGACTTAGTCTTTTTTTTCTAAAATCAAATCAAAAAAAAAGCAGCCTTTTAAGTTAATAAAAGACTGCAAAGAAATAAAAACACTATTTATTATGAGAAAACAATAAATATTCTTATCGTACTATAAGTTTCTTTGTTTCAACTTTCTTACCACTAATGATTTTAAGGATATAAGTTCCTTGCAAATCGCTTGTGTTTATGGTGTTGGTTTGGTTTGCCAATTGTTCTTGTCTTACAAGTCTTCCTTGTAGGTCAAATATCTGTAAGTCAGCTTTGTCATCTGCAATTTCTATTGTAAGATAATCTTGTGCAGGATTAGGATACATATTAATGTTCAAACCTCCTGCCAAAACTTCATTATTTGAAGATATTACAGCATCTTTATATGTAAAACCGTCTAAGCAGAAATAATTGGAAACCCAACTATCATTACATTCTATTGAAAAAACTATCTTGCTAACCTCTCCCAATGAAGATAAATCCATATAGTGCCAATCTGCAAGTTTATTGATATTATTACTTACGTCATATAAATAAATATCCACACTTTCTTCTGCAACATTGTTTTCATCATAACCTGTAGCAGTAATTTTAAGATAAAGATTTTCTGTAGCAGAAATTTCTATATCTTCTTTAGCAGCCAAAGAAGATGAAATATAAACTCCCATAGGATTAAACTTTTCTCCGCTTGTTGTTTTTACAACATTATGTTCTGCCATAGAAAAATTATAAGCATCGTAATAAGCATGTAAATATGTCTTACCTAAACCTTCAAGAGCATATTTAGGAGCAGATGTGTAATATGTTGTAAGATTAGTGCTGTTTCCTGTTGCTGTTGTATCGTTGGTTACATTGCTTGCTCCAAATCCCATAGCCATAAACCAATCCCAACTTTGCATATAATAACCTGTACCTAAGAAATTCAATCCGTTTGAAATATGATTCTTTGAATAAACACCGTCTTCCAGAACATCATAATTACTTGTCATATCTACTATTTCGTATGAATTAACATCAGCAAGCCATGTGTTATTTTCAAAGTCTGCTACTTTATAAGGTGTTCCTCCATTTATTACTCCTATACCCGTTAAGTCAAATCCTTGTGAATAAGTAGGCCAAGATACTCCATCATAAATAATATTTCCATAAGTATCGGTACTAATTCCATTTATAACATCCACTAAACGAACAAAACGAATATTGTTTTTATCTAACAAATCATTGTCAGCTATATCACTTAAATCAAAACCTACGCCCCAGCCTAATTCATATTTTCCTGCAAGATTATTATAATGCTCTGCTGTTCTTCCTTCTGTAACATTATCAGGATTATGATAAGAAGTGCTATTGCATGGAAAACGGAAGAAATTTTCTCCATCAGAACTTACTTCTACAAAAGCTAACTCCAAGAATGTAGGACCAAAAGCATTTTCAAAAACAACAAAGTCCTTACCTTCTCCATTTATTATTGGACGGTCAAAAGTTATAAGTGCATCACCGCCTTCTCCTAAGGAAATTGCTGTAGTTGTAGTTGAATCTGGTTTTCCTATTGCCATATAAGCTTTACCAAAATCCACTACTCTTTCATCACCATAATCCCAAAAGCCTCTATTAACTTCTACTCCTAAAGCCCAAGAGATTATTCTTTCATCATCTTGACTAATTGCTTGACAACCTTCTGTGCCAACAGCTCCATCATACTGAGCCATCATGTTTAATCCTAATAAAATTAAGGATATAAAAAAAATACTTTTCTTCATAGTTTTACTTATTTATTTTTATAAATTTCCTTTACAATATTATAATAAACGAAATTTGATAAATAATTACTTTGAAGAAAAGTAAAAAAATAACAAACAACATTTTTTTTGTTATATCCTAACCCTCGAAGATAATTAACAAATTTCGTTTCTTTATGGCAGGTCTTCTGACTTATCTCTTTTGAAACGCCTTCCCGTTATTCTATTTATTCGTAACAGTGGCTTTGATGTCTCAAAACTTTTCTTGAGAAACACAGCAGCGGGACTGTATAGGATTCTCACCTACTTCCCTTTTAATTGTTGGAATTTCCAACAAACCATAATTATGGGTGCAAAATTATATCTTTTCTTTGAATGCACCAAGAAAAATCATATAAAATAAAAAAAATACAAAAAAAACTTGCCAAAAGAAAAAAAAGTATTACTTTTGCACTTTGATTTTAGAGAGCATTTTTTAGAAGTAAAACAAGAAAAACACATATAAAGATGAAAAGAACATACCAACCTCACAAAAGAAAAAGAGTAAATAAACACGGATTTAGATTAAGAATGTCTACTACAAGCGGAAGAAAAATATTGAACGCAAGACGCAGACACGGAAGAAAAAAACTTACTGTTTCTGACGAAAGATAATAAATTCGGTAGTTTTGTTTTAGGTATAGTGAGCAGTGATTAATTGTTACTGTTCGCTTTTTTGTTGTTAAATGTAAGAGGATATTTATATTAATAAAGTTCTTATTATGAGAAAAAAGAAAGTGAATTACATTTTAGAAGATGTTTTAGTAGAAGATTTTGCTGCAGAAGGCAATGCTATTGTTAGACATGAAGATAAAGTTGTTTTTGTTCCATACGTTGTTCCCGGAGATATAGTGGATATAGAAGTTTATAAACAAAAACATTCTTTCTGTCTTGCAAGAGTAAAACAAATAAAACATTATTCTGATAAAAGAATTGAACTTAAATGTCCTCACTTTACTTTTTGTGGAGGCTGTTCTTGGCAGATGCTTGACTACGAATGGCAAAAAAAATACAAACAACAACAAGTTATAGACAATCTTCAAAGAATAGGAGGAATAGACTGCAGTGATATTTCTCCAATAGAAGGTTCTGATAATATATATTATTATAGAAATAAATTGGAATTTACTTTTTCTTCTCGTGCTTGGAAAAAAGATTTTGTAAAAACAGAAGAAGATACTCCTGCTCTTGGATTTCATATCAGCGGATTATTTGATAAAGTATTGCCTATAGAACATTGTCTTTTGCAAGCTTCTCCTTCTAATGAGATAAGAAATTTCGTAAGAGATTACACTTTAAAACATTCCGTACCTTATTATAATATAAGACAGCATACTGGGATAATGCGTAATCTTATCATAAGAACTACACAAGAAGGAGAAATAATGCTTATTGTTGTCTTTGCAGAAGATAATAAAGAAATAATAAACAATGTAATGCAAGCAATAGTTGAAAAATTTCCTCAAATAACTTCCTTACAATACTGCGTAAATACTAAGATGAACGATTCTCTTGGTGATCAAACATTTGTTGTTTATAAAGGAGAAGACCATATAATGGAGTATATGCCTCGTTTCAAAGATGAACAATCAAAACCTTTACAATTCAAAATACGTCCAAAAACTTTCTATCAAACAAATCCTCCTCAAGCAATTAAACTTTATACTTTTGCTGCTGAGTTTGCTGATATTCAAAAAGAAGATATTGTCTATGATTTATACACAGGTACGGGAACAATTGCTAACTTCATTGCTGATAAGGCAAAAAAAGTAGTTGGAATAGAATATGTAGAAGATGCAGTAGAAGATGCTAAGATAAATAGTAAAGAAAATAATATCACCAATACTGTTTTTTATGCTGGAGATATGGCGAAAGTATTAAATGAAGATTTTATCAAAAAGAATGGAAATCCAGATATAATAATAACAGATCCTCCTCGCAGTGGCATGGCTGAAAGTGTAATAAAACAAATTCTCTCTACTTCTGCTCGCAGAATTGTTTATGTATCTTGCAATCCTGCTACTCAAGCACGAGACCTTAAACTTTTATCTTCTAAATATAAGGTAACAAAAATACAACCCGTAGATATGTTTCCTCATACACATCATATTGAAAACGTTGTTCTATTAAATAAGATTGAATAAATATTGTTTTAAGAATAAGATTATTTTCCTTTAATCAGGTTTAGCAATAAAAAGAACGCATCATTAGTTACTCTATCTACAAAATTCTCTCTTGTAGTATGGTAGCATGTTGTGTGAGTTTTATATTCTCCTTTTTTGTTCATAGCACATAGCCATATAGTTCCAACAGGTACATTGGTTCCATCAGAATTTGGACCTGCAAGACCAGAAGTAGCAATAGCATAATCACTATTCATTAATTGTAGAGTACCTTTAGCCATTGCAATAACTGTTTGTTTACTTACTGCATGGTATCTGTTTAGAGTTTCTTCTTCTACTCCTAAAACAGAATGCTTTATATCATTATTATAAGCAACAACTCCTCCTTTAAAACAATTAGATGCTCCACTGACAAGAGTTATTTGATGAGCAAGGTTTCCTCCTGTGCAACTTTCTGCAACAGCAAGCGTTGATTTTTCCTGCAAAAGTACCTTATTTATTATAGTAGAAAGATTATCATCATCTTCTCCAACAAGATATTCTCCAACAATAGATTTCAGTTCTTCTATCAACTTATTCATTATCCTTTCTCCATCCTTTCTTTCTCCTCCATGTAAAGACAGTCTCAATCTTATCATTCCTCCATTTGGAAGATAAGCCAATGAAACACGTTCTTTATTTAATCCTTTTTCAAATCCTTCTAACTTATCTGATAGAAAACTTTCAGAAATTCCAGCAACAACAAGATTTTTATCTATTATAGTTTGTGGATTATACCTTTTTAACAACAAATCCAAAACATCATTCATCATATTCTGCATTTCAAAAGGAACACCAGGCATTGAAATAACAGTTTTACCATCTTTTTCAAACAACATTCCAGGAGCAGTACCTACACTATTAAATATAGGTGTGCAAGAAGTTGGAATAAATGCTTGAGAACGATTTGTAGAAGTATAAGGAAGATTACGAGAAGCAAAGAAGTGTTCTACATGACGGCTAATAGCAGCATTTTCTTTTAACTCTCCACCAAATATTTCCGTCAGACATACTTTAGTAATATCATCTTTTGTTGGTCCTAAGCCACCTGTTAATAAAACAATATCCACTCTTTGCATTGCTTCTGAAAGAATATCTTTAATTGCTTGTTTATCATCTGCAACAACACTTACTCTACTGACTAAAAAACCATTTCTATTTAGCAGTTTAGACATATAAGAACAGTTTGTATTAACAACTTGTCCAATTAAAAGTTCATCACCTATGTTTATTATCTCTACTTTCATAACCTTGTATATATTTTTGCAAAATTACAAAAACTTCACTACGTGTTTTTAAAATTAGATTAAAAACATTGTCAGATAAAAATTTTATACTACTTTTGCAAAGTCAAAAAAGGAGAGATGCTCGAGTGGCTGAAGAGGCTCGCCTGGAAAGCGGGTAAGCGGCAAAACCGCTTCGGGGGTTCGAATCCCCCTCTCTCCGCAGAAGAAATAAAAGACTTTTTACTTAAGTAAGAAGTCTTTATTTTTTATCATCAATTATGATAAATAAGAAATATAGTATTGCGTTTGCCAATAACAAAATCCTGCTTTTGTTTCCACTCTGCTATTGATTTTGTTAGAATACTCTGCGTTTGACTACTTATATCCGATGCTACACAAAGCAAAGTATCATTTCGTAAATTCTTTTTCAGACATTCAAAAAGTTTATCATTTCTATAAGGAGCTTCTATAAATATCTGTGTTTGATTTTCTTTATATGCTCTTTCTTCAAGTTGATGCAAGCGTTTATGCTTTTCATTATCTTTTATAGGCAAGTATCCAACAAAAGCAAAGTTCTGTCCATTAAAACCAGAAGCCATTAAAGACATATATATAGAAGAAGGACCAACAAAAGGAACAACTCTAATGTTTTTCTTTTGTGCTATTGCAACAACTCTTGCTCCAGGATCAGCAACACAAGGTAATCCTGCCTCTGAAAGAAGAAAAATATCTTTATCTTCTTTTTCTATTGGTTGCAACATTGAAGAAAGTTCTTCATCTTTTGTATGTTCATTTAAAACAGAAAAAAACACCTTATCATAATCTTTCTTATATCCTATCTTACGAAGAAAGCGTCTTGCTGTTCTAAGTTCTTCTACTATAAAACATTCTGCATTAATTATCTTTGCTACATTACTTTCCGGAATAGATTCCTTCCAATCAACATCAGCCAATAGCGTTGGAAACAAATAAAGACTTGCCATATCATTTTAAAATTTACACTCTTGTCAGTGCAAAATTACAAAATAAGAAACAAATAAGCATAAATCACAAAACAAAAAAAAGGACAGAAAGAATCTGTCCTTATAATATTGTTTGTCAATTTTCTTATTTTGTTCTTCCAGGATAAATCTTCAATGCTTCTTTTAAACAATTGATACCAGAAAGCAAATCTTCTATCTTTAAGCAGTAAGTAATACGTGCTTGTTTTCTTCCTTTTTCTGGGTCTGAATAAAACCCTGTAGCAGGAGCAAGCATAACTGTTTCACCATTAAGATTGAAATCAGTAAGCAACCATTTACAGAATTTATCACTATCATCAATAGGCATTTCGATAACAGTGTAGAATGCTCCTGTTGGGTTAGGACATTTACAACCTGGTATTTCATTTATTGCCTTTACTAATGCTTTTCTTCTTCTATCATACTCATCATTTACTTCTTTGAAGTAAGAAGCAGGAGTATCTATTGCTGCTTCTGCAAAGATTTGTCCAAAGTAAGGAGGACATAAACGAGCTTGAGCCATTTTCATTGCTGCATCCATTACTTCTTTATTCTTTGAAATAAGCATACCTTCTCTTGCTCCACAAGCAGAATAACGCTTAGAAACAGAATCTAATAGGATAGCA
>Ga0256406_1006638_pt1 | contig 11460 bp, 9 predicted proteins | sample RumenRJG_03DNA_FD_185986 | JGI IMG/M metagenome (GOLD analysis project Ga0256406, IMG submission 185986) | Bovine rumen microbial communities from Lethbridge, Alberta, Canada - RJG_03 | ecosystem: Host-associated > Mammals > Digestive system > Stomach > Rumen | place: Canada: Alberta | collected...
TTAAAGGCTATGCTGAGAAGCGAGGGAAGAAAACGATAGCTAATTTTATGCCATTGGCAATTTTCTCTCATCCTCAGCGCTGAGTCCGTAGGGCTGTTGGTTTGTGGAGGAGTCTGGGCGAGGAGAATGCGAAGCGGACTCACCACCCAGACTCCTCCACAAAACAACAATAGGCTTTAGCCTAAGCGCTGAGGATGAGATTTTCCTTTTAATCATCATCCACGGAAAAATTCAACTGGTCCAAGATTGACGGAAACACAAAGATAAAACTAACTTATCATTGTACAAGTTTAACCCACACTGCATTGAATTTCATCTTTTCCCTTTGCCATCTCACAGAAATTGATTAAGTTTGTGGAAAAAATAGCGGAGCTATGGTAAACTATCCAATTGGCATACAGACATTCAGCGAGATTCGCAACAACAATTATTTATATATCGATAAGACGAAGTATATTTATGACGTGACGCATCCTGGCAAGTATGTGTTTCTCTCCCGTCCTCGTCGCTTCGGTAAGTCGTTGCTCACGAGTACGTTTGATGCCTATTTCTCAGGGCGCAAGGAACTGTTCAAAGGACTTGCCATCGAGAAGCTGGAGAAGGAGTGGAAGCAATACCCTGTGCTGCATTTCTCTTTGGCATCTGCAAAGCGCGGAACGGTGGAAGACCTGGACGACATCATCACGATGCAGATAGAAGACGCTGAAAGCAAATATGGCATCCAGCAGTCGGAGCAGAATCTCACAAGGCGCTTCACCCGACTTGTCAAGGAAATCTTTGCCAAGACGGGCACGCAGGTGGTAGTCCTCATCGACGAGTACGACGCACCCCTACTCACGGTGCTTCACGACAGCGAATGCCTCGGGCAGATGCGCACCGAACTGCAGGCTTTCTACTCACCGCTGAAGGACCTCGATCCCTACCTCCGCTTTGTTTTTATCACAGGTATCACGAAGTTCTCGCAGCTCAGCATCTTCTCACAGCTCAACAATCTGAAGAATATCTCTATGAAGCCGCCATATGCTGCAATATGCGGCATCACACAAGAGGAACTGGAAGACAACTTCCGAGAGGGCATACGGGCGCTGGGCGATGAGAACAAGATGACCTCAGAACAGGTTCTGGCAAAGCTTGCACAGACCTACGACGGCTACCATTTCGCACACAAGAGTCCTGGCGTCTATAATCCTTTCAGCCTGCTCTCGGCTATGGACAACTGCGACTTTGACAACTACTGGTTCTCCACCGGCACGCCGACATTTTTGGTCAACATGCTCAAGCACTTCCATACCGACATCACAAAGATTGATGGCAGTGAGGCGTGGGCTTCAGACTTTGATGCGCCTACGGAGAATATGCAGTCCGTCCTGCCGCTGTTCTATCAGAGCGGCTACATTACTATAAAAAACTATGATCCCATCATTAATCGCTACACGCTTGGCTATCCCAACGAGGAGGTGAAGGTGGGGTTGATGCGCATCCTCGTCCCTTACTATGTTCACACAAACACGGTGGAGGCGGGAAACGCTGTGGCCCAGATGTATTTGGCTTTACGCAAAGATGACATGGACAGCTGCCTCAAGGCAATGCAGGAGTTCTTCACTACGATTCCCTATCAGGAAAATACGCTTAAGAATGCGCCTACCACAGAAGGGCACTTTACCGCAATGCTTTACGTGATGTTCTCCCTGCTCAATGTCTATGTCTATTCACAGGTGCGCAACGCCAAGGGGCGTTTGGATATCCTCATCAAGACCGACACGACCATCTATGTCATGGAACTGAAAATGAACGGCGACCTCGCCAAGGCGCTGCAGCAAATCAACAATCAGGACTACACCATTCCCTACCAGTCCGATGGCCGCAAGGTCGTGAAGGTCGCCATCAACTTCTCAACGGAGGAGAGAACGATAAAAGAATGGAAGATAAGCATTTAATCCCGATGAGATACGTCTTCCACTATCGTCACCGTTGATTGGTTGATGGGCATGTTCATGTTCATGTTGACAAAGCAGTGATAGAAGCCATCATACTTGTCAAAACACTGTACCAACTTCGTCAGTGTGAATTCTATTTGGTGGTATAATCTCTCTTAGACAACTCCACTTTGAGATAGTCGCGCGTGGTGAAATGAAACATTCCAGCCACGACACTGTAGGGGAACTGTCGCACAAAGCGGTTCATCTTGGTGACTGAATCGTTGTAAACCATTCGGATGAGCCTCACTTTCTCCTCATATTCGGCCATGGAGTCCATAGCCCGAGCGTAGAGTTCGGCTGCTTTCAGCTCGGGATATAGCTCTGCCACGGCCTGAATCCGTCCAATCATAGTGTTCATCACCCGCTCTTTCTTTTCAACGTCTTCTGCAGTGTTGGAGCTTGTGTCATTTCGTAGCTGGATAATCTCCACCAGTAAGTCGTGCTCCTGCTGTGAATACTTCTCCACCAATCTCACAAGTCCGAGGATTAAATCCCAACGAGAGTTCAACTGGTCGTCTATCCGTGAGAGGGCTTTCTTGCAAGCCCCTCCCATCTTCACCAGTGAGCGCTGACAGTAAATCATGTAAACGATGCACATCAAGACAATCGTTGGAACAATGAGAATGGTCAACAATTGCATAATCTGTATTTGATGATCATAATTTCTCTGTGCATGATTCGGCGTGATGGCATACTGCGTCTTTTCACCTGCCTGCTGTCGCGCTCTTCACTTCCTTTCGTGCAGCCTTCACCGCTTTCTGGAAGCCCTCGTCAGCATGCAGACGTGCCACGGCTGCCGAGGCGGCAATACGGGCAATGTCCACATCACTCTGATAATGGTAGCCTGCTATGACGCGGCTCTGCCCGAATTCATAGCCCCGTTTCAGGATAGCTTCCTGATGGGCTGGATTGATTTCGGCCAAGACCAAAGCCACAGCCCATCCCGCGGATGAGTGGCTCGATGGATAGGAACCTGAATGGACGTGGCTTTCCTCCTCTTCGGGGATAAGGGTGCCTTCGTGGAACTGCACGAACGGCCGCTTTCTCATGTAGTGTTTCTTGGCGTTCTTCGTCGCATCCACCGCCGCTGTGATGACGCGGTTGATGAGATAGTGGATGTTGGGAGTGGCTTTCTCCGACATCTCCATGCCGAAGACGGTGGAGAAGTTGGCGAGCATATGGTCAACGTCCATCTCTGCGTCTACCACAGCCTGCTTGCCGCGGTCAGTCTGCCTGATGCTTTTGCCCCAATTATACTGCACCCAGTCGTTGAAGAAGTTCATACTTGCCGTGTCGGGCGGTGTCGGCAGATACTGCACACCGTCGGGTATGGCTTCTCTCGGTACGAATGAAGGATATACCACAGTTTGCTTCACGACTTCTTGTGCTGACACATAGAGTGTGAGGAAACTGAATAATAGGATGAATAGACAATTCTTTTTCATGTTGTCTTAGTGTTATGTAATTGTGCTACGGTATATTTTTCTGATGTCGTTCTTGCGCACATTTGGGTAGCATCAGCACCCCACCATCATTGATACTTGGGTGAAGTGCCGAAGCGGTTGACATCGGGCTCGGAGTCGCGCACGTACCACACAATCAGGAGTATGAGTCCAATGACCGGGACGATGCCCCAAAACCAGTTGGCACCGCTCTTCCCGATGTCATGCAGTCTGCGCCAAGATATGGCAAGATTGGGGATGAACGTGGCCAGGCATACTATGCCATAGACTGTGCCGGGCTTTCCGTAGATGGCATAGTCAATGCCGGATGCGACGGCGTAGAGTATACACAGGAAGACCATAACCCACCAGAACTCGGAGCGGCGTGCGCGTCCCCTGAAATTGGCGTAATTGCCAAAGAATGATTTCACAGCTTCGCCGAAACCCACCTGGGGCTTGGCTTGAAAATTTATGTTTGTCATTGCGATATTTATTCGATTGTTGATAATCACCTGCGCCCATAAGTTCTATTTTTGGTTATGATTCATTCACTTTAGGCTACACTTCCTTCAACATCTCTACTTTTCCTGTTTGCAGGAATATGTTTTTAGTCAAAGACAAAGATAGCTTTTTTCTATCCAAAAACAAAAACATTCAACTGATTTTTTTGCTCATTTTCTCCATATTCAGCACACGGCGCTATCAAGACGCGACTGCTGCGGCTAATTGAATATCACTGCAGGGGCTCGAGTGTGACGATTTCGTTAGGGAAATTGGATGAGCCAACGGTGAGGGATGTCTCGCTCAGACGGTCAACACCCTTGATGTCCTTCATTACCTCTTCGATGGTCTCCTGCACGTCGTAGCCTCTCCTACCCTGGCGGAAGTGCATCAGTATTTTCAGACAAGGATGCTTGAGATGGCTGATGATCTCTGCCGCCTCCTTGGAATCGATGGTAAAATAACCCGCACAAGGCAACAGCACAACGTCGGCCTTTGCCAATGCCGTATACTCGTCGCCGGTGGGCAGACGCCCAAGATCACCAAGATGAGCGATGGTCATGTCGGGCAACTTCACGAAGGTGATGTCAGACAATCCACGATGCGCGCCACTATGATGGTCGTGTGGCACGGTCAGCTTCTCAATCTGGAAGCTGAGTCTCTCTCCCGTCGTCCTGACAAGGTGGGCTGCGTTATGGTCACCATGCTCATGCGAACAACTGACAGCGTCGGCCACAATACCGTGAGGCAATCTCAATCCCGGCACACTGCCGTTCTCGTAAGGGTCAAATACGATTGATGATCCGCAGGCCTCCAACTTAAAACAGCTGTGGCCATAATAAGTAATGATAGCTTTCGACATAATTTCTTCGCTTTAGTGTTTTAATCGGTTACAAATATATTATATTTTTTTATAATGCAAATAACTTCCCCTCCAAAAAAATATATTACGCATGGCTGGCATCATTACAAAATGTCAGCACAAAAGCAAAGCTCATGGAATGAAGCAACCGAGCTGAAGGGTGATGAAGCAGACAGGATATCTCAACCGAATCCGATGGTGTTTCTGAAAACTTTGAGGTAGCTGCCTCTTTATTTTATGATAAAACAACGACACATCAATACAATGGCGCCCGCATCGAAGTGATGCGGGCGCCAAGTTGTTGCTTAATTATTTCAAAATCACCTTGCGCGACGTGCCGTCACTATAGCGGATGACACGGATGCCCTGTCCGCTTAGCGTTGAGCTGCAACCGTCGAGGCTGTAGACGCCAAGGATACGTCGGCCAGCTGTCGTGGTAGCGTGCTGGATGCCTGTCGTCGTAGCATTCAGGAAGTCTTTCCAGACATCGGCTGCCTTGTAAGCTTCAAGGGCTCCGTCTGGCACAACGAGCAGACAGTTGTCCTTGTCCACACCATAGAAATTGCTCATGCCCGTAAAAGCGGGAGGCACGGTGTTAAGACTCTCGATTCTGCCGAGTTCCACACAGTTGTCGAAGGCACTATTGCCGATGGAGGCTAGAGACAGAGGAAGCGAGAGACGCGCCATATCCGTTTTCCCATAGAAGGCATAGGCACTGATTTTCTCCACTCCTTCCGGAACAGTATATGAACTGTCTGTGAGAGCCTTACCCATAGGCATGGCAACGAGCTCGCTGCCGTCTTTGGTGAACAGTACGCCGTCAATGTCCTGATAACTGTTGTTGGCCGGATCCACGACGAACCGCTCCAGGGCGAAGTCACCATCGAATGGACCCTCATAGAAAGAACTGTTCACGATCTGGCTTACCTTAGCCGGGATCTTTATCTCCTTGAGGCTGAACAGATTGCTGAGCGCTTTTCCGCCGATGTATTCCAGGCTGTCGCTCAGCCGAAGCTCCTCGAGCTGCTTGCAGTAGTTGAGTGCATAGCTTCCAAGCGTGTTGACACTGCTGCCGCCCGAAAGATGGCGGAGAGAATAGCAGAAATGGAAGGCTGCCGTACCGATGGAGGTGACTGAGTCTGGGATGTGGAACTGCTCGAGAGCGGTCTGCGAGAAAATTCCCTCAGGCAGACGGGTGGTAGACTCTGGCAGGACAGCAGAGGTCATGTTTGCACAGCCGAAGAAGGCATACTTACCGATGTAGCTCACCGAGGCAGGCACTACGACCGACGTTAGTCCGGAACCTGCAAAGGCGTTGTCCTCAATGCTGCTCACGCTGTCAGGAATCGTTATCTGGGTGAGGCTTGCATTGTTGGCCAAGGCCGATGAACCTATTGACTTAGCTGTGCGGGGCAGGATGACGGTGGTCATCTCGCAGCCTTGCTCGCCGGCCGAGAACAGATTGGCAGGCACTTCGTCGTCGTTGGTATACAAGGCTACGTCCTCCCATCCATACTCGTCGGGGACGGAAGCATAGGAAGAACCGCCCGTGACGAAGCGGGCATCAGCAAGATTCAGGCGTGTCACCTTTCCCTCGGTGGCCTGCTGGTCGGAGCTGACACCGCACATATCGCGCAGCACCACGACGTCGTCGCCGTTCAATTGGCCGGAAAGTTTGAGCGAGGTGGCAGTGTACTTCTTGTCCTCAGGTACAAGACCGGCCAAAGTTCCCGGCTCAGCGAGATTGATATTGAGATCATAGGGGAGACCCACGGTTCCATCATTATTGACCATCAGACCAGCCACGCCGACTGAGCTGCTCGTGGGAGCCTCAGTAAAGAAGGTGTAGATGCCGTTCTGGTCGTTCTCGCAGTTGACGTAGGCTATGGAAGCTGAGCCATGGGCCCTGCTTGTCCACAGCGAGTCGCCATTTGCGGCATAATGGGCCAGGTAGACGAAGGTGGTGTCGTAGGAGGGCTGGATGCCATATACGGCAACCACACCTCCATCGTCGCCCTTCAGCAGTTTGTAGCCGGTGGGGGCAATGCTGGCAGTGCCAAGCGTCTTGGCCTCACTCCACTGCGACTTGAGGTCGTAGCCAAACTTCTGCAGTTTGAGCGAGTTAGAGGACCAATCGGAGGAGCGCTGGTTATACAAGGCATAGATAGCCTTCTCCTCGGGATTGAAAAGCAGTTTTGTAGAGGCGTCCGAGGTATAGCCGTTCAGATAGTCAACTGGAGTCTCGGCCGTTCTCGAGCCGCTGATTTTCTGGAACACGTTGATGGTATTGTAGTTCTCATCCGAAGCCTCATACTGGATGATCAGGCCGTCGTTGCCGTCGGGATAGCCCAAGAAGGTCTTCTCGTTCCAGCCTCCGAACATGGAGGTAGACGGGTAGAGCGGCAGCGGGTCTTGCCATACGGGCTGACCGGTAGTGCCATTGTAGCGCTGGGCATAGGGATGCTCATTGCTCAAGTATACGGCAATGAAACCGTCGGACGTTGGGAAGATGCTGGCTCCGGTGCCGTCGATCACAACGGGCTCAGAGAAGGCATCCGTTCCGTCGGCCTTGAGTTTCTCCACCACCGACACATCGTCATACACCGACGTGGCTGTACGCGGACGGGTGAAGAGAGCATAGATGTCGCCATTGCAGTTGACCAGGTCGAGGTCGCCGCAGCGCATGGAGTCGGCCACGTCGGCAGCCACACCATCCTTGCCCCACAGCTGCTGGCCCGTGGGATCCACCTTGTAGAAATAAGGTTTGTAGAAAGCGCCCGTATTTGACGTGTCGGTACGGCAGTCCAGATAGGCCACGATGGCATTGCCCACCGAGTCGGTCACCAAGTTGTAAGGCGTACTGTAATTGTAGAGGTCGTAGCGGTTCACCCTTACGCCACTATTGCCGAGCTGGCGCACACCATCCTTGTCGAGCAGCTGCATGAAGAGGTTGCGCGGCGCCATGTAGTCTGAGCCGGTCTGCTGGGTCCAGGTGACGAGGGTTCTGCCGCCCTCAAGCCGCAGGGTCTTCACATTCTCCGGTCTCGATGTTTGCAAGTCTGTCACGCGGAACACCGTAGAGTCGCTGTTCCATTGTGCGCTTGCAGAGAGCGTTGCCAGAAGCAGCCCTCCCAAAGTAATAATTTTCCTCATAAGCTATTATTGTTGAAAACGTTATTCTCTCATAGTTTACTGGTCATCAGAAAGTCAGAGGGCAGGAGAGATTTGATCTCCCCTACCCTATGCCCTTTTCCGATAGCCATCACCTCACGACAATCTTCCTGTCGTTGAGCAGATAGATGCCGGCTGGCAGCGACAGGCTGCGGCTCTGATCAAGACTCTCGGCCTTGAAAATCACAGCTCCCGAGAGCGTGGCGAGGCGCACACGACTGCTGGTGGCCTGAATGGTCAGGCCGCCCTTGTAGGCCTTGTAAGTCAGGGCCTCGCCTGCAGAGACTGGGGCGCCGATGCCCGACGTTTGGGCCTCTGCCGTACTCAGCGGGAACAGTACCGGAGTACCGTCGATGAACGACCGGCCCACGATGCCAAACACCATGACGCTGTCGGATTGCACAAGACTGCTCATCGTGAAGAAATCGGTAAAAATGTTCTCCAGCTGGATGGTGTTGCCTTTCGCATCCGTAGCGTTGATGAATTCATTGGGCAGACATCTCACCACATCATTGTCGGAAGAGAGCTTCACGCTGGTCAGACAAAGGGGCGCGCCCATGAAAGCCTCAGGATCACTGGTGATGACACTCAGGTCGTCGCAGCTGTAGTTGGTGAACATGAAATTCGCGCTGAGTGTGTCAATCTCAGCTTTTGTATCGAGACGGAGCATGAGATTATGACTCACCTCTACCAACTGTCCACGAATCTTCTTCACGTGCATCATATTGTCAGGCACGTACTGACCGACAGGATCGAGAAACTGCGAATCGTCGACGAGCACTCCTCCGGTTCCGTCGTAGAGCCACCGCTGAGCCCGAGTGGGCGACGACCAGTTGACAATGATGTCATGTCCGGGCTGAGGAGTAATCTCATAGAATTTTCCGGGCGTGCCGTTAAGCAGGTTGCCGATACCCTGTATTTTCTCGTAGGGGCGCACGTAGAAGTCGATGTCAGTGGGCTGAGCCTCGTCGAGGAAGCGCTGCAGCTTACGGTCGTAGAAGCGGATATTGAGATGGTGCTTGCCCTGACTGAGATTGCGCAGTGTGATGGACATGTCGAGAGGCATGGTGTTGAACACCTGTGGCTCGCCGTCGTCTACCGTGACATAGACGCTCGTGCGCCCGCCATATTCCTCGGGACCGAAGAAATAGCTGGAACCCGAAAGTACAGGGCGGAAGCTGATGCTGTCGGACGCTGTGGAGAAGCCATTGGTGATATTGCCCGGCTGCACATACCAGGGGATTTCGGCTCCGTCGCCTTCCGTGACGCTGATGCCGTCGATGAGGATGCACCAGCCTTCGCCGTTATTGTTGTCGGGATTATGGAAGACAAAGCGGAACACATAGCCGCTGTCGGGCAACACGGGAACTGTAACGCTCTGCCAGGCATACTCGCAACGGGAGTCGAAGGCAGGCGTGGTGACCGCCCAGGTGTTGCCGCCATCGAAGGAGGCCTCGAGGTTCCAGCACCTAGACCGGTTGATGAGTCGGTCGATGCCCGAATGCACGATTTGGAAGGTCAGTCCTGCTCCGTGGATGGTGTCGAGAAGCTGCAAGCAGGCAGGCTCACCGCCGGGCTCGCCAGCACGCAGCTGTACGGCGCAGCGCCCCTCGGGAATGCCGAGAATGGAGTCGCTGACAATGCGTGCGTTGTGGAAGCGCCATCGTCGACCGTCGATGGTGAGTGTGTCATCGGTGAAATCATCCTTGACGGCATCCTCAAAGCCAAAGTGGTGGATTACTTTTGGTGGAAGACTGTTGTCGAAGTCCGCACGCGACTGCGCACGGCTGTCTTGTGCCAAGCCGGGCAGAAACAACGCGACAGATCCAACAAGGAACGAAAGTGGGATAAATTTAGTCATATTCATAGAATGAATTACAGATTGCCTTAGTGTCCATATGCAAAGTTAGCAAAAAATCATACGCAAACAGCATTTGGCGTACAAAAATGCAAGTTTGACCCTAAAAAATTCATTAGGGAGCAACTTGCATCAGGAAAAAAATGGCCTCACCTCCTTTGAGATCTACTATATTTCGGCTTTTATCTATTCTGATATATCGAAATGTTTTATTATATTTGTGGCTGAATGCTAATACGAACACCTATGATAGACCAACTTATTAAGAACAACCAAGCTTTTGTAGCCGGCAAGGACTACGAGAAACATATCACAGACGGACTTCCATCTGGCAAAACACTCGTCCTCACTTGCATGGACACTCGTCTCAGCGTCATGTTGCCCGAGGCTCTCGGCATCAAGAACGGCGAGGTGAAAATCGTGAAAGTGGCTGGAGGCGTCATCCTCGACGACTACGATGCCGTGATGCGTTCCATTCTTGTGGGCATTTATGAGCTCGGCATTGAGGAGATAATGGTGATACACCACACGGATTGCGGTGCCGGCAAGATGAATGGACATCATATGGAGCAACTCATCAGCCAACGCATCCCGAAGGAGAAAGTTGCCCTGGCCGAACAGCATGTAGACATCAGCACATGGCTCAACGGCTTTGGCGATACAGAGCAAAGCGTCGAGGCAACAGTGGCCCGAATCAAAAATCACCCACTGGTGCCTGACGACATCATCGTCCGTGGTTTTATCATCGACTCTGTCACGGGAGCCTTAGAAGAGATTAAGAAGTAAGAGGTAAGAAAGGGAATAGTCATGAAACATGAATTGTTGGAACTGGCCTTGGAGATTGCAATCAAGGCTCACAAAGGACAAGTTGACAAGTCGGGCGCCGTCTATATTTTTCATCCCATCCGTGTTGCAGAACGTTGTTCTAAGGAGGAAGAGAAGATTGTGGCACTGCTCCACGACACGATCGAAGACACGCCAGTAACGCCGGAGTACCTTTTGTCACAAGGTTTTCCACCTACGATTATCGATGCGGTAATGGGAGTGACTCACCGTGAGAACGAGACCTATGAGGAGTTCGTCCGCAGAGCCAGCCTCAATCCCATCTCCAAACAGGTGAAGATACACGATTTGGAGGACAATCTGGATATCCGGCGGCTCGGTGAAGTAACGGAGAAGGATCTGCCCAGACTCAACAAATACCTGCGTGCATATAGGTATCTTACTCAAGACTCTCATTGAGCCATGGGGCTACTTCGGGCTTTATACGACATCTTGCGCGGGACTTATTCTTAGAGTAAGCATGCGAAGCTTGGCCTTTTGGATGCGACTCTCTAACTTTGCACTTGAAAGAAATCGATTGACAGAGGCCAATCGGTGATAAGCTCCCGAAGGCGAACTTATTCCCATGCCATAATCCTAACAACCAGAAACGAATGATGAAATACAAGTTATTGCTCCTTCTCCTGCTCTCCCCCGCCCTATCCTGGGCCAATCCCGTAGACAGTCTGCTGGAACGTCTAGACAAGGGGGCATCAAGTAAATTCGAGCTCATCGTGGACGGAGCAATCGACAACACAGACGACTACTTCGAACTCAGCGACAGCCACGGCAAGGTGCGCGTCAGAGGCAACAACTACGTCAGCA
>Ga0256406_1006639_pt1 | contig 11457 bp, 10 predicted proteins | sample RumenRJG_03DNA_FD_185986 | JGI IMG/M metagenome (GOLD analysis project Ga0256406, IMG submission 185986) | Bovine rumen microbial communities from Lethbridge, Alberta, Canada - RJG_03 | ecosystem: Host-associated > Mammals > Digestive system > Stomach > Rumen | place: Canada: Alberta | collected...
AGAGGCCGACCGCGGCAACCTGATTCTCCCCAAGCCGGCCCAGCATGATCGTATCCACCATGCTTCCCGTAGTCGAAAGCACATTCTGAAATGCAACCGGCAGCGCAATCGTCATCACCATCCGGACCAGTCTTCCCAGTGACGTCTTTGTTCTCATACACTCCGCTCCATCCGAAAAATATCCACGCAAAAATGCCTGCAAAGCAGGCAGACGCAATGATCATACCATCCCGCAGGCATCGTGTCATGACAAATTGTTAGCTTTGTCAGTCAGATTGTTGGATTCGTTCGTCGGAAAAACAGTCCGTGCGCCCCAGGTGTCCGCCCTGCCGCAGTGTCCTGCTCCGCGCATGGCTTTCTCCTCATTTCTTCACCGCCCGGCCTTCTCCGAAACGAGACGCTTCGCCTCCTTACAGATTCCCTTCGAGTCCAGACCGAGCAGTCCGAAAACCTGAGCGTCCTCTCCGTTCGGCACATCCGCGTCCGGGATCCCCATAATCTTCATCGGAACCGGATGATGCTGGATCAGCAGCTCGGCAACGGCGCCGCCCAGACCGCCGTAGATACTGTGCTCCTCCACGGTCAGGATCGCCCCGGTCTCTGCTGCGAGATTCAGCACTGCTTCACTGTCCATCGGCTTTATGGAAAAGAGATCGAGTACTGTCGCATGTACTCCGTCCTGTTCCAGCATCTTCTGCGCTTCCAGCGCACGCCAGACCATCTGCCCGCAGGCGATGATGCCGATATCGTCGCCGTTTCCGTGACGGACCGCCCGTCCCGGAGAGAAGCGGGCACCCTCCGGATAGATCACCGGAACCGCTCCGCGGCCGACCCGGACATAAGCCGGTTTCTCGTCAACGAGAAACTGATCCACAAGCGCCGTCATCTGCGTCGCATCGGACGGGATGTAGACGTCCAGATCCGGAATTGCTCTCATCAAGGCTATGTCCTGCAGCGAGTGGTGCGTCGCACCGAGCGCACCGTAACTTATGCCGCCGCTGATACCGATAATCTTCACGTTATTATGGGAGTAGGCCATATCGACCTTCACCTGTTCCGCCGACCGCATACTGTAGAAGCTGGCCGGTCCGATGGTAAAAACTTTCTTCCCCATATCCGCCATGCCTGACGAGACGGTCACGGCGTTCTGCTCCGCGATTCCCATCTCGACGAACTGCTCCGGGAGCTCGTCCGGATAGCTTCCAAGCTGCGCCGATCCTCGGGAATCCGTACAGACAACAACGATATTCCGGTCCTTCTTCGCTTCTTCAAGAATTTTTTTGCAGAACGCACCTCGCAATGTCGCCTGTTCCATCATCCCAGCTCCTTTCTCAGACTATTCAGACCCTCTTTCATCTCCTCGAACTGCTCCGCAGTAGGCGTTTTGTGGTGCCAGCCCGCCTGATTCTCCGCCACCGGCATGCCCTTGCCCTTGATCGTGTGTGCAATAATGCAGGTCGGCCGATCCTCGCTCCGGCTTTCCAGTGCACCGCGGATCTCGTCATGGTCATGGCCGTTGATTTCCAGCACGCGGAATCCGAAGGCGGCCGCCTTGTCATGCAGATTTTCAAGCGGCATCACGTCCTCTGTGTCGCCGCTGATCTGCAGATGATTCCGGTCGATGATCCATGTGAGATTGGTCAGACCGAACTTGGCGGCGGACATGGCGGCTTCCCAGATCGAACCTTCCGCCAGTTCTCCATCTCCGGTCATCGCATAGACCCGGTTCGGCTTTCCGTCCATCTTAAGTGCCAGCGCCATGCCGACTGCCAGACCCAGTCCATGTCCAAGCGACCCGGTATTCGCTTCCACACCGTTCACTTTTTTGGTCGGGTGTCCACCCAGCTTCGCTCCCAGCGATCCGTACGCATCGAGATCTGCCTGAGGCAGAAAGCCCAAATCGTTCAGGACAGCGTACAACGCCTCGGCCGAATGGCCTTTGCTGAGAACGAAATAATCCCTGCCTTCCCACTTCGGATTTCCGGGATCCAGCTTCATGTAATCAAACAGATTAACCAGCACATCCGTCTCGGAGAGGTCCCCGCCGATATGGCCTCCCCTGCCTGTCATGATAATCTCAACCGTCTTCTCCCGGATATCCGCCGCCTTGAGAATCAGCGCCTTTCTGTGCTCATCCGTCAGCCCCATACAAACCTCCTTCTGTTCCGCCGCCTGACCTGCGCCGGCGTCTTCCCCTTTTCCGTTTTTCTGTATCCTTCGGCTTTTCCGCAGGCGTCTGTTGTACGCACCTCCGCAGAAGCCTGTCTTCCTTCGATCCGGGCACGTTCTCAAACGCGTCCTGTCATACAGTACCCAAAACCATTCGAACCGCCTGACGCCAGAGCGCAAGCTTCTCGGATCGAACCGTTTCATCCATCTCCGGGCGGTACGTACGGTAATGAATCGCCTGATGGATCCGCGCCGGATCATAGAAGCCGGACGCGATGCCTGCTGTATAAACCGCTCCGAGAACGGACAGCTCTTCCGCGTCCGGGATCCGGATCTCGGCCCGGAGCAGGTCGCTCTGCGTCTGCATCAGGTAGCGGTTGCCCGTGGGCCCGCCGTCTACGCTCATGCAGGGGATATCCAGACCGGTATCGAGCCGCATTGCCTCCACCACATCAAAAATCTGACAGGCAATGCTGTCCAGCGCCGCCCTGACAATTTCATTCTTTCCCGTTGTCCGGCTCATGCCGCACAGCACCGCTCGTGCGTCATTTCTCCACCACGGGGCGCCCAACCCGGAAAAGGCCGGGACAAGACAAGCGGTGTCCTCCGGATTGGCCGCCCGGGCCAACGCGTCGGTTTCCGCCGGGCTTTCGATCAGCTTCACATCCTTCTGAAGCCATGAAATCACCGCCGCAGAGTAGTTAATATTGCCTTCCAGACAGTATGACACCTTTCCGTTCATTTTCCATGCCACGGATGCAGACAGCCCGTGGGTGCTGAGTCGGATGTCCGGACCGATGTTCATCATGACCGACGATCCGGTTCCGTAGGTTGCCTTGGTCATGCCCGGAGCAAGACATCCGTGACCGAACAGGGCTCCATGGGAATCGCCCAGAACACCGGCGATCGGAATCGGCGAATCCAGAAGACCGTCCAGGTCCGTCATACCGAACGCCGCATCGGAACCGACGATCTCCGGAAGAGCCGTTTCCGGAATACCAAAGGCCGCACAGAGCGCTGGATCCCATCCGATAGTATTCAGATTCATCAGCTGGTAACGGCTGGCATTCGACGCGTCCGTGCAGAACCGGTGGCCTCCCGTGAGCCGGAATACCAGATAGCTGTCGATCGTGCCCAACGCCAGCTCGCCTCTTCCGGCCGCCTCTTCCACCTCCGGGCGGTTCTGAAGCAGCCATGCCATCTTGGAAGCCGGATAGTAAGGCGATAGCATCAGACCCGTCTTCGTTCGTACTGTATCCTCAAAGCCGACCCGTTTCCGAAGCTTTTCCGTAATCCCGGCCGCCCGGGCGCACTGCCAGACGATCGCCTCCGCCAGCGGTTTTCCCGTCGTCCGGCTGAAGGCCACTGTGGTCTCCCGCTGATTGGTGATTCCCATGCAGAGAATGTCCGAGGGATCCACCGCCGACTGACGGATCACGTCCCCGCAAACGCCCAGCACATTCCGGTAGATTTCCTCCGGATCGTGTGATACCCAGCCCTGTCCGCTGATGATCTGTCTGTGAGGGCGGTCCGCCCGGCTGGCGATCCGCCCCGCCTGATCGACGAGTACGCCCTTCGTCCCCTGTGTGCTCTGATCTACGCCAAGGATGTAAAATGTCCTCATAGCCGTTGCTCCTTCATGGCCTGTGTTCCGGAAGCGCGTACCTCTTCTCTCCCGGCTCTTTTTTCGTCCGTCAATCTTCAAGCGCCTGCATTCCGTACGCTCTCCCGCGCGACCAGTTCCGTACAGACCTGAATTTTGATTCTCGGTTCCTCCGGTTTTTCGATTTTTGATACGATCCGTCTCACCGCAAGCCGTCCCATCATCTGCTTCGGCACTCTCATGGTCGTAAGAGGAGGATTGGAGATGGATGAATACGGAAGGTCGTCGAATCCGATAACGGATACATCCTCCGGAATCCGGATCCCGGCTTCCCACATCGCCTTCATGGCGCCGAGTGCAATCATGTCATTATCCGCGAAGAATGCACCCGGCAGCTCTTTCTGTCCGGCGAGATACATCCTCATGTCCGCGTACGCGCCGTCCATCGTCGGAGTCAGCGGCACCTCGAAGCGTTTTTCAAGCGTGAGACCTGCGCTCCGGAGCGCCTCACAGAACCCGACCTGACGCGAGACAAACGGCCGGATGCGGAGCGAACCCTTCAGATAGCCGATCGAGCGGTGCCCGTGGTCAATCAGATACTGCCCCGCCAGAATCGCGGAATCCACGTTGTTAATCATAATCCCATCATACGGAAGCTCCGGATCCCAATAGTCCACCACCACAACCGGCGTCGTGAAATCCCGGATCGATGGCGCGTCTTCTCTTGTCAGCTCCGTACCGAGAAGAATGTAGGCGCTGCTCCGGTCCTGCTCCAGTTCCTTCAGCTGGTCCTGAAACGACGGAGACTTCATATCAAGATGCGTAAGCGTCACATCCAGCCCGCGAAGCCTTGCCTCCTTCTCCACGCCTGTGATCATCTGGGGAAAGAACGGCGTGTCCTCGACGACGAACCCTTGTTTCTTTATGATGACAAACTTGACACGGTTGATTCTCTTTTCCCCGTAATAGCCCAGTTCCTGTGCTGCGAGCAGAATCTTCTCTGCTGTTTCCGCGTTCACGCCTTTCCTGTGATTGAGCGCGTGCGAAACGGTCGCGGGCGAGAAACCTGTCACTTCACTGATTTTTCTGACGCTGACCTTCAAACGTGCGGTCTCCTTTCCGAATACGCCTGCCCTTGGCAGGCCTGCCTTCACCTGAGTCATTCCATGACGAGCTTAATCATTTTACATCAAATTCAGCTGGTATGAATCACTGAAATGACTCAGCCGGCACACCGCTGCGTTTATGCCATCACAGCCTCACTCACCTCGCAGATAAGCCTTTACGTTCTCTTCGATAGGATCATAGAGATCCGGCTTTACGCCGATATACTTGCATGCCTCATAGAGGATCGGGACCACATTCTTATGAATGCCGACACAGTGATGGATATATGGACCCTCCACGATCTTCGCCTCCAGACGCTTGATGTTGTCGACCTCAACCCAGAGATAGGTGCCCATGCCCTTCGGTCCGTCCACTCCTTTTGCATTGCCGAGCAACAGGCTGTATTCCCCGTTGTCCCCGTCGAAACGGGCAAGCGTCACATCGCCGTGCTTAGCCTCCGCCGTGATGGCGCCCGGATAGTCGAAGGCAAGAGGATAGGTGATCTCCGGTTTTCCCGCGAGCACGGAAATGGGCCAGGGTCCGCAGTGCTGAAGCAGTTCTCCGTTCGGATCGTCCGGATGCCGGATCGTCCAGTCCGCGAAAAAGCTTCTGGTACCGTCAAGCGCGGCCGCCTCCACCATCAGCGCTGTGATGGCGCCGTGTATATCCGTCTCACAGACGATCGGAATTCCTTCTTCATTTAGAAGCGCGTTAGCCGCGCAGGGCATAATCCCTATTTCTGCCTGAAGCTGATTCCAGCACTGGATCGCTCCCGCCTGACATCCATAATCGGTGATCTTCCGCTTCATGGCCACTTTGAGAGCCGCGATGTTCGTAAGCTGCTCGTCGTTCACCCGAATATCCATGTGCTCCCGACAGTACTGCATCACCTCGGCAACTTCTGTCTTATCTTTCTTCGCCTTCTTCATCTCGTCGACGATCTCCCCCATCGGGATCGGCGCCAGCTGAATGTTGAACTTCTCGAGAAGCTCGCCCTCGTTGCACATCGTCGACCAGAAATCGAAGGGACGTGTCGATATCTGAAGGATCCGCATATGGCGGAACGTCCGGACGACGCTGGTCACAGCAAGGAAATCCTTCACGCCGCGCTCAAAAACGGGATCCGTCAGACGACAGTTTGTCATATACGTGAACGGAACGCGGAACCGCCTCAGCACCTTGCCCGTCGCGAACAGGCCGCACTGTGTATCGCGGAGACGGGTGCCGTCCGGCTCCGGCCGCTCGTCCAGCGGTCCCCAAAGCAGTACCGGTACGCCGAGATCCTTCGCAAGACGCGCGCATTCATACTCTGTTCCGAAGTTGCAGTGGGGAAGAAAGAGACCATCTACTTTCTCCCGGCGGAACTTCTCCGCAATTCGGATCCGGTCCTCATCGTTATAGAGAAGCCCCTCCGGATTGATGTCCGTAATATCGACAAAATCCACGCCCAGCTCTTTCAGCCGGTCAGCCGTGAGGCCTCTGTATTTAATCGCATCTGGCGCACTGAAGATACTTCGTCTGGTTGGCGCGTAGCCAAGTTTGATTTTTTTCATATTGATAATCTTCTTTCTGACCGCTTACCGGTCCGAAACTTTCTTCTGTCACTTCACTTCTCCGCTGCGCGCCTGAAGCGCCATTCGCGCCTGCAGGTTTCTCTGTGCCTGGTCGATGACGACAGCCGCGATGATGACGGCGCCTCGGATGACCTTCTGCCAGAATTCGGAGACACCGCACATTGTCATACCATCGTTGATCACGCCGATGACGAACGCGCCGATCACCGTGCCGACTACCGTACCGGAGCCGCCGGCCATCGAGGTTCCGCCCAGTACCGTGGCGGCGATGGCGTTCATTTCCCATCCGTCCCCGGTAGCCGGATGCGCCGCGGAAAGCTGAGCCGTGTTAATCAGCCCGGCCCAGACCGCACAGAAACCGGAAATCATATAGACCAGGATCTTGATCTTATCCGCCTTGATGCCGCTCAGACGGGCGCTCCGTTCATTGCCGCCAACTGCCTTGACATACCAGCCGAAGGAGGTTTTACGAAGCAGGACTGCTGCAAGCACCGCAAGTGCCGCAAAGATATAGACGCCGCAGGGGATACCAAAAAGATCGCTTCCAAGTGCCTTGAAGCCGGTATTGCCCAGTGCCTCATAGCCGCTGAGCTCGGAGAAGGTCGCGCCGTTGGAACGAAGGTTGGCAAAGCCCCGGAAGATATACATTGTGCCGAGTGTCGCGATAAAGGGCGGAACACCCAGTTTTGTCACAATCACGCCGTTGACCCAGCCGATGCCGAGGCCGATCAGCAGAAGAAGTACGACGATCACGGGAACGCTGAAGTATAGCGTCACGCCGAACGCCTTGAGCGTCAGCCCTTTCTGAATCAGACCGCCTGCGATCATGCCGGCGAACCCGACCACGGATCCGACGGAAAGATCGATACCGCCCGTGATGATCACAAAGGTCATGCCCAGACCGATGATTCCGTAGAGCGCCACATGCTTCGCGATCATCGCCAGTGTGCTCGGATCGAGGAAGTTGCTTTTCAGAATACGGAAGATGATGACGAGAAGGATCAGGACGATGAAGGTTCTTCCCTTCAGAAGCGTCATCATGAATTGATTGGAACCTGCTTTCTTTTTGTTCATTTTGTGCTTCTCCTTCTCAGGCATCCTTTCTGCCCGTCCCGAGTCCCGCATAGGATGCGCGGACCAGTGTATCCTCATTAATCTCCTGATCCGAAAGTTCGCCGGTCACCTTTCCGTTGGACAGAACGTAGATACGATCCGCGATTGCCATGATTTCCTTCAGCTCCGAAGAAATGACAATAATCGAAAGCCCTCTCTCCGCCAGGTTATGAATAATCTCAAAAACCTCTGTCTTGGCCCCGATATCGATTCCCCGCGACGGTTCATCGAGCAGCAGCACGGTAGGATTCGTCATCAGACCCTTGGCAATGACAACCTTCTGCTGGTTTCCTCCGGACAGGGAAAGAATCGGAAGATGCTTATCGGCGACCTTGATGTGAAGTTCCTCGATCATCCTGTCGACCGCCTTTTCTTCCTCACGGTCGTTCAGAAAGAGCCCGTGGCGGAACGATGGAAGAGATGCCAGAGATGCATTTTTGCAGATGTCAAGCGACTGGACGAGCCCCTGACTCTGACGGTCCTCCGGAACAAGGGAAAACCCGTTTTGGATCTGGGAGGAAATGCTGTGGATCTTCAATTTCTTTCCCTTGAAATCCACTTCTCCCGTGTGCTCGGGATGCATGCCCATCAAACACTCGAACAGCTCGGAACGGCCGGCTCCGAGAAGACCATAGATACCGAGAACCTCTCCCATCTTCAGATACATATTGACGTGATCCAGCGTATAGCCTCCGCCGCTCTTCGGCAGACAGAGATCTTTCACCTCGAGAATCTTCTCCGCCTTCGAAAGATCAATGGTACGTTCATAGCGGTGATACTTCGTATCCTTTCCGACCATCCGCTCGACGATCCAGCTCAGCGACACGTCCTTGACATCCGCATCAGCGACATATTTGCCGTCCCGCAGGATGGTGACGTGATCGCCGATCTCCATGATTTCCTCGAGGCGGTGAGAAATATAAACGATGGAAATCCCGGAGGCGAGCAGCTCCCGCATGATTTTGAACAGCACCTTGACTTCCGCAGCCGAAAGGGAAGACGTCGGCTCATCCATGATCAGAACCCGCAGGTCGTCCTGGATCAGATTTCGCGCGATCTCAACCATCTGCTGCTGCCCGACACGAAGGTCACCGACAATCGTGTTCGGATCAATCTCATGCTCCAGCCGGCGCATGACCGTTTCAGCGCCTTTTCTGTGGGCAGCATCGTCAAGGAACGGCCCGTTCTTCTTTTCATGGCACATGAAAATGTTCTGGTAAACTGTCATCGTAGGAAAAAGACTCAGCTCCTGATGGATGATTCCAATTCCTTTCGCCCGGGCGGCGTTCGTATCCTTAAAGCTGACTTCCTGACCGTCCATGTACATCTTGCCGGAGGAAGGCTGCTCGATCCCTGCAATAATCTTCATCAGGGTCGATTTTCCAGCGCCGTTCTCGCCGATCAGCACATTGACCTTGTCTTTCAGCAGATCAAAGCTCACCTGATCGAGTGCCTTCGTTCCGGGATAAATCTTGTCTATCTTCTCACAATGCAGAACCACATTGGGATCATCAAACATGTCCGCCCTCCCGGTCACTCGACCGTCATCTCAACCGGTGTAACCACTACCTTCCCGGCCGTGCTCTCCGCCGCGCCGGTCAGTGTTACCGTCTTCCCCGTCGGGTCATTCTTCGCAAAATCAAGCGCTGCAATCACGTTGCTGTCTACCTCTGCGTTCAGGGATTTCGCGTACTCCGACCATTCTGTCTGGTTAGTGAAATCCTCAAATTTTTTCTCATTCTGAACGTCCCGGACAGCCGTGCCGGTATAGATACTTCCTGTCTGGACATCCACCTCAGTCTTTCCCTTGTATCCGTCAGGAACAACTACAAGATATGTCTTCTTCCCGTTCGCCATGGATTCAAAGGAGACAACCTTTCCTTTCAGCGTGACAGCCTCCGGCTTCTTCAATCCACCGTCCCCAAGCAGCGAAGCAAGATCGTTTTTCTCCGCCTGCTTCTTGATGTCAGCAACAATATTCGTCCAGTCGGCGCTTGACTCATCAGACGCGTTGAAGGTCTTTGCGCCGGTGTACTTTCCTTCCTCACCGATTTTCACTGCCTTCACAAAGCTGCACCCTGTCAGCGCAGCAGACACACAGAGCACCGCCGCCGCGATGGATAACGCTCTTCTCATTTCTTCCTCTCCTCTTTCTTTCCCGGATCTGTCTTCGCCGATGAAACCGCACCTTTCTCAAAACACGCGGGAGGCAGTGAGCGGCCACCGCCTCCCGGCATTTAATAATGCTGCATTTGTTGCTATATGCTGCCAGTACCATCCGCTTACTCAGAATCACGATTCACGGACAGCCGGTGCCAGTATCTGTTGACACGGCCTTAAACCGTTCAGGCAACGGAATCAGCTGCTGATTCCGCCACAGATTCTGCCGTCGATCCGGTGGATTCGTCATAGACAAAGCTGTGAAGATACTGAACGTTATCAGCAGTGATCGCCACACAGGGGATCAGCTGCTTCTCCTGCTCCGGAGCTGTGCCGTTCAGATAAGCGTCCGCTTCCTTGACCGCTGTCTGCGTAATCAGCGCGATCTGCTGAAGTGCCGTGCCGACCATGTTGCCGGACTTGATGTAAGCAGCCGCCTCGTCTGAACCGTCCACGCCGATGATCTTGATGTCGTCGCGTCCCGCATCCAGGCACGCCTGAACGGCGCCGCAGGCCATCGTATCATTTCCGCAGATAATACCGGTGATTTCCGGATTAGACTGAAGGATGGACTCGGTCTTCTCATAAGCCTTCGTCTGATCCCAGTCCGCGGACTGCTGCGCGACCATCTTCAGATCCGAGTACTGGTCAATGACGGAATGGAAGTTCTCGGAACGGACCTGGCAGTTGGTATCCGACTCAAGACCCAGAAGCTCCGCGTAGCTTCCTTCATAATTCATAGCTTCGCACCAGTCCTCCGCGATAGCCGAGGCGCCCTGTGCATTGTCCGCCACCAACTGAGCAGCCGCAAGGCCGGTTTTATTGATCTCGCGGTCAACAAGGAAGGTCGGGATCCCGGCGTCATAAGCCTTCTGCACCGCTTCAATGGAAGCGTCCGCACCGGCATTATCACAAATGATCGCGGCCGCCTTGTCGTTGATCGCCGCCTCGAACAGCTCCAGCTGCTTCGAAGCATCGTCGCTGTGAGACACGCACTTCACATCATAGCCAAGCTCCGTACCGTATTTCGTGGCCGTCTCCTGTACCGTCTTGAAATACGGATTGGACGTATCCGGCGTGATGCAGTAGATCACCTTGCTGCCACCGCCAGGCAGAAGCGCAGCCTCCGCTGTGCTCACAGCCGAATCCGCCATCACCGGCGCCGCTGCCAGGCAACCGATCAGAGATGCCGCCATAAGTGTTCTGACCATCTTTCTCATTTCTGTTTCCTCCTTTTTTGTTACTCACTGTCATCTGCGGAATCATCCGCCTGAATCTCAGTATAAACGTTTGCATGTGCATTTCAACAACAATCGCTATTTTACAGTCAATTCTACCTATATAACAATATATTTGCTTGCATTTTATGTATTATTACCAATTATATCTTTCTTAAGCCCATCCGTGCCGTATTTCGAATATAAACGTTTGCATAAATATTTATTATCGTTTTTATCACGACTGTCCTTATCATGGCCGTCTCATGTCATGCTGCATCCGGGCAGAAAAAGGCTGCCGCGCTGGAAACGAGAACAGGCACAAGAGCCGGACCTCCTAAATGGTCCCTGTCATCTTCCCTGCTCCGCCTCTGCTTGCGGCAGCCCTTTTCTCTCCTGCTCTGCCCTATCTCCTGCGTTTACTCCTCCAGGTTCATCCACCTGCACTCCTCGTCCGTCAGCGGAAGGGCAAGCGCGTCAATATTGCGCTTCATGCGGTCCGGCCGGGACGTGC
>Ga0256406_1006640_pt1 | contig 11457 bp, 15 predicted proteins | sample RumenRJG_03DNA_FD_185986 | JGI IMG/M metagenome (GOLD analysis project Ga0256406, IMG submission 185986) | Bovine rumen microbial communities from Lethbridge, Alberta, Canada - RJG_03 | ecosystem: Host-associated > Mammals > Digestive system > Stomach > Rumen | place: Canada: Alberta | collected...
CCAGACTGCTCACCAGAAAGACATATTTCTGCTGCAAGGTCTCCGGCGGGAGCTTCATCAGCCCCTCGAAATATCCTTTATTCATGGCGTCCCTCCTCTCTGGAAAAACGCCGGAATTTCCGAAAACCATTGAAGCCATTTCCAACATTTGTTAAGATAAGTCTGTGTTTGAAATACATATCTGGCTGTCCCGCATCTGCGCCAACAGATGCAACCGGGGCAGTCATTTCTTTTTCAAGAATCATTCGCTGTCCTCCTTCATTCCATACAGGGTTGTGTTGATCTGCCGGATCACATCCAGAAGATCGTCGTCAACGGACTGTCCCGTTTCGATCCTTTTCAGCTCCTTTACCGTCTCCCTCAATTCGTTCCGCAGCATCTTATACGTTCTGATAGACCCGACCACGGTGATCTCTTTCTGCAGCACCCGTCTGATCAGATATTCCTGCTTCTGCAGCCCGGAAATTTTAACGAAACGGTCAAGCTTCTCCGCTTCCTCCGGGGACATCCGGAACGCCACTATCTTGTTCCTCCATCGATTGTGCTCGTCCTTAACCTTGGCTGACATTGCTTTCTTCCTCCATTTCCTGTTTGATGTCATTTAATTTGCTTGCCATCTCATTCTGTGTGGACGGAAAGAGATGCGCATAATGATACGTGATGTCGATGCTTTCATGACCAACCCTGTCCGCAATCGCAACAGCGGAAAATCCCATTTCAATCAAGAGGCTGATATGGCTGTGGCGAAGGTCATGGATCCTGACCCGCTTTATGCCTGCTTCTTTCGCGCCGCGATCCATTTCGTGATGCAGATAGCTTTTGGTAATCGTAAAGATCCGGTCATGATCCCCTGCGCCGTAGAGCATCCGCAGGTATTCCTGCATTTCTTCTGTCAGAAATTCCGGCATCTGAATCGTCCGGTTGCTCTTCGGTGTCTTCGGGTCTGTAATGACATCTTTCCCTTTGATCCGCTGGTAGGATTTATTTATGGTGACTGTGCCTGCCTTGAAATCAAAATCCGCAGGAGTCAGTGCCAGCAACTCTCCCTCCCGGATTCCACACCAGTAGAGCATTTCAAATGCGTAAAAGGATAAGGGCTTGTCCATCATCACATCCGCGAATTTCCTGTATTCCTCCTGCGTCCAGAAGAGCATCTCCTTGCGTTCTTCCTTCCCCATATTTCCCGCCTGCCGCGCAGGATTTTCTCGCAGCCCATAGAATTTCATCGCGTGGTTGAAAATAGCGCTCAACTGGTTATGAACCGTTTTGAGGTAGGTCTGGGAATATTTCTTGCCCTTCTCATCAACCTCTCCCAGCAGCGTATTCTGCCATGCCACTACATCCCGCGACTTGATCTCCGCAATCTTCCGGTTTTTGAAATAAGGCACAATCTTTGTCCGGAGGATATGCTCCTTGGTATTCCACGTGTTCTGCTTGAGTCTTGGCTTCAGGTCTGTAATGTACTGCTCGCAGAAACTCCCGAACGTCATACTCAGTGAAGACTGGGTTTTTAGGATCTGTTCATGCTCCCATGCAACAGCCTCACGGCGCGTTTCAAAACCGCGTTTTTGTGTCTGCTTCCGTTCCCCTGTGTAGTCCGTAAAACGGTAGATCACCCGCCATTTGCCTGTCTTTCCGTCCTTATAAACCGACATTTACTCCTCCCTCCTGCTGTCATCCTGATATTCCAGTTTCTTCATGAAATATTTCCGGTTGACCTTGCCTGCAACGGTGATATATCCCTTGTCCTGCAGCTCTTTATTCAGCTTCTGGATCACCTTATAGGCATATGCCTTGGAAACTCCCATAGCCTCGGCAACTTCTAAAACGTTCATCATGATTGCGTCCATCTGTTATTCTCCTCTCTTTTATACTAAGCATATTTGTTTATATTTATATTCTACTAAGCATATTTGCTATAGTCAAGCCTTGCCGACAAATTTTTATAAGCTTTTTTGTTTAGTTTCTATTGCTTCTCCCTGTTCTCCTTGCTATACTTTGTTTAGCATTTATGTTTAATTTTGCTCTTAAGGAGGTCACTTATGACAATCGGTGAGCGGATTAAGCGCATCCGCATCAAACGCGGCATGACGCAGAAAGAATTTGGGCTGGCGCTTGGCTTCCCGGCGCGCTCCGCAGATGTCCGGATCGCACAGTATGAATCGGGAATAAGGAAGCCGAAGGATGATCTGATCGCACAGATGGCTGCCGTCCTGCATGTCAATCCACACGCAATTTCTTCCGTAGATTACGGAACATACATTGGTCTGATGTACACATTTTTTGATCTTGAAGATACCTATGGTCTTCATGTGGATGACATTGACGGCGAGCTCTGCATCCGGCTGGATAAACATCATTCGGATTACCTCCATCTGCTGGAAATGCTGGAAGAGTGGTATGCCGCTTGGAAACAGGATCACGATGATTCCTCCTCTCTGGATGAGTACACGGACTGGAAGCTGAATTACCCGCACCCAATGAAACGGAATCGGAATAAATGAAGATACGAAAAAGAGCACTATCCGACTTACGTTCTGTAAATCAGATAGTGCTCATTCTGTATAGAATAATTCAGATGTCAGAGATTGTTGCCAAAGTGTTGCCAGTGGCTAAACATTTTTGCTTGCAGCCCGCATAAAATAAGGCTTTTTCAGGCTTGACCTATCATTCCAGCTCGATACCGGCGGAACGTTGCTTAACGTATATCAGTTAAGTTTTGTGTGTGTTCAGCCGGTTTTTTCTCTCAGTTATACTGTGTCTCTTCCCTTTCTGATCTTCTGTTGCCAATTTGTTGCCAGAAATCAAATCACTTCCACGTTTTTTTCATGTACCTGTTCCGTTGTTATACTTGTTCACTTTCCACCTCGAAATCAGAGTATCGTTGTAGATTTCCTTTTTTATGTTTCCCGTCTTTACGATCAATTCCGCATTGATCATCCCGGGCTCTTCCCGCAGACAACTCAGTACAACCTGTTCCAGGTCACTTATATGGTCATTTATCCGGCCATTTTCCTAGCCAGATAATGGCGACTTATTTCGGTCGATCCTTGAAAACTCGATTTTGAAGTCCGTATCGGCATTTTCGTATTTAATTTCAACCCCTGCTGTGTTGCATAGCGAATTGATTTTCCGGATACCGGAGCCAAAGGTCTCAACATCCTTACACAGATAGAGCACCCGGGCGATCGTCTCATTACGCAGGAAAGAATGAATATCGCGGCTTACAAAATCGATCGGTTCAAACTCGTTCGCAAACGATCCGGGATTCACAATGCTGATCCTGTCGGAGAAGATGTCAATTTCGTGCTGAACAGGAAGATCATAGCGGGCGTGGGCAAAACTGTTGATCACAGCCTCTCGCATCGCATCGACCGGAATTTCCGGAATCTCCATCCGGTGGATCCCGTCGCCCTCCATTTCGACCCGCCAGCGGATATTTTTTATGATATACCCGACAGCAGCGTCAATCAGCTGAAATATATTGCCTTCTCCTAACAATTCTTATCGGTTTCGGATCTCTTACAATGCTTTTGTTCCGATAAATGCTAAGAACCAATCCTGTCATAATATAGGTCACAAGCGTTCCGCTTCCTGTGTATGACAGAAACGGGATACTGAAGTTCGTCATCGGAACCCATCCCAAAAGCATGGTTATGTTCAAAATGAACTGCAATGTAATCACAGTAATACTTCCGGTTCCCACCATCATACCAAGGCAGTTTTTTTGCTTCCTGATTACTCGGTACATCCAACAGAATAAAAGTCCTATCATCATCAAAAAAAGAATAACAGGGACAATGCCAAACCTGGCTGCCATATAAATCAGTACATAATCCCGCTTTACCTCTGGGATGGTTTTCAGTGACTGCATGGCGCTCTGACTCAGCCCAAAAAGCTTGGCCTGAGAAAAGACCATATGGAGCGAATGACACAGATAGCTTTCCGGGCCGCTGCGGGTAATCCAGGCTAAAAGCCGAGCCTTCTGATAATCCGCCAGACAAAAAACTCGCAGAATACATACCAATCCAGCTATAGAAGGACAGATGATAGTTACAAGAAATGTTTTTCCCGCGCTAACGTGATACCATCCGTCTTTCAATGCAGTTCCAAACATGCACGTCTCAGCCAGCAACATGATCAGAGCCATGGATAATGCAGGCATCCGAAGTACCCACAATACCGGCAGCAGCATCCAAATCAATATCTTGAAGATACATCTGTACCTCTGCCCCCGATACGCATACAGAATGCCGCCAAAAAGAGGCAGATAGAGCAGCACCAGGACACTTCCATCCATGGCTGCCGGTCCGATCTGAATCCATCTGGAAGCCCCGTTTATCGTCAGGTGGCTGCATTTCCAGGCGATAGTCAATACTGCCAGAAAAGCGCCTGCAATGACTCTTCCATATTTTCCTACAATCGTATAATCCAGAAAACAGATCCCCAGCATACAGCCTATGCCGGCTAAAACAAATACTGCATGTGTCCTGTTATACTGGACCATGATGCTGATCAAACTGATAAGCATTATGAAACATACCATCCCTGTTGGAAACTGCGGGCGGTGAAGCCGGTCCAGCTCCATTCCGACCTGCACCGGATCCCCCATCTCCTTTACGGCCATCAGGGCCGCTTCTTCCGGTGAGCAGCCGCTATTTTCATATGCCGCTGCCTGATCTTCTATATGCGCCTGCAATTCATTAGCAGTAAGCTCCCTGGCTTTCTTATTTCTGATCTGCCCTTTTACCTGGTCCAAATATTCCTGTATCTCCATATCACACCCCCATAGCCAGGACGTCCGATACAGCTTTCACATATACCGCCCATTCTTCCTTTTTTTCTTTCAAAAACATATTCCCGTTTTTAGAAATACTATAATACACGCGTGTCTTTCCGTTTTGTTCCTGCTCATAAGATGTCAGGAAGCCCTTCGCCTCCAGACTGTGAAGCAGTGGGTACAATGTTCCGGCTTTTAGTTCAAAAACATTCTGTGAACGCTGCCGTAATGATTCTATCATCTCATATCCATACATATCCTTCTCGGAAAGCAATTTCAAAATCATCATTCCCATGCTTCCTGATGTAAGAGATTTATCCATTGAGTACTTCTTACCTCCAATGTGCGTAGATTATCTATATATAGATTATCTATATAATAATTCCTCTTTTTATCCTTGTCAATATAAAAACAGGGTCTGCCTGAACAGTTGTTATTCAAGCAGGCCCTGCCGCGTTATCTGATTCAAATCAGTAGACATGCTGGCATTGATCAGAAGCTCACTTTTTCAGAGTAAACACACCTCTCATCCAACAGCTGTTTAAATGCCTTTTCCTTAGCCTTCTCCTCATAGTCGGAAGAATAATAGTATCCTTTCTATCATACTCGCTGTCACTATACCTCTTCTGTGGTGTTCTCTTTGTTTAGCCCTGGCACAGTGGATCGGGTACATGAATATTCAGTATGTAAGAATCATGGGTATGATGCTTGCCCTTTACCTGCTCCGAGGTTCAAAAAGCATTAATCCTGGAAGTTTGACATCCGTCCTTCGCTACCCCGTAATAATAATCATTCTGCTTTTTGGAATCGTTGCTCTTTCATACATTCTTTGTATCATCGGGTATGCAAGAAAAAAATAACCATTTCATAATACAACGAGTAAGCTCCCGGGCGCCGGCGTAAAGCCGATGAGCGGGAGCTTGCTTTATATCATCGTTCCGCTTCCAAGCTCCGAGTCATCTTTGACCTGCGGCTGCGGTTAAGCTGGTCTGCTTCGACCTTCTTAGCCCTGAGATCCGCCAGCAGCGACTTCCTTGCCGCCTCCCGGATCGGCTTCATCTGTCTCTCTTTTATTTCCGGATCATGAAGCATCCTGTCAAGTCTTGCTGTAATCCCTCTCGTCATGCCACGGAATTTCTCCATGAGATCTCCCAGGACATGCTTCACGACTGATTTCGCTTTATCAGAAAGCCGTCTGTCGGCGTCCACATCATGATCCCGGAAATCCATGATAATACCGAAGTCGGAATTCCGAGTTTCCTCTGTTACGACTTCTGACACTGCTTCGACCGCCTTGTCATATGCAGCCTCAGAGACCTCATTGATCATCGTCTCAATATCCTCGATCTTCATTGTCAGCTGATCGAGATCCTCCTGCGCTTCCTGGATCTCCCGGCCTTGTTCGACCATCCTTTCTTTCTGCCGCATCAGGATATAGTCCTGCTTCTCCAGATAAGCCCGTCCGCCATACTCTGGTTCATGATCTAGATGCAGGCCGTGTTTTCTGCAGATATCGAAAAGCATCTCTCGGCAGGCGGCATCGAATGTCTTTTTCCGGTTGTTCATCTTGCCCGGTTTCTGGTCTGGATACGGCAGTTCAAAGCCCAGGGCTTCCAACGCTTTTTCCTGCTGCGGTGCGACCTCCCCGTAACGATTTTCACAATCAAAGACATGACGCTCATGGATGTGTGGCGTCGCTTCGTCAAGATGCAGCGACCAGTCCAGGATGTGGATGTGGTCACCGAAGCGGCGCTCAAATTCTTCAAAGAACTCTACCGCAATTTCTGCGAGTACCGCCGGGGAGACGGACTTCTCCATGGTGCCGATCTGAATCAGTGATTCCTCCGGACAGGTCTTTTTATCCCGCCAGAGATCTTCGGTCGACCGGTCTCTATTTGAATGTCCCGCCTTCCGGTTTCGCTCATGCTGCGCTTCACAGAAATCACCATAATGCTCCGAATAGAAAGCCCTCTCGATCTGCTCAAAGGAGTAAACGATTCGATCCTCCTGCTCCTGATCTATCGGAAAATGAAATCCCTGGTAGCAGTCCCAGTAGACATTCTGTTTCGCACGTTCCTGGTCGATGTGTTCACTGTTTTCCAGATCAAACCGTCGGTCGTTATGCCTGGGATTATATGCTCCATGTCTGCCCGACCGGCCATTGTGTCTTGTCAATTTCATCTATAACAATTCCTTTCTTTTTTCAAAATCATGTTTTCCCCCTGCCTCATAAAATTCGCAAAAGGCATGTGTTTGTCGGCAGGTAATACCCAGTACGAAGTGTCGATTCTCAACACTTCACTGGGCAGGGCTGCCGCCCTTGACCCGCTTTCCGGTTCCGGATGTTCATAGCCAATCCGAAACCGGGTGGAGCTGCGCCGTGGCCTTCACCGCAGCTTCTTCCTTCGCTGCCTTAACAGGGACGTGGCACGTCCCTGTCAGTATCGGACAGGGAGAAATCACCATCGGAAGTCCTCAGGGATTCCCCTGCTGTCCAGATACTTTTGCCTGGCCTCTTCGCGCTCCACATCAGTGCCCGCTGTTTTGTATTTCGTATAAAGCTCGCGATCACACATGGTATTCAGTTTTCGCTCCAGATCCATTCGGATCTTCGCTTCATTTTCATCGAAGCCGAAAAGATGGAACCTGATCAGATCGATGAAAAGCTCATACGATATCTGTACGTTTTTCTGCATCTGTCCCTCCTCTGTGACAGTTGTGACGGCTGTGACAGTTTTTTCTATAGCGGTCCGGTATCCGTAAAACCGTCGCAGCTGTCACAGCCGTCACTCTTATCATTCTTTCTTTTCTGTTTCTTCCTTCGGCTTCATCTTCGTCAGCTTTATGCATCTGCCGAAATGAGACCTCGTGCTTTCATACCGGATACCGTATTCATTGAACAGTCGTTCCGCACTGACATTCAGCTTTCGGCCGAGCGAGTTTGCTGCGATGGTGATATTCGGATCTATCTTCTTCAGATCTTCCAGAAGCATGGAAGCAGGTCCTTCATATCCAATCGTGTTATCAGTGAATATTCCCGAAACTGCTTCCAGCACTGGATCCGGTGGTTCCTTCCAGGGCTCGGTCTCAGCGGAAACGAATTTCCAGAAGCATCTCTCCTGATCAAATTCGAGACTCAGTTCCTGATCCTGCTGGTCCCTGCCAACAATAGAGAGGACAGCCGTCCTGTCCGTTCTCTTCTTCTTTTTCAGGACAAATGCCCCGTCAGCTGCACCCAAAAGACCATTCGTGCCGGAGATCATATCGAAGCTGTCCTCCGCTTCCATCTTCCTCGTATGATGCACGATCAGGAAGCAGATGCCGTGCTTATCAGCGAAAGCTTTCAGGCTCTTGATCACCTCGTAGTCCTTGGCATAGCTGTACTGCTCGCCGCTAAGTTCGCGGATCCTTTGCAGGGTATCGATGATGATAAGCACCGTATCCGGATGTCTGGTAATGAATTGCTCCATCTGTGCCTCAAGCCCATCTGCCATGCTCCTGGCATCTGTCGCAAGGTACAGACTGTCGGTACCCTCTACATCAAACATCCGGGACAGCCGTTTCTGGAGTCTTGCATAGTCATCTTCAAGAGCCAGATATAGGACAGAACCTTGCCTCACCGGATACTCCCAAAGCGGGATCCCAGCCGCGACATGATAGGCCAGCTGTGCCATAAAGAAGGATTTCCCGACCTTTGGCGATCCGGCAAAGATATAGGTTCCGGGATAGAGAATCCCCTCCACGACCGGCGTCTTCGGCTCGTACACCCGGTCGTAAAGCTCCGTCATGGAGACTTCCTGGAGGGAGCTCTTCTCCAGATTCTTTTCAATATCCTCTGCAGCTCCAGATTCGATCAGATCTGGATTCGGAGTGACAGAATTTGATCCCTGATGAGCCTCCGGCACGGCAATTTTTTCATTGCCGGCCGGGGCAGCATTTGGTATACTGATCTCGGAGTTACATAGATGCTGTCCCGTGGCTGCGCCAACAACCACATCCGGGGCGGCATTTTCCTTTTTTAATGTCATACGCTTTTCTCCTTCATTTCGTTCATCACCTCGGTCATGAATCGGATGAGATCGAGCAAATAAGGGCTCACATTCCCTCCTGCCGCGATCCTCTCCAGTTCTGACCGTATTGCTGCCATCTCATCCTTCAGGGCTTTGTAGACCTTCGGATTCCCTTGCACCATGACATCCCTGTTTAGGAGCCTCGCGGCAATGAAATCCCGCTTGCACAGCCCGGAGATGTGAACCATCCGTTCGAACAGTTCATCTTCCTCCGGCGACATGTTGAAAGTCACTGCCTTGCTCCTCCAGTTGCCGTGTTCATCCAGCTTTCTCTTCGACATCGTCTTTGCCTCCTTTACTGTTTTCCTCTTTCGTGTCCAGTACCCGCGCATCATTGAGCCGGTCTGCCATTTCTGTCTGCACTGTAGGGAACAGGTGTGCATACCGATACGTGATCTTCTCCGCCTCATGTCCGACGCGTTCACCGATCGCCAGAGCCGAAAAGCCCATGTTGATCAGAAGCGATACGTGGGAATGTCGGATATCATGGACGCGGATCTTTTTGACGCCGCTCGCCTTGCAGCCGCGGACCATCTCGTGATTGAGATAATACTTTGTGACCGGGAAGATCCTCTCATTCGGATGCACCTGATAGAGCTGCCGTAGGTAATCCTGCATCTCCTCGCAGAGAAACTCCGGCATCTTGATCGTCCGATTGCTCTTGGCCGTTTTCGGGCTCGTAATGATATCCTCTCCCTTCATCCGGTGGTAGGTCTTGCTGATCGTGACTGTCTGCGCTTTGAAATCGAAGTCCTCCGGCGTAAGCGCCAGCAGCTCGCCTTCCCGGATCCCGGTCCAGTAGAGCATCTCGAAAGCATAGTAGGATACCGGCTTGTCCATCATTGCTTCCGCGAACTTCAGATATTCTTCCTTCGTCCAAAAATCCATTTCCTTCGGAATCTCTTTTCCGAGTGTTCCTGCCACCCTTGCCGGATTCACCGGAAGCTTGTAATACTTCACGGCGTGATTGAATATCGCAGACAACTGGGCATGGACGGACCGGAGATAATCCGGAGAGTATCCTTTGCCGTCCTTATCCCGGTAGGCCATAAGCTTGTTCTGCCATGCGATCACTTCCTTCGCATCGATCTCCGCGATCTTCCGGTTTCCGAAATAAGGAAGGAGCTTCGTCCGGATCATATGATCCTTCGTCTCCCAGGTGCTTGCCTTCAGCCGCGGCTTACGGTCGGCCTCATACAGCTCGCAGAAGCTGGCGAAGGTCATATCCAGTTTGGATTCCTTCTTCAGCATGGTCTCCCATTCCCACTGCTGGGCCTCCCGTTTGGTCTTGAAGCCGCGCTTCTGGGTCTGCTTCGGTTTCCCGGTCCAGTCTGTGTAGCGGTAGATCACCCGCCACGTGCCTTTTGCTTCATCTTTGTAAACTGCCATTATTGCTGGTTCTCCTTCCCGCCGTGGTAACGGCATCTTTCATAAAAATAATCTGCGTTGACTCTGCCCTGAACTGTGATATAGCCCATGCCTGCAAGCTCTTCATTCAGCTGCCGGATGATCTTGTAAGCCTTCTGCCTGGAGATCTGCATCTCCTTCATCACCTGTTCTGCTCTTAAGAATCCTGATTCTCTCAAGGTATCGCCTCCCTTCTGGACTTAACTCTTTTTAGTTATGTTTGTATTATAATAACTCTATTCCGTTAAGTCAACCCGATAAAATAACTTTTTTGCGTTAAGTTTCTATTGAACTTGCTTTTTCTCCGTGTTATACTGTGCTTAACAAATTTATTTAAGTTTGGAGGTCTTATCATGGCATTTGGCAAACGGCTCCGGTTTTTCCGGACCCGCAAGGGGCTTACCCAGAAGCAGGTCGGTGAAGCTGCCGGCTTCAAAGGAAACACGTCCGAAGTCCGCATGGCGCAATACGAAACAGAAGCCCGCACCCCCAAGGAGCCGCTGATCCAACAGCTCTCCGAAATGTATGGTGTATCTCCGAGGGCCATCAAGGTGCCGGATATCGACTCGGAACTCGGCCTGATGCATACGCTGTTCGCGCTGGAGGATATGTACGGCTTCCGGATCGCGAATATCGATGGCGCCCTCTGCCTGCGTCCAGCGAATACCGGCAGCGTATCGATCACCATGTTCGACCTGTTCAGTAAGTGGTATGAGCAGGCAGAAAAGGTACATAAAGGCGAGATTACCAAAGAGGAATATGATTCCTGGCGCTACAACTTCTCCGAGGCAGACCTTCCGGGGATCCATGTGAAGGTCACACCCTCACAGGAACTGAGTGATGCACTGATTCGTATGTCAAAGGAAAAAGGGGAAGATTAGAACCCATCAGCAGATTTCAAAATCCACATCAAGGCAAAAGAAAAACCTTACCGATTCTCCAGTTTGATTCTGAAGATCAGTAAGGTTTTTTAGATCGTATAAATGAGATATTACGCAGTGAATATCAAAGAAATGTTGCCAATCTGTTGCCAACACTTAACGGAATTTGTTTGGAAACCGCATAAATACTGACTTCTTTTTGGGCATTTTCTTATTCGAACTCTATCCTAACAGGCCTTAGTCTAAACATATCTGTTAAGTTTTGTTGACTGCATTATCTCTATTATCTGAATTAGCTTAAATCCACAGGCTATCCATT
>Ga0256406_1006641_pt1 | contig 11456 bp, 13 predicted proteins | sample RumenRJG_03DNA_FD_185986 | JGI IMG/M metagenome (GOLD analysis project Ga0256406, IMG submission 185986) | Bovine rumen microbial communities from Lethbridge, Alberta, Canada - RJG_03 | ecosystem: Host-associated > Mammals > Digestive system > Stomach > Rumen | place: Canada: Alberta | collected...
TCCATCGCGTCGAGGGGAACACTCTTCAGGAGAGGGTACGCTCGCTCGAGCACGGTCACTGGGGCATGAACACGAACCTTGAGAAGGCATTCGACAGGATCCTCAATCTTGCAATCGACAACGACGTACCGCAGGAGGAAATGCCGAAGGCTATCGTCGTCGTCTCTGATATGGAGATTGATGCGTCTGGTTATGACGGATGGTCGTTCTATGACGCCATGAGGGACAGGTATGCCGCTCATGGCTATGAGATTCCGACTGTCGTGTTCTGGAACGTCTCAAGCAGACATGACGTGTTCCATGCTGATAGCACCAGGCGCGGCGTGATCCTCTGCAGCGGGGCGTCTGCGTCTACGTTCCGCACGGTCATCGATAGCATCGGCATGACCCCATACAAGGCTATGCTGAACGCCATCAACGTGCCGAGATACGATTGCGTCATGATCGCCGAGAAGCAGACAGCATAGGTAGCGAGACGCTGACCACTGCGCTCCGACGGTACGCCAGGTTCGAACGGCTTTGCATAGGGGACGTCCTGATGAGGCACTAGCCTACATGGGCGTCCCCTTTCTCATGCCGACGTTGCCATCATATATGCACAACGTACCGCTTGCCATACACTGTGTCAGCACGTAGCAGGACTCGCGGTGTGGTATGCTGCAAACCGTGTTCGACGGCATGAGAAAGAAGCCAATGGGAATCGGGACGTTGGAACATCCATGATCCGATTGGACTGTATTGGGGGCAATACATGGACGATATCAGGCAAGACAGCGAAGCAGGTACGGAGGGAACAAGCGTACGGTCGATGCAGGCGGATGTTTCCTCAGCGAAGACAACAGGCGAACGACATGTCGACGATACGCTTGACGATGCCGCTAATGATGACGCAAGCAACGCAGAACGATATGCCGAATACTCCAAGCATGCGAACATGCGTGCACTTCTCAGGATATTGCTGTTGGGCTTCATTGCGATTGTCGTTGTGTTCGCTGTCGCGCTCGCAGCCGATAACGTCGGCGGTGGCAATACGAACGGCACGCAGTCTGGCAATAGTGGAACAAGCAGCACAACAGGGAACGAAACAGCGGACACGCAGGGGACGAACGCCATCGTTACGACGACAGACGGTACATGCTCTGATAGCGGCAACGAGAACACAAATGGCTGCGACGGCAAGTCTGACGGCACGCATGGCTACGAGGGACTCAGCGACAGGCAGGCATCGTTGCTTGAAGAGGTGGGAATGGATACCGTTCTGCAGGGCATCAAGCAAGGCAGGACGTTCGTCGCGCTGTTCGGGTATGCAAGCTGTCCCGATTGCAAGGTGGCAGTGCCACTGCTGCTCGATACAGCAATAGACGCAGGCATCAACCAAGTTCTCTACGTTGACACGAGGGCAAACCCGGCATGGCAGAGCAACACGGACATAGACGGATACGATGAGCTTGTGAACGTGATGGGAGACAGGTTTACTACAGACGATGATGGCAAGCCGCACATGCAGGTGCCGTTCGTCGTATTCGTGAGAAACGGTGCGATTGTCGCTTCGGTAGAGGGCGATGACGGACTGTCAAAGGCTGACAGCATACAGGCAGATGCGATAGGGCAGGAACTCATTGGGAAGTACGATGCCGGCTTCACGGCAATGCTCGGCGATTAGGATAGGATAGGATAGGTACACAAGGCTATCGGCGAGATCGAACAGACAGCAAAAAAAAAGCAAACATTAAGAGCGATGCCAAGCCCTGACACAAAGGTGGGCTTGGCATCGTTGCAGCATATGTCGGGTTCATCAGCAGAGAGGCGTACCGTCTGCGATGAAGACGGCGGTCGACTTGAGTCGTGGTGCGTCCAGGTTCGCGGTCGTGTAGATGCGAATGCCCTCATATGAGGCAACGCGCTTCTGCACGTCCTTGGGAAGGACGTCATCGAGCTTGAACATCGTGCCGCTTACCCCATCACAGATCTCATGCCGCTTCTCTACGAGATGCTCCCGAATGATGTCCGCAACGTACATGTTCTTTCCTTTCTCTTGCAGGTCGGCATCGCTCACCATGATGGCTGGAATGCCTCATGGCAGTCCTCAGTTTCAGGTTTGCCTAACTGCCAAAGCTGATAGCGTCATGATAGCATATGACGGGTCTATGATGACGCTATCTGGAGACTTTTAAGATGGGAAACACGGGTTCGACATAGTAGAGAGGTCACTATGATATTGTCTGCGCTCCTTGCTCTTTTCATCGTCTTTGCCGCCATATGGCTGATTGCCTACGTCGCTGTCAAGGTCAGTTGGTTTCTGCTGAAAGCGTTTCTTTGGTGTGCCATTGTTGTCTTCGCGCTTGGGTTGCTGGCTGGCTTGTTCAGCGTCTTCGTTCCCTAGTGGGCATTGTCGCCTATGCCAAGCGCGTGTGTAGTGATTGCAATTACGCCATTCTTCTCGCACTCAGTATCCGCCCCGTTCGTAAAGCGTTCGGCGACGAGAAATAGCAGCGGCTTCTTGAGTGCTTGCGTTGGCAGCATGATTGCCTCCTGTTTGGGCAGCGAACCGGTTGCTATGGACGTCTTCCTGCTGTAGGCGGGGAACTTGTCCATGCCTTGGGCTGTGAGCAGTGCATATTGCTCGCCTGCCGCATGCTTGTAGCGGAGCACCTGATAGACGTCCTTCAGCTTTGCGTGGCGTTTCACCTCGATGAGAGCAATGCTATCGTCCTTTGATGACATGCCAAGCAGGTCAACAGGTCCCTTCCCCGTCTCGAACTCGCGGCACACGAAGCTCACGCCATACCCACCGAATACGGTGTCGAAATTGTCTGCAAGCCATCCCTGCAGCTCGTCCTCGCTCTGCCGTTTCTGCAGTTCATCGAGTCCGCCAGTGCCTTCCGGGAACTCGTACGTGTCGTCCCTGATGACCTCGTACATGCGGATGTGTAGCGACTCGTGGAGGTTGCTGACGACCATCGTAGGCAGCATCGCCATGCTGTCATTCGTGCGTTCCATGGTGTGCTCGATGCCGGTGACCTTCGGCATGTAGTTGATTGGCTTCACGCCCGTGTTGCCATGGACCAGGACAGTGTCATCGTCCTTCATAATGATGAGCCGTTCTGCTGGCGGCAGGAACGTCATGCATCGTCCCTCATATACGACCTCGCACTTTGCCTGTATTATCCTCATGCTGCTCCTGTGTACTTCACGAAATATGGAAGAAACGCCACATATTCTAGCAATATTACGCGTCCGAGTCAACGGTTTGAGACTTTTAGAATAATCATCTTTTCGTTTCTTGCTCGTACGTAACGGGTGTTGTCATATGTCTTCTGCCAAGAAAACATTGAGCGAACGGCGGCATATCGGCATTGCTATTGCCAATTGCCTTGCTGGCTCAGTTCTTGCGTTGCTGCTGATAACAGGATGCAGCAACGCCAATTACTCAACAAGGAATCGAAAGCCGTTGGAAACGACATCGCTAGTTGTCACTTCAGCCGACTGTGCTACGAACAATGCGAATAATGGTTCATCCTCCTCCAAGTCGAATGCTGCAGTATCATCCAGTGGGGATGTAGTTGGTGACTCAGTTCCAGAGCAGATATGGAACTATCTCATTGCGGAAGGGTTCACAGAGCAGGCAGCGGCAGCAGCGCTGGGCAATGCTCAGCAGGAATCCGGATTTGACTCATCCGCTGTCGACGGGACAGGAGCCGGCGATTCGATTGGCATTTTCCAATTCACGAACGGGGAGAAATCTGCTTATCTGGCTTGGAGCGGCAATGATCTAAGCGTTGCCAAACAGCTTGACTGGATGTTCGGCAGTCAGAACAAGTTTGAGGAGCAATGGATTGATTATGCCAAGAATGGTGGACTGAACAATGGCACATATTATCAATCGAATGGTGCAGCTGGCGTAGGCTATTATCATACGACGGAAGAATTCAAGAATGCAAGCGATATAGAGCAAGCAACGATGTCCTGGATGGCATGCTACGAACGACCGTCCGATACATATTCGATGTTTAGCAAACGTGTCGAGTATGCGAAGCAGTGGTACGAGAAATTTACCGGCAAATCGGCAACTGCTGCCAGTGCAGCACAGGCAGCTGGTAAATGCACTGAACAAGACACTAATGATGAAACAAACGTAGCAGTAGGCGAGGCGGCTAATGTCGGACAGAGCATGGACGAGCGCCTTACATGGCTATACGGATCTACAGACAACATTCCGCAAAGCGACGATGAAAACAAGAAATGGCTAGTCACGTTCAATGTAAAAGTGCGCAATTTAAACGGGCAGGACGCTACGCTATCGCTTACAATGCATAAGAAGCTCAAGGAAGAGGTCATTGCCTTGTTCAATGACATATATAACAATACCGACTATTGTTTCGATGTGAATGGCGATACAGGCTCGCTAAGGGACTGGAATGCTGAGGCTGGGCATTATCCGTCGTTGAAGACGACCAACTCCAATCACGCATACGGACTCGCAATAGATGTCAACGCGACGCATAATAACGGAACAGGCTCTTGTGACTGTGGTGCTGGGTATTCGTATAATCCTGGCAGCGATCCGCTATCATTGTCAGCTGATTCTGAAGTTGTCAAAATCTTCAAGAAGCATGGCTTCTTCTGGGGTGGAGATTGGACCACGCCAAAAGATTACATGCATTTTGCATACACGAACCATTAGAATTGTCTGATGCAGCAAGAGGACTGGAGTCTTATGATGAGCAGTAAAAATAACCCGACAAAGAAGCAGACCAACGGACAGCCGCCAATTAAGCTTGGCATTGATGATGCTGACGTAAATGCTTCTAATAACGCCAGAAAACATCATAAGAGAAAAACAATAATCATCGTCGTCGTCATTATTGCGGCAATCATACTAGGGGGCATTGGATGGTATACGCTACGTCAAAACAACGTAGCAGACGTAAATCAGCAGTCCTCTCAGGATGTCGCTGCTAGCGTTAATTCAAACGATACGGAATCAGGCAATAACGAAAGCAGTAGTGCTATTGGGACTTCAACAGTAACAACCAACATCAATACGCAGCAGCAGACGGATAACGCAACTTCCAGCAACACAAATACAAATAGCAATGCATATAGCGATGCTGACAATGGCGGTCCGAGGAAGTCTGGAATCAGCAATGTGACTATGGCAAGGCAGCAGCAGGAAGACGCGTATATGAAGACGGTAGATACCACTGCAATCAGCAATACGGCATCTGCATTCATGAAAGCATTCCTTACGTTCGACCAGTCGTCACTGTCCTCTGGCACATGGCGTTCTAGCTGCATCGCGTATGTGGATTATGCCCAGATGACGAATGATGCAAATAAGGACGGTGTGATGTACAAGCGTCTTTATGACGATTCGTGGGCTCAATATGCGGCGAAATATCAAAATTATTACGGGCAAGTCCAGAGCGTAACGGTAAATAGCGTATATGCAACAACAGCCGATGATGGGACAATAACGCCAATCGCTGACGTGAATGTCGTGTGTGACGTATGCGATGGCGAGCCTGGAACTAGTCCATGGTGGGATAGGGTAACAAGAAAGAATATCAACTATCTAGTCCATTTTGATACGGATGGCAAAGTAGTGTCGATTGGCAACGTCGGCGCTACGACAATGCAAGAAATCAGGTCGTCTCAATGGCGTGAAGATACGACAGGGGCGCAGTGATCTCTGATACGCCGCGCAAACCCTTGTGCTTGCCCAGAGGGTGCGTCAGTCGCGCATAATCCCGAGAAACTCGTGAAACGAGAGGCACGCGACAACACAGCACGGGAGATTCGGACGCATGAACGGAACCATAATATCGGCACGGAATGGCAGGAAGGGTGTGGAAGTCCCGAACGCATGGGCGAACGACACGTACGGTGACGAGGTGTACTGGCTCGCATGCGATGGTTGCCGTGGCAGCGTCATAGTTGATTACTATGACCACGGGAACACTGACCTGCAGGACTCGGACACGCCATTCGGCGACGTCAAGTACCTCGCAGACACGCTCAGGGCAGGAATAACAGCCAACGGCATGGACAAAGCAGGCGTTATATTCGCTGGCGTTGGGCGGACACGAAAGACGCAGTCGCAATACGCCGCAACGATTTTCAGGGTTGCTTCCCCACAATCGGCTGACGGCAGGATGTACGTCGCGGAGTTGCTCCTCGCATACCCGGAGGTAATGGAGGTCGGCAACATCACCGCATCGGCAATCGCCACCACAGAGGATGCCAAACGTCGAGAGAGCGAAGTGATGGCAAGGTTCGGCAACGAGACGGTGCTCCGCTTGGGCGACAAGGCGCTGGCAAGACAGGAGGACCCATACTTGCGTTCCTTCACTGGCGGCGAGCCGATGTACGCGTTCGAGCGTGTCGAGTTCGACAAGCAGTATCCACAACACCCACTGACGCAGATACGCAGACTCGTCGCACACATCATCACGAACAACTGACGAGCAAACTAAGTGCCACGCATGCGGATCGACATCAAGCTGTATGGCAATTGCAGGCATGATGGTTCACACACCAAGCACTGCAAATGGTATAAAGAAAGCCACAGGGTAAGCGAACTGGGCAGCAGCCACGATAAGAATACGGCTGCTGCCCAGTAATCATACGCACGTGCATCATCGGCTATGCCACGCCGCCAACGACTTGTCTCTGCAAAATACACGAACTGTCGTTCGCTTGGTCGGTGCTGTTGCTTTTGCTATTGCTTGCTTCGCAACTTGTCCAACTCTTCTTTAAACCATTTCTCTTCCCAGTAGGGTGTCACCTTGTGTTGCGACTCATACCACTCTCCGCTAGAGCACTGCGTCTCCAGTACATCATCGAGCGTCATGTGACAGGTCGCACCTGGTACGCAGAGCGGGCAGTCGGAACTGCCATCATCTGAGCAATCGCTGATGTCCATGTGCATCTTCTCGAACAGGCATTCGAACGGGCGTTTGCACGTTGTCTCTGCCGTTGTCATTATCATACTCCTCTCTGTGATGTCATCAATCTGCGTTGGTGTCTCATGCTGTTCTTCCGCCTTCTGGATGGTGCTGTTGCCACGCGTGCGTGATCTGCTGCTTCGCATGATGATACGCGCTCCTCCGCTTATAAGAGACGATGTCTATGCTGCGAAGTCTCCAGTTTCCAGCCAAGCGTGTCCTTTTCTCTTTGCTGCTACCATATTATCGTTTTCATGACTCATGCGTTTTGCAATATCGGATGTTCACAGGACGAACATATATTGTTCGCGAACAGCACCATCGATCATCCGATGGCGGTGTTATCTTGTAGCTATCAGTCATGTCGCATGCTCATACGTCTGCGTCGTATTGCTTAGTTAGCTGTTGAAAGCGTTCGCGTGCTTGGTATGGTCTTGCACCTATATTTGGCTTGCCGCCATTTCCGTGCTGCATGCAATCGGCATGTTTTGCTGCATGATTTGCTTGCAGCTATCCACTCATCGTGCGGCAAGGCGTTTTGCTGCCTGAAGCTATCTTCAGCGTCATGCATGCGGATTGTTGTCGTATCGCATTACATCGCTTTGCTGGCTGGCTTCTCATCGTCTGCTTTTGGCGTCAGCGTCGTGCCTACGTCGTGCATACATTGCACTTCGGCGTGTCCGCGTGCTGTCTCACTTCACGCCGACGAACGACACGCGGCAGTCGGTATCGCTTTCGAGGATTGCGGCGAGTATCGCGCACTTCCAGTCGTCATCATCCATGTCTGTCGGGCGGTCATGCCATGTTCCGTCCGTGCCTATAATCGCATCTGGCAGTTGCATGGTATCGTTGAGCGTCATATGCCCGTCGATGATGTCGTGAGCGTAGCAGCCGTCTATGTCGTGCGTTACCGCATCGTCATTCATGATGTGGATCAGCTTGGTTGCCTTGCCGCCTTGTACCCATCTTGTGAAACGTTGGTCGTTCATCTCCATGAGCGTACCGATGCTGGTGTCGATGTCGTGCAGCACCATGACGCAGCGTGCGGTCGTTGCATGCGGTTGTGCCGTGCCTGTCGGTATGGTGGTGCTGTCGGCATTCTGTGTTGTACGGTCTTCCATGTCTCTCTTTTCCTCCGTTACATTCCTCTCGGCAAATGAGATTACCCGTTGTACGTGTGCTTGTGTCCACTATTATGAAATCTCCGCAGAAAAGTCACGACGGGTTGGGCGTTTTCCTGTCGATGTGTCGTACCTTTGCGTCTGTGTATGTTTTGTGGCGATACAGGATGTGTGCGTGCCTAGTGGTCTCGGTACTGGTATCATTTCCTTGTCAGGAAGAGCGGGAAGGCGATTGTCGCCACCACCACATTATAGATTGGACGTTATCTTATGGATTTCGCTATGAACAGCTGGAACGGGTTGTCTGACGCGGAGATGGCGGCAAAGGACGAGCTGGTTGCTTCCATCTCGAAGGATTATGGCATTGACATGGCAATCAGCGGCGACCTTGCCAATGACCTCATGGTGCAAGCCGAGGACACTGCACTTGGGTATGCGTATCGTGAGATGCTGTCCGTTCCCATGAGCGATGATGCCCTTGGGAAGGCAACGCGGGAGTTCGTCGGCAGGCTCATGCTCACCGACTTCTTCTATGCCCCAGCTTCCACGCGCTTCCATCTCTGTGCTGATGGTGGGCTGTCCCTTCACTCGCTCAGTGTCGCGTATCGTTGCGTTGGTATGGTGCGTGATGATGATGCGGCTCGTGCCGAGCTTGGGAAACATTGGCAGGCTATCGCCATTGTGTGTGGGATGTTCCATGATGCTTGCAAGGTTAACTATTATGTCCCCACTGATGATCCATATAGCAACGTTCGATATACGGTGGACGAGTTGCGTCGCGGTAACTATGAGCATGGCGAGCTGAGTGCGAGCATCATCCGCAAGTATTACGGTGACCTCCTTCCTCAGCACGCCTATGACGCGGTGGAGTGGCACATGGGCGAGTATGACCATAGGTGCAATCCCGCACGCTGGGAGCGTGTCACGCCAGAGGAGCAGGCAGAGGCGATTGCTACGCGGGAGCGTCTTGTGAACGAGTCGCCGTTTGTCCGCATCCTGCATGAGGCGGACATGGCGAGCACGCAGGCGGGACTCTAGGAACGTGGAGCAGTCGTTGTCTCGCATACATTGCGATTTGTGAGATAGCAGCAGCATGTGGTAACGGCAAGTGAACGGCAGGCTGGCATGCTGCTTACTTGCCGTTTTTGCGGTTGTCTGGTCCCGTTCACTCAGATCCAATTGAGTCATGCGGATCTGAGTTAGTACGGAACGTCTGGCAGTCGTACCACAACGATGCATAGGAGGGCATGCTGTTGGCGTTTTGAAACCTACCGTGGGCTTGATCCTTGTCTCGTTGTTGATGGTGTGCTTGTGCTGTGTTTTGCTTGTCATAAGACACCCGACGTTATATACTCTTCCATTGCAGGATTGTTTCCGTATCGTTTCGCCAGCAGGTAGATAGCAATGTGCTGGCACGGCAGCTTCGGGAGGGAAGTAGCATGTTCTTGCTTTTCACAGTCGTTTTCGCAATAGTCGCTCTTGCGGTAGTGGCATCGGTCGTGTACACATCACGCGAGAACCATAACGATGGCACGAAGGACGCAATGGACGCATTGAGGGTTATGCACGACCATTCGGTAATCATGAGGAACAATATAATCAGATAGCTTCCCACCGGTGGAATGTGGAATAGTGGCTGGCGGCACGCGATGTGGCAATGGGTTTCGCGTGTCGCCACTACCAGATCAATACGCAATGCTAGCGTGCCGGCAACAACTGTGTGGGGACACGTTTAGACAGTATGGTACGCATTGAGAGAGGGGAAACGGACTTACAACGGAACCGTTTCCCCTCTCTCTTATAATGCCTCTTGTGGCTTATACGCTGCATGATATCGTGCTGTTTGGCGTGCTGTTGGCATGCAGAACCTTCCTGCCAGCAGTACGTGCCGCTCAGCCTTACGCACCGATATCAGCATTCCGATGGTAGATACCATATCTGCTGATACCGTTCCGCATGGCGTGCCTGCGCGCAGCTACTTCTCCTGCTTCTCATCATCCTTGCCAACAAGATGCACGCGCGGGTCATCATCGTCAACATGGTCGCCCATGTACACGCGATGAGTATCGGAATCCGGGCAGAGGTTCTCGAAGTAATCCCGACGCGTGTAGTCATACGGGTCGACGTTGTCGTTGGTGATGATGATGGGTACTCGCTTCGCTATCATGTCGTCCTTGCACCACGGGCTGTTCAAGTACCCGTCGCATGGCTCGAGTACCACCGTGTCGAACGGGTATGCGATGTCAATGTATCCCTTTACGAACTCGTCATACACGCTCCCGGCATTGTGTTCGTACGGGCTGTCGTCCCAGTCGTCACCATACCAACCTTCAAGGTCATCAGCGCCGAGGAAGTAGCGCACGACGTTACCCTTTGCTTCCCAGTCGATGATCTTCATGATGTCCGCTCCTTTTCTCTCTGCCTTCTGACTGCAAATTTTGCTTAGTTACCTTGTTCTTGATGTTCTGCTTTCTGCTGTCCTATTGCATACTCATGCGTGCTGTTGTCGTCTCGACTCTCCTTTCGAATCGCAACGGCACGCTGACAGCACGATTGCGGCATGTTTAGCGTGCCGTGTACCTCAGCCATGCTTTCATGATGACAAGCTTCACGATAGCGCACGCGATGCCAGACACGGCGGCGACCAGCGCGATAGTTAAGTTACCAGCAAGCAGTCCGCCGATAGCAAGCAGCACTGCGATAGCAACGAAACATACGCACTGCAACGTGTTGATTGCCCTCATCCGCATATCCGTCTCGTCATCACCATGAGCATGCCCTGATGCTACGATAAGCCTCACGTACCCCTTGTACGCTCCATGAGTGCCTTGCGGTGTGCCTTGTGCTGCCATGCACCTGTCCCTCCGTTCTCTTTCCTATCTTCTCTGCTTATCCTAGGATGATAGCACCGTCATGCCTACAGTCTTGCCAGCAGTACAGGAAAGCCACAGAGCCAACACATGATATGGCGATATTGCGAACGTCCAATATACCCCATGATATCGATTGCTTATGCGGTATTATTATCTCAGCAACGCAAGAGAGGACGCCCGCACATGCGAGCACGCATAGAGAGGAAACACAATGATTACCGAGTTCCATACGCTGATGTTCGTCAGCCGCAACAAGGACAATGATGGCGTCGAGGGCTTCCGTCCGCGCTGTGAGCAGCATGTCGCAAAGCTCGAGGTCGAATCGCTCGATACGCTCGCCGCCGCCGCACGCGATAAGTTCGGCGCGATGTTCGACCGCTTCGTGAGCGAGGGCGTCGCTGGTGAGACAAGCCGCATGTACGTCACGCTCAACGGTGCCGATTCCGACCGATGCCTGAAGGAGCTTGCAATCGCCGTCCTCCAGGACAAGATTGCGGACGTCACGAAGGTGAACG
>Ga0256406_1006643_pt1 | contig 11450 bp, 10 predicted proteins | sample RumenRJG_03DNA_FD_185986 | JGI IMG/M metagenome (GOLD analysis project Ga0256406, IMG submission 185986) | Bovine rumen microbial communities from Lethbridge, Alberta, Canada - RJG_03 | ecosystem: Host-associated > Mammals > Digestive system > Stomach > Rumen | place: Canada: Alberta | collected...
GCGCAACGGAGTGGCAGGTCTTCACGAAAGTCATCCTGAATTCGGCCATGCCGCACATTTTCGCCGGCATGAAGATCACGCTCGCGCTGACGTTCTCCGCACTCGTCGTCGCCGAGATGATGGGCGCGTCGAGCGGCCTCGGCTACATCATCGTCAATGCGAAGAACTGGTTCAAGATGGCGGACATGTTCCTCGCGGCCACGCTGATCGGCCTCGAGTACACGCTGTTCTACGGCTTCCTGTGCCTCATCGAGAAGCGGCTGTTCCGCTGGAAGGCGGTCGCAAGCGGCAAGGCGGTTGAAAAGTAATCGCGCAGATATTTCTCTGAAAAAGAAAGGTGGAACTACGTATGTTCATCAAGAATATGAAATGGCAGAAAGTTCTCGGAGCCGTTCTCGGCCTCGGCCTCATGGCTGGAGCGCTCACGGGGTGCGGTGGTGGCACGGCGGGCAAGACGTCTTCAAGCTCGAGCAGCGAGGAGATCGTCGCATACGGCGTCATCGACCCGCAGATTTCCGCACAGCAGATCATTGCGGACAAAAAAGGCTTCTTCAAAGAGGAAGGCCTGAACGTCACAAACAAGCTTGTCCAGGCCGGCGGCGACATCTCACCGCTCATTTCGGGCGGCACGGCGCAGGTTTCGTTCGAGTCGCCGTACACGGACATTGCCGTTGCGGCGAACGGCGTCGGCGTCAAGATTGTCGCGCCGATGGCTGACATCGGCAACACGCAGTGCGTTGTTGCAAGCAAAGATTCTGGCATCGTGAACGCGAAAGATCTCGAAGGCAAGCGCATCGGCATGGCGCCGGGCTCCGGCGTCCTCATCGCCATCCGCAACATGTGCAAGGACCTCGGTGTCGACGTAAACAAGATTCAGTTCGTGAGCCTGAGTCCGAGCGACCAGCTCGCGGCCATGGAGCACGGTGATATCGACGCGATGGCATGCTGGGAACCGTGGGTCGGCAACGCGCAGAAGAGCGGCGGCAAGCTCCTCTTCAGCGGCCTCAAGTCGTATCTTGGAGACAAGCAGGGCGATGTTTCATGGCTGAGCTTCTACACGACGATGCAGGTTACGGACAGCTTCCTCAAGGAGCACCCGGATGAAGTCAAGGGCATGCTTCGCGCACTGAAGAAAGCGACGGATTTCATCAACGAGCATCCGGATGAAGCAGCGGAAATCATCGCGAAGGAAACGCAGCTTGACGTGCCGCAGGTCAAGGAAATCATGGGCAAGAACAAGTACAGCATGGTATTCGACGATCACTTCGTGCAGGCATGCGACGAGATGGCAGGCTTCATGCTTGAGATGAAGAACATCCCATCGAAGCCGGCATTTGACCAGTATGCGGACAAGGCGGCGCTCAAAGATGCCCTGCCCGACCTCATGACAGCAAAATAAGGAGATGACATCATGCTGGATCTGCTCGTGACGCATGCGGTTCTCGTGACCGAGCAAGAAACGATGCAAGGCAGCCTCGGTGTCAAAGACGGGCGCATCGAAGGGCTTTATCCCGAGGGTGCGCCTGTTCCCGAGGCGGCAAGAACACTCGATGCAGGAGGAAAGTATCTTCTTCCCGGCGGTGTGGATGATCACGTCCATTTCAACGACCCCGGCTTCACATGGCGCGAAGATTTTGCACATGGCAGCCGGGCGGCAGCAAAAGGCGGCATCACGACGGTGATCGACATGCCGATGCAGAATAAGCCATCTGTCGATACCGCAGCCATTTTCCGCGCAAAGGAAGCGCATGTCACAGGAGAGGCCTTTGTTGATTTCGGCTTCTGGGGCTCGCTCATTCGTACGAACCGCGAGGATTTGAAAGGTCTCGCAGAGGAAGGCGCACTCGCGTTCAAATCGTTCCTGCCTGATGCGGGCAAGGATTATACGAATCTCACCATCGCGGAGGCGCGCGACCGGATCGCGCTGCTCAAGGAATTTGACGCACTTGCAGGCTTCCACTGCGAGGACGACGCGATGATTCGGGCTGGCGAAGAAACGGCGCTCCGCGAAGGGCGCACGACAGCGGCGGACTACCTTGCCGCGCGGCCGGTCGAAGCTGAGGCGAAAGCCGTTGCGGACATCCTTGGCATCCTGCGCGAGACGGGCGGCCGTGCACACATCTGCCACGTCTCCCATCCGCGCGTTGCCGAACTCATCCGAGAGGCGAAGGCCGAAGGACTCCGCGTGACCGCCGAGACGTGCATGCATTATCTCTTGTTCACAGGCGATGACCTCATCGCGCATGGCGGCGCGTTCAAATGCTCGCCACCGCTGCGCGACCGCGCGGCGGCCGATGGTCTCTTCGCCTATCTCGCCGATGGCACGCTCGATACCGTCTGCTCCGATCACTCCCCGTGCCGCCTCGATGAGAAAGACGCGAGCGGTCCCAAAGGAATGTTCGGCGCATGGGGCGGCATCAGCGGCGTGCAGACGACGCTGGCGGGGCTCTGGGACTACACCGTGAACCGCCAGCACGCCTCGCCGACGCTCGTCGCCCGCGTCCTTGCGGCGAATCCGGCCAGGATTTTCGGCATTGCCGACCGCAAGGGCAGGCTCGCTCCCGGCCTCGATGCGGACTTCGTCCTGCTCGATCCTGAGCAGCCATGGGAAGTCCGCGCGGACAGCCTCGCGTATCTCAACAAATTTTCGGCCTTCGTCGGGACGAAGGGCAAAGGCAGGCCCGTTGCGACGTACCTGCGCGGCAAAGCTGTCTTTGACCACGGGGAATTTGTCGGCGAGCCGGGAGGGCGGCTGCTGCGAAGGGCGCATGCATGAAAGTGGAGGTTCCCATGAAAGATGTGAAAGATATGAAAGACATGAAAGCGGATGCCGGCCGTATCCAGGACTGGCTCGAACATATCAATTCGTTCAACTCGACGCCGGAGTTCGGCACGACGCGCGTGCTGTTCACAGAGCCCGAGGTCGCGGCGCGCGATTACGTCAAAACGGAGATGCGCGCGCTCGGCATGACCGTGAAGGAAGACGCCATCGGCAACATCTTCGGCATCTATGAAGGCACGGATCCGGCGCTCGCGCCCGTCTGGACGGGCTCGCATATCGACACCGTGCTGAACGCCGGCATGTTCGACGGCATGAGCGGCGTCGTCGCCGGGCTCGAGGCCGTGCGCATGATCCGCACGGCGGGCGTCCAGACATCGCGCAGCATCGTCGTCATCGTCTACACGTCCGAAGAGCCGACGCGCTTCAAGCTCGGCTGCCTCGGCAGCCGGGCCATGGCGGGCAAGCTCGGCGCGGCGGATGCGAAGGCGCTCCGCGACGACGATGGCAAGACCCTCTATGACGTGCTCGACGGGCTCGGCTTCCCGGTCGATGACTTTGACGACGTGCCTGTGAAAAAGGGCGCTGTACATGGCGCGGTCGAGCTCCATATCGACCAGACCGGCGTGCTCGAGCGCGACCAGAAGACCATCGGCATCGTCAAGACAATCTGCGCGCCGAGCGTATTCGACGTCGTCGTTACGGGGCGGCAGTCCCATGCGGGCGGCACGAGCATGGACGAGCGGCGCGACGCCTATATGGCGGCCAGCGAGATGGCGCTCATGCTTGAGCACCTCGGCCGCACCTCGACGAGCGAATACACGACCGTCACGGTCGGCCGCGTCGATGTCATCCCGAACGCGGTCAACGTCATCCCCGGCTGCGTGAAATTTTCCATCGACATCCGCGACTGCGATTTTGACAAGAAGAACGAACTCATCGCCCGCATGAAAAAAGCGCTCAGCGAAATCGCCGAGCGCCGGGGCGTCACGTATGAACTCACGGAGTACAACAACGACCATCCGATGAAATGCGAACCGGCCATCACGCAGAAGATCGAGGCCGCATGCCGAGCGCAGGGCATCTCGTACGAGTACACGATCAGCGGTGCGTTCCACGATTCCATGCTCGTCGGCGAGTTCGCGCCCGTCGCGATGATCTTCGTGCCGAGCAAGGACGGCATCAGCCACAGTCCCGAAGAATGGACGGATTATGACGACCTCGCTGCCGGCACGGACGTGCTCGCTGATACGCTCATCGCGATGGCGAACGAGTGAGCTGGTAGGCGAGGATGGCGAGCGAGAGCAGCAGGTTTTCCTGCGCATCCCCCAGCGTGACGCCGGCGAGCTCCTTGATTTTTTCGAGGCGGTTCGTCATCGTGTTGCGGTGCAGGTAGAGCTCTTTCGCCGCAAGGCTTGCGTTGCAGTTGCACGAAAGATACATCTGGAGCGTCCGCAGGAGCTCCGTGTGATTCGTGCGGTCAAAGTCCGCAATCGGCGCCAGGAAATGGCTGCAGAGCTCCGACGAGGCTTTCGGTTCGAGCGAGAGCAGGCGCCGCGGCAGTTCGTGGAGGAACGAATGCGGCTTCGGCCCCGCTTCGCCCGAAGACAGCGCCGTGAGGCTTTCCGTCAGCGCCCGGCCGAGATCGCGCACGTCTTCGTGGCAGGCGCTGATCCCGATCGGGAGGGAGGGGAAGCCCTGGCGGGCGAGCTCCGCACTCGCCTGCTCTGCCTGTGCGATGACGGCGTGGAGTGCCTGCAGGCGGTGGCAGCGGGCGGGGAACAGGTCGTAGCAGCATGCAAGCTGCTCGTTCGTGCAGAAAAACGGCCGCGCACCCTCGGGGAGATATGTGCGCAGGAGCTCCTGCAAGAGTTTTCGCACCTCGGCTTTTTTCGAGCCGCAGCCTGCGAGCGAAAATGTCAGGCAGATCCATGCGCTCTTGACATCGAACCCGTAGAAGGCGCAGAAATTCCGCAGTTCTTCTTCCGTAGCATCCTTCTTGTCCATGAGGAAGCGCAGGAAGAACGCCGAGCGATGCTCTTCCGTGAGGCGCGTCACATTGCCCTGCTCCAGCGAGAGCGCGAGGAGCTGCAGGATGCGCGCGAGCAGCGCATCGTCCGGCTGTGGCACATCCTGTTCGCCGGCGTCATTCTTTCGCAGGAAAAATATACGTCCATGCTGATTCGGCAGAGGAATGGCATCCTCGGCAGATTCTCCCGCGCGCTCCTTGGCGAGCGCGGCCGCCTCGTCGAAGGACATCGCAGAGCCCGTTTTCGGCACGGCGATGACAAGCGGCGCATCGGCATCGTCCGTCAGGACGAGCGGCAGGCGCAGGAAGTCCGCCGTCTCCTGCAGCAGCGTCTCGATGGCGTCATGCGCGAGCACATGATCCATCATCTGCCGCAAGAAGGCATCTTCGGCGCGTGCGCCCGCATGCGCCTCGCGATAGAGCTCGTCAAACACGATGCGCGAAATCTCCGAAAAGCCATAGAAGAACGGCAGCTCGATGACTGGCAGATCCAGACGCTTTGCTTCATCGAGCAGCGCTTCGGGAATGGCATGGAAGAAGCGGCGGATCTTGACGGCGAGTGCTGCACAGCCGATTTCCTTGAGATCGCGCACGATGCTCCGCTGGAGCTTTTCACTCCCGGCGAAAACAAAGCCTGTCGTCAGGATGAGCTCGCCGCGCTTGAACCATTTGCTGACATCGGGATTGTCGAGGACGTTCACGCTCGTGATCTTGTCATCGAGGTGCGTTTCCCCGATGCGCAGCTTCAGATTGCTGAGGCCGCTGTCATTCAGGAACCAGCGGATGGTCGGCATATATCTCCCACCTTTTTTGAAAAAGCAGACAGAAAGGAACAGTCACATGAAGATTTCCATCATCGAGCCGCTCGGCATCACGGAAGAAGAGGCTGCAAAGCTCCAAGCGGAATACGCCCCCGGCTGCGAGCTCGCCTATCACAATACGAAGCCCGCAGATGCCGGAGAAAAAGCTGCACGCGCGAAGGGCGCCGACATCGTCATGCTTGCGAACACGCCGCTCCCCGCCTCCGTACTCGAGGCTGCGCCGAGCGTGAAATTCCTCAGTGTTGCGTTCACGGGCGTCGATCACGTCGCGATGGATGCGTGCCACGAAAAAGGCATCACGGTCTCGAATTGCTCCGGCTATGCGAATGAGGCGGTCAGCGAGCTCGCCATCGGCATGGCTATCGCGCTCTATCGCAAGCTTGCGGCCTGTGATGCAGCCGTGCGCGGCGGCAAGGACCGCACGGGGCTCCTCGGGCTTGAACTTTCTGGTAAGACGTTCGGCGTCATTGGTGCCGGCGCCATCGGGCAGAAGACGATGGCACTGGCAAAAGCGTTCGGCTGCCATGTCCTCGCCTACAGCCGCCACAAGAAAGACATCCCCGGTGTCACGTTCGTGACGATGGACGAGCTTCTGGCCGCTTCTGACATCATTTCGCTGCACGTGCCGCTCACCGATGCGACGCGCGGTCTCATCGGAGCGGAAGAGCTCGGCCGTATGAAGACCTCGGCCATTCTCATCAACACGGCGCGGGGCCCCGTCGTTGACAGCGCGGCCCTTGCGGATGCCTTGGACGAAGGCCGCCTGGCTGGTGCTGCTGTCGACGTTTTCGAGCACGAGCCTCCCATCGAGGCGAGCCACGCCCTGCTCCATGCGAAGAACATCCTCCTCGCGCCGCACATCGGATTCGCGACGAAGGAAGCGCTCCAGAAACGCGCGGTCATCGCCTTCCAGAATATCGCTGCCTATCTCAAAGGCACGCCGCAGAACGTCATGTAATCTTGGAATCCTCGTAAGCGAAAAGCCCGAAGCCGCAGACATTGCCTGCAAGCTTCGGGCTTCTTTGCCTCCTTTGAAACGACGGGCCACAGCCTCCAGGCGCCCTCGCGGCACATGACGTATCTCTCTTAACGCTGCTTCCTTCCGGACCTGACGTGGTTCGTGAGGCGCCATTGCGCGAGACCCGGACGCTGCGGTCCGACCTTTCAAAGGAACGTACCCCATTCTATCATGTTTGGGAGAGAGCGTCAACGGGGGCGGAGGATAGAATGGAAAACAATCCATAATCCGTAATAGACAAACCAATCAATAAAGACTAGAATGAGAAACAAATAGGACGAAACGGGAACTTCAACGAGGAGGTGGACGTCATGCCGAGACAGCTTCGTCAGGGCTTGGGCGTCCATCTGCGCCTCGGACGCCTCGATCGCGGCCTGCTGACGGCCGTGCCGGTCTCCATCGGCCTGCTGTTCTTCTTCATGCTCGCGATGATTTCGTACTACCAGCGCGACGGCGCGGCCATCTGGCTCGAGCGCATGATCCTCGCGCTGTCGCTCGTGGCCATCCTGCTCGTCTTTGCGTTCGCGCACATCCTCAAGAGCTGGCGCCGCTCCGACACGTTCCTTTACACCGACCCGCTCTGCCCGTGCGGCAGTCGCACGGCGATGCAGGAACTCCTGCGCCGCCTCGAAGCGCGCCGTGACATCGACATCACGATTCTCTACGCTGACCTCAATCATTTCAAGTACGTCAACGATACGTTCGGCCATGAGGCGGGCGACCGTCTGCTCATCACGTTCTCGCACATCCTGAGCCGCGTCTTTGACGGTCAGCACGCCATGACGGCGCGCGTCGGCGGCGACGAGTTCGTCGTCATCTTCCAGGATGTTACACAGCGGGAAATCGCGGACGCCTGGGAGCAGGTCGAGCTCGATCTGCTCGAAGAGAGCCGCCGCCTGCCGTTCCATTATTGGATGGTTTCGGCGCATGGATGCGCGACGCGTCCTTCGGGCAGCGACCAGCCGCTCGACGACGTCGTGCGCTCGGCCGATCATGCGATGTATCTTTGCAAAGAGCGGCAGAAACGCTCCGAGGCTCTGCGAAATTCTGCATGAAAACAGAAAAACGCACAACATATCGGAAATCTAATTTGTAATTATTATCCGTTGGTGGTATAATGAAGACGTCAGCGCGAGGGAGAGGAATCCCGCGCGCACTAGGATTTTATGTGTTGTATTGAAGAAGGAGAGATTTTTCATGGAACTCAAGGGATCCCAGACGGAAAAGAATTTATGGGCTGCGTTCGCCGGCGAGTCGCAGGCGCGCAACAAGTATACGTATTACGCTTCGAAAGCGAAGAAAGACGGCTTCGTCCAGATTTCGAACATCTTCCAGGAGACGGCCGACAACGAGAAAGAGCATGCAAAAATCTGGTTCAAGCTCGTGCAGGGCATCGGCGACACGGCTGACAACCTGAAGGATGCGGCGGCCGGCGAGCATGACGAGTGGACGAGCATGTATCCGGGCTTCGCCAAGACGGCGCGCGAGGAAGGCTTCGACAAGATCGCGCAGCTCTTCGAGGGCGTTGCTGCCATCGAGAAAGAGCATGAAGAGCGCTACAAGCTTCTGCTCGCGAACGTCCAGGAAGACAAAGTCTTCAAGAAGGGCGAGAAAGTCATCTGGCAGTGCCTGAACTGCGGCTATGTCTGTGAAGCTGACAAGGCTCCGGAAGTCTGCCCGGTCTGCGCACATCCGCAGTCGTACTTCCAGAAAGTCGCAAAGAACTACTGAGCATCCGTTGCATTTTGAGCATGAAAAAGCTCCCCATCGCTTTTGGTGGGGAGCTTTTTTCAGTTCACGTTGTCATACGCCTCGCGATACTTGCGGAAGACTTTCGGGAATTTCCGCTGGCAGCGGAAGACCATGCTCTTTGCTGCGCCGAGCAGGCAGAAGCTGGAGAACAGGACAGCCGTGAGATCGGCGGCTGGGACGGCGAGCCAGACGCCCGTGAGGCCGAGGAAATGCGGCAGCACGAGCAGGAAGATGACGATGCCCGCGAGATTGCGCGCAAACGAGCAGAGTGCCGAGGTGCGGCCGTCGGAGAGGGCCGTGAAGAAGCCCGAGGTGAAGAGGTTGAAGCCGCAGAGCAGGAAGCTCAGCGAGAACAGGCGGAAGCCCGTCTCTGTCAGCGCGGCGACGCTGCCGCCCTGTGGCAGGAACAGCGCGACGAGCGGCTCCGCGAGCACCTGCGCCGTGGCGTAGGCGCCGACGCCCGCGATGGCGAGGATCGTGAGCGCGCATTTGAGCAAGTGCAGCAGCTCGCCGTCATGTTTTGCGCCATAATGGTAGGAGAACACGGGCGCGACGCCGTTCGAGAAGCCGACGAGGAAGCTCGTCAGCAGCATTTCAGCATAGAGGATGACGCAGATGGCCGCGACGCCGTCCTCGCCCGCCCAGGCGAACGTGATGAGGTTGAACAGGAACGTCGTGATGCCGACGGAGCACTGCGTGACCATTTCCGAGATACCGTTCGAAGCGGCCGAGGTGAGCACGGAGAGCTCGGCCGTGAAGCGCGTGAAGCGCAGCGTGCGGCTGAAGCGCAGGAAGAACACGAAACCGAGCGTTGCCGCGAGCAGGTCGGCGAGCCCTGTCGCGAGGCCTGCGCCGAGGATGCCGAGATTCATGTGGGCGAGGAAGAGGTAGTCGAGCGCTGCATTCGTCACGCCGCTCGCGACAGCTACGAGGAAGCCGAGCCCTGCGCGGCCGTCTGCGATGCAGAACGTGTCGAAGAGGATGCTGACGGCCGCAATCGGGAAGAACGGCAGCAGCACGCCGAGGTAGGCGCGGCAGTCCGGCAGCATCTCCGGGCTCGCGCCGAGGAACGCGAGCACCGGGGTGAAAAAAGCCCACAAAAAGAGCGCGAACACCGCACCAATCGTGAACGTCGCCGCCGTGATCCATGTGAACCTCTGCCGCGCGAGCAGCGGCTGGCCTTCGCCGAGCGTCTTTGCGACGAGCGCCGAGCCGCCGGATGCGAGCATGATGGCGAGGCCGTAGAGGAGGTTGATCGCGGGATAGACGATGTTCGACGCAGCGAGCGCCGACGCGCCGGCATAGCGGCCGATAAAGATGCCGTCCGTGACGGAATAAAGGGAGATGACGAGCATCATCCCGATGGAAGGAGCCGCGAAGCGCAAAAGGCCGGTCGCCGTGAATCTCTGCGCGAGCGGCGTTGTACAGTGTTGGGTTGCTTTCATGATAAACCTTTCCTTTCGTGATAAAATCAACTATAATTATTTGTATCCATCATATCGCATGACCCGAGAGTTTGTAAAGGGGGAGAACGAGATGAAGACACAGAAGCTCCTTGCCGTCCTTTTTGCCCTGCTGCTCGTCGCCGTGGGCGGATACGCCTATGCAAAGAGCGCCGAGCGCACGCCGGAGTACGCGATGGAAAAAATCGTGCAGGCCGTCCATGACAAGGACGCCGAGACGCTGGCACGCTACGTCGATACCGAGGGGCTCGCGGCCGCGAGCTACGACGAGGGCACGGCCATCCTCGCGCGCGACATCGAAAAGCTCCATGCGCTCTATCCGGCCGACTGGTTCTTCCGCCATGACACGGCCTTCATGAAGAACTACATCGCTGACCGCCGCGACAGCGACCTCGCGTTGATCGGCCGCACGCTGACGTTCTACCTCCAGCCCAAAGAGATGCCCGTCACGCGTGCGGACGGCGAAGCGCACTGGCTTGCCAATGAAACGCGCAAATTTGAAGACCACTACACGGCGAAAGTCGCGGGCATCGAAGAGAAGGACGGCACTGCCATCGCAACCATCGAGGTCACAGGCGATGACAGCGACTATGGAAAGCTCGTTCCGAGCCTGACCGTCAAAGCTGAGCTGACGCAGCAGGACGACGGCCACTATCAGCTCACAAGAATCACGAACGGCGAAGACATCTTCTATCCGATTGTCAAAGGAATTGAAGATTATTGGACGATGCAAGGCTGGCAATAATATGGTCAATCCCATGGAACAACACATGAAGCACCGTGCCGAGGAAGCTTTGCGACGAAATCAGAGCATGCCGTTCTGGCGCCGCCTGCTCGGCCACACCTGGATGATCCTGCGCCACAAATACTGGGTCTTCCACTTCGCTTGCATCGCGGGCATCCCATGGCAGGGCATCATGCACGACTGGTCGAAATTCTCGCGCATGGAATTCTGGGAGAGCGTCCATTGGTACAACGGCATCGGCTCGCCCATCTGGCTCTGCAAGATGTACAATCACGGCCTCAGCTACGCCTGGATTCATCATCATGGCCGCAATCTTCATCATTATGAAGCATGGCAGGACGATTTCGACCATGGCGCCCATCCCGTCGACATGCCCTACCCTTATGCCGTCGAGATGCTCTGCGACTTCCTCGCTGCCGGCAAAGCCTACGGCCGCGACCAGTTCACGTTCCAGAGCGAATACGAATGGTGGCAGCACAAAAAGGCGCGCGGCGTCGCCATGACCGACCACATGAAAGCCTTCGTCGAAGCCGCCCTCAGCACCCTCGCCCGCACAGAAGATGTTACCCTGCTGCATCCGGCATCAACGCGACAACTCTATGAAAGATACGTTGGAGCTGTGAAATAAAAACTTTTTCAAAAAAGTGTTGACATCGCCGCCAAAAGCGTGTAATATAATGCAAGTCGGCGGCAGACAGCGAGAGCACAGCACCGCAGACAACGATGAAACCAATGAAGCGAAGCTGCTTCGAAAAAAAGAAATTCAAAATTCTTCTTGACAAAGCAAACGCGCTGAGGTATCATATAGAAGCTGATTCACGAAAGAGCTTTTCAAAAGCTTCC
>Ga0256406_1006645_pt1 | contig 11449 bp, 6 predicted proteins | sample RumenRJG_03DNA_FD_185986 | JGI IMG/M metagenome (GOLD analysis project Ga0256406, IMG submission 185986) | Bovine rumen microbial communities from Lethbridge, Alberta, Canada - RJG_03 | ecosystem: Host-associated > Mammals > Digestive system > Stomach > Rumen | place: Canada: Alberta | collected...
GGAAGACCTCAACCATGCTCCATTCCTTAAGCGTGCTGAACGCCCGGAGAATGACATAGGTCCTGACTCCGGTTATCCCGAGCCTGATCTGGGCGAAGATGATGATGGTGAAGAGCAGCATGAAGGCGGGGATCAGCTGCATCACCGCGTAGATGACGTAGCCGAGGTAGCGGTAATCGCTCGTGAACAGGGCTGTAGCCACCTCATGGAGCTGCATGGTGATGTTGCTCCCTGCGGCAGAGACTGTCATGAAGGGAAGAAGCTCGGCCGCAATCATAAGGACAAGCGCCGCGGCTGCGTTCATTGCCGGAACAAGATAAGGATGCCTCACGATTTTCATAAGGACGGCGCCGCACCTCGGGCACTTCGCCTGCTCTCCCTCATGCAGCTCCTCAACCTCGACCGCGAGATCGCAGTCGGGGCAGATCATGAAATGTGAGGGCTCGGATGACGGAGGGAGCGCTTTCATGGTTTTCCGTCTTCTTTAGGGGATTCATCAGAATCAGGAGCACTCTGCTGGTCTTCAGAGCCTTCTGCATTCTCTGCTGAATCGCTGCCGGCAGCTTCCTGCTCATCATTTCCCTCACCTGCGTCACGGCCAGTATGATCCTTCTCCTGATCAGGAGAGCCTGCGCCGCTGCCTGAGGACGGGCCGCTGATTCTGAGAGCCGCGGCTCCCGCGTTCCCGTCAACACCGGCATAGGTATCGACCATGGAGTGGAAGAGGGAGAGGACCACAGGACCGAGGAACACTCCGAGGAGGCCGAAAGCCATGGCTCCGCCGAACACGCTGATGAGGATGAGGAACGTCGACATCGAGGTTCCGCCGTAGCGCTTGATGGCTATCAGCTTGATAACGCTGTCTATGGTGCAGACCACAAAGCAGAACCAGAAGAGAAGCATGATGGCATAGGCAGTCTCTCCGTACGAATAGAGCTGGTAGCACCCCCAGAGCCCGACAGTAAGCGGGGCGCAGGGCACGACTGAGAAAATCGCCGCAATGATGGAGAGGACAACTGCATTGTGCACCCCGGTGGCATAGAGGCCGATGAAGGCGGTGAGGCCCTGTCCGATCGAGGCTCCGACAAGGCCGTATACCACGGATTTGATGCTCCTGATGCACTGGTTGAGGTAGATTTTGCCTTTATCGCCTCCTACACGCCTGACCAGCGAGTAAATTAGATCCGCGTACATCGGTCCCTCCACATAGAAGTACCCGATGAAGAACAGCGAGAGGGCAAACATGATCGCGCCGCTGCCGAATGACTTGCCGATGGAGACCAGCACTCCGGCTGCCTGTGGGATTTTCGCGACGGCGCCGACGACGATGCCCTTGATGTCGAGCTTGTTCTGCTGCAGCTCGCTCCATCCCTTGTCGATTACCGGACCGACTACCGGCAGCTTCGCGATGGATTCAGGAAGGTTCGGCAGCTTGAATTTGAAACGGCTCAGGATGCCTTCATTCTTCCCGTCCTTCCCTGGCTTGCCGGCCTCCTTTTCATCTTTTGCGTCTTTTTCGTCAGCCTTGACTGCCTTGTCTTCCTTATCAGGCTCTGCGCTGCCGCCCGCAGCATCCTTCACTGACTCAGGCTCCCTGTCAAGAGTCTCATCTGCGGTGGATGCGTCCTTGCCGGCGGACTGCTTTTCCTCCCTAACGGCCTTCCCGGGCTCTCCTCCGGCATTTTCCGCGGTCTCCGCGTCATCATCTGATGCAGCTGATGAGGGCTTTTCGGTTTCCCCGTCAAATATGGCGCCGCTGTTCACGGCATCGCTGAGAATCCCCGCGCCGCCTCCGGAATTCTCCCCGCCTGACGCAGCCTCCTCCGCAGCGGCTCCATCAGAGAGAGCCCTGACCTTGAACACCTGCGGCACATCTGAATTGAGCACCTGAGACAGCGAGATGCCAGGCGTGGTGCTTTCTTCCGCGTTCTGGGAGATTTCCTCACTGTGCATTATTGAATACGAGAAGTCTGCGACCTTCTGGTAGGCGCCGTACACTCCGACCGAGAACGGCACAAGTATTACGATAATCAGTATGAATACCACTGACACGGCAGCCGCCGAGGCATGGCCGCGGAATATCCTGTCACGGAGCCAGGCAAACGGCTTCCAGGTCGCAATGGCGACTATGGCTCCCCAGACGATGGCAGCGAGGAACGGCATCATTACCGCGAATGCGGCGGCAATGACGGCAAGCACAAAAACGACAATGGCAGCGGGGCCGATGTACTTCGTTACTGAAAAACTGGACATGGACGGAATTCCTTATGAAACAGCCGGATTTTAGCAAAATCGCAAAACGCGTGAAAATGCCAATCTTAAGGCAATGCCGTGACTTGCATTATGCAAGAAATAAAGGAAAAGCACCGGCCCAGGACAGAAATAAGGATATTCAGGCGCAAGGTCCGATGAATTTCATTTGGCGCCCTGTCCACGCCTGATTTGCTGTATGTACGTCAGATTGGATCATGCCAAAGACGAAAAGTCAGAGAAAAGCCGCCAGTCATTGTACAATCAGAAAAGGGATGTCCGTGAACATAAGCTGCGGCATCAGAAGAGAGGACAGTCCCTGCATTATTTCACAAGCTGATGGCGCCTGATTAATCTGACAACAAGCCTGAGGAGCTGTACATGAACAAAACAGGTCTGACTTCTGCCGAGGCCGAGGAGAGCAGAAGGAAATACGGATCAAACGAGCTTACCCAGATCCCGCCTGATCCGCTCTGGAAAAAATTCCTGATCGGGTTCACCGATCCGATGATCATCATCCTTCTCGTCGCGCTTACCGTAGAGCTCATTCTCTGGCTGTGCGGCAAGGCCGAGTGGTATGAGCCAATCGGCATCTTCATCGCAGTCATCATCGCAAACGGCGTATCCTCGATCAGCGAAAACAGGCAGGAAGGGCGCGCGTCAGCCCTCAAGCAGGAGGAGGAGGCCAAGGAGACCGCCAAGGTCATCCGTGACGGAAAGCTCCAGCAGGTCCATGTCAGCGAGCTTGTTACAGGAGATCTTGTCTTCCTCCAGTCAGGAGACAAAATCGGCGCTGACGGCGAGATTGCCGAGGGCAGCATAAAGGTGGATCAGGCCTGCCTCAACGGTGAGACCGAGGAGGCGGAGAAGACCGCGTGCCCCGAGGGCGCCTCGTATGACACGAAGGACCTTCTCAACAAATACTTCGTCTACCGCGGCACCGTTGTCTGCCAGGGCGAGGGCTACATGGTGGTAAAAGTCGTCGGCGACAAGTCCATGTTCGGAAAGCTCGCGCTCGAGGTGCAGGAGGACACCCGCAGGACTCCGCTCCAGGTGAAGCTCGCCAGGCTCGCGAAGCAGATCTCGAAGTTCGGCTACTGGGGCGCCGGATGCATCATCGCCGGCATTCTCCTCAAGACCTTCATCACCGGAGCATCCCCGGACAACTTCACTGACTGGCTCACCCTCATCCTCAATGCAATCACCGTTGCCGTCACCATCGTGGTCTGCGCCGTCCCCGAGGGGCTCCCGATGCTCACCTCGATACTGCTCTCGTACCAGAGCATCAGGATGGCCAAGGACAATGTGCTCGTCCACAAGATCAACGGCATCGAGACCGCAGGAAGCCTGAGCCTCCTCTACAGCGACAAGACCGGAACCATCACAGAGGGACGCCTTTCCGTAGTCGAGTGCGTGACCGGGGCCGCTAGGAACCTCGGCAGCATCCACGACATGAATGCCTCGCTCGCGATGGACATCGTGAACGGCATCGGCGTCAACAACAGCTCTGCCGTCAGCAACGGCGAGGTCATCGGCGGAAACAGCACCGACCGGGCGCTGCTCTCGTTCCTCGTCAAGGAAAAGGCCAACGACCAGGTGTCAAAGGAGGATGTCAGCAGCTTCAACGCCTTCGACTCCAGCAAGAAATACTCCAGCGTCGTCATCAGGAAGGGCAGCGGCAGCACCACCTATATAAAGGGCGCCCCCGAGAAAATCATCGTGAGGTGCGACAGCTTCCTCGACGAGAACGGCAAGGTCCAGAAGTTCGAGGACCACAACTACATCAACTCCTACATCAACACCCAGGCCGGACGCTCGATGCGCCTCCTCGCTGTTGCGAAGACGGAGAAGGCCGATGACGGCACCTGCCCTCTCACCCTCGTCTGCGTGCTCAGCATCAGGGACAATGTCCGCGAGGCGGCGGCAAAGGCAATCAGGACCGTGAAGGACGCCGGCATCCAGGTCACCATGATCACGGGAGACCGCAAGGAGACTGCCTTCGCCATTGCCAAGGAGGCAGGCCTTGTAACGAAGGATACCGATGTCGCGATGACCTCCCAGGAGCTCGGGCAGAAAAGCGATGAGGAGCTCAAGGAAATCATCCCCAACCTCAGGGTTGTGGCCAGGGCCCTGCCTACTGACAAGAGCCGCCTGGTAAGGCTCGCGCAGGAGCTCGACTATGTCGTAGGCATGACCGGTGACGGCGTCAACGACTCGCCCGCGCTCAAGAAGGCTGACGTCGGCTTCGCCATGGGAAGCGGCACCGAGGTTGCAAAGGAGGCCGGTGACATCACCATCCTCGATGACAACTTCTCATCGATTGAGAAAGCCATTCTCTACGGCCGCACGATGTTCAAGAGCATCAGGAAGTTCCTGATCTTCCAGCTGACCGTCAATGTGGCTGCAGTGGCAATCTGCTTCTTCGGCCCCCTGGTCAGCAATCAGAACGTCATTCTCACCGTCATACAGCTGCTGCTCGTCAACCTCGCCATGGACACCCTTGCCGCCATTGCGTACGGCAGCGAGCCGGCACTGCCCGAGTATATGAAGGACAGGCCTGTCGCGAGGAACGCCAGCATCATCTCGAAGGGCATGCTCATCGAGATCATCACCGGAGCCGTCTACATCACGGCAGTCTGCCTCGGCATTCTCCTTCTCTGGAGAACCGCTCCTCTGACTGCAGACGGTAATTCCGTCGGAACTCACCTGCTCTTCGGTGAGGTTGACTGGAGCAACGTGAAGTCCGCCGTGTTCGCCACCTTCATGATGGCAATCACCTTCAACGGCTTCAACGCGAGGACCGAGCACATGAACGTGTTCGAGCATATCGGGAGGAACAAGAACTTCCTCATCGTCATGGGATCTATCCTCGTAATGCAGTACCTCTTCGTCGAGCTCGGCGGAAAGGCTCTCAGCGTCGAGCCTCTCTCCATCCGCACCTGGCTCATCTGCCTTGTCATCGCCTTCATGGTGATCCCGGTGGACATGATCAGAAGGGCGGTATTCAGCAGGAAGGGGCTCCTGGGAAATGAGCGCCCTAAGAGTGATGACTGAGCCCCAGAGCCGGACCTCGCAATGAGGCCCGGACACAGGGCCATCTGAGCAGGCGGACCATGAGGTCCGCCTTTTTTGTTTCATGAAGCCGGATCAGTCTGTTTCCCTTCTGTCTTATTCTCTCCTTCGCATCCCGGCAGAACACCGGCTTCATCCCCAGCCACGGGAGGCACGCTGTCACAACCGTCCTTCTCTGCGGGGGCAGCCCCGCCGCTGTGAAGATAGGTCTGGATCATCGAGGAGAGGAGCGTCATGATCACAGGCCCGATGAAAACGCCGAGGAGTCCGAAGGCGAACGCTCCCCCGATGACGCTGATGAACACGATGATGAAGGGAAGCGACGATCCGCCATAGCGCTTGATGATGATCCCCTTGACGAGGTTGTCCACATTGCACACCACAATAAGGAACCAGGCGACAAGGCAGAGCGATGCCGCGGGGCTCCCTCCTGCGTAGAGCTGATACGCGCCGAAGAAGCCGACAAGCGCCGGGCCGCCGGGGACAACAGAGAACACTCCGGCGATTATCCCTAGAAGGAGTGCATGATTCACCCCCGCGACAGCAAGTCCGGCAAACGCCGTCACTCCCTGGGCTGCCGCTGCTCCGATGAAGCCGTACACCACGGCTCTGACTGCGGCAACGCTCTGATCGATATAGCCAAGCGCGCTCTTTCCCCCGATCCTTACGCCAAGCCGCCTCATAAGCTTCGCAAACACCGGACCGGCCGTAAAGAAATATCCGGCAAAGAGTATCGACATGGCAAACATGACGACTCCTCCTGTCATTGCCTTGGCAACCCTCACCACAATATGCGCGGCGTCAGGGACAAAGGCCGACGCCTTCACTGCCATTCCCCTGAAGTCTATCTTCTTCTGGCTGAAGCTCTCCCAGAAATCCGAGATATACTCACCGATGACCGGAATCTCACCGGCCTTCACCGCAATCTCCTGCACCTTTTCCCTTGTCTTCCCGGCAATGTCCCTCCCGGCCTTCTGCGCTGAGCCGTCCGTCTCAGCCTCCTCCTCTGACGGAGCCTGGGATACCGCAAGAGTCCTTGAGAAGTCAGATGCCTTCCGGTACACTCCCCAGGCCCCGACTGCAAACGGCGAGAAGACAGCCGTGAACATGAGGACAACAGCCGCTGCCGCGGCTGCCAGCGTATGCCCCCGGAAAACTTTCCTTCTCACAATGCCGAAAGGCTTCCACACGGCGACAGCTATAATCGCACCCCACAGGATAGAGACAAAGAACGGGGCGATGACAGCCCCGGCGGCAAGCACCACACCAAGAACAAAAATGGAGGCCATAACAGGCCCCGCGCTTTTTCTCAGATTAAAACGTGACATTGAGGACTCCTTCAGCGTATACGGAAGGATAATAGCATGGCAAGCCTGAACAATGAATGCAGTGCAGAGGCAGGTCTATAATCCGGGGAAAGGGAGGCGGCGCATGACAGGCATAACCATATTCTGCAGAGTCATTGACAACTTCGGCGACATCGGGGTGACCTGGCGCCTCGCGAGGATGCTCTCGCGCATGGGAATAAGCACCGAGCTCTTCGTCGACCGCACTGACGTGATGAAGGAGATTGTGCCGGAGCTCCGGAATGCAGAATCGTTCCCCGCCGTATCAGAAAACGTCCTCATCAGGGAATGGACGGATGAGACCGAGCGGGAATTCCAGCCGGGGACGGCGGTCATCGAGGCCTTCTCCTGCCGCCTGTCGGACCTTACTGCCGAGAAAATCGGGAAAAGCGGGGCAGTGTGGATAAATCTCGACTACCTCACCGCGGAAAGCTGGGCTGATGACTGCCACGGTCTGATGTCCATGGACCGCGGCGTGTCAAAGTATTTCTATTACCAGGGATTTTCCGCAAAAACCGGCGGGCTCAACATTGAGCCTGGGCAGCGGGAGCTTGATATTGAATACCGGGGAAAAAGGGCAGAGCTCCTCTCAGGTCTCGGTCTCAGTCCGTCCGTTCCATTTGTCATGACGCTCTTCAGCTACGAGAATGACGCTGTCTACGAGGCGCTCCTCGGAGCTCTGGGGAAGTACGGTGAGGAAACCGCAATAATAGCGCCGGAGGGGAGGGGAGCATCATCGCTCATGAGGGCTGCGGAATCATCAGGCATTCCGGACAATGTAACGGTAAAAACAGTGCCGCTCACCTCGCAGGACGGCTATGACAGGCTGCTCTCCATTGCAGATCTCAATATCGTCCGCGGCGAGGACTCCTTCCTCCGGGCTCAGGCGGCCGGCGTGCCCATGATCTGGCACATCTATCCGCAGGATGATGACGCGCACCTTATAAAGCTCGCAAGCTTCCTTGACCGGATGGTTACAGCGTTCAGCCCTGACGCCGGAGACTATATGCGCAGCCTCAACATGTCATTCACCACCGGCAGCGCCGCTGCCTTCGGCAGCCTGATGGAGAAATACGGAGCATACCGCAGTGCGCTTGAGCAGGGAGCCCGCATCTGGTCAGAGAAAACCTGCAGCGCAGTAAATTTAGCCGCCGGTCTCGTCACATTTATTAAAAATAAGCTAAAATATAGCGCTAGTGCTGCTGTGAAGGCCTGAGCATTTCCATACGGCACCTGTAAAAGCAGGTATGCAGGGGATTTGAGCAATGTCATCAGGCCCGGCAAGACCGGGAGACAGTCAGGGAAGGCTTTTCACACAGAATATATCTTACCATTGGAGGATTGCAGCGCACAGGCGCTCAGTTTTTTATCTATGAAAATCGCCCAGGAAGTACGTGCCGGCAACGTAATCATGCTCGGCAAAGATCCCATGATCGTTCTCAAGACCGAGTTCCACAAGTCCGGCCGCAACGCAGCCACCGTCAAGATGAAGCTCAAGAACCTTCTCCAGGCTACCGGCACCGAGCTGGTATTCAAGGCTGACGACAAGCTTGAGGACGTCATCCTCGAGAGGAAGGAGGCCACCTTCTCCTACTTCAACGACCCTCTGTATGTCTTCATGGACACCACCGACTACAGCGAGTACAACGTCGAGAAGGAGAACCTCGGTGACGCTGTCAACTATATCGTTGACGGCATGGAGGATGTCTGCCAGGTTACCCTGTATGAGGGCCGCGCCATCTCCGTTGAGCTTCCCATCAACATCACCCGTACCGTTGAGTACACCGAGCCTTCCGTACGCGGCGATACCTCCGGCCGTGTAACCAAGCCCGCAAGACTTGCAGGCACCGGCTTCACTCTTCAGGTTGCTGACTTCGTAAACGACGGCGACAAGATCGTCATCGACACCAGAACCAACGAGTTCGTAAAGCGCGTCTAAGAAGACCTGCAGCTGTTTTAACAGCATGTCCCTGTCTCCTCCGGAGACGGGGATTTTTTTTGCTTGCAGCCGCGCACAGAGAAAATTCACCGGTGACGGCAGGCTGATTTAAAACAAAGGCATCAGCCACCATATAAAAACAAGCAAGTTCAGGCACACGGCCGGAAATACCGAAATGATCACAAGTGGAGCACCGCATATGGACGAGTCAAAAATCATGGAAGTCGCTGAGCGGGCGATCGCGTACGACAGGGACGACACCAGGCGGATCATGCATTTCCTTACCGTCTGGAACATCGCGAGGATGATCGCATCAGGCGAGAAGGCTGACGATGAGACCAGGACTGTAGTCGAGCTCACCGCCATCCTGCATGACATCGGCATCAGGAACAGCCTCCTCAAGTACAACGATGCGCTGAGCATCCACCAGGAGCAGGAAGGACCGGCTGTCGCGAACCTCATTCTGACCGAGGCGAATATCCTTGACACAAAGACAGTCGAGCGCGTGAAGTTCATCATCGGCCACCATCACACCTACAGCGCCTGCGACGGACTCGACTTCCAGATAGTAATAGAGGCGGACCTCATCGCGAACTCCTACGAGAATGACCTGCGGCCGGCAACAAGGAACCGCATCTACGACGAGTTCTTCAAGACCGGAACAGGAAAGAAGCTCTACAAGGGGATATTCCCGCAGGACTCGGGCGACGACGGGCTTTACTGAGCGGAGCCCAGGTCCGGAAGCGTGCTTTCTTCATTGTGAAGATCCTGCAAGGAACGGAGCCTGAAAACGCAGATAACGCACTCCTCAGGACATCCTGCAACTAAATATGGGGCTTTTGCGTCCGCCAACAACAATATCATGGAATTTCACTGATTAATCAACAGTTGCAAAAACGTTCACACTGCGTGCAAACGGCATGCTTCCGCGACTTTCACAGACCATCAACCGCTCTCTCACAGAAATCAGGAAGAAAATTCACAGAATGGTAAACCATATGGGGAATTTCACTTCACTGACGGAGAAAACATTCACAAAACGTCAACTTTCACATGGTTTTATGCGCAATATGTGAAAACCATGAGCGAAGCCTGATGATAAATTCTCAACAGGGCTTTCACAGTGGGAAAAACATGATACCGTCAACTTTAAATCACAGCGCGGAAACAGCAGAATCACACTTTTAAAAAGCCCGGAAACCAGTCACTACAAGGCTTCCGGAAGTTTTCCACTTATTCCGCCTTTCCCTATGTCTGTGACTTTGACTTTAAAAGACCTTATTACGTATATGAGACGCGGCCAGCTCCCTGAGAGTCCGTGCACGGCACTGATCCGTCAATCCCTGAGTCACCGCGGAGCGTTCCGGCATTCCTGGCCGCTCAAGGCATATATACCCTCCGGGTTGCAGGGGCTCACAGTGCAGGGACAGGATCTCCGGAAAATCCGTATAGGTCCTTTGGCATTTACGGAACAGTACGCTAAAAAGACTGTCCGCGTGTTAGAATTCAGCCCACAGAATTCTGAATCCAAGAAGCCATCAAAAATGTCTTTTCTCAAAAACTTCGACGTAATCGTAATAGGCGGAGGACATGCCGGCATCGAGGCAGCGGCCGCAGCGGCAAGGATGGGTGAGGAAACGCTTCTCCTGACCCACAAGCTCGAGACTATCGGACAGATGTCATGCAACCCGGCAATCGGAGGCATCGGCAAGGGGCACCTTGTAAGGGAAATCGATGCAATGGGCGGTCTCATCGGATCCGTTGCTGACAGATCCTGCATCCAGTTCCGGACGCTCAACTCCTCCAAGGGACCTGCCGTCAGGGCAACGAGAGCCCAGGCTGACAAGCTGCTTTACCGCAGGATTATGAGGGAGGAGCTGCAGCATTACCCTCATCTCCATATCTTCCAGCAGGCTGTCACAGGACTTGTGCTCGAGGGGGAAAAGGTTACCGGAGTCGAGACTGAGTGCGGCATAAAGTTCGGGGCAAAGGCAGTAGTCATGGCCTGCGGCACCTTTCTCAACGGACTCATCCATATAGGCCTTGTGCACTATCCGTCAGGAAGGGCAGGTGATCCCGCGTCAATAAGGCTCCCCAACCAGCTCAGGGAGCTGGGGCTTGCCATGGGGCGCCTCAAGACCGGAACCCCGCCGAGGCTCCTTGGCAGCACCATACATTTCGAAAAGCTCAGAAGCCAGTACTCGGATGATCCGGTCCCGGTCTTCTCCTTCATGGGCTCCGCGGAGCAGCACCCGGCGCAGAAGCCCTGCTTCCTCACGAGAACGAACGAGAGGACTCACGACATCATCAGGCACAACCTTGACCGCTCGCCTCTCTACTCCGGAGTCATCCACTCGACCGGCCCCAGATACTGCCCGTCAATAGAGGACAAGGTCATGAGATACCCGGACAGGAACAGCCATCCGGTATTCATCGAGCCCGAGGGGCTGACGACCGATGAGTACTACCCGAACGGAGTCTCGACCTCGCTTCCCTTCGATGTGCAGCTTGACGTCATCCACTCAATCGAAGGCCTTGAGGACGCGGAGATCATCCGTCCTGCCTACGCCATAGAGTATGACTTCTTCGATCCGAGGGAGCTCAGGTTCAACATGGAGAACAGGGCTCTGCAGAACCTGTTCTTTGCCGGACAGATCAACGGCACCACGGGCTATGAGGAGGCAGCTGCGCAGGGACTCCTCGCCGGCATCAACGCGGCGCTCAGGGCAAAGGGAGAGGAAGGCTGGGCTCCGAAGAGAAACGAGTCATACATCGGAGTCCTCATGGATGATCTCGAGACGCTCGGCACCAGGGAGCCTTACCGGATGTTCACGAGCCGCGC
>Ga0256406_1006646_pt1 | contig 11449 bp, 11 predicted proteins | sample RumenRJG_03DNA_FD_185986 | JGI IMG/M metagenome (GOLD analysis project Ga0256406, IMG submission 185986) | Bovine rumen microbial communities from Lethbridge, Alberta, Canada - RJG_03 | ecosystem: Host-associated > Mammals > Digestive system > Stomach > Rumen | place: Canada: Alberta | collected...
TTACAAACGAAAGGAATGAACATTTCTTTATGGGACCAATGGAAAATTATGCTGACCTTCAGGACGCCGTATATAAATTGAATACATTACTTGACACGGATTTCAAGCGTATTAAGGAAGCTGTGCTTCCGGAACTTTATAGATTTGGGATAGCTACCTCTTCTGGTTCGGAGACAGAAATAAGCGTGCTTGATAAGAATAATAAACAGCGTGACATAATAAAAGAAAAATCTGTGATTTATGGGCTGTATCCTCAGAATAGAGGAACACCTGATACTGGTATACGTGATTTTCGTGGAATGGAGAATTATTATACAAGCATCAATATAGGCGGAAGTAAGTCTCCGGATGAGTATATAAATGATGTGATCCATAAAATTGTTAAATCATTTTGCGAAAACCCTCCGATTGAATTATTGCCGACTAAGGTACTGATGGAGATTGTTTATGATCGTCACAATAAGTTGTGTGATTTATTAAATGTGCCATCAGGTGATGTTAGCGATGCTTTGGAAAATTATTATTACTTGCTGGATTATCTTTTCAGAATGCTGACAGCTAATGACTTGAGCGATAGTGAGAATGAAGTTCGGAATAAATATATTAACAATGGACGGATAAGGGAACATTCAATCGATTTTGAATCACCAGAATGGATTGATATCAAGGCTGAAATTAATGCTTATATTGAAAAAGTGAAGCCAAAGCAAAATCATAAAATTAATGTGGATTTGGTTTTAAACGTAATCACAAAAGAGTGCATTCAATACTATATAGTATTGAGTGAATTGAAACGTCGTGGGATTACAACTATAGAAGAAGTATGGAAATATGATATTTATGATATATTTAAAGGTAATGAGAAATCAACAAAGCTTATTGAGACTATAATTGAGCAATGGTTTGATGAGTTGCCTGATATTTATGCAGAGTTCTATAAGAATGTGTTTGACACGCCAAAATATGAATATCAGATAAATGGAATATATTCATTTGATGTTAAAGATTATTCCATGCCGTTCAATATGATAGGGATTACAGCAAAGCTGTATGAACCTAGCGAAGGTATTAAGTTGACAAAATCAGATGTCCCTCTAACGACCGATTTTACAGAAGAGGATAGAAAGCTAGGAATAAAGTCAATTATCTCAAGCCTTGAACCAGCAGAAATGGTAAGAGATTCCAATAAAAAGTTGTTTTATGATGGAATAAGATGTTGGTTATATCAAGGAATATGTAATATCTTAAGGATTAAACCGGAAGGAATCCATATTGGTTGGAGAAACGCAACATTATTTTGAAAATGTTCTATATAATCAGCCGTCGACGAAATTCGATAGGCTGATTTTTATTATTCAAAAGGTGGTGATATGAATGAGCGGAAGAGAAAGAAAATCGCTCTCGGAGCTGAGGGCTGATGTCGAGAAAGGGGAGCAGAGAAAGAAATATTACGAGAACGAGATCAGGATCAAGGAGCGCCAGATCAAACACCTGACCCGCGCCGAGCGGACGCACAGACTTTGCAGTCACGGAGGAATGCTGGAGAAGTTTATCGAGCGGCCAGACATTCTGTCTGATGAGCAGATCATGAAGCTGCTCACTTATGTGTTTCACAAAAGTGATGTACAGACGATGCTACAGGAGATGATCAAGGAAGCAGAAATGCAGGAACGGGAATAGTCCCGAATTTATGAGGGCGCAATTATACACCGTTCCGGTGTCATTGCGTCCTTCGGAGAGTCCTCGCCGGACGGCTGATCGGCAGTGCAGCATACATGGAGCACTGCCGATCCAGTGGGAACTGCGTTCCCCCTGCGCCGTCTGCGACGGCTACCCTCTTGCGGACTTGTGTACGGAACAGACAGAAAAATCCTCTGCCTGTTCCGAAGCACAAGTGAAAAATGAATATCCAAAGTTACAGACCGATTGTTTTTCAAGAAGAAAAGCATCGGTCATTTTTTATGCCATGAGAGAGGAGAACGGAATGAATCAGAAAAAACTGAATGTGCTGCAAGGGCTTCTGCTCCGGTACTGCGGACAAAGAGGTATGACCGACGTCGAGATCACAGGGAGAGCGACAGCCACGGCGATTACACAAAGTGGAAAAGAGATGCATCTGACGACGAATATCTACGGCGACATCATGGACGATGACACGAAGAAGATCATTGCCGACGGAAATGTATCCCACGACATCCGACGGATATATGAGTTTCCAACGGAATGGAAGGATCGGAAGCCATCAGTCGTGTCATCACTTCGGGAAAAGAGCGATGTCGGCGGTGCGCCGAAAAGGGAGAAACCGAAGACGCGAAAGAAGACGCAGGAAAAAGAGAGATGAGGTGGCGCATATGACCTGTCCACATTTTTCCATTTCAATCCGCTCCCGCTATAACAAAAAATCCGGAAGCAGAGGATCGGCGGTTGCGGGAGCTGCCTACCAGAGCGCGGAGAAATTGTTCAGCGAGTACGACGGACGGACAAAGAACTATGCCTATAAACAGCCAGAGCTTGTGTTCTCCGAGCTGATGCTTCCGGCAAATGCGCCTCCGGAGTATTCCGACCGGGCGGTGCTATGGAACGCGGTCGAGAAAGCAGAGACACGATTTGACGCACAGCTATCCCGCGGGATTATCGCGGCACTGCCGAAGGAGCTTCCGTTTGATCAGTCCATCGCGATGGTGAAGGAATACTGCCGCGAGAACTTTGTCTCCAGAGGGATGTGCTGTGACATCGCGATCCATGATCCCGCACCGCCGGGACATAATCCCCACGTTCACATCATGCTGACCATGCGCGGCATCGATGAGAACGGGAAGTGGCTCCCGAAATCGCGGAAGGAATATGTCCTTGATGAAAACGGCCAGCGCATCCGGCTTCCCAGCGGGGAGTGGAAAAGCCACAAGGTCGATACCGTGGACTGGAACCGGAAGGAGAATGCGGAGGTCTGGCGGCAGAGCTGGGAAGAGTACCAGAACCGCTATCTGGAGAGGAACCAGCGCCCGGAGCGTGTGAGCCTCAAATCCTACAAGCGGCAGGGCATTGACCGGATCCCTACGGAACACATGGGGCCAGCCGCGTCGGCGATGGAGAAGAAGGGGATTGAGACGGACATCGGGAACCTGAACCGGGAAATCCGGCAGTCCAACACACTGATGCAGTCGATCCGAAGTATGATTCGGAAACTTGTGGACTGGATCGGCGCGGCGCATGAAGCTTGGAATGAGATTCAGGCAGAGGAAGCGGCAAAGCCGAAGCCGGTTTATCTGGGCGATCTTCTGATGGCAAAGCTTGAGATACGGAGAGCAGAGCGGTCCGACTGGAGCCATAAGGCACAGACGAACAGCTCCATCAAAGACATGCAGAAGGTGCTGGACTTTGCGGATTATCTGAACCGGAGAGAAATCCTGACCGTCGGTGATCTGAATGACCATCTTTCCGAAGCATATGAGAAAACATCTGCAATCCGGAAATCGGTAAAGACGATGGAACAAAGGGCGAGGGTAATTGCCGGAATCCGGAAAGCATACAGCGACTGCCGAGAGACAAAGGAGATCCATGACCAGTATGTAAAGATCGGCTGGAAAGGCCGGAAGGAAAAGTTCCGTCAGGAGCACGCAGAAGCAATCGACCATTTCGAGAAGGCCGACCGGTTTCTCCGAAAAAACGTGCCGGATGGGAAGATTGACTTCAAGGCGCTGTCCAAAGAAACGGCAGGGCTGGAAAAAGGGATTGCGGCAGAGAATGAGAAGCTTGCCGCTGTCCAGAAAGACCTGAACACGCTGAAGGACATCCGGTATTTCGTGAAAGAGCTGCTTCCGGAACTTGCGCCGGATGAGAAGGAAACGGTGCAGGAAAAGCGGTCGATCCGCGAACGGCTTGACGAGAACCGCCGGGCGATTCAGAAAAGCGAGATACAGCACGGCGGCAGTAAGACAGAAAAAGCAAAAGGAAGGGAACAGCAGTTATGACAAAGCAGGGAAAGCGATATTACTGGCTGAAACTCCACGAGAACTTTTTCAGCCAGGCAGTGATCCGGTTTCTCCGGAAGATGCCGGAAGGGGATTCCATTGTGATCATCTATCTGGAACTCCTTCTCATGAGCATCAAGACCGACGGATACATCCGCACGGACGGGCTGTATGACACGATCGAGAAGGATCTTGCCCTGATTCTCGATGAGGACGAGATGAAGATCCGGCTTGCACTTGCCGCACTGGAGAAGGCGGGGCTTCTCGTCCGGGGAACCGGGGAGTATGAGGCACAGATGACGAAGTATTCGGAGATGGTAGGAACCGGTTCAGAAACCGCCGGAGCGCAGAGAATGCGGGATTTCCGGCAGAAAAAGTCCCTTCCGCAGATCCCGTCCGAAGGAAAAGCGTCACATTGTGACACCGATGTGACACCACTGTTACACCCGCGTGACGTAGAGAGAGAGAAAGAGATAGAGATAGATAAAGAGATAGATAAAGAGAGAGAGGGAGAGAGTAAGAAGGGCACTCTCCCCCACACTCCCTATGGCAGATATCACAATGTCTTTCTGACCAAACAGGAAGCGGCAGAGCTGGAGAAGGATTATCCGGGGATCTGGAGGGACTACCTTGAACAGCTCTCCTCCTTTATGGCATCGGACGGCAAGACCTATCAGAACCATGCGGCAGTGATCCGCCGCTGGATGGAACGCGACAGCAAAAAGAGATCCACGGAAGTGCGAACTTACAGTGACAAAGAGGAGGGAAGCTTGTGAGCAGGTTAAATGATTTGGGCGATGTGATTGGGAAACACCTTGAGGGACAGGCAGAGCGGATGAAGAACGATATGCAGCCGGGAGACTACATCGGCGCGGATGGGCTGATCTACTGCGGCGTCTGCCATGAGCCGAAGCAGAAGCGGTTTGAGGACGGTATTCTCGCCGGACAGACACATCACGCGATGTGTAAGTGCGAGAGGGAGCGCTATGAGAAGGAACTGGCAAGCCGACAGGCAGAAGAAAAAGCACGGCACGTGGAAGAACTCAGACGCAACTGTTTTCTCAGCCGTTCCATGCGGGACTGGACGTTTGCCAGAGATAACGGCCAGAACCCGCAGATGTCAGTGGCAAAGACGTATGTGCAGAATTGGGCGCAGATGAAGGAGAAGAACATCGGGCTTCTCCTCTGGGGCGATGTTGGGAGCGGCAAGAGCTACCTTGCCGGAGCGATTGCCAACGCTCTGATCGATCAGGAAATCGCGGTGCGGATGACGAACTTCTCCGCGATCATGAATGATCTCTCCGGGACATTTGAGGGCAGGAACCAGTACCTTGACAGGCTGTGCTCCTTCCCGCTTCTCATTCTTGATGATTTCGGCATGGAACGCGGCACGGAATATGGACTGGAACAGGTCTACAGCGTGATCGACGGCAGATACCGGAGTGAAAAGCCGCTGATCGTGACAACAAATCTGACGCTTGCCGAGATGCGGAACGTGTCCGACACGGCGCACAGGAGAATCTATGACCGGGTTCTGGATATGTGTGTCCCGATCATCTGCCGGGGCGAGAGCTTCCGAAAGCGTGCCGCCGAGGAAAAGTACGAAGAGATGAAGCGCATTCTTGAAGGAGGAAGCAAATGATCGACAGCAGAGAAGAAAACGGCACTGCCGGGATCACCGATGCAAAGGAGCAAATTCCAGCCATACAGAGAGTTATCGGCGGGAGGCTTTACACCGTGGAGGTTCACTTCCGGGACGGAGCGACCCGGACGGCGAAGGAAACTATGAAATCAATTCTGATGCACGAAATCAACGCCAGAGCCGATTCGGATGGCGGATTCAATTAAAAATCAAGGGAAAACCTACTAAAAAGTTGTTGACATTCAGTCACAGGCAAGACCCTGAAATCCATACTCGTGAGCTGCGGTGCACGCCTGGCCCCTTTCGATATTCAAGAGGTCCGGGATATCACGATGTATGACGAACTGGAGCTGGACAAGCTGGGAGACAGGAAGACGGCATTGTTCCTAATCATGTCGGATACCGATGCAACCTTCAATTTCCTGATCTCCATGATCTACACACAGCTCTTCAATCTGCTGTGCGAGAAGGCAGATGACGTGTACAACGGCAGGCTGCCGGTGCATGTCCGGTGCCTCATCGATGAGTGCGCGAATATCGGCCAGATCCCGAATCTAGAGAAGCTGATCGCCACGATCCGAAGCCGTGAGATCTCCGCATGCCTGGTGCTGCAGGCCAAATCACAACTTAAAGCAATCTATAAGGACAATGCGGATACCATCATCGGCAACTGCGATGCTCAGATCTTCCTGGGCGGCAGCGAACCGACAACGCTGAAGGATCTGAACCAGTCTCTCGGCAAGGAAACGATCGATACCTTCAACACCGGTGAGAGCAGAGGCAGAGAACAGAGCCATTCCCTGAACTATCAGAAGCTCGGCCATGAGATACCATTGTTTTGGCTGTCAGTCAGATGGGGATGTGATCGATTTTACCGCCCGCCTGTTCGGGCTGAAAAAAAAAGATGCGGCCTTGAAGCTGGCGGAGGATTTCTCTGTCCGCTATGACGCCAGAGGCCATGACCCGCCACGCAGGAGTCCGGTCAAACGAAAAATCAGCGAGGAACTGCGTTACCGGCAGGCGGAGCAGAGATGTTTCCGGGTGCTGTGCGATTACCTGCATCTGCTGGAACGCTGGGAGAAAGAATACGCCCCGCAGACACCAGAGGAAGCATGGAATCCGCTGTTTGTGGAAGCCCTGCAAAAGAAACCGCACACGGAGTATCTGCTGGATATTCTTCTGTCCGGCAGCATGGAGGATCGGGCCTGCGTGGTCGCTGAGTATGGAAAAGAGGTGAGGAAGCTTGAGCAGCGAATATCAGAGTTTACCGCCAGCCACCCGGCAGGCCGTCATGAGCGCAGCCGAAGCCTTAGCGCCTGAGCAGAGCGTGGAAGAAGTAAGGGAAAGTCTTTTTCTCACGGAGAAAGGTCAGCCAGCGAATACCATTGGCAACTGCCGGACGGTGTTCTGCCATGACCCTCTCCTGCGGGACGCCATCCGGCTGAATCTTTTAACTGACCGGGTGGACATTGTGCGGGATTTGGGATGGCGCAGGAATACCAGCGCCCTGACGGATACGGATGTGAAGTATCTGCTCCTCTATTTTGAGCAGACCTACGGCCTGACCAGCGAAAAGAAAATGACGGCGGCCCTGTCCATCGTGGCGAATGAGAACTGCTACCATCCCATACAGGATGTGCTGAACAGCCTTGTCTGGGATGGGACGCCCCGTATCCGCTCCTGTCTGCATCATTTCCTGGGTGCGGAGGAGAGCGACTATGTGGAGGAAATGCTGAAGCACTTCCTGCTGGGCGCCATCCGGCGGGTGTTCCATCCCGGCTGCAAATATGAGGAAATGCTCTGCCTGGTAGGTGGACAAGGTGCTGGGAAATCCAGCTTCTTCCGCCTGCTGGCGATCCGGGACGAGTGGTTCAGTGACGATCTGAAGAAGCTGGACGATGACCGGGTATTCCAGAAGCTGCAAGGCCATTGGATCATTGAGATGTCGGAGATGCTGGCCACCAGCAATGCCAAAAGCATCGAGGAGGTCCGCTCTTTCATCAGCCGTCAGAAGGAAACCTACCGGACACCCTACGAGGCCCAGCCCAAAGACCGTCTGCGGCAGTGCGTGTTTGGCGGTTCATCCAACACGCTGGACTTTCTGCCCCTTGACCGAGCCGGAAACCGGCGTTTCCTGCCCATCATGATCTATCCGGAGAATGCGGAGGTCCACATTTTGGAGGATGAGGACGGCTCCAGAGCCTATCTTTTGCAGGTCTGGGCGGAGGCGATGACCATTTACCGCAGCGGGAGGTATTCCATGAAATTCAGCAAGTCCATCCAGCACCAGTTGGTAGAGGTACAGAAGGATTTCATGCCGGAGGACACCGAGGCCGGGCAGATACAGGGTTTTTTGGAGCATTACACCGGCAGCATGGTCTGCTCCAAGCAGTTGTTCAAAGAGGCGTTGGGTCACGCCTATGACGAGCCAAAACGATGGCAGCTGCACAATATCAACGAAATCATGAACACCGTGGTAACGGGATGGAAGCCCTTCTCCAATCCGAGGATGTTCGCCGGATATGGCAGGCAGAAGGGCTGGGAACGGGACGTTTCCGGCAACGAACTGCCCGGCAACGAAGATGGATTTGTGGAGCTGACGGAGGAAGAATGCCGTCAGATGGCGTTTCCCAAGGAATGGATCGCCTGAAACAGGCGGTCTGTTGCCGGGATGGTTGTCAGTCCGTTGCCGGGTTCGTTGCCGGGGATTTCCCTGTCTGGATACGGGAAAAGCCTGTAAATCAGGCGTTTTCTATATCTGTCTCCATCTCCGGCAACGAAAGCAACGAGATTTTTCAAGAAAATTCACAAAGTAAGATTTGCGGGTCAGACGGTAGTTTACGGGTTTTTGGAGGTTCGTTGCCGGACTTCGTTGCCGGTGCTGCCCTCTGTCCCGTCACTCTATGGAGGTAGCCTATGAAAAAAAGCAAACAGCAGAAAAATAAGGTCCGTTTTATTGTAGTGCGGGAGTTCTCCGGGGAGAAGTCCATGCGGGAAGCCTTTGAGCAGCTGATCGAGCGCCAGACCTGTGAACACTTCGAGGAATGGCGTCAGCAGTTGGAAGTGGCTGAAAAAGCTGCGTAAAAAAACGGTTGAATCAGGGACAGGGACATGGTACTATAATGGTATCGTGTCCCTGTTCATAGAAGGAGAACGCTATGAGCAGGAAAAAACAAGTCTATGAGAAAATCACCGCTCTCTACTGCCGCATCTCTCTGGATGACGGCGGCGACAATGAGAGCATGAGCATCAGCAATCAGAAGATCATGCTTCGGGACTTCGCTGAAAAGCAGGGAATGTTCCAGTATGAGTATTATGTGGATGACGGCTATACGGGTCGCAACTTCAACCGCCCTTCGTTCCAGCGTATGATCGCTGATATTGAGGCGGGGAAGGTCGGCTGCGTCATCACCAAAGACCTGTCCAGACTCGGTAGAAACTATATCGAAGCTGGCAGCTATATCGAAATCTTTTTCCCAAAACACAATGTACGCTATATCGCCATCACCGACGGCGTGGACAGCCTGACCCGTCAGGAGATGGACATTACGCCGTTCAAAAATATCCTGAATGATATGTACAGCCGGGATATTTCCAAAAAGGTGCTGGCGGGCATCACAACCCGTTCCAGGCAGGGAAAGTTCTGCGGAGGGACGCCGCCGTTTGGTCTGATGCGTGACCCGGAGGACAAAGGACATCTCATCCTTGATCCGGAGACAGCGCCTATCATCCGAAAGATCTTTGACTATGCCCTGGACGGGCTGGGCTGCATGAGGATCTCCAAACGGCTGATGGAAGAAAAAGTCCCCATCACCCGTGTGAAGGCCAACACGGAGTTTGACGCCAATTATTACTCCTGGGGCGGCGGCAGGATCAGCCGCATCCTGCGAAATCCCTTTTATAAGGGCGCACATCTGGTTTTTCGGACGCACCAGAAGGGCATCCGCTCCGGCACTTATGACATTATTCCCCGTGAGGAATGGGAAGTGATCGAGGGCTGCCATGAGGCGATCGTCACACCGGAGGAATGGCAGCGGGTGCAGGAAATGATCAACGGCAGGCCCACCATCATGGAGGGAAATGCCTGTCCCTTTTACAACCTGTTCCATGGGCTGGTCTACTGCGCCACCTGCGGCAAATCCATGCAGGTACGGTACGAGAAGGTCGGTCGAACCGGGAAAAACCGCTTCACCGGCGAGATGCGGGAACCGATCGATAAGGCGTATTATATCTGCCAGACCTACAACCGGATGGGCTGCAAGGTCTGCTCCAGCCACAAGATCGAAGCCAGGGATTTGTATAACCTTGTGCTGAAGGATATTCAGGAGCTGGCGGCGCAGGCCATGAAGGATGCTGATGCGTTCTACCAGCGGCTCAGCAGCCGGATGGAGCGCCGGTATCTGGTGGACGCTTCCCAGACGGAGAAGGAACGGAAACGGCTGGAAGCCCGGAATCAGGAAATTGACGGGATATTTTTGAGCCTGTACACCGATAAGGCCAAAGGTGTCCTGACCGAACAGCGGTTTATGAAGCTGACAGCGGCACTGGAACAGGAGCAGGAAGCCAACCAGAAACGCCTGCACGATCTGGCGGTGATGCAGAGCCGGGCGGACGCACAGGAAAGCGAAGTCCGAACCTTTATCAAGGAAATCCGGCGCTATGCCACCATTGAGGAACTGGACGAGGTGGTGCTGAACCGGCTCATCAGCCGGATTCTAATCGGCGAAGTCCAGAAGGTGGATGGACAGAAGGTGCAGGAAGTCAGAATCGTGTATAACTTTGTCGGGGAAATTTCTGAGTAAGCATCAGAAACTATCCTGACAAAGACGTAGAAAAATTAGAAGGAAAACAAAAACAGAAAATAGAATCTGGTACAATCCAGAAAGGCAGTGTGTCAACAGACGATGCACTGCCTTTTTGTTGTTTTCCGGCAGAGTAGAACAGGCAGGCAATGGCAGATGGGAGCATTTACTCTCTCCTGCCGGAAAGGAGGAAGCGACGACAATGACGTATGGCTATATCCGTGTCAGCAGCCGTGACCAGAATGAAGACCGACAACTGGCTGCCCTGCAGGCATTGGTACCGATAAAAAACATTTATGTGGACAAACAATCAGGGAAAGATTTCAACCGACCCCAATATCAAAAGATGGTGCGGCGGTTAAAAAAAGACGATCTGCTCTATATTAAGAGTATCGACCGTCTGGGACGAAATTATGAGGAAATCCAAAACCAATGGCGAATTCTTACTAAGGAAAAGAAGGTCGACATTGTAGTGCTGGATATGCCTCTTTTAGATACCCGCCGAGGAAGGGATCTAATGGGAACCTTTTTAAGCGATATTGTCTTACAGGTTCTGTCCTTCGTTGCAGAAAACGAACGCACGAATATACGGCAGCGTCAGGCGGAAGGGATCGCTGCAGCAAAAGCCAGAGGGGTGAAGTTTGGCAGACCACCGATTGATCCGCCTGAGCAGTTTGAAAAAACAGTACAGCTATGGGAGGAGAAAAAAATAAACATCCAAGAAGCCGTTCAGCGCAGTGGAATGAGCGAATCCACCTTTTACCGTAAGGCCAGGATGTATCGAACAGAAAAATGAGTTGTCAAATGGTACACTTTGTGGGGATTTTGTAAACCGATTTACATAACACGTTTTTAAGTCCGGAAAACTAACAAAAAACTAACGAAACCAAAAAAACATGAAAAACGCTGTCAATAGTTTTCGATAATGTCCTGTAAAGGGTTAAAGATCAGCGGGAGATTTTCCCGCTTTTCATGTTCCAGTTTTACCAAGATCATATTTGGTTCATCATGCATAACAGCCGTATTGATGTGCT
>Ga0256406_1006647_pt1 | contig 11447 bp, 8 predicted proteins | sample RumenRJG_03DNA_FD_185986 | JGI IMG/M metagenome (GOLD analysis project Ga0256406, IMG submission 185986) | Bovine rumen microbial communities from Lethbridge, Alberta, Canada - RJG_03 | ecosystem: Host-associated > Mammals > Digestive system > Stomach > Rumen | place: Canada: Alberta | collected...
GCGATCACTCTTGAAGCGCCGTCAGATGAAGCATCTTCGGACGACGGTCTGCACGTGGAGATCTGCTTCCCGGCAGAAAAACTGTCCTTTTCTTTTGAGGGAAATACACTTGTCATGGATGACGGAAACCGGTATAAAACCGATGCGCTGTATCCCCTTCGAAAGTATCTGGAAGATATATTGGTGGATGAGGAAGAACAGAGACGGATTGGTTCTGAGATTCCATTGAAATACCGCTGAAACGTTAATGGAAGATATAAAAAAGCTTCCGAAAGAAGGAAATAGTACGAAAAGCATGGTCTTCCGGCTTAAAAAACAAGTTGCACGAGCAGCATATAGACAATCGTCCCTCCGGCGATGGATAACAGCATCTGTTTTTTCCAAAGATGAAGGCCGGCGGTTACTCCGATTGCAATCAGTTCCGGGATGCCATGTGTGCCGGAGAACAGGGAAACATTTTTCAGAGAGTAGACCACAAGCATTCCGAAGACGGCACAGGGCAGCGCTTTTCCCAGATAGATAATATATTTCGGCGTCGGTTTCTTTGAGGAAAAGACGAGAAACGGCAGAAAGCGTGTCAGCATGGTGCCGAGAACGCAGATCACGATCGTGATGATTTGCTCAGGGATGGTCATAGGGCGCATATTTGATCTTCTCCTTCTGCATAAGATTTTTGCTTCTTATCGGTAATTTCTGATAAGAAACATTATCGGCAAGTTTTATAGCTGCTCAGCCTGAAATCTGCCGTGAACATCGGACTTCAGGCTGAGATTGCCGATAACACTTTTTCGCCGATAATGACACGGCATTCGGGAAGATGGGAATCTGTATCTGCTTTGACTGCCGTTTCCCTGAATATGTGCGTCTGATGGCACTGGAAGGAGCGAAAGTGATCCTGGTTCCGGCTGCATTTAATATGACCACAGGACCGGCGCACTGGGAGATTATGCTGCGAAGCCGCGGAATGGATAATCAGTGTTTTATCGTGGCTACGTCCGATGCCAGGGATGAAACATCCGGATATGTTTCCTGGGGGCATTCCATGATCGTCTCACCGTGGGGCAGCATCGTTTCTGAGATGGATGAAAAAGAAAATATGACCATTACGGACATTGATCTGGAGGATGTCAGCCGGATCCGGCAGCAGCTTCCGCTGATGTCAGCAAGAAGAACAGACATGTATGAGCTCCGCAGGACATGTCTGTAATGACCGGTTAAATCTCGGATGCGTGCAAAAGCAGCACTGCATTGGCAATCATTTGTGCACAAAAACCGTTCCGCGGAATGAGGTATGCCTTTTTGGTATGTGCTTCGGAGCCGGAACGGCCGGCTGCGGTATTGTCAAGAGAATCTATCAGGAAATGATGGATCAGGGAATGGACGCGAATGAAGCAATGTTCTGATTTATCTGGGCCTTGGTCTTGAAGTAATCAGTGCGGATGCGAAGCTTGTCACAGATCAGATGATTTCTGTTGCGGCACATTCGATTGGCGGAATTGTCGATGCATCCAAAGCAGGTGCTGCTGTTCTTCCTCCGGTATCGACACTTACAGAGTTCTCCAGAACGGTCGCAATTGCCGTTGCCGGTGAGGCTGTGAAGGAAGGACTGAACCGCAGGGCAGTCGACAATGCTGCTAATGCAGTAGATGCACAGAAATGGACGCCTGTCTGCAAAACAATGGCATAAAAAGCACCCTGAAGCGGATCCTGTTGCTTACTGTATATTGTGATGGTCTGTCTCTGGCTGATGAAATTTGAAAAGCATTATAGGGGAAGAGTTGTTTGCGGGAAAAAATCTGTTCTTAAAAAATTGAATCCGTCTTTCTTGGAAGAAAATAACCGGCTGGTATGTTAGAGTTGCCTGTGAAAAGCGAAGAGAGGCTGTGAAGCTGCCGGAGGACATATCTGGCATTCACTTGCCGGAAGTGCATCATAACTTCCTATATTGTAAACGGATAAAGGAGTCAGATGATGAACGATGATGAGATGTGGGAGGCAGTCAGAGACTGTGATGCCTCCTGCGACGGAAAGTTTTTCTACGGGGTGAAGACAACAGGCATTTACTGCCGTCCGTCCTGTAAATCAAAACTTGCCAGGAGAGAGAATGTTGTCTTTTTCAGAACAAGAGAAGAGGCGGAGACGGCAGGCTTCCGCCCGTGCAAACGCTGCCGCCCGGATCTGCTGCAGTACGATCCGGCTCTGGAACTTTCGGAGAGAACAAAGGAATTGCTGGATCAGCATTTCAGCGACCGGCTGCGGCTTGGCAGAGATATGAAAGGGATGGGTGTGAGCAGAAAGCATCTGACGCAGGTCTTTAAGCAGAAATATGATCTCACGCCGTCAGAATATCTGATCCGGGTAAGAATCGCTGCAGCGAGACAGCTGCTGCAGGACGGCTCTGAAATTCCGGACGCAGCCGGCATGGCAGGATATGAAAATCTGTCGGAATTTTATGATCATTTCCGCCGGCAGACCGGAATGACGCCGGCCAGATATCGGCAGATTTTTGCGGACGACATCAGCCGGAATGTTCTGGACACACCGATCGGTCCCTTAAGAATCATCGCATCGCAGGATGCTGTTCTCTGTGTGGAGCAGGCAGGACGGGAAAACTCAGATGCAGGTGCACAGGCTGATCAGATTCCTGTTGACAGGGTCATATCTGACGATTCTCCAGGGGAACTGGTGAAGGAATGCGAGGCGCAGCTCACTGAATATTTTTCCGGAGAGAGACGAGACTTTGATCTGCCGGTGAGCCCGGAAGGAACGGATTTTCAGAAAAATGTCTGGTCACATCTGCGGGAAATTCCTTATGGCGAGACGAGGACCTACGGCGAGCTGGCTGCGATGGCGGGGAATCAAAAAGCCTCCCGGGCAGTAGGAATGGCAAATCACTGCAATCCGATTCTGATCGTGATTCCCTGCCATCGTGTCATTGGCGCCAACGGGAGTCTCACGGGATACGCTGCCGGTATCGAGGCAAAGAAGTTCCTTCTTACGATGGAAAAAAGGTATGCGGTATGAGAGAGGGATACCGGCATGAAATCGCAAATGAATAAGGAAGCCTGATGAATCTGGACCTGCTCTTTTGGCTGGCCTGTATATCAAAACATGCTGCTTCTCTGTTATACTGATGGCAGAAGATGCTAACCCTGTGAAAACGCCATCCGTGAAGGAGTTTCATATGTACAGGTATAAAGCTTTCATCAGCTACCATCACAGCCGACAGGATAAAAAGATTGCTTCCAGAATTCAGAATGTGATAGAGCATTTTCGACTTCCGGGAACTGCCGGAACTGATGCTGCGAAAAACCATTATTCTGTTTTTCGGGATGAGACGGAGCTTTCTCTTTCCAGCGATCTGAACACCAGCCTGAAGGAAGCGCTGGATCAGAGTGAATTTCTTATCGTTATCTGTTCAGAAGAGACGCGGAAGTCGGCATGGGTCCTTGAAGAAATTGAGTACTTTCTTATCACGCATGATTACGATCATATTCTGACTGTTCTTGTATCCGGCAATGCCGCAGAGGTCTGTCCGGAGCCCCTGCTGGAAGTGAAAAGAGAGAACGGCACAGTAATCCGGAAAAACAATCCGCTCTCCGCGAATCTGACGGACGAAAACGGGAACTATAAAGCATCCGGTTTTAAGAGGGAATCGGTCCGGATCCTTGCTGCATTATCCTCTGTCAGCTTCGATACGCTCTGGCAGCGGGAACGCAGATACCGCGCCAGACGGCATGCCGTCTTTTTCGGAATCGCTGCCGCTTTTCTACTAATCATCGCCGCGCTGTCTGTCCGCTATTCCATCAATATTTCTCAGAGAGATGCTTCCATACGACGGCAAAATGCACTTGCTTCCGCAGACAACGCAGAATTTCAGCTGGATAGCGGCGATGATGCAGAGGCGATGGCCTTTGCCCTGAACTCGCTTTCCTCCGATCCGAACGGCCCGAAAAATGCAAGGGCACAGCAGGTCCTGGTGAATGCTTCCGGCGCATATGTCAACGGGTACGGTTCTCAGTTACTGTGTACGCTTTCTGCCGACATCCGGCAAATGCTCCCCACCGCTGACCGGAAGTCTCTGATTCTGCTGGATGCAGAGAACAACCTTCGCTGCATCGATCTTTCTTCCGGGGAAACAGTCTGGGAAAACCATGATCTGATCTCGCATACCTCAGAAACAGATCCGGATTCTTCTTATTATCAGTTATACCGGACCAGTGATGACTCCGTGGTTATCCTGACCTGCTCCGGTGCTGCGGAATGGACTGCAGGCATTCAGATAAAGACAGGTAAAACCGTCTGGGCGACGGATTGTTTTCATCCGCTGAGCTGGCAGTACAGTGATGAAGGATGTGATTCCGCAGTCTCCGACACCTTTCTTTTTGCCGCGGCAGACGATTCCGCTTCCACGCTGACGCTCTACCTGCGCAATTCGAAAACCGGAGAAATCCTTCACACGATATCTACGGGAATACCAGCCGATGACGGACCGTTGAGATACAATCGAAATGATTCCAGCTGCTGTATGGTATGGGATAAGGCGCACAAAAATTTCATCCTGGCCTTCAGGAATGACTCTGTCGGCGCGGATGAACCGGTCTGGTATTTTCTTCGCGGAAATGAAAACGGGATTTGCACCCGTATGAAAAAAGCTGAGTTACCCGGTGACGATGCCATTTACCATATGACGTTTTCCGACAGCGGGACATCGGTTCTGGTTCTTCATCAGGATCTGCATGGAGGCGGGGTCCTGACCATGCTTGACAGAAGCGGAGAGACGGAAGCTGAACAGAAACTGATTGCCGGATCCGGCTTATCTGCCAATGAAGACATACTGGTCCGCATCGTTCCTCTTGCGATTCGGAATGATCATTTTACCATGGATGCCTATGCGGTTATCACAGGGAATACGACCTCGCTGCTTACAGACGAACTCGTTCCTTCTGACGTATACCGCAACGGGAACATTCTGGCGGTATCCGCATCGGAAAACGCTCTCTTTCTCTATACTGAGGAGAACCGTATATACGGTCTGGCTGTTACAGAAAATTCAGGCATTGATTCTTCCGAATTTCCCCTCGAGGGACTGGAATACTCCATGATGACGGTTGACAAGACGCCGGCATATAAAGCCTGCTCTCCGGACCGTTTTCCATGGCCGTATGTCTCCGCGTTTAAGGATGGATATCAGCTTTTTTATATCCGGGAAAACGATCACAGATCCGTTTACCGGATCGTTCCTTTCCATGATCCGGAAGGACAGACGGTGCTGACATCCGATAAAGATATTTCCGCAGCCTCCTGGATTTCCGGGACGAATACGGTTGCAGCAGCGGATTCGGGTGGGAACATTTTTTTTCTGGACGGAGAGACTTTTCAGAAAAAAGATACCTTCTCTGTGGCAGACAAAACGTTTGTTCCGAATTTTCTCTGGTTTCTTCCGGATAAAAGCGGTTCCTTCCTGAACACCGGTTCTTCTTCATTCAAATTCTATGACAATGTGCGGTCTGGAGAACTGTCATCGGAAGGATCACCTTTCTGTTCCTACTCAGCCTGTCTTGCAGGACAAGACGGAATCTTCCGGCACTTTACGGTTCATACAGAGGAAACAGGCTCTTTTTCCATTGCCCTGTATGAAAACGGACAGCCGGTTTCAACTACGGAAGGTCTGAAAGGTTACCCGTTTCCCTCCGGATCTCAGAGGAGAGGAATGTGTGCAGCGGGACAGAACGGATGGCTGATCACCGGACTGTACCCGGATGATGAAAGTACCAGGATTTCCTCTTTTCTGGCGTGGGACTATCGGACGTCGGAAAGCCGTACCATACATGCTGAAGAAGACATCAGCCGTTCCAGGGGACTGGCCGTCGCAGAATCCGCTGACGAATTTTCTGTTGTGACAGATGATTATTGTGTGATCCGGTATTCCATCATGACGGGCAAAGCAATAGGCAGCATGAAATATCCGCATATGTCATCCGCTGTTTTTGCCGCTTCCTACACCAATGACGATCGGTATCTTCTGCTTTTTACGAAGGATTCTCTTACAGTTTTTGATCTTTCTTCCAGGATCATTGCAGCTACGGATGAATATGATTTTCCGGCTGCCCTGATTCCTTCCGGCGGCAACGGGACTTACCTTATGAAGACCGCACAAAATGCGGCGAACCACCAGATCTATCTGTTCCTGCGTAAGGCAGGAGAAGGATCTGGTCTTTTCCTGGTGCTTGATACAGATACGCTGGGAATTTCAACAGAGGTCAATGAAGTTTTGGACTTTCAGGAAAATCCTGCCAGATTGTTATGTAAAGGCTATAAGGGAAGAACGTATGCGCTGTACCAGTATCCGATCTATTCAAAAGAAGAACTGATGCGGAAGGCCGGAGAATTTGCCGATCGGAGCCCGGCGGATGGCCATGACATATCAGGTTAGTGGGACATACAGAAAGAGGGGAGTCTTATGAGAACAATCTGCTGGAATAATCTGATCCCGCCAGGCTGCAGTCAGGATGACGGTGTTCGCCTCATCAAAGAAGCGTTTTCCGATGAAAATCTTACGGATGTCGGAAGAGACACGCTTGCACGGATCTCCAGGGGCGCAACAAGAACACGTTTTTTCGGAGGCAGTGCGTCCGGACGAAAAAGCTGCCTGCAGATAGCGGGACTGCTTCTGCGCAGCACTTCGGATCCGGTCACCGGCAAACCCTACTCTCCGGAAAAATATCCTTTCACAGAAAAACTCGCACAGGCTTGGGATCTCCTTCTGCAGAATCAGGATGACACGCAGCGGGAAACTTTCTCCCGGCATCTCAGGATCCTGCTCAGCAGTGATGCACCCACATCCGGACCGGACATTTCCTGTGACAAAAAGCGAAATACCGGCGCTCATCTCTGGGACTACAGGACCGACTTTTCCTTTTCCGCTTTCGATCTCCCGACAGCACTCGGGTGCCGGACCGAATCCGGAGAAATACAGATTCCTTCAGGTTTTTCTCTTGCAGTCGTCCTGGCTGTTCTTTCCCTTGTTGCTTCCACTTACTATCTGTGGAACCACAGAGAGGAAGCTGTAAAATACAGGATGATGACAGACCATCTGGCCGGGCTTCTGTTCCCGGCAGACCGGCTGGCTGAAGCGGTTCACTATATCCTGAAAAATCCCTGCGCAAGCATACTGGATTTTTCTTCCCGTACAGTGTCTCCGGATGTGGAAACTGCAGACGTAACTTTTTCTGCATCTGAGGAGCTTTTTACGGAAATTACCGGGGACTTTCTGACCACTAAAAAAAGAAATGAAGATCTGGAAGCGGAAGAAGCCGTCTTAAAAGCAGAAGAATTCATTCATGACTGCCGCTATGCAGAGGCTTATGCTCTGGTGACAGATGTTCTGGAACGCTGCTACTTTGCACAGAATTCCACAAGAGGAGACGCTCTGTATCTTCTGGCCTGCTGCTGTGAATCGGATACCGGAGCTTGTCCGATCCCGGAATCCTTTCTTTCTGTAGATGATATCTTTCGGGAAGCTTATTTTTTCGGATGTGAAAAAGCAAGGCGCAATATTTCCGGTCCGGATATTCTAAAGATGCCCGTACGGGCCGCGGGGGGAACTCCCGGTCTCTGTATCATAAATGAGGAAAATGAACCGGCGCATATTCTGGAGCAGACCATGCCTGTCTCCTGGACACTGACCTGCTGCACGGATATATCCGATGCCCTGTCTTTCCTGCAGGATGATCGTCAGATCCGTTACGTCTTGCTGAGTGAGAAAGAAGATAAGAATCTCCGGGATGCTCTGCTGATTCTGCATGCATATCAGCATGCCTCCGGAACCTCTGCCATGTTATCAGAAACTCCATTCATCCCACGGGCGGAGCTTTTTATCCGGTGCTGCAGAGAAAAATCGGAGCCGCTGATCGATACGGCGCTGAATTTGTTAAAAAAGGCAAGACCATGGGATCCGGTCCCTGTCTGTGTCTTTCTGATTGATGATGTTCTGGATTCTGCGCGCATGCTGCTGACCCGGCACCCTTATTTCTATCGCGCCACCGGGAGGAATATACGGGAGAGCGTACGAGACTGGATCCTGCATCCTGTGATTCTGAGCTCAAATCCGGACAACACCATGGCCATCCGTCTTTTGCAGGAGATCTTTTCTCTTCCTGTGCAGAAAGAAAATCTCCGGACCAGAATCACCCTCCTGTCTCCGTATGCCACCGATATCCGCCGCAAAATGGCAGCTGCCAGTCCAGGCATGGAAGACTATGTCATCCCGGACAGAAAAACATTCTCGGATGATTCCGCATGGCCTTCTTTCCACTCTTCATCGGAAGTGAGGCGATTCCGGAAGGAAGAGAACGATCTCATCGTTTTTTCAGATGATGCCGTGTCACCGGTATCCCTGGAATATCAGACCTATGACTTCCAATCTTCTTCCTTACGGGATGCCATCGACAGGATGGAGATCTCCGGAGATCTGCTCTACTACATCGTTGATACCGGAAATGATCTGGATAATCTTGCATTGGCTTCTCAGATCCGGGAGGAGGGGATCCGCATGCGTGTCCGGACACGGCGGCTTCAGAATCTTTCTTCCGTACGCCCTGTGATCGCCGTGCACTGCCAGGATCCTTCTTTTTCCGGGCTGGCAGAAAAACTGCTTGTTCCAAAGGGAGAGCATCACTCGAATCAATGGTTTAACAATTACGGATTTGTGATGTTCGGTTCTTTGTCAGAACGGTACAGCTGGGACAGTCTGGGCAGAACAGCGGCGGAACAGGCAGCCGAATGCATTCATCTGGCCTACAGCCATGCATCAGTTTCCGATACTGCACAGATCTATGCCGCTCTGGCGCACTATTTTAACAGGCTCTATCTGCGGGACAGTTCTCTCTCCGGAGCAGCCAGCCTTCCCTATCGTCTGTTTGTGGAAAATATCTTTCCGGATGCCTGGTTTATTCAGGATGCCGATGCCTGGTGGAATTCCGATCAGCGCCGGAACCTGGGGCAGCAGTTTCTGCATTGTCTGTATCCTGACCCGGAAAAACCGGGAGAAGAAAATTCGTTCGTACTGGAGGAGCTGGAAAAATTTGAGCATCTGCGCTGGCGCCGTTATATGATCAGCCGGGGCTGGTCAGGAACGGTCGACCGGAACGGAGCGATGGATTTTGAGCAGGCAGTTCAGTATATCCGGAACGGTGCACCCGGTCATGTACTGCAGATTGCAAAAATTCATCCCTGCATCTGTTCATGGGATGATCTGACAGAGCTTCAGCGCCGGCTGGATTATGAGTACCGTGTGAATGCCTATTCGCAGGATCAGAACGGGGAATCCTTCCGGCCTGATCATCGATTCGCGGCCTATCAGAAAACGGAAGATGGCTTCCGCTTCTTCCAGTCTTTGGATGCGGATGTGATCCGGCAGACTGCTTCCATTCTGAATCTGGCATGGTTTTCCAGAACTTCTGACACTCATGGTTCATCGATCTGATATTTAGCCCTGAATTCCGGGGCATCGATGAAATTAAAATCGATGTCCCGGATGGTTCCGTCATGTTTTCGATCTATGGAATAGAGCAGGATCACTGCATTTTCCGGAGCGGTTTCTATTGTTCCCCACAAGCAGGCAGTATACCGACAGGAAAAAAGGTCTTTCTGAATTTCCAGTTTTCCCTGATCCAGAAGCCAGCGGATTTCTTCTGTGACAGGTTCCCTGTCGGTCCATGCCCGGATCGTTTCGGGAATCGTTTTATACAGATCCGGAGGTCCTTCCCGTACAGGCCGGTAATGGTTTCTGAAATATTCCCGTTTCACCGGATAAGGGCTGCCTTTCTGGTCAAACAGAAGGAAATCACCCTTTTCTGCTGTTTCTCCTGAATCCGGCGCTTCCCGTGTACGGATCCGGTACCTGCCGTTCCCACATTCCGATAGAATTCCGCTTGCTTTCAGTTCCGACAGAACCGGATGTTCCGTTCCCAGAAGAAATGCTTTCCTTGTAAAATGTCTGATGGCTGTCACAAGCATATGGACACTTCCTTCCCGTGACACCAAGGCTCAGCTGCCCGCTTCTGGTTCCTTATCCGGTCACCGTGCTTTCTTTTTCCGTATCCACGGCATAAGCTTCAATATTCATCAGACTTCTGTTATATCCATAGAATTCATAGTCCCCTTCACTCGTAGCAGTTATGGTTTCTCCGGGAGCAATATTATGGATTTCTATAAAATGGAAATCGGTCTCATCTGGTCCGTCCGGATATGAATAGAATATTCTGGCAGTTTCCAGATATCGTCCCGTGTTGTTGGTAAAGGCAATTGTATGATCATCCAGAAGAACGGAGGAGCAATTGCTTCCATACGCTACATACATATCTCCTGACGTTTCCGCTTCTTCCGCCGTTGTTTTCCATCCCGGATCCGATGCGGAAATCAGAATGCCCGTATAGGGAAGCCCTGCTTCCTTTAATCCGAAGCGGATCTGATAGGTTCTCGTTTCTCCGGGCTGGAGAAAAGCCACACGTTCATCATTGGTAAATTTATTGGCGAAGGCGCAGCCTGCCATCATGTCTTCATAGGTCTGTCTGTATTCAATACAATCGGATTCCGGTTCCGTGTAGACATCTCCATAATCATCCCGGTACTGTTTATACCCCGTCACGGTCGGCCGGAAAGATAATACATTGGAGCCATTATTGGTCACATCGAACTGAATCACCTGTTGTGGATGCTCCGGATCCGAACGGCTGCTGATATCCCTGATATTGAAAAGCAGATCCTGATTCGGGTTGTATTCTGCGCAATCCTCGTATGCATCATATCCAGCCATATCTTTATATTCGGCAGGATCTACGGGTCCGTCCGTATCCTCATTGCCGTCAAAATCTTCATATTCAGAAGAACGGTTGTATCCTTCTGAGTCTGAATATACGGGGGAGTCATCGTATTCCATTGCGCCGTCATAACCGATCGCTTCATCATACTCAGTGGTGTCATTGTTTACGGTCGCTTCATCATATTCAGTGGTGTCATTATTCACGGTCGCTTCATCATATTCAGTGGTGTCATTATTCATGGTCGTTTCATTATATTCAGTGATGTCATTATACACGGTCGTTTGGTTATCTTCAGAGGTGTCATTATTCACGGTCGTTTGGTTATATTCAGTGGTGTTATTATATCCGGCAGCTGCGTCATGTGAATGATCATATGACCCGGCAGATGATTTCCTGTTATATTCCTGAGTCGTTAAAGACGCATTCCCGCATGCGTTAAGTGTCATAGCCGAAACGATTGCCGCTGACAGTACGAAGATTTTTTTTAAACTGTTATATTTCATATCTATTTTCCGCCTTTCTGGCGAAAGGCACCGATGGGGTCATGAAAATCGAGGTGCTTTCGCTCTTTCTACTATTCTCAATTCCTGATATCTTTTTCTTGCAGGGTCGGCACACTAC
>Ga0256406_1006648_pt1 | contig 11447 bp, 10 predicted proteins | sample RumenRJG_03DNA_FD_185986 | JGI IMG/M metagenome (GOLD analysis project Ga0256406, IMG submission 185986) | Bovine rumen microbial communities from Lethbridge, Alberta, Canada - RJG_03 | ecosystem: Host-associated > Mammals > Digestive system > Stomach > Rumen | place: Canada: Alberta | collected...
TCACCATCACAGGGATAGTGCGCCGTTTTTTCGCGTAGCTCTTATCGCTGTCTGCAAATGAGCTGTCGAAACTATGTTGAATCGGCGAGATTTTCATCACTTTTCATCGCCGTGAATAATTCAGGCGTAATATCATCATGAATAAATTCGATAGAAACCCAAGTATCCTGGGTTTCGCCCTCATGCATTTTCAATCTTACTTCATTATTGAGAAGGACCTTGTCATCAAAATTAATTTTCTCATACAGGCACCATTCAAATGCCCGAATGAGAGTAGTCTTTCCAGATGTATTCACGCCGATTAGAACTGTAACATTCTTTTCCGGGTCAGATGAAAATTCGATTTTTTGATCTCCAATAAACTGACGGAAATTATACATTTCCAGGCTTTTAATAATCATTTTTTGTCTACCTCCGTCATAACCATTCTTTTAACTTTCTCAATCATGGCCGGGTTAGACTCTTTCTGAACGACATTATCAGCTTCCATTTCGAGAAGCCTCAGCTTAATTGTGTCCATTTTATTGTCGTCCATTTCCTCATTCGAAGTCATCTCCATCTTCTGCTGCCTCCGTTTCCTCAATAGTAAAATTAAATACACTCTCTATATCATTGATAAGTTCATCCGAGTCACTGGAGTTTTTCGCAATGGTTCCGAATTCTCTTATCCTTTGAAGTTCTCTTTTCGCAAGTGCCCGCTCAAATCTATAATCCGGATTATAGGGATCAATTTCATCAAGCGGTCTGGTTAAGGTAACAAAATCATATATCACCGCATATGGTTTTCCTGGTGCTAACCTTAGCACTCTGCCTCTTCGCTGAATATATTCCTTCGGATTTGTTGTACTTGCCAAAATAAACGCTGTTTTTATACTTGGAATATTGACCCCCTCATCCAAGCACTTTATAGCTATGATTGCCTGGTATGGATTAGCTGCAGCAAAATCTCTCTTAATTAACTCTCGTTCAGCAGCAGACTCGTTTGAGGTAAAATGTGTCACCTTCATTCCGAGTTCATTTCCCATCATTTTTGAAACAGCAACAATCTGACGTTCTCCTTCTTCGTCGGCTTCAGAGCAGTCATTTTCAAAATCATCTACCCTTGTTGCACCGCAGTATACGAGCATATGGTTATCAGTCTTATATCTTTCCAGCAGTTTTTTTAATTCAATCAGTTTATCTCTTGCACCAGCGACAACTCTCGCTCGTTGTAACAACAGCCGTTTACCTTTTTCAGTAATCAATAACTTTCCATGCTTATCCTTGTGACACTCTTTTGATGCGAGATAAGATATTTCTTTATATTTTTCAAATTCATCTTCTTCCAGATATACAAGAACAGGATAATAGTAATATGGGGTTAATTTCTTCTCATCGATTGCTCTCTTCAAATCGTATTCAATACACTTCTGGCCAAAATAATCTGTCAGGCATTTAGTTCCCTCTGGATCGCCGTGTCGATCCAACGTCGCTGACAGAGCAAGTCTATATTGAATTGCCTGATATAATTTATTCCTAAGATTTGGTGATCCAAAGTTATGTGCTTCATCCACCAGTAGCAGAGTATCTGGCCCCAACTGTCCCATTAATTCCGATACATATTTCGATGAATAAGTCGAATTTGTAGTTACAAAGCAGAAGGTATCTATTACTCCTATTGAAAAATCGAAAATGTCATCTGCTAATCGTTTCTTCCAATTTTTTTGTTTTGAGGCAGAATATCCTATAATTGGAGCCATATTGAACAGAGTAATATCTTCAACCCACTGCTCTACCAAATGCTGGTAAGGACAAACTATAATGATGGCCAATCGTTTTTTCTCTTCATACAGCCTGACAACCGCCCCCAGACCCGTATAAGTCTTGCCGGTGCCTGTTGCCATATCAAAAATTCCCCGATAAGCATTATCTCGCCACTTTTCAATTGCGTCCGTCTGATACTCTCTGAATTTGAAGCCTTCCGGTATACGTGGAATTCCCTTTTCGACCTTTCCATATTCAAAAGCAGGTTCACACACCATATTAGGCGCGCCGGACTTTTTTGAATACTGGATATTGTCCAGATCGGTATTTCTATAAACTTGAAAGCGCTCTTTTAATACATCAGGAAAATCTATTATCTCAAGGCCTTCTTCCTCCGCATTATTCCACATCGTATCAAAATCGCCCTGCATCTCATCTACATATTCCTTTGATGCATCCCACGATGTAAATACTACAATTGATTCAGAATTGTTATAAAACGCATTAATAGTTTCATTCATTGAGCCGGTAAAAACAATTTTGTTATTCATACCGTCCGTTACAATTCCGACCTTTTCGTGGTACATGCCAAGCTGCTTAGACGGAGGTGTAAATGCAACCTTAATGTCTAAATAATCTTTCTCTATTAAAAATGCCAGATAATTAAGTCGCTCTTCTTGAAAATAATTTTCCGGTTCTGAGAAGTCTCTCAGCAAAGCGTCATCGATTATTTTCTTTTTTTCATAGCCCCTATTTATTGCTTCAATATCTTCATCAGTAAGTCGTGGTGATACAATAAACTGGATCTTCCCCTGATTCTTTATTATCCCATTGATACCTTTAGTGAGATCGATTAATGCGGTGGACGAAAAGAATCCAACAGCTCTCTGATATAGAACTGCCTGCTGTAATACAGGAACATAAAATTCCTTCACAATGTCATTTTTATACGTTTTATAGTATTTGAGCAGTGATAAATCTCGAAATGACATAACGTCCACCTCCCTTCAAAATTATTCTATACTTACATGTTCTATTCCAGATAACACCGCTTCAGCCCGCAAATCATTCACTTCAATACATACCCCACAGTAAGCCTTATCTTGTACTGGTGTTGGAACAACCTTGCATTTAATATCAGCTCCAGTCAATAACTCCTCGGCTTTAAAAACATTACTAGTGCTGTAGAATACTATATGCATTTTTCACCTCATTCCCTTCAAAACCGATATCAATCTATCTATTTCTTCAATCGTGTTATCAGCATTAAGGCTTACCCTGACCGCACCTGTTCTCACCGTTCCTATCGCTTCATGAGCAAGAATAGCACAATGTATTCCCCCCCTTGTGCATATGCCTTCCGCATCAAGTAACGAAACAACTTTATCAGATGAAAGCCCAGCAACATTAAAGCAGCAAGTGGACACCCTTTTAAAATCGGTATCATACAAGACCACATTAGAAACCGTCTTAAGTTGCGAAATCAAATATTCTGTTAACTTTGCTTCCCTCGATCTAAGTGAATTAAAATTTCGGTCTACATATTCAACTGCGGCATGCAGTGCCCATATGGCAGGCATATTCAATGTTCCAGCCTCTAGTCCTTCCGGGAATATCTCTGGATTAGTATAATTCTCACCGTGTATACCTGTTCCTCCCTGTATTAATGGTTCTATGTGCTCACTCGCCTCACAGCACAAACCACCACAGCCCGGAATTCCAAGTAAATCTTTGTGACCAGTAAATGCAAGGTAATCAATATATTGCGCTTTCATCTGAGGTCGTAACTTGCCTGCACCTTGTGAAGAATCTAAGAAAGTTATAATTCCTCTTTCATGAAAAAATTTATAAAGATCCTCTCTAAAGATAATGCGCCCCGTAAGATTACTAGCTAAAGTCATAGCAAGCAGCTTTGTATTTTCTCTTGCATATTTATTTAAAATATCTTTTGCTGGTTTCTCCAAATCTCCCCGATCTATTATTGAATATTCGATACCTCTAGTCTCCTTCAGATGTTGTATCGGTCTAAGGACTGCATTATGTTCATAGCATGAAATAATGACATGATCCCCCTTCTTCAAGAAACCATTGAAGAATAAGTTCATCGCTTCTGTTGAATTTTTTGTGAAAATAACTCTTTCAGGCAGTGTCATTCCGAAAAATTTTCCCAAGGCAGTCCGGGATTTATAAAGCATTCTTGATGCTTCTATTCCTATCTGATAACTTCCTCTTCCTGGACTTACACCAATTTCTCTCAAATAGAAATTAAGGGCATCTAATACCTCGTCTGGCTTATATTTTGTTGTCGCAGCATTATCAAAATAAATCATTGCGAACCCTTCTTAGATGAAAGTACGTCGCACATAATGCATCCGTTATAAAACTTCGCAATGCAATGTTTGCAGTGCTGGCATTTAGTTTCATCTATCGTATATTTTCCATGTATCGTATCAATAGCACCATAGGGGCAGGTTGAGTCACACGCTGAGCACCTGATACAAAACTGATATTTTCGCATCTGGCACTTAATTCTATTTACTAAATTTGTTGCATCTACCCGCTCTTCCGGCAGCACCTTTATAACTGTTGTACCGTACGTAAAAATCAGTTCACATATTTTTCGATATACATCCGATTTGTCTTTATCGAAAATTTGAACATACGTAACATCTTTTTTCTCCACTACTTTCAAATCACCCAGTGGCTTAAACAGTTCCAGTACATCCTTTTGTAATCTTTTTTCTACAATAATATTCCTGGCACGATCAGAGAGGTTGCAAGGAGTATCGGCTATAGTAACATTTTTCACTTTTAGGCCGCTTGCGCCACGTCTTGTCCGCCATCTTCCTTCTTCGTAGTAATCGTCTGGATCCGACTTTTCAGTACGTTTTGCAAATTCATATATCATGTCCTTCAATCTCTGCATATCATCAGGATGATATATGTCTGTAAGCATCATGGACCAGTCAGAATTATACGGGCAGCACCAACATCCTACGCGTTTATACCCATACTGATAGCAATCATTGATAAGAAGGTTTTTTGCCAAAATATATAGCCAAACATCATAGTCCGTCCATTCTATTATGGGCATTGCATTAATCTGAGAAGAAATCTTCGATGTTTCCTGCGTTCTTTCATAACCAGATCGTGCCACCGATTCGCTATGCCGTATTCCTAAAAACGTAAGACTATTTCCCGGAAGATTCTCATATTCTTTATTCAGATTACTGGTTTTAAAAATTGTACAGCACCAGCGCTCATGCTGGCTCGGAGGGCCAAATACTTTGCAAAGTTTAAAAAAATCATTCTCCGTTTCACTCGGGATCATGGGGACTCGAGGGTTTTCTCTCCGGAACTTTTTATTTACATACTCATATGTCTCTTTAAATTCCAAGGTTGTGTTTCCAAACATATGGATAATTGCATTATCTTGTAATGCATCCATAACCAGACGACTTACCACCGAGGAATCTTTGCCTCCGGAAAACGAAACTGTAGGAATATAGTTATTTCCCTTATATTTATTTAAGGTGTCAACTATATACTGCTCCGCCTCGTACACCAACTGATTAAGGTAGGCCTCATTTGCTTTAACCACCCCCAAATAAGGACTGTAATCCCTTTCTACCTCAATATTATTTCTTAATTCCTCTGCCACCTGTAAATGTTTCTTAGCCTTATACCATTCTCTATAAGGTACCTTGACAATTTTCTCATCAATGAAATATTTGCTTGCTCCTAAATACCAAATGTCCTTATTCTCACAATCGCAATCCATTATTTTGCTAAGCAATTTTCTTTCTTGCTTAAAAACCGGATTACAGATAGAGCTCTCTGATATTTTTACCATTTTCCCATCACAAGAGCAGCTGTGAAGACCTTTATCAAATACTGGAGCCTTGCATTTTTCGCACCAATAAATCATAGGCGCCACCTCTATCCAATAACTTCTTTCATTATCTCAGTTAGAATAGAAATCTTTTCCTCATAACTGATTGATTCTCCGAAATCCCCAAGCGTGCTCTTCATCTTATTAAGCATAGTTTTTCCTGTTGGGGACAACTTATCCGCAGAAAAAGTGGTGATAACTGGCACTCCGTCTGCAGCCTCTATTGTCACCTTCATTTCCCCATGCTGTAACCCTTCTCGGGGATTGTATTCATTTAATTTGCTTACGGCATCCCGAAGGATTTCTTCAAAATCATTTACCTTGTTATCCGCCCAATAAGTCAGTTCGAATCCGGTTGTCACTTTTGCAAGTTCAAGAACAAATTGCTCTTCAGACAATTCCATTGATCTTGAAACTACATCAAGGACGTTATTCGTTGTGTAATCAAAAGCTTTTTGACTCTTCCCTTCCCAATCATTCTTATAGAGCAGCTGCATGAATTGAATCATGTCTTCAGATTCATCTATTCCAAACACTTGACGAATCACACGAACCACACGCACATAGAGCTTTTCTTTTACTGATTCTAGCTCCTTCTTGATATTCTCAATCTGTAAAACCAATTCCTGTAGATTGCTATTTAAGCTTGGCAATACTTCAAAAAAGAATGCATTATAGTCTTTATATGACAAGCTCAAAATATTTCTATATTTTTTTGCAATATCTGATACATACGCCTCAGTGGTCCTTGCGCTCTTGGAAATAGATGAATAATGTGTATTTATCGCCTTAAAAAGTTCTTCCAGACGATTAAGCCTATCACCTTTAGGCAGATAGTCAGCAAAGATTCTTTCAAGGCCTTCTATATACGCCATCTCTTCTTCGTTCCAGTTACATATGAACAGCGTATAATTTTCGGGTTCAGAAAGTGCTTTAACAAGTTCCTCTTCTGTGTACGAATGCTCATTCCCATGAAAATACAATGAGACATTCTGGTAATCACGCAATTCATAGGCCAAAACAACTGGAATAAACCCATCTCGAAGACCAAATGGCTCTTCTTTAAGCATCCTGTAGAGTTCCTGTAACTCTATTCTTTCTTTTGCGGCCTTTTTAAATTTTTCTTGAATTGCTGCGATGACTGGTTCTCCTGACACGGTACCATCTGGAAGCCTGTTTAGCTCCTCATCACTAAGGCGGTTGTCTTCTGACACCAGTCTATTGTCAACAAATCCATTTTTGGACAGAGTAGACCGCAGGATATTATATTCTGGAGATAAAAATGGGCATCCTTTATAGATATCTTCCTGACTCATTATGCATTCCAACGCCTTTTTCCTCGCCAGTTTTATTGCTCCTGTCAGGTTGTTTTTATTAAGCAGATCATTATTTACCATTAAGGTCTTATCAAATGCGTCGTCCATAATATCTGAAAGCACATCAGATAATTCCTCTTCATCAGTCACCTCGATTACTTCTCCATCCCTCATAACAAAGGTACCTGGATCTTGAAGCATTCTCCATTTCCGAATAAGATCTTCTACAATCGCTTCCTGCTCACTTAAATATATCTTCAGCTCATTAACTACTGTTGGATCATCCTGTGCGAGTTCGTCCTTCTTTGAGTAATAATATTGAACAGCTATGTAGCGCTTAACTTCATCTTCTACCTCTTTTGATTTCCCATTCACAAGCAATAGAGTTCTTTTAGGAATGCCTTTAAGTTCTGCATATTCTGACTCGTCCGCCCGGTCATCAAGAACGAAAACAACTGCACCATCATAATAGACAGGCAAAGTATTATATAAGGATTTCTTGGTTAATTCACTCTTCGTAGCAAAAGCCGGAAGAAATACTCGATTCACAAAGTATGTCTCGTTATATCTATATGGATACAATACAAAATCGGTAAATTTCTCATTAAGGATCCTGACAACCATTTCGTCATTAATGCCCGCCAGCTTTTCCTCTATCATTGATTCAAGGTCGAAAATACTGCTGTCAAAGAAATCATAATATCCATATTGCCGCATGAACTTTATGATTTTCTTTTTTTCAAGACTGTCAATGGCCTTTGCTATTAAGTCTTTATCCCCATCGATTACGCACATCAATGTATCTCGGTCAGGAATAAGTACATCTGTATCGCTGATAATATTGATTGCCGCTATAGTCTTTAATATTCTTGTTTGATAACCTTCATCATCACTTCCCAGTTTATTTAAAGCATACTGAAGTTTCTTATAAATCGTATATGCTTCATCAGTCTTGAAGGCTTTGATATTCACCTCGAAATAATCATAGATAGAATCAAGGCCAATAAAATGGAACTCATTCGTGTTATAGTTTGTGAGTTGAGAAAACAGTGCATTTTCCTCATCACCCGCAAGATATGTAAAAAATGTTCTTTCATTTTGGGCGACTTTTTTTGAAAGTCGATCCAAGCCAAACAATGTTATCGGATGTAGCGGAAAGCCATCTTCAAACGGGTTACCATCCTTTGTTTCTGGAGGCAACATGAACCCCTTAAAATCCCATGCTTGATTGTAAAGTTCATTTAATTCTTTTTCATATCTTATCTTAAAAGGAGTCCAATGTATTTCATTTTTGGGTATTATGTGCCCAATAAGTGAAAGGCATTGATCATATTTTACATTGATAGAGGTTGCCTTGAATCTCCCTTCTACCTTTTTCCATTCATCGCTAACACTTCTCTTCATTGTATTTGTGTACAGCGATAGTTGTTTATGCGAAACCAAAATAAGATAATTATTATTATCCGAGTGATCACAATATTCAGCTAAGTCCTGCACACTCTTAACCTTAAGTTTTTCGCCATAATCCTCAACGTATCTTCCAAATTCATCGAAAACAAGAACAATGCCCCTAAACCTTTCCCTTATGGCTTCATTGGCAGCATTCATATTGTCGATGAGATTTCCTGACGTGCTGTTAAATACAGCTCCATATGACATTCCTGAATAAACTTTATTAAATATTTTCTCATAGTCAGCATCATATGAAGACAATCCTACTCTTAGTTCCTCAATAGTTATTTTTTGTTTCTTACATACCTCTTCCAAGCGTGCAGAGGAATCTTTTCCCAATGTCCACTTCTCTAACAATTCCAGCGCTTCGTCATAGTACCCTTTAAAAGAAACCTGTATATTATTCCTGTCTAATTCCTTCTTCAAAGAGAAAGTTATGCATTTGCCAAAATCATCATAGTCAGAGTATATCGGAACTACTAGGAAAGGTTTTTTCTCTTTTGCAAACCGCTTGATATCTGACGCCAGTTCTTGGTCATAATTTGCAATCAGATTTGTGAAATTAAGAAAACTTTTCCCCTCTGTGTTGATATGACCCAAAACAGCACTGAGAACAGTTAGTAAGTGTGATTTCCCGGTACCATAAGAGCCGTAAAGTATACGTGAATGTACATCAGAGTTACCCCTGATCATACTTCCCAGATACTCTCTAATAATTTCAGTGGTAGTAACATTCGGTATAAAATCCGCCATTCTCTCTTCATCTCGAAGATCGAAGCATATATTTACCGAATATTTATATTGTTTTTTCTTATTAACAAGTTTTGTATAGTTCATTGCACGCTCCTCTACTTGGCATAATATTCGGCCAGTAAGTTTTCATACTTGATATTTGAAAACTCTATATATCGATTGCCGAAGTTATTGTTGAGCGTAAGCAGTTTCTTGTTTTCAGCCTCAAGCAACATGTCAATTAGTTTTGAATATCTTATAGGAAAATACTTTCCTATCTGCTGCTTTCCCTCAAGAAGCTTGTCGATGCTTACTTGCCCGCGGGATCTGCTTTCTTCCAAATTATCCATAGCAATACTATAGACAAGGATAATTAACGGAATATCTGTTTTCGTCAGGTAACATTTTTCAAACTTCTTTTCTTCATTAATTCTCAATAAATGCAATGGTCCCAGAAAGGGATACGTATCCTCATCCATTGCTGTTTTAATATCGAATTTCTTTTCTCCTAAATATGTGTTCTTAAAGCAATTAAACTCTTTGTCCACTGTGGCCTTTTTAATCGTCATTCCATTCACAGCAAGATAATATTGCAGCCCTTCAACGAAGTCTTCCTTCGTAAAAGCCATTTTGTCCATTTCGTTGAAAGCCCAATACCACGCAGTGGCATTATCGACATTAGTTGCTATGTTTCTATGTATGAGCAGCAAGCTACCGGGTTTCTGGAAATATCTATCATTCGCTGCAATCAAGTCAAACAACTCTGTACGGCTCTCCCTAATGCCTCCTTGGACCTTTTCCTCTTTCGTCAGTTTTGAAGCATCAGCCCAATATCTAAGTGCCTTGATCATTACACGACCAAGGCCTATTTCATCAACAGCTTTTTTCTCATTAGATGGTGAGAAAATCATTTCGTCTTTTTCAACAGCCTGTATTATTTTTGTACCCCAGCCATTTCTGAGATAAAAACTGCCGTGTTTATTAATGACCATCGTCTATATCCTTTCCATTAAAGCGCCATAGATCAGTCGAATAAGCGCTTTATTGTATAATATCGAATTGTCTGTCCAACAAAACGGACTTGCCCGGAATCTAATTCGGACTTTTTCCGTTATTGCGCATCCATTCATCTACTTCATCTTTATCGAATCTCCAGATGCGCTCAATCTGATGGGCGGGCATTCCTTTATTCTTTATCCATTTCATAACAGTGTCTCTGCTGATTCCAAGGTATGCACAAACCTGTTTCATCGACATCCACTTTTCCATGCTACTTATGCTCTCCTACATCAGGCTGCGTACAGTTACACCAATATAATTATTATACGCATAAGGCAGTAGCTTTTCAATAATTTTGCCTTTTTTAGGTGTTTATATCATGTTAAAGTTGTTTTTTGCATGTTAATTAGTGTTTAAGTCGATTAACTAGGTTTGCGCAACACATTATTCGTGGTTCCACCAGCTTTTCTGCCACCTGTCATGCCGCTGTATACTCTTAATCGCCTGTCGCAAACTATTTCCCCTGCCATGCTGATGATAGGGATGGTTGAACTTGTGCTTGTGGAAGATGATGCAGGCATTGCTGCCTGGTGCATCCGTGCTATGCAGATACCAATAGTGCCCAGTGTTCTTGCTTTGTATGGTCACATCATATTCATTCGCTACAATCACGTTGAAGTAGCTACGGTCTATCGCTTCCAGTTGCTTCGAATCAAACATCCACTCACCTCCTCTTCTTAAACCAAGCAGCAAGAGCCTTATCTACGATCTCTTCGACTTCCTTGGGATCTGTTTCGCTGAAATACTTTGCCCTGAGCTCCCCAGACAAACGGATCGGCTTAGGCTTCTCCGGCGTCTCAACAGGCTTTCCTGTCAGCGGATTAATTTCCGGATCCGGACCTGCAATGGCTTCCCGGATGTCCTTTTCTGTCATCTTCGCCTTACGGATCTGCTTCGCAATTTTCTCTGTGATATTGATCCCTGATTTTTCTGATACCTCGAGTGCCATCCTCTGGCCTTGTTCCGGAAGGAAAGACAGCTGGACTGCTGCCGTAAGCTGCATCTTCCCCTGATCCAGCAAGTCCTTTATCTCAGGCGTTACGTGGTTCACGCGCATAAGCCTAGCCACATGCCTCCCTGAGAGGCCGTATTCGTCTCCCAGACAGTCCCTGTTCTTTGTAAGGTGGACATCATGTCCACCTTTCTCAGCGGCTTCCTGAGGTGTTTCCAGCGCCTTCAGCTCAGCAACGATCTCATCCCTCTTCCTCTGGTAGAGAACCTTGTCATAGCGTTCCTCCAGCACTGCAGCCTTC
>Ga0256406_1006649_pt1 | contig 11446 bp, 5 predicted proteins | sample RumenRJG_03DNA_FD_185986 | JGI IMG/M metagenome (GOLD analysis project Ga0256406, IMG submission 185986) | Bovine rumen microbial communities from Lethbridge, Alberta, Canada - RJG_03 | ecosystem: Host-associated > Mammals > Digestive system > Stomach > Rumen | place: Canada: Alberta | collected...
CATTGCATCACAGCAAGTGTTTTGCTGGTTTTGGTCAAAAATAATATGAATGTCTGTCAACCCTTACCTATATAAGAATATTAACAGCATCATTCATTATAATTTAGGGTGACGCATTGACGAAGTCTGGAAATGTGTTCCTCTGCAGTCTGTGCTCTCATGGCAGTCCACATACTACACCAAGCAGTAAAAACGGTTTTGAGTTCATCGGATTTCCTTCGATCCTTTCACTTCAGGTACCAGCTAACGCTATTTATCCACATTCAGCAGTGGAAGACATATTTTCGGAACTTGAATAGGTTGATACTCAAGTTTCGGAAGTAAATATCCCTTTGCAGGGACACCCTTTTTCGAAGTTTTATTTTGGCATAGCAAAGGCGTTAGAACAATACTCGAAGAGGTTGAATAACGACATATAAGGCAGGAAGCGACGGCCTCTCCGAGGCCGACGCAGGGTGTGTGGATATGGCATACCCCAGGCTTGCTCTCTTGCTTCGAAGATACACGAGAACGTAGCAAACTTCATGCCTCGTTGAGGTTGATTCTTCTGTTCGTGGATGGCCACAAGGTATGTCTCTGAAGGGATATATAATTAACTTCCGAAACTTGAGCACCTTAATAAATGCCGAAGAGGGTAAATGTTTACTTCCGAAACTTGAGTAATGGGTCCACTTGAAAAAGTCATTTATCCAAAAATCGACCTCTGGTTATCAATCAGTTACGAAGCCAATAATCGTGCTTTCGAACTTTTTCAAGTGGACTCAGTAATTCTATTCCCCTAATGTGCCCCCTAAATTATAGGTCTGATTATTTGGGAGAGTTTTAGCAATTCCCTTGCACATCAGTCTCTTCAGTTCAGGCAGATAGTGCCAATACACTTCCCTTGGTTTCACTTTTCTTTGAGTGCATATTGCGCTTGCCATGCCAACGACCTCTCCCATCATTCCCGTCGTGCGCATCACCCTCGTCGTACCTAAGGCAACATGAGTGACGCTGATGTCACGGCCTGCCATGAACAGGTTGTCAATATTTCGGGAATACAGACATCGGTAGGGAACGGCGTAGGGATGAATCAGCGTATGCGTTGTTGTTGCCTTGAAAGGTTCGTCAGGAAACTGTAAGGCATTCAGCGAGTCGGGGCGATGGAGGTCTATAGACCATGTGGTTGTGAATGTTGCATCCTCATGGGCTACTCGCTTTACAATGTCTTGCTCGCTTAGTATGTAGTCACCAAGAAGCCGGCGCGACTCTCTCTTCCCTGCGATGTAGGCCACCCATCCCAGTTCGCGGTTTCGGAAAGCTTTATTGTCGTGCAGACGGTTCTTCAGGTAACTCCAGTTGGAGTATACCACTAACATGCCATAGTCTCGTATTCGCTCAAAGTCTGACATTTGGTCTAAGTCCATGCCAGTTTCCCAAGTCCATTCTCCTTTGTCGACCCGCTCACAATTACTGTCATTGAAGGAAAGGCCATATTCGAAAACAGGGAAGCGCTTCGGGTGTTCGCTCTTAATGGAATACCATTGCACAGAGGCTCCCATAGTCATGGAATCAGCCTGTATAGGAGCAAGACTTTCCATGAACTCCTCCCGTCCTTCGCGCCCCATACGATAGTCGGCACCCGCAAGGTAACCGATGTTGCCGTCACCCGTACAATCAGCAAAAAGTGGTGCTTCGAACCGTTTCTCGTCTCCGGTCACGATGTTTTTTGCTATGACTGCTGTTAGGTGTCCGTTCGTCTTCTCAACAGTGGTCACGTGATAGTTGGTAAACAGCTTTACGCCCTTTTGTGAGGTTATCCATTCCATTTTCTTATCGTCTTCATAGAATGAAGCAGGCTGCGCATTGCCTCCTTGTACGGGGCCGAATTCCTTTTGCAAGTCTCCGAGATGCTTGTACGGGCCGGCTTCGATTCGTCCCCCTAAGTGAACGCGGACTTCCGAGCTGTTGTTGCCACCCACCACAGGCCTGTCGTGGATGAGCGCAACCTTGCAACCCAGTCGGGCGGCAGTGGTTGCGGCGCTCATTCCAGCTATTCCTGCTCCCACCACTACCAAATCGAACTCTCCCGCAGAGGGAGGCGTCGCAGGCAGACGAAGCTGTTTGCGCCTGAAGTCAGCAAGTTCTTTCCTATCGGAAGGCGGAAGAAGAGAAGCGTTCTGAGTCAGGTAGATGGCATCGCACCGACCATCGAAACCCGTAAGGTCATGCAGTCTAAGAGTCACCTCTCCTGCTTTCAGATGGACTTCACCTGCCAGCTGCCATTCCCAGGCAGAGCCCTCGCAGCCTAAAGTCCCTCCTATATGACAGCCGTTGATAAAAAGTGAGAACCTTCCGGGGCCTTTCCCCTTGTACCAAGGTGCCGTCCAGTTGTAAGTCCTGACATAGACCTTGTAGGTTCCCGCTGCCTCCACGTTTACAGAGGTTGTCGCATCGTCGACAGCTTTGCCGAGTCCGTGAGCAATCAAGTAAGGCGATCCCATATAGTCCATGAACTGTTGGTCAACCTTCCATCCACCTTTATGCTCAAATCCCTCTGCTTCAATCAGTATCCCTTGTGCGTGAGAGACCACAGAAAAACAGAGTAACAGAAAAGTCAATAATTTACGCATTGCTCATTAATTTAATTAATTGTATATTAACCAGGCCGATACTATACTGTCTTTATTGGAAGTAAATCTTATCCACCTACCTAAATAATATCTTGGCAGAGTCTTTTTTATTGTTTGGCCTGGTGACAATTTTATATTATCAAAGGTCATCCAAGTACTATCTCCAGTTGGATCAATTTCAATACTGATCATAATCTCTTGCTTTCCTTTGTTGGTCAATGTTAATTCTTTCTTGTCGTAGTGACTCAACAGGTATGGGTCAGAGGGTTTCCCTGCTTTGACCTCTGTGTCTACCCATGGTCCACCTTCCCCTTTAGGCTTGCCCAATCGGAATAAATCGTCTATTTCGCCACACCATAATTTGCATTTTCCATCAGTCGAACTAACGATATGAGAGCTGTTAGCATCAGCCTTTAATCCAGTCATAACGAGCATCCCCCTATAAGATGCATAATCATTTATGAGAAAGTTGTGACTACTAATAGGTCGAATCTTTGCAAATCCATCTGCATTCTCAGCAGGTAATTCATAAAAGGTTCCACCAAGACTAAACAGGTCGCGTTCTGTTGCTACTTCTCTGCATATTCTTAGGTATCCTTTCTCGTACATTTTCTCGTATCTATGGTTTCCTAAAGGAAAGCGCCAGCGTCGTCCTTGGTCATCCACTAAGAGATATGAGCCTTTATCTGTCTCCACTATATGCTTGGGTATAGCCATGTGAGAGCGTATGAAAGAGGCGTACGCTTCGTCGGTTACAGATTTTAGTTGCATGTCTGCATCGAGCTCATAATATCCTGTTTGACGTATACTATCTTTACCAAGCTGGCCGGAAAGAATTCCCAATTTACGTCGGTTACCACCTAAGGCATATAGCAGCCCATTCGTTGAAAGGGAATCAGAAACAAGACTTAATCCTTGAAACAGACTTTCATCATGGAGTCTGTCCTTAGTGTCTCCATAGACAAAAGCAATGGTGGCTTTGGTGCTTGAGGATGAGATACATCTTATCCATTCTCCAGAGATATTATTGATAGCGACCATACGAGATGAATATGGATGAAGTTTAACTGATATTGCCTTTTTGAAATGTCCGTCTCCTTTTTTGTCTACCTCAAAATGAAATGTTGTAGTTTCACTGCCTTGATTCTGTATCCAAATTCTACGACTTGACCATCCTGCGAGCATAAACGGTTCCGAAGGTACATTGGCTGTTATAGAGTCATTTTCCCAAATGCAGCCCATTGCATCGCTGGTTCCATTATGAGCAGGGCGGTCAACGGACGTAAACCATAGGTTGCTGTTTGATTGGCCAGGTCCGGCGATATTTCCTTTGGCTTTACGCTTATTAAGAAATTCGCTGCGAGCCGAATCGTCACATCCGAAGACCAAACGATTATTCCACAAGCAAAAGTCACCTATCACTTTTAGGTAATTGCTGAATGGCCTTAATCCGTAGATGTTATTATATGAAAATGTTCCAGGCCAATGCCAAAACATTCCATGCATCGTCATAAGATATTCGTTCCCAACTTTCCGAATTCGGGGCCATTCCGTATTCCAACCATGAGCTCCGTCATAGCTGTTACTTGCTTTGGGAGCTCTTAAAAATTTCCAGCCTTTTTGGGCATCTCTAACTCCTATTATTATGCTCTTGTTGTCCCAGCCGATACTCCATATGGGGTCTTTCGAGGGGTTGGAATTCCCATATATTCCTCCAGGACCAGTAACCTCTGTGAATTGATTTCGACGAATGAGATTCCACTTCCCTTGCTTAAACTCGGAAAGTGAACCCGATTCGATCTTAGGGTTAACTAATGCTTCCGGCGAGTCTTCCCCGTTATTGGAATATACATATACTCCTTGTCCAGAATAGAATCCTTTTCCATGTACGCCTTTGCACAGTGTCCGTTGATAGGTAGAAGCCCCTTCCTGTTTAAGGACATTTCCATCTTTAAATAATGTTGTTACCTTTAAGTTGTTAACATTTACTCTGTAGAACCCCTGCTCCATTGTAGCAATGTCAATGTAATTTGCAGGGCTTGACAAATTACGAGCTATCCCCGTTAGTCTTCCTGGCATGGATATTGGAGATATAACCCTCACTTTATTGACAGAATCAATCACGTAAGGACCAATAAATAATTGTCTACTTTCGTTATGTATCATGCGCCCTGCATTTGTGCCTCCAACACTTTCTATTCGTACCGTCTCTGTAAGACTGGGGGATATCTGATAAAGCTTATCACTTGAGCCAAATGGTAGATGTGGACCATAGGTTACGGCCCAAAGATAATTGTTCCAAGGTACTAAACACCCAGTACCACATTCACCTTCGTCGTTATAGAAGGCTAAAGAAGGGTATACACCACTAAAGCAAGGCGGGGCCTGTGCTGTTAATCTTGTGCTTTGGAAGAAGACTATGAGACACAGAATAATATAATAATTCTTTTTCATAATCATATTATTTATCATCTATTACCTCGCTCCCTAAGAGGGAGGAGGTAATGTTTGGATATCAATATCCGGGATTCTGTTTCATGTTAGGATTTATTTCAATCTCGGCTGATGGTATGGGCCACAGGTATTGTCTATCATCCCATTTTCTCTCGGACGCAGGCATACACATGCCAGCAGCTTCAAGTTCCGAGAAATCGGCTATGCCATTTTCATCAATTTTTGGTGTCTTGCCCCAAAACCAATTGCCTGCTTCATATAATGCATTTAAATTTGAAGGGTCTACAAGCATCATGCACTTCTTTGAAAATACATCAGGAGCAATTTTCCAACGTATTATGTCAGCATATCTAAGATGTTCTCCTGCGAGCTCCATCCTTCTTTCAATTCTAAGATCATATCTCATCTCTTTTTGTGGTTTGATAGAAAAGGCAGGATATTTATCAACTTCAGATTTGTCTACCCCATATGCTCTTGCCCGTACACTATTCATAGCATCAAGAACACTTTGATCTATCTGATTGAGTTCTATCTTCGATTCTGCATACATTAGCAAGACATCGGCGTATCGCATCATGATTTTTGGATTCTCACTTTGATACCCATTCGTTGAAATCCAGCTTTCATCAGCATATTTACGCCATACCAGACCGTTGAAGGAGGCATAAAATTTATTGACTCTCGTGTCGTTGTTGTAGACCATTTTCCCAGTACTGACTTGTTTCACTTCTTTTGCCTTGGGTGATGGGTCGTATATGTAGTCCATATATTCTGAGCCAAATGCTACGATAGACATGCTGCATCGAGGATCTCTGTTCTTGAAAGGGTCGTGCGGGTTGAACAACGGACTTTTGTCAATAGGGAGACCGTCACTGCAAGTGTATGCCGCAAGCAAATCCCAAGTGGGATCGTAGCATGCCCATCCTCCTTGATTTCTCGGTATATAATTCCGCACGTACCCGGCGTCTAAAACATTTAATTTGGCTGATATAGATCTTGGCATAATGAAAATAAACTCTGGGGATGATGTCGTCGTAGGTAAAAATAGTTGAGCGTAATTAGCTTCGAGTTTATAAATGCCCATATCCATCACTTGTTTGGCGGCGTCTGCTGCTATTGCGAAGTTCCCTAAATAAAGATTATATCGTGCTTTGAAAGCCAATGCTGCGCCCCTGGTAGCACGCTGGTCACCACTGTAACTTGTCGGCAGTAGAGAAGCTGCTTTGTCAAAGTCTTCATTCATATGTTGTGCTACTTCGTTTTTGTCTGTACGGCTCATGTTTTTAGCCGTAGTAATGTCTATATCATCTGTATAATAAGGTACATCACCAAAATGATAGAGTAGTTCTCCGTAAGCCCTTGCTCTGAAGAAATAAGCTTCACCCACATAAGGCATGATTTCGTTTTCTGATGCGCCATTACTGATAGCTCTTTGATATTTATTTATAACGGCATTCATCTTGGATATCAATTTGAAATTGTTTATCCAGCGTCTCCTGGTAAGACTGTTTTGAGCATCGAGCGTGGCATTTTGAAATGCCAGTAATGTCTGCCGATACATGGTATCATCACTCCAGTCGCTGTTATTCTCGTCGTATTGTCCGTCCATCAAAAGAAAATCGCTCTGATATGCCTTGTTGACGGCTAATCTAATTTCGTCGGCAGAAGAATACCAACTTTCGGTTGAGCCACTTGACAGTGGGCTGAGATTCAGATCGTGACAAGAGGATAGTAATAAAACTATAGCCGAAAATAGGATAAGACTAATTAAATTTCTCATTTCTTTAGAGTTTAGAAGTTCAAATTTAAACCGAACATAATTGATTTCATGATGGGATAGCTCCAGAAGCTACTCTCGGGATCCCATCCTTTGGGACTGTTTTTGAAACAGAATAAATCAGATGCAGCTATATAGAGCCTAAGTCTTTGCACATAGAACTTCTCCGTGTATTTCTTAGGAATAGTATAACCAAGTGTAATATTCTTACAGCGTAGATAGTGGTTGTTATAGAGCCAATAATCAGACATGGTGAAGTTTGCACCTCTGTTTTTTTCTGTTAGTCTTGGATATATAGCTTTAGCGTTTTGTTCTTCTGTATTATAAGGACTCCAGTATTTACCCTGTATTAAAGTTGGAAAATTAAGCCAGTTGAAGTTAAGGCCTGATGCTTGCATACTATTAATTACAGAGTATTGTTTTCCGACCCCTTGGAAAATGATGCTTGCATCAAATCCCTTGTATGAACCATTGAAGGTGAGACCATAAGTATAATGTGGTAATGAACTTTTAAGAGGAACCCGATCGTATTCTGCGCTAATGATGCCGTCTGGTTTGTCGTCCGGCCCGGAAATATCCTCATATTGCAGGTCGCCGACAGTAATATTTTTATTCAGTCGGGCAGAATTGTCCACTTGCTCTTGTGTTTGATATATTCCTTTACTCTTATAGCCATAATACTGCATGTATTCTGTTCCTTCACGGGAGATACAATTACCACTATAAAAAATAGTACCATTAAGATTCCCCATTTTGGATTTGGAGTCGGACAAGTTGAATTTTACACTATAGTTGAAATCGCCACAGTGGTCGCGCCATCCTGCTTCGAAATCCCATCCGTTGGTGTGCATATCGCCAGCATTTACAGATGGATTCTCGTATCCAAGGAACATCGGTATTTGTACTGCTAATAGCATGTCAGAAGTTTTCTTCCTGTAAATGTCAAATGTAAAATTGATCCGATTATGCAATGCAACAGCATCAATTCCGATGTTCCACGATGTTGTGGTTTCCCAGGAAATATCTTTAACCGCATAGGTTACTTGTGCAGCTGTTGTTACCGCAGTTGCAGAGCCTCCATTCATAAGGGCTGCTGTTCCGAAGTCTATAGAAGCTTGGTAAGGATAGTAGCTTCCAATTCTCTCGTTTCCAAGCTTACCCCAAGAGACACGTAGCTTTAGTTCGTCAAGCCATTTGCGGGTCTGTTTCATGAAGTTCTCTTCAGAAAGAAGCCATCCCAAGGATACTGATGGAAAGGTTGCCCACCGATTATCTTCAGCAAATCGTGAACTTCCATCATGACGTATGTTAGCTTCGAAGAGATAACGATTCGAATAGGAATAGTTTATCCTACCGAACCAGGAGCGATAACTATATTCTTGGGCATTTCCGCCAACAAATTGATAATCTTTAGGGGCTAAATCTAAATACGGATAAGTGCTGAGTTCAAACTTGTCAGCAGAGGCAGATAGGTTGTCCCATTTGGCATAGTAATACTCGAAGCCTCCAAGTAAAGCTATGTCATGGTGTCCAATTGTTTTATTATAGTTTATCAATGCCTGAGTCGTAATATTCTGACTTTTGTTTCTTTGTTGTGACAAAGAAGTCGTAGCATTATACCATCCCTTTATTGTGTTTGGGTCTTCCAAATGGGTGTATCCTAATTTCCTAACAAAGTGCTTGTTGTCAAAAAGGCTAAAATTAGGAGCGGCTACTAAAGAAATTCTTAGACCGTCAATAGGCTTAAAATTAATTTCACCCTTGAATCCAATATGAGTGTTATTAATTTTTGTATTACCGGCATCTTCGCTTGCTTTTACAAGAGTATTGCCACCATCTTTAACGTCGCAGAATCTTCCGTCTTTCCATCGTACAGGATAAATAGGCGGTATCGTATATGACTCTGTGTCAAAAAGGCTATAGTTAGGCTTCTTGTATTTAGCCATTCTGAAGTTTGCATCAATGTGGGCCTCAATAAATTTGCTGATATAAAAATCATTGTTTATACGTGCAAGGTAATGCTCTCTTCCGCTATTTCCTGATTTGTAAATAGTCTCCATCTTGTCATAACGTAGAGACACTCCAGTGCGCGCCTTCTCGCCACCGGCCATAATACTTACTGTATGGGTCTGACGTGGAGCATATCCTTTAAACACGGCAGAATACCAGTCTGTATCGCTATATTCATCAGGATTCTCCTGCATATATTTAGGGTAGTTATCTATAAGGTCTTGAGTGTAAACTTGGTTTTTCCCACCAGAAGGGTTATCGTTATATCGAAGCTCATTTGTCATATTCATATAATCTATAGCATGTACGTAGGTGGGATGAGTAGTAGGACTGGTTGCTGCATACTCATAATTATAATTCAATTTCAGTTCTCCCTTTTGAGCTCTCTTTGTTGTGATAAGGATGACCCCAGCAGCAGCGCGTGAACCATAAATTGCAGCAGAGGCAGCATCTTTAAGCACGGAAATACTTTCAACATCATCTGGATTAACGGAATTCATGTCACCAGGGACCCCATCAATGATGACCAATGGGTCTGAAGTGCTTATTGTTGTTACGCCTCTAACCCTTAATGTGGCTGTAGAGCCTGGCTCGCCTCCACCACGAGTCACACTCATACCTGACACAGCTCCTTGGAGCGCTGTGCTGATATCTGTAGTGTGTCTCTCTTCTATCGCTTTATTATTTATTGCAGCGACGGCTCCTGTAAGGTCTTTTTTCTTAAGCGTTCCATAACCTATTACAACGACTTCATTAAGTTCGGAACTTTCTGTTACCATACGAACTTTCATGTTAGTTCCCGGCTTGATGGTTTGTGGCATGAAGCCGATATAGCTAAATGTTACAGTATTATCATGACTGGACATTGTGAGCCTGAAATTTCCATCTTGGTCTGTGATGGTTCCATTATTGGTGCCTTTTTCTAGGACTGTAACACCTACCAGTGGATCCCCATTATCATCCACAACTTTTCCGCTTGCGATCGTCTTGCCTGAAGGTTCAGACTCAATTGCATTCTTTTCTACACGATATATAATAATGTGTCGCCCATTGATTTTGTAAGCTAAATAATGTCCTTTGAGCATATGCTCCAGGAGGTCGGATAGCTTGATTGCTTTCTTACGAATTCTTATTTTCGTATCGGACGCAATGATGCTTTCTGTATAGTCGACCGACATATTTGTTTGCGTCTGAATTAATTCGGTGATTGCCTGAATGCTCATATCCCCAGTTTTGGGGAATCTGACCACCTGATTCTGTCCGTAGAGGGACATGGACGCTAGAAGCATAAGTCCCAGCATAAGGGACTTTATACTTTTGCTCAAAAGCGCCCAATAAAAAGATTCTTTCATGTTTATTGATTTAGATTGTTTGTGATTCTTGTTGAAGGTTTAAGATTCGGCTTATATTTCGTTACATATTGTGATGCTCTTACCTCCTTTCTTTTTGGTTATTAATGTATATGGTCTTCCTTTGCCGGCTAAAAGTCAGGTTCTCAGACATTGCTGTAAGCACACTAAGAATACTATCTATGTTTTCTGTTGCTATGAAATTGGCGCTGTATCTTGTGTTAAGATTGACATCAGCCTCAGTATGGAACTTTACTCCATATTTGTGTGATAAAGCTGATAAAATATCTTGTAGCTGAGCTTTTCTGAATACGAGATTCCCCTTTACCCAAGGCGCTGCCATAGTACTTGGTATCTTCCCTATTGTTATCTCGTCGCTCTTGCAGTTTAATATTGCTTGCTCGCAAGAGCGGAGACGGAGCACTTTGCCCTTGTATGAAATGGCTACGCTCCCTTTTAAAAGAGTTGTAGTAATATTTGCCTCCTCTCTATAGGCTTTTACATTAAAGACTGTTCCAAGAACTTGAATGTCAACCATGCCCGTATTGACATGAAAAGGTCGCTTAGCATCGTGGGCAATGTTAAAATAAGCCTCACCTTCAAGCCAAATCTGTCTGGGACATGATTTCTGAAATTCTTTTGGATACCAGACTTGTGAGCCTCCATTTAGTTTTATAGTGCTTCCATCAGATAATTTTATAGTGGCACATTGACCGTTCTTGACGAAGAGACGCTGAAATTCATTGCGCTGAGTAGCTTGCCGAGTAGCTATCTGCCAACATATAAGGCCAGAGATTAGAGGCAGAATCAGTATTGCGGCCCAGCGGAAAATGCTGATTCTTAATTTCTTGCTTTTGTTTTGTAGCTGTTCTTCTCTTATGTGCTCATGTATTGACTGTAAAGTCGTGTCCATGATCTCTTTGTTGAAGTCTGTATCAGGTTGCCTCCATAGTTGTACTAAAATATCGTCCAACTTTTTGGTGCGCTCTTGTACGACCAGCCAATATTGTACAAGATGTTCCCCCACGGTAGAATAGCCTCCGCGGATATATTTATTTAGTATTTTGTAAAACCGTTGTTGTCTCATATGTTTTGTCTCTTTTGTCTTGAAGAGGCAATAGATGAGGCAAAACACTCAAGTAACTACTCAGTCTTTTAGCAAGGGCTGCAAAATGAGTCCGTTAAATATATATAAAGGTGATTTTGCCTTGAATCAGTAACTGTGAGAATTGCGTGAGTTTATC
>Ga0256406_1006650_pt1 | contig 11446 bp, 9 predicted proteins | sample RumenRJG_03DNA_FD_185986 | JGI IMG/M metagenome (GOLD analysis project Ga0256406, IMG submission 185986) | Bovine rumen microbial communities from Lethbridge, Alberta, Canada - RJG_03 | ecosystem: Host-associated > Mammals > Digestive system > Stomach > Rumen | place: Canada: Alberta | collected...
TCTGAAGAAGTGAGAAGACGGAGGAATCGATATGCTGATGCATCTGGCGGAAAATTATGAGGAGGCTGCTGCGGTCATCCTCTTCGGCGTCGGGTTCATGACGCTGCTTTTCCAGAGAAACCTGATCAGGAAGCTGATCGGGATGAACATCATGGACACCGGCACGTTCCTTTTTCTCGCGTCTATGGGGTATATCCGGGGCAGGAAAGCGCCGATCGTCGTCGATCCGTCGGCCGGAGCGGATACCTATATCAATCCGGTCCCGGCAGGGCTTGTGCTGACCGGCATCGTCGTCTCGGTCTCGGTGACGGCGATCATGCTCGCGCTTACGGTCCGCCTCTACCGCCGGTACCATACGCTGAACCTCGATGATCTGTATCTTAAGTCGAAGCATCCTTCAGAAGGGCGCTGACCATGGACGCGGTGACGAATATACCTCTTTTTACGATCGTGCTCAGCCTCTTTTCAGGGGTGCTCTGCACGATGCTGCCGGCGCGCGCAGCCAGACGTTATACAGTTGTCTGGGAGTGTGCACTGATTGCGCTGACCGGTGCTGTCCTCCTTTATACGTTTGAGACCGGAGAGCCGTTCACGTACGTGATGGGCGAATTTCCGGCTCCCTGGGGCAACGAGATCCGGGCCGGCGTGCTCGAGGCGATGATGGCTTTTCTGTTCGCCTGTGTGATGCTCTGCTCGGTGCTCGGCGGCATGCATTTCATTCAGTATGACATCGATGAGAGCAAGATTCATCTCTATTACGCGCTGCTCAATCTGATGACGGCATCTCTCATGGCGATGATCTGGACGAACGACCTCTTCACGGGCTATGTCTTTCTCGAGATTCTGACGCTGACAAGCTGCGGCATTCTGATCGTCCGGGAGATCGGCCGGACGACACTCGCCGCTGTCCGGTACATGATCCTCAATCTGCTCGGGTCAGGTCTTTTCCTGCTGGGCGTTGTGCTTCTCTACGACATCACGGGCAATCTTCTGATGGTGCCGATGCAGGAGGAGATCGCGCGCCTTGCGCAGGATCCGGCCACCATGAGGTCGCTGACGCTTTCCACCGGCATTCTGACGGTCGGACTTGCGATCAAGAGCGGCCTTTTCCCATTTCACTACTGGATGCCGGACACATACGGGCGCGCGACGCCGACGTCGGGCGCGGTGCTCAGCTCCATGGTTTCCAAGTGCTACATTTTCCTTCTGATCAAGATCTTTTACCGCGTGATCGGGGCGGATGTCTTTGCGAGGATGCCGGTCCGGAATATCCTGTTTGTCCTCGGACTTCTCGCGATGGTATTCGGGTCGGTCTCGGCTTTAAGGGCCGCCAACATCAACCGGATGGTCGCCTTCTCCTCCGCGGCGCAGATCGGCTATATCTTCGTCGGGATCGGAATCGGCGGAACGGCGGGGTATACGGCCGCCATTTTCCAGATCTTTGCCCATGCCGTGACGAAGTCGATGCTGTTCCTCACGACGCCGCGCCTGGCCGCGGTGTCCGGCGGAAGCCTCCGTTTCCGGGACCTGCAGGGGGCAGGCATGAGGGATAAGAGCGCCGGGATGTATTTCTCGATAGGTGCGATGTCGATGCTCGGGATCCCGGTCTTTGCCGGTTTTGTCTCAAAGCTCCTTCTGGGAGCGGCGGCTGTCACGTCCGGAAGCATGGCGAAGATGGTGCTCGTGATGCTGGCGATCGCGCTCAGTTCGATGCTGAACGCGCTGTATTTCATCCGGACGATGATCCGTCTCTATGGCGAGTCCGACCGTGCGAAAGAGGCCGGTCCGGTCCGCCATGGCGCGGCGTATCACCTGCCGATGCTGTTTCTTGCCGCCGGCAATCTGGTCCTCGGGCTTTCGTCCGCGCCGGTGGCCGCACTCATACGGAAAGGGCTTTCGATGCTCGGATGAGGTGGTCCCGGATGATGGGAAATGCACCCGGGAGCGGTAAGAAAATGGAACATCATCCCGCTCTGCGTGGGAAGGAGGAGAGATAAGATGCTGCTCATGCTGACGATACTGGTACCGGCGGTGGCTGGAACGCTGATTTCCGCCTGCTTTCATGAAGACAGGGCACGCCGCCGCTGGTACACAGCTCTCATTGTCCTGACTGATCTGCTCGGAGTCCTGACGATTGTGCAGGGCGGGCGGATCACGCCGCTTGTCTTTGCGCCCGGCGCGGAGATGACCTTCTCGATGGATGCGCTTGGACGGTACGTGATGGCGGCCGTCCTTCTCCTCTACACCTCTTCCGGTGTCTATGCCTTCAAATATATGGAGAAAGAGGAGCGGACGCAGGTCTTCTTCGCGTTCTACTTCATCTCGTTCGGAGCGCTTCTGTCGGTCACGATGGCCGGTAATCTCGTGACGCTCTATTTCTGCTTCGAGATGGCGACGCTCTCGACGGTCCCGCTCGTCCTTCATGAGCTGACGAAGGAAGCGGTCGCCGCCGGACTCAAGTACCTTTTCTATTCGATCGGCGGCGCGCTGATGGGCCTTTTTGCGGTCTTTATCGTCTGCACGAATACGAACGGCTCGAATGACTTCGTGATGGGCGGCTTTCTGGATCCGGCTCTGGCAGCGGACCACCGGGAAATGCTTCTTGCCGCCGTGATGGTCGGCATCGTCGGGTTCGGGACCAAGGCCGGGCTCTATCCGATGCACGGATGGCTGCCGGCCGCGCACCCGATTGCGCCGGCGCCGGCCTCAGCACTGCTCTCCGGCATCGTCGCCAAAGCCGGCGTGGTCGCGGTGATCCGGCTCGTCTATTATTCCGTCGGAACGGATTTCCTCCGCGGGACATGGGTCCAGACAGTCTGGATGGTACTCGCACTTCTCACGATCTTCATGGGTTCCATGATGGCGTTCCGCGAGAAAAACATGAAGAAACGGCTGGCCTATTCGACCGTCAGCCAGATCTCGTATATTCTGCTCGGGCTTTCCTTCTTATCGGCAGATGGTCTGAAAGGCGGGCTGCTTCACCTGATGGCCCACGCGGCGTCGAAAGGCTGCCTCTTCCTTGCAGCCGGCGTCTTCATCTTCCAGCTCGGGATCCGGGACGTGGCCGGCCTTAAAGGGATCGGGAAAAAGATGCCCGTCACGATGATCTGCTTCACAATGGCTTCGCTTTCGCTGGTCGGCATCCCGCCGATGGGCGGCTTCTTAAGCAAGTGGGTGATCGCGACAGCCTCTCTTGAGTCCGGGATCAAAGGCTTTTCCGTGGCGGCACCGGTGATGCTGCTGATCTCGGCCCTGCTCACAGCCGGCTATCTCCTGACAGTGGCAGTGGATGCGTTCTTCCCGGTCCGGACGGAGATCCTTTCTTCGGGGCGGAACATGCAGGTGAAAGCCTCCGGCATTCCCAAAAGGGAGACAAAACGGAACGAGAAGGCAGCGGCCGGAAAAGATGAACCGGTGCAGGCTTCCGTTTCCGGGGGAGACGGTGCGGCACCCACGCAGGAGGCCGTGGCGTCTGCCGAGCCTTCGCCGCTCATGGTCTGGCCGATGGTGGCGCTTAGCATTGCTGCCCTGATCATGGGTATCTGGGGTGAATCAGTACTGGGGCTTTTCGGGCTTTGACGGAGGGAAGATGATGAGCGCTTACTGGATTCTTCTTCCGGTCCTTCTGCCGCTTATTGGCGGCTGCCTGATCCTGTTTCACGGCGTCAGAAAGGAGAGAGCGGTCTGTCTTGCGGCGGAAGTGACGGCCATTGCCACGTCGTTGGCGGTCTGGATCGGCCTTCTGTCCGGCATTCGGGGCTCTTTCACGGTTTACCGTTTCGCGAGAGGCTTCTCCGTCACTTTTGCAGTCGACGGGATGGCATCTCTTTTTGCCGGGATGGTCTCGGTGATGTGGCCGCTCGTGCTTCTCTACGCGTTCTCCTATATGCGCGGCGGGAGGCGGCTGAGTCTTTTTTACGGCTTTTACGTGATGACGTACGGCATCACGCTGGGAATCGCTTTTTCCGCGAATATCACGACGCTCTATGTCTTCTATGAGATGCTCTCTTTGGTGACGATCCCGCTTGTCTCGTACTACGGGGACCATGACGGGATGTACGCCGGACGGGTGTATGCGGCTTTCACGATCGGCGGCGCGTCGCTGACGTTCTTCGCCGTCGTGGCGGCGTCTCTCACGCCGGGGGCGGGGCAGTTCCTCTACGGCGGGTCCCTTGCAGGCGGAACGGCTCTTCCGGCCGGCCTTTCCGTATCGAAGGAGACAGGACGCATCATCTGGCAGGCTGCATTTCTGTTCGGATTCTTCGGTTTCGGGACAAAGGCAGCCGTTTTTCCGCTCACGTACTGGCTTCCCACAGCGTCCGTCGCGCCGACACCGGTCACGGCTCTTCTCCATGCGGTCGCGGTCGTGAACGCCGGCGCTTTTGCCGTGATGCGGCTGACCTGGTATGTGTTCGGGCCCGACATCCTGAAAGGTTCCTGGGTTCAGGCGGTCTGCCTTGCAGCTGCCATCGTCACACTCGTCGGCGCGGCCGCGATGGCCCTCCGCGAGTGGAAACTGAAGAGGCGGCTTGCGTATTCCACGGCCAGCAATCTTTCGTACATGCTGTACGGCTGCATGCTTCTCACGCCGGCGGGATTTGCCGGGGGACTGGCCCATATGCTGTTCCACGGTGTCATCAAGATGACGCTGTTTCTGTGCGCGGGGGCGTTTCTGCACCAGAGCGGCCGGTCCCATATCTGGGAGATCGACGGCGTCGGGCGGAAGATGCCGGTCACGTTCTTCTGCTTCACGGTCGGGGCGCTGTCCCTGACCGGCATCCCGCTGTTCTGCGGTTTCGTCTCGAAGTGGCAGCTTCTGACGGCCGGCGTCCGCGCCGGCACGCCTCTTGCGGTCGCCGGCGCCGCCGGTCTCATCGTGGCAGCTTTCCTGTGCGCGATGTATACGCTGACCATCAGCGTCCGCGCGTTCTTTCCGATGAAAGGACGGGACCGGTACGCGGACGGGTCCGAGGTCCGTGAGGCGGACGGTCTTATGCTGACGCCGATCCTTGTCTTCACGGTTGTGAATCTTGTGCTGGGGCTCTGCTCAGGGCCGGTCATGAAGCTGGTTTCTTCCATCGCGGAAGGGGCGTTCTGAAGAAACGGAGCAGGCCGCGTATGCCGGCTGATGTTCTTTCGAAGCGACAGGAGTGCCGGGCCCATCGCGGCCGGCATGATCATCGGGAGGATGCTTTATGCTGATTGCTGCAATCGTGTTTCTTCCTTTTGCGGGGGCTGCGGCCGCAGCGGCCTTTGGCCGCCGGTCCGGCCGCGCGCGGGATATTTCTGCCTGTGCGCTCACGGCGCTCATTCTGTTTCTTTCGCTTTTCCTTCCGGCTGCCGGAACGTCACTTGTGATTCCGGACGTCTTCGCATCCGGCCTGCATTTCTCATCAGACGGGTTCCGGAATGTCTGGGCGATCGTGAGCGCGGTCATGTGGTTCGGGACGACACTTTTCTCGCAGGAATATTTCGCGGAAGATGAGGAGGAGATGAACGGGTACTGGTTCTTCGTCCTTGCGACGCTCGGGGCGACCGAAGGCGTCATGCTGTCCGCGGATTTCATGACGACGTTCGTCTTCTTCGAGATCCTCTCGTTCACATCGTTCACCTGGGTCATGCACGACCGGACGACCCAGTCGGTCCGGGCCGGCTATACGTATCTTTTCATCGCGATCATCGGCGGGCTTGTCCTTTTCATGGGCCTTCTGCTTCTCCAGAATGCAGGGATTCCGCTGCCGTTTGTACCGTTCGGAGATGGGCTTGCAGCCCGCGGAGTCCGTGCACCGTCAGGGGCGCTTCTGGCGGCCGGATGCTGCATTCTCTTCGGATTCGGCTGCAAGGCCGGTATGGTCCCGGTCCACGTCTGGCTCCCGAAAGCGCACCCGGTTGCGCCATCTCCGGCGTCGGCGCTTCTCTCCGGGATTCTGACCAAAGTCGGCGTCTACGGCATCCTGATGGCGGCCGTCTGCGTGCTGCCCGGATACGCACCGTTCGGCTGGCTGATTCTCCTTCTGGGGACGGCGACGATGGTGCTCGGAGCGGTGCTCGCGATTTTCTCGGTCAATCTGAAGCGGACGCTTGCATGCTCATCGATGTCCCAGATCGGCTTCATCCTGACGGGCGTCGGCATGTATGTGCTGCTACAGTCGGAGGGCAGCCCGGAGGCATCCGCTCTCGCGCTCCCGGGCCTGCTTCTTCATATGCTCAACCACTCGATGATCAAGCTGACGCTCTTTCTGGCGGCCGGCGTCTCGGCGATGCGCGAGCATACACTGACCCTGGACGATCTCCGGGGATTCGGGAGGAAAAAGAGGACGCTTGCGGTTTCGTTCGCGCTCGGAGCACTGGGCATCAGCGGTGTTCCGTTGTTCGGGGGGTATCTGAGCAAGACACTTCTTCATGAGAGCATCGTGGCGGGAGCGGAGACGATGGCGTCCTTCGCGCCGCTCCTTCGGACGATTGAAGTGTTCTTTCTCGTGAGCGGCGGCTGCACGTTTGCGTATATGCTGAAGCTTTTTATCTGCCTTTTTATCGAGAAAAATGCATCCGCCGATCGCCAGGCCCGTTACGACGCCGATCCGCGCGGCATGAGCCGTCTGAGCACGGCGGTTGTCTTTGGTTCTGCGTGCACGATGGTGGTGCTCGGCGTCCCGCAGACTGTGTTTTATCTGGCGTCTTATATGACCGGAGATGCCTCGATATTGAATTTTAAGCCTTTCTCTTTCGGGAACCTGAAGGGTAGCCTGATTTCGCTCGCGATCGGAGCGTCGATTTATCTTCTGATCGTCAGGCGGAAGACGGTGAGGGACGGGCATTATGTCAATTACTGGCCGGCCGGATGGGACCTCGAGGAGCGGGTATACCGTCCGATGTTTACCCGCTGGCTGCCCGGTGTGTTGGGACCGGTTGCGGCTCTCTTCGGAGAGAACCGGCTGCTCCGGCCGACTGCTGTCGCCGTCCGCGGGGCATCCGGCTCCGTTGCGGCCCTTTTCGGTGAAAACCGCTTCCTCAGGCCGCTTGCGCGTTTCACGGTTTTTCTCTCGTCCGTCTTCGGACGCGTTGCTTCGGACAGCCTGGACGCCCTGATCATTCTGCTCCGGAAGAGCGTTCTGCGGGCACGGCGCGTGAAGAACCCGCTCCGTCGCGCCGGCCGCCTGCGGGCGGCCCGGGAGGCGACGGAGGAGACAATTCGTCCGTTGACGGAGAATTTCTCGTTTGCCCTCATGATGACCTGCATCGGGATTCTGCTGATCCTCGGGACGCTTGTGGTGCTTCTGGCGTTCGGGGCTCTTTCCTGAAATTTTCGCCCGTGTTTCGATGCCTTTTCTGATATTCCCGTTATCATGGCACTTTTTCCGGATGGTGTGCACTGTATGGAGAGCGCGCTGGATTATTATGGATATACTGACAGAACGCCTTCAGCGTGGAATCTCGCGGTGGACAGCAAGAGCACCCGGACACGATTCTATATTGAAAGCACGATTGCCGAGAAGTTTGACGCTGTTCTGCAGAGAATGTCTGGTACAAGCCTGGAGCTGCAGGGAAAGTCATTGGAAATAAGGAAATTTTGTGGGCCCATAATATCTGGTGGCACCGTGATGTCCTTCTTCCATTGCAGTGAATTGTCCTGTGTGCTACAGTCTCCCTTGATAGAAGAGCGGGCGACGTACGCCCGCCCAGGGAGGCGGATATGCATCAACAGGATCCTTTATATGAAGCGGCGCTCTCGATGGCGCGTGATCTGATCCGGATTGAAAGCACGAATCCGGGCGCGCTGGAGGAAGGCGTCGCAGACCATCTGAAACGTTATTTCGCCGGGCGTCTCCCCGAATGGGGAAAACTGACGGTCAGCACGGCAGATGGAGGGCGGCCGGTCCTCATGGCTGAGCTTCCGGGCAGATCGGAACGAACACTGGCACTGATCTGTCATATGGATACGGTTCCGGTCGCGAATGGCTGGACAATGGATCCGTTCTGCGCGGAGATCCGGGACGGGAAGCTTTACGGGCTTGGTTCTGCCGATATGAAATCGGGGCTTTCTTCCGCCTGTACGGCGTTCACATGCGTCGCGAGAAAACTGGATTCGGAGGGTCGAAGACCGGAACACACGATCCGCTTTCTTGCGTCGATGGATGAAGAAGGTGATATGAAGGGCGTGGAGGAGATGATCCGGCTCGGATGGGTCAGCCCTGATACGCTGGTTCTCGACACGGAGCCGACCGGCGGCATGATCCAGACGGCCCATAAGGGCCGGTACTGGTTCCGCTATACGATGCACGGCAAGGCGGCCCACGCGAGCCGGCCGGAGGATGGTGCAGACGCGATTGCCGGGATGGCCGCCGCCATCACATCGATCCGGCGCAGGATTCTGGCACTTAGGCCGGATCCTTTCCTGGGTCCGTCGACGGTGGCCTTCGGAATGATCAAAGGCGGGATCCACCCGTACCAGGTCCCGGATACCTGCACGGTTTCAGTCGACGTCCGGCTTGTTCCGCCCTATACAAAGGATGATCTGGTCCGGATCCTTGAAGCGGGATGCGATGCGGCCCGAAAGGAACTCGGACGGGAATCTCTCACCTGCACAATTGAATGCACGGGCGAGCGGCCGCCCGTCCCGCATCATGAGGATTCGGAACTCCTCGGACTTATGCGCGACGCGGTCCGGTCGGCCACCGGAGCGGAGCCGGTTGTCGGGCCGTTTCCGGGCTACACGGACACTGCTGTGATTGCCGGGATGCTTGGAAACCGCAACTGCATGTCCTATGGACCCGGAAAACTGGCGCAGGCGCACCGACCGGACGAGTATGCCGCGCTTGCGGATATCCGGCGGTGCTGTCACGTCTATCGGGAACTTCTGGGGAGATGGGCGGAAGAAGAAACGGATTTATGCAGCGAAATATGATCGTATGAAGGGCGGGGCGGCGCTCCGGAGATGTTTCTCCGTGCGCCGCCCCGCTCTTCATACGAGCGTCCGTCACTCGTTTTCGTTATGAACAAACCGGGTGAACGAGATCCACTGGCCGCCGGTGATGCGGCTGCAGATGTTGAGGATCCGCTCCATCAGGCGCTCATAATCCTCGTTGTTCGCCTTCACCTGGATGGCCTTGTGATCGTCTGTCACGATCATGTCCTGAAGACCGTCCAGTTTCTTTGCATCTTCGATGATTTCCTTTGCCTGCTCGTCTGTGATCTTTCTCTGAAACGCGTATTCTCTGACCATGACTGCTCCTTCTTGATGATGTACATGCGTCTTTATCCCGCCCGCGTCTAATCTTCCATACCGATGGTGCAGGCGGTGTTTTATGCTGTATGTATTAGCATACCGTCCTGTGTCTGTGAATGCAAGGCGGCTTATCCTCTCAAATGGCTATTCCTGAGCATTGTATGATTCAAGAAATCCGGAAGGTGAAAGGACAAGCATTTTCGCTTTCTGGAAATCTTTGAGATTTCTGGTGACGATGCAATCCATGCCTGTTCTCGTTGCGGTGATGTCCATGACAGCATCTTCATAATCAGAGATGGGCGAACCGAGGGCTTCCACGGCGTCGCTTGACAGAGTGTCTGCTACGAAGACAAGCTCGCACAGATGGGAAAGAATCTGCCTGGTTCTCTGATTGCTGTGGGTCTCTCTATGCAGAACATAATAGAGATCTGTCATTTCTTTCGCTGTGATATAGCAGTCAATTTTCTGATCTGCGGCCAGCTCTAAGATTGCTTTTGCCTCCCTTATCCAGGGCTGCCTGTTTCCAAGAAGGTCGATTATGATATTGGTATCGAGTAACACATTCATAGCTTTTCGGCCCGCTCATTCTTTGCATCTTCCAGACTGGACGATTCAGGAATCACACCAATGAGTGAATTCAGTATATCACGTTTTGTTTTGAAGGGGTTGGTGAGCTTTGTTACCAGCTGTCCGTATTGGGTGATATAGATATCCTGCTTTTCAGAGAGTTTCATATAATAACTCATCCTTTTTTTGAATTCGGTAGCGGTTATCGACATTTCTGTGTCCTCCTGATTAAAGTATATTGCAAATAGTGCGATTTATCAATCAGAATAGTGCGATATCGATTATCAAGGTGGTACTCAAGGCAGCCATGCGGATCCTTCCTGTTTGCATGGAAAGCGGCACCCTTCATTCCCGACAACATAAAACCTTCAATCTTTTTTCTCTCCGGCAACAAATCTTCTTCACAATCCGCTTTTATCGTCAGACGAAAGATCAAGACGGGTTGTATGTCCGGAGGAAAAGCCATGGCAAAAAAGCGCAGATCAAAGGTACGGAAAGTCATCACACTTCTTGTAACGGCATCACTTGTCGCCGGAGGCGGCTATGTCGGCTATCAGAAGTACACCGAGACAAAGGCGGCGGAACCATCGGGCCAGTCCGATACGGAGTCGATATCGGCTCCTGTCGTGAAGACGGCCCAGGCGACAAAGGGAACGATCGCCTCAACGGTGGTCGGATCCGGGACGCTTTCGGACGGCGATTCGGAGGACGTCACGATTCCGACCGGTATCACGATCGATCAGGTGCTGGTTGAGAGCGGTGATACTGTCAAGAAGGGTGACGCGCTTGCGACCGTCGATCAGACATCGCTTGCAAGTGAGATCTCTTCCCTCACGGATTCGATCAGCTCGATCGACGAAGAGCTCGAGGACCTTGAGGATGAGGACGATGACGAGACGGTGACGACCGTGGTGAGCGGCCGTGTCAAAGATCTTCAGATTGCCTCAGGCGACGATGCCGCGACCATCATGGAGAAAAACGGCTCGCTCCTCACGATTTCGGTGGACGGTCTCATGGCCGTCGATCTTGAAAATGCATCCGGCATCTCGAAGGGTGATACTGTAAAAGTGATGCTTTCCGACGGCACGGAAGAAAACGGAACGGTCGCATCCGTCACGGGAACCACCGCGACGGTGACGATTTCGGACGATGGCCCGACGGTCGGGGATGAAGTCACGGTGACGACAGCGGACGGAACAAAGGTCGGGACCGGAACGCTCTATGTACATCAGCCGCTCGCCGTGACGGAGACGGATGGGACCGTCGGAACGGTCTATGTGAGCGAAAACGAAGAAGTGGACGCGGGCGACAGCCTGTTCACGCTGACCGACATCACGGACTCGGCGGACAAGGATAAGCTGCTCGCCGAGCGCGAGAATCTGACGGATGAGTTGAACACTCTCCTCAAACTGAAGGAGACGGGCGAGATCACGGCGACCTGCGACGGGACCGTGGATGAAGTCAACGTCTCGGACGGGACGGAGGTGACGGCTTCCGCATCAGGGTCTTCTTCCTCATCCGGCAGCACGTCCACGACGGGGACGACTGCTTCGAAGACTTCTTATTCTTCAACGTCCGGCAGCACGTCCGCGACGGCCACGAAGACATCTTCTTCCTCCGGATCAACGGCCTCAAGGACAACCTCGTCTTCCA